>JAESFZ010000184.1_pt1 | contig 86438 bp, 73 predicted proteins | sample 9269561 | NCBI WGS metagenome assembly JAESFZ01 (sample SAMN14515552, study PRJNA621657) | algae metagenome | isolation source: Tildeniella nuda ZEHNDER 1965/U140 and co-occurring heterotrophs from wet... | place: Switzerland: Stansstaad, Zurih | collected 1965-01-01 | reverse complement strand
CATGATGCCGGTAGACGGGCGCGACCAGATCGCCAGGCACGACGCGATCCTCTTCGGCTCGGCCGGCCACCCCGACATTCCCGACCACGTCACCCTGTGGGGCCTGCGTCTCGCGATCTGCCAGCCTTTCGACCAGTACGCCAATGTCCGTCCGACGCGGGTGCTGCCGGGCATCACCTCGCCGCTCCGCCATGTGAACGGCAACGAACTCGACTGGGTGATCGTGCGCGAGAATTCGGAGGGCGAGTATTCCGGTGTCGGCGGCCGCGTCCACCAGGGCTCGCCGATCGAGGCCGCGACCGACGTATCCATGTTCACGCGCGCCGGCGTCGAACGCATCCTGCGCTTCGCCTTCAGGCTGGCGCAGTCGAGGCCGCGCAAGCTTCTCACCGTCGTCACCAAGTCGAACGCCCAGCGCCATGCCATGGTGATGTGGGACGAGATCGCCGTCGAGGTCGCCGCCGACTTCAAGGATGTGACCTGGGACAAGATGCTGGTCGATGCCATGACCATGCGCATGGTGATGAAACCCGGCAGCATCGACACGGTGGTGGCGACCAATCTGCACGCCGACATTCTCTCCGACCTTGCCGCAGCACTTGCCGGCTCGCTCGGCATTGCTCCGACGGCCAACCTCAACCCCGAGCGCACCTACCCCTCGATGTTCGAGCCGATCCACGGCTCTGCCTTCGACATCATGGGCAAGGGCGTGGCCAATCCCGTCGGCACTTTCTGGTCGGCGGTAATGATGCTGGAACATCTCGGCGAGCCCGCGGCCGCCGGCCGCCTGATGAAGGCGATCGAACGCGTGACCGCCGACAAGCGCTTCCACACCCCTGACCTCGGCGGCACGGCGCGCACGGCCGACGTCACCAAGGCCGTGATCGAGGCGATCCACGGGGCGAACGTCTAGGGCGCTGCAGTAAAATGCCGTCGTCTCGACCGAAGCGCCGAAGGCGCGTAGCGGAGAGACCTTCTCTCGACAAATAGCCAGCTAATCGTTGCACGAAGGTCTCTCCGCTACGCCTCGCTTCGCGAGGCGTAGCGGAGAGACGACGACTATTTTGTTTTCGTCAGAAGTGCGAAACGCTATCGCCAGGCGCTCTTGAGCGCCTGGTCGGTCTTCCACTTCTCGACCGCGGCGACATCGTTGCAGCCGAAAGCCTGCGGGTTCTTGCGCGGGGTGCTTTCGATCCAGGCGAAGACCAGGCACTGGCCGTAGGTCTTGTCGCCCTGCTTCGTCTCGAACCTGATCTCGGTCGTCGTCGCCGCGCCAGCCTTGGCGTCGCCGTAGTCGTCGATGACCGGCGTGATCTCGCCGACGGTGCGGCCGGCCGCCTTGTTGTCGGCGTACCACTTGGCGAAGTCGGCAAACTGGTCACCCGCCACGCCCTTGCCGTCGGCGGCGACGTAGGCCTTGAGGTCCCGCACCAGCGCCTGCGCGGCAGCGTTCGCCTTGGGTTCGGCGGCCTTGCGGCGTTCGGCGAGCCTGTCCTGCAGCGCCTTGAGGGCATCGGCGTTGGAGGGCCTGGCCGGCGCCAGCGGGACCGGCTGGGCGGTCTGCGGCGGCGGCGGTTCGAGGCGGCGGATCGGCGCGCGGCTGGCCTCGGCGTTGAGCTGGGCCGCCTCCTGCGGCGTCAGCTTGCCAACGACGGGCGTATTGCGGCCCTTCTGCCACTCGCCGATCGCCTTGATCGTGGCTTCGGATTGCAGGTTGCCGTCGATCGGGCCGTTGTACTTGTCGAGCGTGCGCAGCGATTCCTGGATCTTCTTGCGATCAGGCTCCGGGCTGTTGAGCACGGTCGTGTAGTCGGGCGCGGGCGCAGGCCGTGCCGCGAGAGGCGCCGGAGGCGGCGCGGGTGCCTGGGCCGGCGGGGCGGCGCCCCCGCCTCCGCCCCCTGAAGCACAGGCGGCGGGATTCTGGAAGCAGCGCTCGACCTCGCCTGCACTCTGCGCGACGGCGATAGCGGGCGCGAGAAGTGAAAGACCGAGGAACGTAGCCGCGAAGCGCATGTCAGAGGCCGCCATAGGTGTTGGCCGCGAGCTGCGCCGGCAGGCCGATCACCATGGTCACCGGCTGGCCGCGCCCGGTCTGGCCGCGGGCGACGATGTGGTCGTTCGGTGCGCCGGTCTTGCTCTCGAAGGTGCCGCGACCGGCGAACTTGCCGCCGAAGCAGGACAGCGAAAACTGACCGCTGCCGGGATTCTCGTTGGTCATGGTGCCGTTGCACACCTGCTCGCCGCGCGGATTGTCGACGGTGAAGGTGACGGAACGGTCCCGGCCGATCAGCGCGCCGTAGCGCACCAGGCCGTTCAGGCGCGCGACATTGCCGCGTTCGTCGCGATAGAAAATGGAGGACGGACCATAGGCGTCGTCGGGCATGCTCGCCTTCGGTACGACGTAGGTCTCGTCGCTGATGACGACTTGGCATCGGCAGTCCACGCCGTAATTCTCGCCGAGCGGGCCAAGCTCCTGAAGACGCCGGTTGCAGTTCGACAGCGCCGTCTGCTGGACCTCTGCCTCGCTCTGCTGGCCGCGGGTGTAGGCGTCGGCGTAGAGGAAAGCGCACTGCTTGGGCATCGGGATCGCCACGACCTTGTGGCTGGCCGAGTTCGTTTCCGTGTTTACCCAGTAGCGGTTCGACATCTCGCTGAAGCGCAGGAAGATGGGATCGCGCCGCTCGGCCTTGCCGTAGGGCGACTGGGACGAGGCCTGCGCCCAGGCGGTCGAGCCGAGCGTAAGGACGGCGAGCGTAACGAGGGCGGCAATGCGGAACATGGCGCCAAATTCACCTGAAAAGGTGACGGAAATGCGACCCGGACGGGGCCTCGCCCTTACCTAGACGAGGCGACTCTGTGTCTTGGCCGCGCCGATGAACGAGGTGAACAGCGGATGCGGCGCGAAGGGCCGTGACTTCAGTTCGGGGTGGAACTGCACGCCAATGAACCAGGGATGATCGGGGATTTCGACGATCTCAGGCAGGATGCCGTCGGGCGACATGCCCGAGAAGCGCAGACCCACCTGCTCCAGCCGGTCCTTGTAGTTGACGTTGACCTCGTAGCGGTGGCGATGCCGCTCGCTGATCACGTCCTTGCCGTAGATCTCATGGACCTTGGTGCCGGGCCGCAGATGCGCCGGGTAGGCGCCGAGCCGCATTGTGCCGCCGAGATCGCCGTCGGCGGAGCGCTTCTCGAGCTGGTTGCCCTTCATCCACTCGGTCATCAGGCCGACGACCGCATGGTCGGTCGGACCGAACTCGCTCGACGAGGCCGTCTCGATTCCCAGCAGGTTTCGCGCCGCCTCGATCACGGCCATCTGCATGCCAAAGCAGATGCCGAAGAACGGGACCTTGCGCTCGCGCGCGAACTTCACCGCGTGAATCTTGCCCTCGGTGCCGCGCTCGCCGAAGCCGCCCGGCACCAGGATCCCGTGGACGTGCTCGAGCCGGGCGACGGCGTCGTCGCGCTCGAAGATCTCGGAGTCCATCCACTCCAGGCCGACCTTCACATTGCTGCCGAAGCCGCCATGGGTCAGCGCCTCGGAGAGCGACTTGTAGGCGTCGAGCAGCACCGTGTACTTGCCGACCACGGCGATCGTGACCTTGCCCTCCGGCTCGCGCACCGAGCGCACAACGCCGCGCCAGCGGTCGAGATTCGGCTCCTCCTCGGCCGGCAGGCCGAAGTAGCGGCAGACCTCGCGGTCGAAGCCGCGCTCGTGATAGGCAATCGGCACCTGGTAAATCGTGTCGACGTCGCGCGCCTCGATCACCCGTTCCGGCTTCACGTTGCAGAAAAGCGCGATCTTGCGCTGCTCGTTCTGCGGAATCTCCTTGTCGCCACTGCGACAGACCAACAGGTCGGGCTGGATGCCGACGCTCAGCAGCTCCTTCACCGAATGCTGGGTCGGCTTGGTCTTCAGTTCGCCCGCCGTGGGCACCCAGGGCAGCAGGGTGAGATGCACGTACATAGTGCGCTCGCGGCCCAGCTCGTTGCCGACCTGGCGGATGGCTTCGAGGAACGGCAGGCTCTCGATGTCGCCGACCGTGCCGCCGACCTCGACGAGCACGAAGTCTTCCTTGTCGGTGTCGGCGACGACGAATTCCTTGATGGCGTCGGTGACGTGCGGGATCACCTGCACCGTGGCGCCGAGATACTCGCCGCGCCGCTCTTTGGCGATCACGGTCGAATAGATGCGGCCGGTGGTGATGTTGTCGCTTTGCTTGGCGTCGACGCCTGTGAAGCGCTCGTAATGGCCGAGGTCGAGGTCGGTCTCGGCCCCGTCGTCGGTCACGAAGACCTCACCATGCTGATACGGACTCATCGTGCCCGGATCGACGTTGAGGTACGGGTCGAGCTTGCGCAGCCGGACCTTGTAGCCACGCGCCTGCAACAAAGCGCCCAGCGCTGCCGAGGACAGCCCCTTGCCAAGCGAGGAAACCACGCCGCCCGTTATGAAGATAAAGCGCGTCATGGGCCTACAGCATACAAGCGCTTGAGAAGCGCAGCCATGGGGATATCGCCCCGCCGGAGACTTTTCGGCAGAGGGAGGAAGCGGAATTCATCGGGAACCCTAGCGCGTGGGCGCGGCGGGTTGCGCCGGGGCGGCGGGCGTCATGCCGCCGGGAGCGGCAGGCGTGCCCTGCCCGACCGGCGCGCGATCCATGATCGACCGCGTTGCACGGACCGGGTCGGTCATGCTCCATGCCATGATCATGCTCAGGACGAAGAAGATCGTCGCGAAGATCGCGGTCATGCGCGACAGGATGTTGGCCTGGCCGCGCACCGAGAAGAGAGCGTCCGAACGGCCGCCCATGCCCAGTCCGCCGCCTTCGCTGCGCTGCAGAAGAATCACGACAATCATCGCGGCCGTCACACCGACATGGATGACGAGCAGCACGAGGCGCCATTCGTGGAGGAAGTGTCTTACGGCGTCCATTTTCGTCCAGCTTAAGAGGGCATCTGCGCCAAGCGCGCGCTTCTAGCCGCTTTAGGCGGCCTTGGCGATAGCCAAAAATTCCGCCGCGACGAGGCTGGCCCCGCCGACCAGCGCGCCATCGACGTCGCCGGCAGCCAGGAGCTCGGCCGCGTTGCTGCCCTTCACCGAGCCGCCATAGAGCAGACGAACGCCCGCCGCCTCGCCCGTCAGGCCACCCAGCACCTTGCGAATGTGCGCGTGGGCTGCGGCGACCTCCGCGACGGTCGGGGTCTTCCCCGTGCCGATCGCCCAGACCGGCTCGTACGCGACCACGAGGTTGGCCGCCGTGGCCCCCGCCGGCACGCTTCCCTCAAGCTGCGTCTCCAGCACCTCGAGAGTCTTGCCGGCCTCGCGCTCGGCCAGCGTCTCGCCGATGCAGACAATCGGGAGCAGGCAAGCACGCCAGGCCGCCTCGGCCTTGGCCTTGACGATGGCGTCCGTCTCGCCGCAATCGGCGCGACGCTCGGAATGGCCGACGATGACGTGGGTGGCGCCGGCATCCTTCAGCATCTCGGCAGACACGTCGCCCGTATGAGCACCGCTCGCCTTGGCGTGGCAGTTCTGGCCGCCGACCAGCAGGCCGCTCCCCTTCGCGGCCTCGGCCACGGCGGAGACGAGCGTCGCCGGCGGGCACACAAGAAGTTCGCGATCGCTCCATGCAGACGCCTTCACGCCGGCGGCAACGTCCCGGGCAAGTGCGAGAGCATCGGCCTTGACGCCGTTCATCTTCCAATTGCCCGCGATCAGCGGCCGCCTCGTACGCGCCATTTTCATTCCCCGTTCTGCTTGAGGCGTATCTAAAGGCGGTGGCGCTTGCGGTCAAAGGCCCGCTTGGTTGCCTGTCCATGGGGCGGGTGGTAGGCATGGCGCCCCGCCAAGAACCCCCGTCCGGTCCGTGAATAACTTCCGCAAGTACGCCCGCTATTTCATTCTGTTCATCCTCTTCGGCATGCTGATCATCAGCTTCGGCCTGTGGGGCGTCGGCGACATGCTGAAGGTGGTCGGGCGCAGCTCCGAAGTGGCGCATGTCGGCGGGACCAAGATCCCTCTCTACGGCTGGGTCGGCGGCGCGCCGGTCTATGCGACCGAGGTCCGCGAGCAGTTCAACCGCCAGCTCGAGGCGATCCAGCGCCAGACCGGCCAGCGCCCCGAGCAGGAGCAGGCGCTGCGCTACGGCCTGCACGTGCGGGCCCTTGAGGAAGTGATCCAGCGCGCCGTCCTCGACTATGCGATCCGCGAATTCGGGCTGATCGTCAGCGACGAGGAAGTGCGCGCGACGATCGCCCGCAATCCGGCCTTCCTGGGTACCGGCGGGTCGTTCGATCCCCTGCTCTATCGCAACCGCCTGCAGCAGGCCCGCATCAGCGAGCCGCAGTTCGTGCTCGACATGCGCCGCGAGATCGCCGCCAGCCAGTTGTTCGGCGCCGTGCGCGCCGACGGCCTGGCCCCGGCATCCCTGCGCGACCAGGTCTTCACGCTGGAAAGCGAGAAGCGCACAGCCGAGACGATCTACATTCCCGATGCGATCGTCGTCGACGTGCCGAAGCCGACGCCCGAGCAGCTCAACACCTATTTCGAGGCCAACAAGGCCAAGTTCCAGATTCCCGAGTTCCGGGCCTTCTCCTTCGTCATGATCACGGTCGACGACGTGCAGAACCAGGTGGCCGTGACCTCCGACGCCGTGCGCCAGGAATACGAGGCGCGCGCCGCCGAGTTCGGCACGCCCGAGAAGCGCGACGTCGACCAGGCCATGACCGACACCGAGGACAAGGCCAAGGCGATCATCGCCGCCGCCCAGGGCGGCAAGTCGCTCGAGGACGCTGCCAAGGAAGTGACCGGCAACGCCGACGGCGTCATCAAGCTCGGAGCCGTGACCAAGAAGGATCTCCCGCCCGGCTCGCTGGCCGACGGCATCTTCGGCCTGCCGGAAGGCATCGCCCCCGCGCCGATCCAGTCTCCGCTCGGCTGGCACATCGTACGCATCAACAAGATCGAGGCCGGCAAGGCCGTGCCCTTCGAAGAGGTCAAGGAGAAGCTCGAAACGGACCTGAAGGCGCAGCAGGCGCCCGACCTGCTGATCAAGCTGGTCACCGACTTCGAGCGCGCGCTGAGCAAGACCCAGTCGATGAAGGCCGCCGCCGAGGATCTCGGCCTCAAGGTCAGGACCTACGAGAACGTCGATGCGCGCGGCCAGGATGCCGCGGGCAAGCAGATCGTGATCGGCCCGGCCTCGTCGGAGCTGGTGCAGGCGGCGTTCGCCACGCGCGAGAGTGCGGAAAGTGACCTGCTGGAGACGCCGCGCGGCGAATACTTCATCGTCCGCACCGACCGCATCACGCCGGCCCGCGCGCCGACACTGGCCGAGGTCGAGGACCGCGTGGTCGCGGCCTGGCAGATCGAGGAACGCCGCAAGCTGGCCGAGACAAAGGTGAAGGACGCGCTCGAGAAGGCCAACGCCGGCACCGACTTCGCGACGCTGGCCAAGGAACTGGGCCTGGAGGCCCGGATCGCCAAGCCGGTCACCCGCTTCGAGGCCGATGCCGGTAACTATCTCAGTCAGCCGGTCGTCGTGGAGCTGTTCAAGCTGGCGTCGGACAAGACCGCTGCCGTGCGGACCGCCGAAGGCAGCGTGCTGGTCCGCGTGAAGTCAATCGAGGCACCCGACCTGGCCAAGGACAAGGAGCAGCTCGACCGCTTCGGCAAGCAGCTCGACACGATGGTCGCCAACGACCTGATCCTCCAGCTCATCGCCGCACTCCGCGCCAAGTACGGCGTGACCGTCGACGAAGCAGCCTTTCAGGCGACCTTCGCACCCCAGCAGTAGAAGACCCCGTTATGTCGATCTCGCCCGACTTCGACGCCTTCGAGGCGCGTTACGATTCCGGCACGCCGCAGGTCGTCTCGACCAAGCTCGTGGCCGACCTCGAGACTCCGGTCTCGGCCTATCTCAAGCTGGCCGACGGTCGACCCAACTCGTTCCTTCTGGAATCGGTCGAGGGTGGCTCGGTGCGCGGCCGCTACTCGATCATCGGCTTCAAGCCCGACGTCGTGTGGCGCTGCCGCAAGGGGCAGGCCGAGATCAACCGCCGGGCCGACAAGGATTCCCAGGCCTTCGACAACCTCGACGGCCGGCCGCTGGAGACGCTGCGCGCGCTCATCAAGGAGTGCCAGATGGAGCTGCCGGCGGACCTGCCGCCGATGGCGTCGGGCCTGTTCGGCTTCCTGGGCTACGACATGGTCCGTGACATGGAGCGGCTGCCCGACACCAATCCCGATCCGATCGGCCTGCCCGATGCGATCATGGTGCGGCCGACCCTGATCTGCATCTTCGACCGCCTCGAGGACAACGTGACCCTGGTCACGCCGGCCTGGCCGCAGCCCGGTACCAGCGCCCGCGCCGCCTACGAAGCCGCCCAGGAGCGACTGGCCGATGCGGTCTCCGACTTCGAGCGCACGCTTCCCTTCCGTCGCGACAGCGCCGACGACCTCGACGCCCTGCCCGAGCCGCAGGCCAATATGTCGAAGGAAGACTTCAAGGCGATGGTCGAGACCTGCAAGGAGTACATCCGCGCAGGCGACGCCTTCCAGATCGTTCCCTCGCAGCGTTTCTCCATGCCGTTCAAGCTGCCGCCGCTGTCGCTCTACCGGGCGCTGCGCCGCATCAACCCCTCGCCTTTCCTGATCTTCTTCGACTACGGCGACTTCACCATCGTCGGATCGAGCCCGGAGATCCTCGTCCGGCTGCGCGACGACACCGTCACCATCCGTCCGCTCGCCGGCACGATCCGGCGCGGCGCCACGCCGGAAGAGGACAAGCAGCTTGCCGAAAAGCTGCTGGCCGACCCCAAGGAGCGCGCCGAGCACCTGATGCTGGTCGACCTGGCGCGCAACGACGTCGGCCGCGTCTCCAAGATCGGCTCGGTGCGCGTCGTCGAGCAGTTCACCATCGAGAAATACAGCCACGTCCAGCACATCAGCAGTCATGTCGAGGGCAAGATCGAGGACGGGCTCGACGCGATCGACGTGCTCAAGGCAGGCTTCCCGGCCGGCACGCTGTCGGGCGCGCCCAAGGTCCGCGCCATGCAGATCATCGACGAGGTCGAACCGGTCCGCCGCGGCATGTATGCCGGCTGCGCCGGCTACTTCGCCGCCAACGGCACGATGGATACGTGCATCCTGCTGCGTACCGGCCTGGTGAAGAACGACACTCTGTACGTCCAGGCCGGCGTCGGCGTCGTGGCCGATTCCGACCTCGAGGCCGAGTACCAGGAGAGCGTCGCCAAGGCCAAGGCCCTCGTCCGCGCCGCCGAGGAGGCCGTCCGCTTCGCCAGCGCCGGCCAGTGGACCGCCGGCAACACGCGGCGATGACTTGAGGCGGCAGACGCCGCCTCGCCGCTGATAGTTTCTAGGGCAACGCGTCCGGCGAGAAACCCGCCGGGGGCTTGAAGCGGGTCTTGAAGGTTCGCGACCAGGCTTCGTTGGCGATGCGCTGGGCGTCGCGCAGGATCTTTTCCTCGTCCATCGTGAGCACGGCTCCGTCCTTCATCAGCCACTTGCCGTCGACCATCACCGACTGCACGTCGCGCGCCTGGCCGTTGTGGACGAAGTCGGAGACGACGCGCAGCACGGGGATCAGATGGGCGCGCTGCAGGTCGATCATGACGAGGTCTGCCTTGTTGCCCGGCGCCAGCCAGCCACCGTCCGGGACGCCCAGCGCCCGGTAGCCGTTTCGTGTCGCCCAGCGCAGCGCCTGCTCCGGCGTCGGCTCGCGGCCGTCCTCGCGCCGCACCCGCTCCATGAACAGGCCGGTGCGCATCACCTCGACCATGTCCTCGGCCATGTTGTCGGAGCCCATGCCGACGTTGCAGCCGTACTTTTCGAGGTCGGCGACCCGCGGGCTGAGGCCGCGACGCGCGGCAATGGCGGAGTTGAACGAGACATTGACCTTCGCCTCGCCCAGCAACTTCTCCTCCGACGGTTCCATGCAGCGGCAATGGGCGCAGATGATGCGGTCGTTGAGGAAACCGAGGTCGGCAAGGTACTCGGTCGGCAGGCGGTTGCGATGGGCGCGCACCGCGGCCACCTCGCCCCAGATCTGGTTGAGATGGATGGTGATGCGCGTGTCGAGCTGTTTTTGCAGCGCGCTCAGCTCCTGCAGCAACTCGGGCGAGCACATGTCGGGCGCCCAGGCCGAGATGGCGATGCGCATCCGACCGTCGGCCTTGCCGTTCCAGTCGCGATGGTTCCGCTCGATGTTCCTGATGTGATTCTGGCCCAGCGTGCGGTCGAGCTGATACGGCGCCGGATCGCCGATCGAGGTGCCGATGCGGTCGTAGGCGCGTTCGGCGAGCAGGAAACGCATGCCGGTATCGGCCAGGGCGCCGGCGTAGTGATCGACGTCGTTGGAATCTTCCAGCACGTGCGTGGTGCCGCTGCGCAGCGCTTCCAGGGCGCCCAGTAGCGCAAAGGCGCGCCGTTCATCGGGCGTCATCTCGGGTAGCGGGATCGGCGACAGGCCGCCGGTGAAGGGCGGCTTGTGCGAGGGCGAGAGGTCCTCGAACACGCCGCGCGCCAGGGTCATGGTGAAATGCGTGTGGATGTTGGCGAAGCCTGGCATGACGAGCTTGCCGCTGCCGTCGATCTTCTCGGCCGCGGGATAGCTCGCCAGCACCTCGGCGCTAGGGCCGATGGCGGCAATGCGGTCGCCTTCGATGGCAATGGCGGCCTTGTAGTGGACGCTGTCGGCATCGTCGACGGTGACGATGGCGGCGTCGTGGATCACGATGGTCAAAGTTTCCTCCTGGCGTTTCCTCGGCGCGACAGCCTTACTGCTTCTTCTTCATGTTCCAGAACATCGGCACCGGTCCGGGTAGCTGATCCGTGATCGTGGTGCGCATGGCGACGGGCATGATGTATTGGCCGAGATTGGCGTACATCGGATACTCCGAGGCGCGAACCTGAATGGCAATCGCCAGTTCCTTGCGCTTCGCCTCGTCGGTCGCCCGGGAGAAGGCATCGCGCAGCTTCTCGATCTGCGGATCGCACGGCCAGCCGACATTGGCCTTCTCGCAGGTCGCGGCGATGTAGGACATCATGATCGGGTCGAGCAGGTCGGCCGAGACCCAGGTGGTGATGAAGGCGTGCCAGCCGCCCTTGTCAGGCGCCTCCTTGCGGGTACGGCGCGACAGCACGGTCTGCCAATCCATCGCCTGCATGTCGACGACGAACCCGCCCCGCTCCAGCAGCGACTTCACGATCGGTGTCAGCCGGCCGGTCTGCGTGTCGGTGGCGAACAGCAGCACGACCGGCGTGCCGTCATAACCCTCCTGCTTCAGAATCTCCTTCGATTTGGCGAAGTCGGAGTTCAGCTTGTCCTCGAAGCCTTTGTCGGTGGCATACGGAGTGCCGCAGATGAACAGCGCCTTGCATTCCTTGTAGTACTTCTCGTCGCCGAAGCCCGCGATCAGGAAGTCCTTCTGGTTCAGCGCGTAGAGCGCGGCCTGGCGGATCTTCGCGTTGTCGAACGGCTTGTGCAGCGTGTTGAAGCGGAGGTTCATCTGGCCCCCGAGCTTGTTGTAGGTGCCGAGGACGATGTTCTTGTCCTTGGCGAGCAGCGGCAGCAGCTCGATCTCGGGCTGGTCGATATAGTCGATCTCGCCGGCCAGCAGCGCGTTCACCGCGGTCTGCGCGTCGGTGATGTTGAGCCACTCGACCCGGTCGACGTTCACCACCTTCCCGCCGGCAAGGCCCGACGCAGGCTCGCTGCGCGGCTTGTAGTCCTTGAACTTGTCGTAGACCGTCTTCTCGCCCGGCCGCCACAGGTCCTTGCGGAACACGAAGGGTCCCGACCCTGTGGGATCGCTGATCTGCACGTTGTTCGGCGTGTCGGCGACCCGCTTGGGCATGATGAACGGCACGGTGGAGCTGGGCTTGCCCAGCGATTCGAGCACCAGCCCGTAGGGCTCGGCCAGCACCATCGTGAAGCTCTTGTCGTCGACCGGCTTCAGCTCCTTCACGAGCGAGAAGAGCTTCTGGCCCATCGCATCCTTGGGCGCCCAACGCTGCAGCGAGGCGATGCAGTCCCCCGAGGTGACGGGCGCGCCATCATGGAATTTCAGCCCGTCGCGCAGGGTGAAGGTATAGGTGAGCTTGTCGTCGCTGATCTTCCAGCCTTCGAGCATCTGCGGCCGGACGACGAGATTCTCGTCCATCGCCAGCAGGGTGTCGTAGACCATGTAGCCGTAGTTGCGGACGTTGTAGGCAGAGGTCCAGATCGGGTCGATGATCTTGATGTCGGCATGCATGACCGCCCGGATCGTCTGCGCCTGCCCCTGCCCCGAAAAGGAGAGCAGCGCGGTCGCCACCGCGCCGATTACCCAGTTTTTCGCCCGCATGATGGCCCCCTGTCCGTTCGTTCCCCGGTTCACTCTGCATACGGAACGCAATCGCCATGCCATTCCCCGACGCGAACCAGGGGTGCTAACGTCCCGGCAACGGAGGAAAGACCATGTCCGACTGGCAAAATCGCTATCAGCGCCTGCTGTTCGACCGTCCGCACCCCAAGGTGCTCAGGGTCACGATGAACCGCCCCGACAAGTACAACGCGACCGACGCGATCATGCATCGGGAGCTGGTCGACGTGTGGCGCGACATCGACGGTGACGACACCGTCAACTGTGTCATTATCCAGGGTGCCGGCGGCAAGGTGTTCTCTGCAGGCGGCGATTTCGACATCATCGAGAAGAACATCAAGGACCACAACGCGCTGCTCCGCACCTGGAAGGAAGCGCGTGACATCGTCTACAACGTGATCAACTGCTCCAAACCGATCGTCAGCACGATGCGCGGCCCCGCCGTCGGCGCGGGCCTCGTCGCCGGCATCCTGGCCGACGTCTCGATCGCCTCGAAGAAGGCCAAGATCATCGATGGCCACACCCGCCTCGGCGTGGCGGCCGGCGACCACGCCTGCATCGTCTGGCCGTTGCTCTGCGGCATGGCCAAGGCCAAGTACTATCTGCTGCTCTGCGAAGCCGTCGACGGCGAGGAAGCCGAGCGCATCGGACTCGTGTCGCTCTGCGTCGAGGACGACCAGCTCGAGGCCAAGGGGCTGGAGGTCGCGACCAAGCTGGCCGAGGGCGCGCAGACCTCGATCCGCTTCACCAAGTACGCGCTCAACAACTGGCTGCGCATGATGGGCCCGACCTTCGACACCTCGCTCGGCCTCGAAATGCTGGGCTTCCTCGGGCCAGACGTGAAGGAAGGCCTCGCTTCGCACCTGGAAAAGCGCAAGCCGAAATTCGATCCCTATTCGCCGATCTGACGGGAGGCGTAGGCCATGCGCGGACTGGACGGAAAGAACGTCATCGTAACCGGCGGCGCAGGCGCCATCGGGAGTGCCATTTGCCGGCGCTTTGCCGGCTACGGCGCGCGTATCGGGGTGTTCGACAAGAACTTCGATGGCGCAAAGAAGATTGCCGGCGAGATCGGCGGCTACGCCTCGGGCGTCGACATCGCCGACTACGCAGCCGTCGGTGCGGCAATCGCGGACTTCGAGGCGAAAGTCGGCCCGACCGACATCCTGGTCAACAACGCGGGCTGGGACCGTTTCGTTAACTTCGTCGACACCACGCCCGATCTCTGGGACCAGCTCATCGCCATCAACCTGCGCGGGCCGCTCAACATGAGCCACTTCGTGCTGAAGGGCATGGTGGCACGCGGCAGCGGGCGCATTGTCAACATCGCCTCTGACGCCGGCCGTGTCGGCTCTTCGCAAGAGGCCGTCTATTCCGCCTGCAAGGGCGGCATCATCGCCTTCACCAAGACCGTGGCGCGCGAGGTTGCGCGCAAGGGCATCACGCTGAACGCGGTCTGCCCCGGCCCCACCGACACGCCGCTGCTGGCCGCCGTCGCCGGTGACGACGAACGCGGCCAGAAAGTGCGCGCTGCCCTGGTCGGCGCAATCCCGATGAAACGCGTCGGCCAGCCCGAGGATATTCCGGGTGCGGTTTGCTTTCTGGCGAGCGACGATGCGGGCTTCATCACCGGCCAGACGCTTAGCGTGTCCGGTGGCCTGACGATGCACGGTTAAGGGAGAAACGGCATGAGCGACCTCTGGATCCAGCCGACCGGTGCGGCGCTGGCCGCCGACGTACATGGTGTCGATCTTTCCCGGCCGATCGACGACGCCGTCTTCCAGCGCATCGTCGAGGCTTGGGGAGAGCATCTGGTCCTGCGCTTCTCGGGCCAGAGGCTGGACGACCCGACGCTGATGAAGTTCAGCGCCCGCTTCGGCGAACTCGATCGCGTGCCGATCGCCTCCGCCAATCTCGACCGCGCCAATTCCGGCGTCGTGCCCGAGGCCGTGGACTGGGTCGCGGTGATCGCCAATGCCAAGAAGGACGGCAAGGAGATGGGCGGGCTCGGCTCCTACGAACTCGTCTGGCACACCGACATGTCCTACAACGAGCTGCCGCCGCGCGCCTCGCTGCTCTATGCGCTCGAAGTGCCGGCCGACGGCGGCAACACCGGCTTCCTGAACATGTATGCCGCCTACGAGACCCTGTCGCCCGAGCTGAAGCGCGCGATCGAGGGCAAGACCTGCATCCACGATTCCAGCCGAAACTCGGCCGGCGAGCTGCGCAAGGGCTTCCAGCGGACGGTGGACGTCCGCCACACGCCGGGCGCCGTGCATCCCCTCGTCCGGCTGCATCCCGTCACCGGCCGCAAGGCGCTGTTTCTCGGCCGCCGCCCCGGCGCCTACATCCACGGGCTCGACGTCGAGGAGAGCGAGGCCCTTCTCGATGCGATCTGGGCGCATGCCACGCAGGAGCGCTTCGCCTGGTACCAGAAGTGGCGCGCCGGCGATCTGGTGATGTGGGACAATCGCTGCGTCATGCATCGCCGCGACGCTTTCGACGAAAGACTGCGCCGGCTGATGCACCGCACGCAGATCGTCGGCGAGACCGTGCTGGCGGGCTAGAACGATGCGCTTCGCGTTCCTGCTGTTGCTTGCGCTGGCCGTTCCCGCGGCCGCGTCGGCAGCACCGGATCCCGCCCAGACCGCCGCGATCTGCGGCAAGCGCGCGAGCTGCAAGGTCGCCGAGACCTTCGATGCGGGCAAATCGCCGACCGGTACGCCGCTCTCCGTCGTCGAGATCCGCCTGGGCCTCACCGACAAGCCCAGGGACCAGGAGCAAGGATGTCTCGCCGGCAATGGACGCGACGGCGGCGTGGAATACTGGCTGCTGGACGGCACAGCGGCGCCGAAGCAGGTCCTGCAGCTTTGCAACGACGGCTATGGCTCGTCGGGGGTCGGCGAGGACGAGGTGCGGGTTCGGCCCAACCGCCTCATCCACTGGCAGACGGGCGGATCGGCCTGGCGCTGGACGACAACCGTCACGTCCTCGTTGGTGCCGCTGCAGGTGCTGGGAGAGCTTTCCTGCTCCTATCACAACGGCGCCGAGCAGACCGGCACCAAGACCTATATCGACTTCGACACGCTCGTGGTCCGCTCGATCGCCAAGGACAGCCGCTTGAAGGACCTGAGCATCGGGTGCCCCGACTGGCCCACAGGTCCGGCCAGGAATTTCTCGCCCGAACCCGAAAAGGGAGTCTACGGCGCTTACAATCTGGTGAGTCCCGCCCGCCGCGACACGCCGGACGTCCCGGCAGGCGGCACGATCGGCGACTGCACGTCGGCGATGACGACGGCGGGCGCCGGCGGGTTCGTGGTCTTCGGCACGCCCGCACCGCGCGCGCAGGCGGCGGAGATCAAGGTGTTGCCGACCGGGCTGCATACGCTGCTGATCCAGGTTCACGACCCCCTCGCCGCGAACCAGCCGGCGCCGGCGGGCGGCTCCTGGGTCAACCTCCCACACCTCGAAATCTGGGTCGGTTACAACACGCTGTACACCTACACGCAGCTGCCGCTGGCGGAACTGCTGCAGGCCGGCATTGACCTGGAGGGCAAGGTCTATCGCGGCGTCGGCCGGGCGGGCGTACTCCCCAAGGTCAGGCGCTGGGAGGCCAAGGACGAGGCCGGCCGGCCGGTCACCCTGCTGGAAGCCAAATGGCCCGACGAGTTCGCCCTGCTGGGCGGCGTTGCCGTCGTCTACTCGCAGGCCGAGGCCGGCCGCCAGGCCCGCCTCGTTTCCACCACGGGCATCGTGAACAACCGGCCGCTCTATCTCCCGCAGATCCTGGACTTCCAGGATAGGGAGGATGCCGCCAAGCAGCAGCGCTGCCGCCTCTCCGGGAACCGGATGATCCGCGCGAACTAGGCCTTCGTCATTCCCGGCATCTTGAGTGCGCTGGTGCGGCGCTGCGGCATCGGGTCCTCGAAGGCGCGCGGATATCGGTTGGGCTGGGCCGAGACCGTGTCCAGCCGGGCCAGCGCCTCGGCCGGCAGGCGCCAGCCACCCGCCTTCAGCGTCTCGCCGAGCTGCTCGGCATTGCGGGCGCCGACGATGGCGCTGGTCATGAAGGGTTGGTCCATCACCCAGCGGAGCGCCACCTCCGCCGGCGGCTTGCCGAGTTCCTTCGCCGTGTCGAGCAGGGTCTGCAGAATCTCGCCATGGTTGGGCGCGAAGAACTTGCTCTGGAAGCCCCAGCCCTCGGCCGAGCGGCTGCCCTGCACCGTGAGATTGCCCGGCGTGTACTTGCCCGCGAGATAGCCGCTGCCCAGCGGCGACCAGGCCACGCAGCCCAGCCCCTTGAGCTGCAACGCCGGCACGATCTCCTCGTCGATGTCGCGGACCACGAGACTGTATTGCGGCTGGTAGGCCGCGAAGCGCTCCCACCCTTTGGTGTCGCTGATCCACAGCGCCTCCATCAGCCGCCACGCCTCGAAGTTCGAGCAGGCCGTGTAGAGGATCTTGCCCTCGCGCACGAGATCGTCGAGCGCGCGCAGCATCTCCTCGAGCGGCGTCTGATGGTCGACATGATGGATGTAGTAGATGTCGATGTAGTCGGTCTGGAGCCGCTTCAGCGAGCCCTCGATCTGCTGCTTGATGTGCAGCCGCGACATTCCCGAATCGTTGGGCCGCCCGCCCATCGGATTGAAGAACTTGGAGGCGATGATGGCGTCTTGCCGCCGACCCTTCAGCGCCACGCCCAGCATCGTCTCGGACGTGCCACCGACATAGGAATTTGCCGTGTCGAAGAATGTGACGCCGGCGTCGAGCGCGGCGTTCACCATTCTCATGGCGCCCTCCTGGTCCGCGCCATTGCCGAAGGTCATGGTGCCGAGGCAGATCTCGGAGACTTTCAGGCCGGCGCGGCCGAGATTGCGGTACTCCATTCATCCCTCCGTCATCTCGACCGGAGCGCCGAAGGCGCGCAGCGGAGAGATCATTTTTCAGTATGCTGACACTGCGCGATGGAAAAAAGACCTCTCCACTCCGCTTCGCTCCGGTGTGGGCGCAGTAACCTCCGCCCTGAGGTGACGGGGAGTGTTTACGGGCGGAAAAGCCTGTTGACCCGGCCCCAGGGACTGCCTTCATAAGGCCAACGATCAACATCAGACGAGGTCGATCGTGAGTCAGTTCCTGAACGCATCCGACGCCGCCCGGCGTCTCAGTATCTCCACCAAAGCACTGCGGCTCTACGAGCAGCGCGGCCTGCTGGCGCCGGTCCGCTCGGACGCGGGCTGGCGCGCCTACGGACCGAAGGACATTGAGCGGGCCTCGGAGATCGTCGCCTTGCGGGCGCTGGGCTTCAGCCTCGCGCAGGTGGCGCGCGTGCTCACTGGCGATGCAAGCGGACTGGAACCCGCGCTCGCAGCACATCAGTCGATGCTCGAAGCCCGGCTGCGCGGGGCGATCGAAGCACTCGACCGGTTGCGTGGACTGCGCAGAGATCTCGCGCGCGGGGAGACGCCGACGGCGGGCGAGCTGGCGCGTCTGCTCGCACCTGAGAGCGGGCACAACGTCGCGTTCGAACTTCCCTGGCCGTGGGGTGGCGAGCGGTTCGAACTGCGCGACATCGGCCCCCTCACCTACATCACCGGACCGCTGGGCAGCGGCAAGACGCGCCTGGCGATGCGGCTGGCCGAAGAACTCGGGGGCGTGTTCGTCGGTCTCGACCGTCGTGCCGATCCGTCGGCTGCGCTGAAGGTCCGGCCGACCGTCGACCTGCTCGTCCAGGATGGCGCAACCGAGTCAGCCGCCCTGATCGATCTTCTCGCCGCCCTCGACCAAGCGCCGCCGGTAGCGGTCGTCGTCGACCTGATCGAACAGGGTCTCGACAGGGCAACCCAGGAAGCCCTGATCGCCCATCTGCGCCGTCGCAGCGCCGGCGCCCCGCCCATATTCGTGATGACGCGCTCCAGTTCGATCCTCGATCTCGATGCGGTCGGCGCCGGCGAGACGATCCTCTTCTGCCCCGCCAATCACAGCCCGCCCGTCCGCGTCGTCCCTCATCCCGGGACGCCGGGCTACGAGGCGTTGGCCTCCTGTCTCGCGACGCCGGAAGTGCGGGCGCGCAGCGAGGGCGTCAGGGCCGTGCGGCGATGACCGGCTTAAGCCGGGAATACATCGCATAATGCCAATAGGGCCCGCCGTGATCGTCGAGGCCCATGATGTTGTCCTGCATGACGTAGCTGAAATCCTGTGGCGTGGCCGCGACCAGCTGCACGTTTGCCGGCAGCTCGCGCAGCACAGGATCGTCCTTCGGGCCGAACATGTGCAGGAGATGGATCTTCCCGGCCGTCTTCGAGGCGATGGCCTTGAGGAGTTCGCGCGATACCCGGTCGACATAGTCGGCGGCAGGCGCGGGACCATCGCAATAGGCCGGATCGAACTTGCAGTGCATCGGGATCGTGTCGAGGGCCAGGCGGTTGTCGCTACCGAGCCGGGCGCGGATCAACCTGTCCTTAGGATCGAGCTCGACGTCGGGAAAGGTCGCGGCCATCCAGTCGCGGATGCTGCGCAGCCGCGAGGGCGCCGCGACATGGCGTTCCTTGTAGTAGGCCGCATAGCCCAGCACGACGACGTCACCGGGACGGATGCGGTCCCTGATCCGATCCATCGTGACCAGGGCGTTGGCCCAGGAATATCCGGCGAGCGCGTGCAGTTCGACGGTCGAGTCGGGAAAGGCCGTCTGCAGCAGGAAGGCGAAGGTCTGCTCGTCGTTCACGCCGTCGCCGAATACGTAGGAATCGCCCAGCACGAAGATCCGTCGCGCAGCCGTGGCCGCCGATGAACCGCTGAAGCGCATGCCGTCCGCCTTGATCGTCACGATCGCGTCGAGATGCTCGGGCTTGCCCTGCCGCAGTCCGCTATAGCGGAACACGTATCGCCCGGGATTGGCCCGATACCCCTGCTCCGGATCCTCGGCGAAGAAGCCTGCCGGCTGACGCGTCATGCGCCGGTAGGTCGCCGGGTCCGGAAACGATCCGGGGAACAGCCAGCTCAGCCCCGTTCGTACCGCCAGAAACGTCGCAGGCTCCGAGGGCGGTCCGGGCAGGTTCGCGATCCTGTCCTTGTGGACGGCGTAGAGAAACGCCGAGGACGCAATTTCCAGAGCGACCCCGACGATCAGCGCCAGGATCACGTAGAAAACCGCCTTCTTCGGAGCGCTCACGCGATGCCCGCCTCAGAGGCCGAGCATCGCCTTGGCCAGCACGTTGCGCTGCACTTCCGACGAACCGCCGTAGATCGTCGTCTTGCGCGTGTTGAAGTAGCGCGGCGAGACGTCGTCGACATATTCGCCGCCCACGGGGACGATGTTGCTGTCGTAGTTGCGCAGCTCGGTGAACGGCGTGCCGTACCAGCCGACAGCCTCGACGGCGAGTTCGGTCACCTTCTGGCCGACCTCGGTGCCGCGCATCTTCACGACCGAGCCCATATTGCCCGGCGCGTCGCCGGTCTTGAGGCTCGAATAGAACATCAGCTCGTTCATCTCGATGGCGTCGATCTCCATCTCGACGGCCGCCATCTTCTCACGCCACTGCGCATCGCCCGAGAGCGACTGGCCCTCGCTCATCTGCGTCCTGGAAAGCGTCTGGAGATGGCGGAAGGCCTTGCGCAGCCGCGGCCCGAAGGCTTGCCCGCCGCGCTCGAACTCGAGCAGGAACTTGGCGTAGGTCCAGCCCTTGTTTTCCTCGCCGACCAGGTTCTCGACCGGCACCTTCACGTCGGTAAAGAAGACCTGGTTGACCTCGTGGCGCATCGGCGTGCGCGTGCCGTCGACCAGGTAGATCGGGTCGAGCGTGATGCCGGGCGACTTCATGTCGATGAGCAGGAAGGAGATGCCCTCCTGGCGCTTGCCCTCGTTGGAGGTGCGCACGAGGCAGAAGATCCAGTCGGCGAAGTGGGCGTTGGTCGTCCAGATCTTCTGGCCGTTCACGACATAGTGGTCGCCGTGGCGTTCGGCCTTGGTGCGCAGGGACGCGAGGTCGGAGCCGGAGCCCGGCTCGGAATAACCCTGGCACCACAGTTCCTCGGCGGCGGCGATCTTGGGCAGGAAGCGCTTCTTCTGCGCATCGCTGCCGAACTTCATCAGGACGGGCGCGACCATCTTGATGCTGAAGGACGAGAGATAGGGCGAATCGGCCCGCGCCATCTCCATCTCGAAGATGAACTTCTGCGTCGAAGTCCAGCCTGGCCCGCCATATTCCTGCGGCCAGTTCGGGCAGAGCCAGCCCTTGCCCGCCAGCTTCTTCTGCCACTGCACCAGCCGCTCCTTGGAGACGTGACTGGTGCGGCTGCGGCGGCTTTCCTCCGCCACTTCCGGCGGCATGTTGGCGCTGATCCAGTCGCGGACTTCCTGCTGGAAAGCCAATTCCTGTTCGCTGAAAGCTAGACGCATGTGACCCCTCCGGCGCTGCGCGCCACCTCCCCATCTGAATGGGGAGGCAATGAACTCTTTCCTCCCCATTCAGATGGGGAGGTGCCCCGAAGGGGCGGTGGGGTCAGAGCCCCAGCATCACCTTGGACATGATCCCGCGCTGCACTTCCGACGAGCCGCCGTAGATCGTCATCTTGCGGCCGTTGAAGTAACGCGGCGCCAGCACGTCGGCGCCCTCGGGCCCGATCGGCTCGACATTGGCGTTCCAGGCGCGCTGCTCGGGGAAAGGCTGGGCGTAGTAGCCGGCCGCCTCGACGGCGTATTCCTGGACCTGCTGCATCACCTCGGTGCCGCGCAGCTTGATCATCGACGAGAGCGGGCCCGGGTTCTGGCCAGAGGCCAGCTTGGAATAGAACTCCTGCTCGAACATCTCGAGGCCGGAGATCTCAATGTCCATGCGCGCAAGCTTTTCGCGCCACGCCGAGTCGGCCAGGATCGAGTCCTCGCCTTCCGGCATCGACTGGGCCAGCCGCTTCAGCCGCTCGAAGCCCGAGCGCAGGCGCGGGCTGTAGGGATTGCCGCCGCGCTCGAACTCGAGCAGGTACTTGGCGTAGGTCCAGCCCATGTTCTCTTCGCCGACCCTGTTCTCGACCGGCACCTTCACGTCGGTCAGGAACACCGAGTTCACTTCCTGCGTGCCGGCGCGGTTGCCGTCGGCGGTGATGATCGGCTCGACCGAAATGCCCGGCGTCTTCATGTCGATCAGCAGGAAGGAAATGCCCTCCTGCGGCTTGCCCTCGTTCGAGGTGCGCACCAGGCAGAAGATCCAGTCGGCGGTCTGCGCCAGCGTCGTCCAGGTCTTCTGGCCGTTCACGATGTAGAAGTCGCCCTCGCGCACCGCCTTGGTGCGGAGCGAGGCGAGGTCGGAACCGGAGCCCGGCTCGGAATAGCCCTGGCACCAGATCAGGTCAGAGTTCAGCATCGGCGGCAGGTGGCGCGCCTTCTGCTCGGCCGAGCCGTATTTCATGATCACCGGGGCGCACATCTTGGGGCCGAACGGCGAGGTGCCGGGGGCGCCGGCCTTCGCCATCTCCATCTCGAAGATGTACTTCTGGGTCGTGGTGAAGCCCGGGCCGCCGAATTCCTTGGGCCAGCCGGTGCAGAGCCAGCCCTTCTTGGCCAGCCGCTTCTGCCAGTCGATCAGCCGTTCCTTCGGCATGTAGGCGTTCCGGCCGACCTTGATCTCACCCACGATCTCGGGCGTCAGGTTCTCCTTCAGCCAGTCGCGCACTTCCTTCTGGAAGGCGAGTTCTTCCTTGCCGAATGTCAGGTCCATTGGGGGCTCCTTTTAGGGGGCGGAAGGTACCGCGCCGGGTTCCGGTGCGTAAAGCGTGCGCTAGACTGTTCCGCACGCGTTCAGCCCAGGAAATACGATGTCCCCTCCCGTTCAGATCGTCGCGAGCGACGAGAAGCTCCCCGCCTCGGCCGAAATCGTGGTGATCGGCGCCGGCATCGCCGGCACGACGGCGGCGTATTGGCTGGCGAAAAAGGGCCACAAGGTCGCGCTCCTCGACAAAGGAGTGATCGGCGGCGAGCAGACCAGCCGGAACTGGGGCTGGTGCCGCCAGCAGCATCGCGACCTGCGCGAACTGCCGCTGGCCATGAAGAGCCTGGAAATCTGGGGCGATCTCTCCCGCGAGCTGGGCGCGGAGACCGGCTTCCGCCGCACCGGGCTCCTCTACGTCACCGACCGGCCCGCAGATTTCGCCCAATGGGAAGCCTGGACCCTCAAGGCGCGCGAATACCAGATGCACAGCCGCGTGCTGAGCGGCGCCGAGGCGAAGGAACTGACGCCGGGCAGCACGGGAAACTGGATCGGCGGCGTCCACTCACCCACCGATGGACGCGCCGAGCCGTCGCTGGCCGGGCCGGCAATCGCGGAGGGCGCACGCAGGCTCGGCGCCACGCTCCACCAGAATTGTGCGGCGCGCGGCCTCGACATCACGAACGGCAAGGTTTCGGGCGTCATCACCGAGCATGGCATCGTCCGCACGCAGACCGTGCTGCTGGCCGGCGGCGCCTGGAGCTCCCTCTTCTGCCGCCGCCACGATCTGCGGCTCGCACAGGCCGGCGTGCGCTCGACATCCTTTGCAACGACGGCTGCGCCGGAAGTGACGGATGGCGGACTTTCCATGCCGGACGTCACGATCCGGCGCCGGCTTGATGGCGGCTATACGGTCGGGCTGGGCGGACGCGGCCTCGTCGAGCTGTCGCCGCAAGGCCTGCTCTATGCCCGCCAGTTCTGGCCGACCTTCAAGAAGCGCCGCGCCGGCCTCACCTTCGGCATCGGCCGCTCGTTCCTCGAAGGGCCGGAATCCTTTGCCAACTGGTCGTTCGACCTCGAATCGCCCTTCGAGCGCCAGCGCACGCTCGATCCCGCCGCCGATCCGGTGCTGGTCCAGCGCGGCCTAACGCGGCTCGGCGATCACTACCCCGCGCTGAAGGGGCTGAAGGTGGCGCATGCCTGGGGCGGCATGATCGATTCGACTCCCGACGGCATCCCGGTGATCTCCGCCGTCGATCCCCTGCCCGGCCTCTTCCTCTCGACCGGCTACACCGGCCATGGCTTCGGGATCGGCCCGGGCGCCGGCCGGCTCGCCGCCGACCTCATCGCCGGCGATCCGCCGATCGTCGACCCGACGCCGTTCCGCTACAGCCGGATGATCGACGGCACCGACCTCGGCGAGCCGGGAATGATGTAGGTCGCTTCGCTGCGCTCTTCATTGTCATCCTGAGCGCAGCGAAGGATTTCACGCCTGAGCCAGGAAGGTGCAGGTTGACCCGCAAGGTCCTTCGCGGCGCTCAGGACGACGCGAAGGTCAGGCGACCTTCTTTCCGAGATGCGGGAACATCGCGAGCTTCGCCGCCTCGTCCATCTCGGCCTTGAAGGCGTGCTTGTCCTTCAGGGCGAGCGCGCGGACGGCCGCCGGGCGGGCGCTGACCTCGGCGAGGTGGCGCTGCAGGTTGGGAAACTGCTTGGGCGCCTCGGCACCCAGCACGAAGGGGATCAGCCGCGACCAGCCCCACAGCGCCATGTCGACGATGCTGTAGTTGTCGCCGCACATGAACTGCTGCTTGGCCAGGCGCGCTTCGAGGATGCCCCAGTGACGCTGCGCCTCGAAGGTGTAGCGGTTGACGGCATATTCCTTGGGCTCGGGCGCGAAGTTGCGGAAGTGCACGGCCTGGCCGGAATAAGGACCGATGCCCGAGGCCACGAACATGAGCCAGGACAGAGCCTCGCCCCGCCCCTTGGACGTTGCGGCCGGCATGAACTTGCCAGTCTTCTCGGCGAGGTAGAGCAGGATCGCGTTGCTGTCGAAGACGGTCTCGCCGTCGTCGATGATGACTGGCACCTTGGCGTTGGGATTGATCGCCAGGAATTCCGGGGAATGCTGCTCGCCCTTGCGGGTGTCGACCGGCACCGGCTGGTAAGGCAGGCCCATCTCCTCGAGGCACAGCGCCACCTTCATCGGGTTCGGCGCCATGTTGTAATAGAACTTGATCATGTCTCTCTCCGTCACTCGTTACGCGTGGCTGTCGTTCGTCACTCCGGCTTGGCGCCGGACTGCTTGATGATGGGATCCCAGAAGGCCATCTGGTCATCGTAGAACTTCTTGGCCTGTTCCGGTGTGGAATCGACGAGCTCGAGAGCCAGTTCGTTGGCCTTCTTCACCATGTCGGGCTGCTTCAGCGCCTGGTTGAAGGCGGCATTCAGCCTGTCAATGATCGGCCGCGGCGTCTTGGCAGGCGCGTAGGCGGCGTACCAGGTGTTGATCGCGTAATCGAAGCCGGTCGCCTCCTTGATCGTCGGGACGTCGGGAAGCTGCGGCAGGCGCTTCTGGGAGGCGACGCCCAGGACGCGCACCTTGCCGCCGTCGATGAAGCCCTTGCTCGACTGCAGCGTGTCGATCTGGAATCCGTGACGGCCGGCGATCATGTCGACCATGCCCGGGGCCGAGCCTCGATAGGGCACGTGCAGCGCGTCGCCGCCGGCACGCGTCGCGAACAGGTAGCTGGCGAGATGGATCATGCCGCCATTGCCCGACGAGGCGTAGGAGTACTTGCCCGGATCCTTGCGCAGCATGCCGACCAGTTCCGGCGTGGTCTTCGCACCGTCCATCGGCGCCAGCAGGATCAGCGGCGCACTTGCCACGTAGGCGATGGCCGCCAGCCCGTTGACCGGATCGTAGCCCAGCGACTTGCCGTAGAGCGCCGGCGCCATCGCCATGGTCGAGGCGCTGAACAGGATCGTGTAACCGTCGGGTTTCGCATCGGCGACCATCGCGGTGCCGATATTGCCGGTGGCGCCGGGCTTGTTCTCGACGATGACCTGCTGGCCTAGGATCTCCGAGAGCCGCGGCGCCAGCAGGCGCCCGACCACGTCGGTCGGCCCACCCGCGGCAAAGGCGATGATCATGCGGATCGGCTTGTCGGGATAGGTCTGCGCGGCGGCAGGAGTGGCAAGAGCCATAGCCGCGAGCGCGGCGAGCGCTCCCCGTCGTGTGAACGTCATCGTCGTGTTCCCCCTATTCCACTTTTGCGCCCGAGGCCTTCACGATGGGCGCCCACATCGCCATCTGGTCCTCGTAGAACTTCTTCGAGGTGGCCGGCGTCGACTCGACGAGATCGATGCCCGCAGCCCTCGCCTTCTCCATCATTTCCGGAGTCTTGACAGCCTGGTTGATCGCGGCGTTCAGCCTGTCGACGATCGGCCTCGGCGTGCCGGCCGGCGCGAAGATCAGGTTCCAGGTGACAACCTCGATCGCAATACCGGTCTTCTCCTGGACGGTCGGCACGTCGGGCATCGAGGCCGCGCGCCTCGTGTCGCAGACCGCCAGGATCTTCAAGCGGCCGGCATCGGCGAAGCCCTTACTGCTGCCCAACGTATCGATCTGGAAGGCATGCCGCCCCGCCAGCGTGTCCTGCATGGCTGGGGCAGAGCCTTTGTAGGGCACATGCAGCGCATCGCCGCCGGCGCGCTGGGCCAGCAGAAGGCTGCCCATGTGGATCAGGCTGCCGTTACCCGGCGACGGGTAGGAATGCTTCCCCGGCTCCTTGCGCAGCGCTGCGACCAGTTCCTCGATCGAGCCGATGCCGCCGGCGGGCGCCACGACGATCATCGGGACCGTGGTGAAGTGGGCCACCGCCTCCAGGCCTTTGATCGGGTCGTAGGGCAGCTTGTCGTAAAGCGCCGGCACGATACCCATGATCGACGTGCCGACCAGCAGCGTGTAGCCGTCCGGCTTGGCGTCGGCCACGATCTGCGAGGCGATGTTGCCGGCGACGCCCGGCTTGTTGTCGACGACGACCTGCTGGCCGAGGATCTCTGTCAGCCGCTGCGCCAGCAACCGGCCGGCAATGTCGGTCGGTCCGCCCGGGGGAAAGCCGATGACCAGCCGGATCGGGCGATCCGGATAGGTCCCCTGAGCCTGTGCCCCGGCAGTCGATGCCGCGAGTGCCATGCCGGCGGCCAGTACGCGCCGCCGTCCGATGACCGTCATTGTTTTGTTTCCTCCGCCTTGCCGCGAGTTTAGGGCGCTGCAGGCGCCATGCAATGGAGGCGGGTCGCGTGGCGAACATCTCCTGAAATTCCGGACTCATCCAAATCATGTAAAGATGATCGAACTACAAATCTTGGCAATGGCAACAAAGGTGATTGTCTTGACCGAATCCTCGAAGAGCGCCCGGATCGCGGTCGACAATGCTTCGCTCGCCGACCTGCGGGAGGCGCTGACACAGGGACGCGCCACATCCAGCGAACTGACCCAGGCCTACCTCGCCCGCATCGAGGCCTATGACCGGAACGGCCCAGGCCTGAACTCCGTGCGCGTCACCAATCCAGATGCCCTGTCGCTCGCCGCCGGCCTGGACCCCGTGAAGCCCTCAGCCGAACGGCCGCTCGCGGGCCTGCCGATCCTGGTGAAGGACAATATCGCCACCGGCGACAGGCAGTCCACCACCGCGGGCTCGCTGGCGTTGGCGGGAGCCCATGCCCGGGACGACGCCCCCGTTGTCAGGAGGTTGCGGGACGCCGGGGCGGTCATCCTGGGCAAGGCGAACCTCACCGAATTCGCCAACGTCCTCGCGATGGGCATGCCGTCGGGTTACAGTTCGATCGCGGGCTATGTCCGGAACCCCTATTCGCCAAAGCTCATGGACGACCACGCGCCGGTCGTGCTGCCCGGCGGATCGAGCGCCGGCTCGGCGGTCGCGGTTGCCGCCGGCCTTTGCGCCGCGGCGATCGGCACCGAGACCTCGGGCTCGCTGCTGAGCCCCGCCACCCAGAACGGCGTCGTCACCGTGAAGCCGACGGTCGGGCTGATCAGCCGCAGCGGCATCATCCCGATCTCGCACAGCCAGGACACCGCCGGTCCGATGACCCGCACCGTGCGGGATTCGGCGATCCTGCTGAACGTGCTGGCGGCGCGCGACCCGGACGATCCGGCGACGTATCTGCTGCAGCGGCCAGAGGACTATACAGCGAGTCTCGACAAGGACGGCCTGAAGGGCGCGCGTATCGGCGTGCCCAGCGATCCGGCCGATCCGCTCAACGACCCGTTCTATGGTCCGCTGTCGTCGCGCGGCAAGGATGTGATGGCCCAGGCGATCAAGGTGCTGGAAGACCTCGGCGCCTTTGTCGTACGTGCGGTCATTCCGGCCATCGGCTGGATCGGCGGCCCGGGCACTACCATGCCGGTGCTCAACCGCAATCCCTTCAGCCCCGGCAAGGGTACGCCGGGACCCGCGTCCGTCGTCTTCCTCTACGAGCTGAAGCGCGATCTCAACCTCTACCTGCGCGACTGGGCGACCCGCACGCAGATCAAGACCATGGCCGACGTGATCGCGTTCAACACGGCGAACGCCGACAGAGCCTTGCGCTATGGACAGGACCTGTTCCTGGCAGCCGAGCAGACCTTGGGCGATCTCTCGGAGCCGGAATACAGGTCGGCACGCGCGATGGACCTGATGGCCGCCAAGGACCGCGGCATGGATGCCTATATGAGCCAGCACAGACTCGACGCCGTGGTGTTCCCCGGCGCCAGCGGCGCAGCCATCGCGGCCAAGCCGGGCTATCCGAGCGTCCAGGTGCCGGCCGGTTTCATCTCCGGTGTCGGCAAGACGGAAACGCCCGACTATCCGCTCGGCCTCACCTTCGCCGGCCGCGCCTGGAGCGAGGCCACGCTGCTGCGCCTCGCCTACGCCTTCGAACAGGCGACCAACGCGCGCCGCCCGCCGCCGGATCTGCCGGCGTTGTAGCGAAGGGGCGCGAGCGCCGGCTTCGCCGACCTCAGAAATTTAACCCGTCGTCTCGACCGCAGCGCGGAGCGCGGAGTGGAGAGACCTTGCCTCAACGATTTGCCGGCATTTAGTGGAGCGAAGGTCTCTCCACTACGCACCTTCGGTGCTTCGGTCGAGACGACGGGGATTGGTGGTTAAACCGCGATCACAACACCGTCGTGCCCCGGGTCGGCGCCGCCATCCAATCCGTCTTCATGGATTCGGATGCCGTGGACGGCGGCGAAGCCGAAGCCGTAGGGGCTGCGGACGACCGGATAGCCCTGCCCCTGCAGTTCGCGCTCCACGCGGCCCTGGATGCGGTTGGAGATGTCGATCGAGTCGGAGGTCGCGGAGAAGCGCGGCGCGCTGACCGCCTCGACCATCGTCATGTCGAAGTCGAGGGCGTTCAGGATGACGTGCAGCACGCCCATCGCGATCTGCGTGGCGCCGGGCGCGCCGATGATCAGGTGCGGCTTGCCGTCCTTGAAGATGATCGACGGCACGACCGAGCTGAACCGCGCCTTGCCCGGCGCGATCGATCCGGCGCGGCCTGGGCGTGGATCGAATACGCCCATGCAGCCGTTGTACATGAAGCCGAGACCCGGCGTGATCACGCCCGAGGGCATGCCCAGCGAGTGGGTCATGGTGAAACAGTTGCCGTCCTTGTCGAGCACGGAGATGTGCGTCGTGTCCTTGGAGACCGCGCCTGAGTTGAACCGCGTGACGCTGGCCTTCTCCCCGCGCGCGATCTCGCCCGCCATCGCCTTGGCATAGGGCTTCGAGGTCAGTTCACCGACCGGCACGGTGACGAACTTCGGATCTCCGACCTTGGCGTCCTTGTCGATGGTCGCCCGCTTCATTGCTTCCGCCACGATGCGCACGTGCTCAGTCGAGCCATGCTCCAGGCTGCCGATGTCGAAGTTCTCCAGGATGTTCAGCATCTCGATCAGCATCACGCCGCCGCCCGGCGGCTGGTTGGTCGAGACCCTGTAGCCGCGATAGTCGCCCCAAAGCGGTTCGTTGCGGACGGTCCGCCACGCCTTGAGATCCTCGATCGACAGCAGCGCGTCGTTCTTCTTCATGTCCTCCGCGATCGCGTGGGCGATCTCGCCGGAATAGAAGACGTCGGCGCCGCCCCGGGCGATGGCGCGCAGCGTCTGGCCGTAGTCGCGGTTGACGACCCGGTCGCCCACCCGCTTGGGCACGCCGTCGGGTCGGCAGTAGAGCTCGCGCGCCGCCGGCGTGAAGCCGGTGCGCTCGAAGTTCGGGGCGCGGCCGAAGGCGCCGTCGTCGGCCCACCAGAAATGGACGTGCGGCCGCACCGTCCAGCCGCTCTCGGCCCAGGCGATGGCCGGCTCGACGATGCGCGACCAAGGCAGGCTGCCATGCTCCCTGTGCGCGTCGTAATACATCTTGAGGTTCGCCGGCGCGCAGATCGACTTGTAGCCGATGTCGTTCACCCTTCCCTTCAGGATGAAGCCGTAGCCGTCGCGCGCCTCGCTCTCGATCAGGTTGGCCCACATGTCGGGCCGCGCCGCGAGCGGCGCCGGCGCATGGGCGTCGATGTAGCCGTGGAACTTCTTGCCCGGCATGTAGATGCCGCAGGAGCCGAAACCCGCGATGCCGCACATCTGCGGATCGACGACTCCCTGCACCAGCGCGCAGGCGATACCGGCATCGACGGCGTTGCCGCCCTCGCGCAAGACGTCGGCCCCCGCCTCCGTCGGCTCGGGCTGCGGGGCCACGATCATCGCCTGCTTCTTGTACCGCACGTCGGTTCCTCCAACTCTTTGTTGGCGCGACTCAATCCCAACCGTTGCGCTTGCGCAATATCGCAGTCGACGGCGCCAGCGCGAGGCCCTTGCCCTGCACCGTGGGCAGCCATTCGGCGAGCGCCTGCAGCGTGGCGTCGTGCGGATGGCCGATCGCCACCACGAAGCCCTGCCGACGCGCCACGGCCTCCGTCTCGGCGAGCTTGCGGCGCACCGACTCCAGCGTCTCCTCGTCGTCGAGGAAGACGTGGCGCACGATCGACGGCACGCCGAACTCCTGCGCCGTCTGGTCGCCCACCGACTGCGGCGTCGTGCGCGAATCGAGGAACATCAGCCCGCGCGGCTTGAGCTGGCGCATCACCAGGTCCATGCCGGGTCGACTTGCGGTGAAGCGGCTGCCCATATGGTTGTTGATGCCGACATAGCCGCCGAAACTCTCGAGCGCGATCAGCAGCCGCTGGCGCAGCTCGGCGTCGGACATCGACACCATCAGGGCGCCCGGGCCGGGATCGTTGCGGCCGTTGGGCTCCATCGGCATGTGCAGCATCAGCTCGTGTCCGCGCGCCCGCGCGGCGCGCGCCTGCTCCGGCAGGTCCTTGGCGTACGGCAGGAAGGACATGGTCATCGGGCCCGGCAGCTCCCAGGCGCGCTTCGAGCGCGCGCGGTCGAGGCCGACATCGTCGATCACGATCGCGATCAGCGGCCGGCTGCTGAGGTCGCGAAAGGGCACCGCATTGCGGCGCCAGGTCTGTTCGGCCGACAGGGCCGCGGCAACCTGCTTCGCTCGCGGCTTCTCCTCGAACGTCGGCAACGGCTTTCCCGGTTCGGCTTCCGAATATTTGGGAAAGCCCGGGATATCCTCGATGCGAGCGTATTTCGCTTCCGGTTGCGCGGGCTGCGATGCGGCATTGCGCTTCATGTCTTCAAGCGTATCGCGCGCCACTCGATCGCTGCCGCGCAGATCGAGTCGCTCGGCGATCCAGTAGCCGCCCAGGATGCTGCCGAAGAACAGCACGACCACGGCGATGACGATCGAGTGCCAACGATGCCCGGAGATCCACGCAGCGAGCGCGTCGTAACGGAACAGCAGACGATCGACGAACCCGGGCCCGCGCCTCGGACTCCTTCTGTTCGTCTTCCCGCTTCTGTTCTTCCTCGACGCCATCTGAGAGTTATGCCCTAACCTCTTGGCCGAGGCCACTATTTCGCCTCAATCCAGCGTTGTTCGTGGCTATACGCTCGCCAGCGACTTGATGAGCCGGATGTCGGGTTCGCCGGAACGGCCGCTTTCGCGGCGGAAGCCGAGATGCTTGGCGAGATCGAGCATCTTGCTGTTCTCGCGCAGCACATGGCCGACGACGCGCTTGATGCCGCGCGCCTTGCCGTAGATCAGCACATGCCTCAGCAACAGCTCGCCATAACCACGTCCCTGGCGATCGGAGGCGACCGTCAAAGCGAACTCGGCCTGCTGGAAATCGGGATCGGCCACGAGCCGGCCGACGCCCACGAGTTCCTTTCCGCCTTCGAGCAGCAGGAACGCCATCTCCCGGTCGTAGTCGATCTGCGTCAGTCGCGCGGCGAGTTCGTGGCTCATCTCGCGCAGGGGACCGAAGAAGCGCATGCGCACGTCCTCGGGCGTCATCCGCCGCGTGAAGGCACGCAGCATCGGCTCGTCGTCGGGACGGATCGGCCGCAGCCTCAGCTTCTCGCCGCGATGCTCGACCTCGGTTTCCAACTCGACCGGATACGGCCGGATGGCGAAGCGCGCCGCCCGCTCCGGCCCCTTCTTCAGGCGCTGCACCACGATGCGCGCATCGAGCGCGATCACGCCGTCAGCGTCGGCCAGCAGCGGATTGATGTCGAGTTCGGCGATCTCGCCCACATCCGCGATGAGCTGCGAGAGACGGATCATCACCTCGCCAACGGCGGCCCGGTCCGCCGGGGCGCGGTCGCGGTAGCCGCGCAGCAGCCTGTCGACTCTCGTCCGGCTGAGCGCATCCTCGGCCAGCACGGGATCGAGCGGCGGCAGCGCCAGCGCCTTGTCGTCGATCACCTCGGCCGCCACGCCGCCATGCCCCACCAGGATGATCGGCCCGAACACCGCATCCTCGGCCGCGCCCAGGATCAGTTCGACCGCGTGCGGGCGGCGGATCATCGGCTGGACCACGAACCCGTCGATGCGCGCCTTGTTGGCGACGACCTGCACCTTGCCGGTCATCTCGCGCACGGCATCGAGAACGGCCTGCTCGGACATCAGGTCGAGCGCCACGCCGCCGACATCGGTCTTGTGGGTGATGTCGCGCGACAGGATCTTCACCGCGACAGGAAAGCCGATGCGCACCGCCGCCGCGGCGGCACCGGCGGCGTCGCGCACGATCTCGGTCGGCACGACGGGAATGCCGTAGGCCGCCAGAACGCGCTTGGCTTCCGGCTCGGTCAGCACCGAGCGCTTCTCGGCGAGCGCGCCCTGCACGATCGCACGCACGAGGTCGGTGTCGGAACGGACTTCCGGCACGGAAGGCGGCGTGCGCTGCAGGGCCCGCTGGCCGCGACGATACTCCACCAGGTGCATGAAGCCGCGCACGGCGCGCAATGGGGTGTCGTAGGCCGGGATCCCGGCGTCGTGCAGCACGTTGCGGCCCGCCTGGGCCTCCGGACCGCCGATCCAGCAGCCGATCACCGGCACGACCTTTGCGCCGGGGGCGCCGACGATGGCGCGGGCGACCTCGACCGACGAGGTGAGCGCCGTGGGCACGTTCATGGCCAGCACGGCGCCGACGCCGCGATCGTCCGCCAGCCCGTTCAGCGCCGCGGCGTAGCGTGCGCCGTCGGCATCGCCCACGATGTCGACGGGATTGGCACGCGACCAGGCGCGCGGCATCTGCTTATCGAGGTTCCCGATTGTGCGCGGCAGCAAGGTCGCGAGTTCGCCTCCCTCGTCCATCAGCAGGTCGGTGGCAATGATGCCCGCGCCGCCGCCGTTGGTCAGGATCGCCAGTCGCTCGCTGCGTGGCGCGATGCTGTGGCCCAGCGTCTCCGCCGCATCGAACAATTCGCCAAGCCCCAGGACGCGCACCAGGCCGGCGCGCGCGAAAGCCGCGTCATAAACGGCGGCCGATCCCGCCATCGAGCCGGTATGCGACGCCGTCGCCTGTGCCGCCGCGGCATGACGCCCGCCCTTGAGGACGATCACGGGCTTGATGCGCGCCAACCCGCGCGCCGCCGACATGAACTTGCGCGCCTGCGTGATGCCCTCGACGTACATGAGCACGGCGCGCGTCTCGAGGTCGCGCGCAAGCATGTCGAGTACGTCGCCGAAATCGACGTCGGCCATGTCGCCCATCGAGATCAGGTGGGAGAAGCCGATGCCCTGCGCCACGCCCCAGTCCGCGAGCCCGGCCAGTACGGCGCCGGACTGCGCCACGGCGGCGATGCGCCCGCCCTTCAGGCGCGTCGGTCCGAAACTCGCGTTGAGGCCAAGCCCCGGTGCGGCGTAGCCGATGCAGTTGGGGCCGATGATGCGCAGCAGATGCGGCTTGGCGGCGTTGAGCAGCCGCTGGCGCCACCGGGCATTCACTGCCCCGGCATCCGGGCCGCTGCCCGGCCCGGCGCTGATCACCACCGCGGCGTGCGTGCCCGCCTGGCCCAGCGCCGTGATCAGGGCGGGGATCGTTTCGGCCGGCGTCATGATGACGGCGAGGTCGGCGGGCTCCGGCAGGTCGGAGACGCGCTTGAAGACCGTGCGGCCGGCGATCGTGCCGCCCTTGCGGTTGACCAGGTGGATATCGCCCTTGAAACCGCCGGCCAGGAGATTGTGGGTGACGGCCGCGCCCACGGAGCCGGGGCGTTCGCTGGCGCCGATGGCGACGACCGAGCGTGGCGCCATCAGGGAATCGAGGTTTCGAGTGGACATGGCGCTAGAAGAGCGCCGGACCGTTCATCAGCACAAGCCCTGAAACGATCACGAACGCCGCGGCCACGCGGCGTCCCCCGAATGGCTCACCGAGGATCAGCGTGCCAATCAGGGCGCCGAACAGCACCGATGTCTCCCGGAGCGCCGCGACATGGGCCATCGGTCCCAACGCCAGCGCGTAGATGGCGATGCCATAGCCCGTATTGGCGATCAGGCCGCCCCCGACGCCGCGATACCAGGTCTTCTTCATGTGCGCCCAGACGGTTGCCGGCCGCTTCCAGAAAGCGAGCACCAGCAGCCACGGCCCCTCGAGCACGGCAAGCCAGGCGATGTAGGAGATGCGATGCTGAGTGGTCTCGCCGGCGGCGCGCACGCCCAGCCCGTCCGAGATGATATAGCCCGCGATGGTGATGCCGGTGAGGATCGCAAACAGTGTCGCCAGGCCATGGCGACTGCCCGGTCGCGGCACGACGTTCTTCAGCGGCAGCGCCAGGGCTACCAGGCCGAAGCTCAGCAGGAACACGCCGGCGATGTCCTGCGGCCGTAGGTGCTCGCCGATGAAGCGGCCCGACACCAGGGCAACCAGCAGCGGACCGAGACCGCGCGCGATCGGGTAGGTGTGACTGAGATCGCCGTAGGAATAGGCCTTCAGCAGGAAGAAATAGTAGGCGACGTGGATGGCAACCGAGAGGATCAGGTACTTCCACGCCGCGCTCTCGATCATCGGCACGAACGGCACGATGCAGAGCCCCATCACCGTGCCGGTCGTCATGATCAGGCCGAACGTCGCCAGACGGTCGGACTGATCCGACTTCAGGATCGCGTTCCAGGTGGCATGCATCAGCGCCGCGGCGAGCAGCAGCGCGATGATCAGGGGCTCGACGACCAAGGGGGCACTTTCTTCTTGTTGCCCTCAACCTACGCCCGTGTCCAAGATCGCAACAAGGGCGGAAACAAGATGCGAGGCATGCGATGACGGGCGGGGCTCATACGATTGGGACGTACAAGGCGGCGCGTGAATTCCTGCTGGCCCAGCGCGGCGATTACGAGACGGCCTATCGTGACTTCCGCTGGCCGCAGATGGAGCACTTCAACTGGGCGCTCGACTGGTTCGACGCCGAGCTCGCGCGAGGGCCGCTGGCGAACCAGGCCGCCCTCACAATCGTCGGCGACGGCGCCGCAAGCCTCACCTTCGCCGAATTGTCAGAGCGCTCTAATCGGGTCGCCAACGGATTGCGCGCGTTGGGCGTCAAGCGCGGCGACCGCATGCTGCTGATGCTGGGCAACGTGGCGCCGCTGTGGGAAGTGATGCTGGCCGCCATGAAGCTGGGCGCCGTCGTCATTCCCGCGACCACCCTGCTCACGCCGGTCGATCTCGCCGACCGCTTCGAGCGTGGACGGGCGCGCCATGTGGTGGCCGCCGCCGGTGAAGCGGCGAAGTTCGAGGGCTTCGACAAGAGCCTGACGCGCATCGCAGTCGGCGACGCGCCGGCCGGCTGGCACGCCTACGCCAAGCTGCTCGATCACCCCCCCGAGTTCACCCCGGACGGAGCGACCGGGGCCGACGATCCGATGCTGCTCTATTTCACGTCGGGCACGACGGCGAAGCCCAAGCTCGTGCTGCATTCGCATCGCAGCTATCCGGTGGGTCATCTCACCACGATCTTCGTGCTGGGGCTGCGTCCGGGCGACGTGCATCTCAACATCTCCTCGCCGGGCTGGGCCAAGCATGCGTGGAGCTGCTTCTTCGCGCCGTGGATCGCCGGCGCCACGATCTTCATCGCCAACCAGCCGCGCTTCAACGCGCGCTATCTGCTCGATGCGGTCATTGCCAACAAGGTCACGACGCTCTGCGCACCGCCGACCGTGTGGCGCATGCTGATCCAGGAAGATCTGAAATCCGCCAGGACGTCGCTGCGCGAGGTGCTGGCGGCCGGCGAGCCGCTGAACCCCGAAGTGATCGAGCAGGTCGAGAAGGCCTGGGGCCTTACCATCCGAGACTTCTACGGCCAGACCGAAACCACGACCCAGGTCGGCAATCCGCCCGGCCAGCCGATCAAGCCCGGCTCGATGGGCCGCCCCCTGCCCGGCTACAAAATCCGGCTGCTCGATGCCGACGACAAGGATGCCGAGGAAGGCGAGATCTGCATCGACCTGGCGCACCGTCCCGCGGCGCTGATGCAGGGTTACCAGCAGGATGACGGCTCGATCGCGCCGCTCACGGGGGCGGTCTATCGCACCGGCGACGTGGCCTCGCGCGATGCCGACGGCTACCTTACCTACGTCGGCCGCGCCGACGACGTGTTCAAGGCGTCGGACTATCGGATCAGCCCCTTCGAGCTGGAAAGCGTGCTGATCGAGCACCCCGCCGTGGCCGAAGCGGCCGTCGTGCCGGCGCCCGACGCCATGCGCCTGGCCGTGCCAAAGGCCTACATAACGCTGACCGCCAGCGGCAAACCGGACCGGGCCACCGCGCTCTCGATCTTCCAGCACCTCCGCGGCCGGCTGGCGCCGTTCAAGCGCATCCGCCGCCTGGAATTCGCCGAACTTCCCAAGACGATCTCCGGCAAGATCCGCCGCGTCGAACTCCGCCGCGACGAGGAAAAGCGCGCCGCCGAGAACCAGCGTGGGGCCGGCGAATTCCGGGAAGAGGATTTCCCGGAGCTGGCGAAATAGCGAGGGACTCTTAGGGGCCTATGAGAGGCAGCACGGACCGGATAAACTGACCCCATGCTTCTCCTGATCGATAACTACGACAGCTTCACCTACAACCTCGTCCACTTCCTGGGCGATCTCGGCGCGCGCTGCGTCGTGCATCGCAACGACCAGATCACGGTCGACGAGGCGCTGGCCCTGAAGCCCGCCGGCATTGTCCTGTCGCCCGGCCCCTGCACGCCCAACGAGGCGGGAATCTGCATGGACCTGATCCGGGCGGCGGCGAAGGAACAGGTGCCGCTGTTCGGCGTCTGCCTCGGCCACCAGGCGATCGGCCAGGTGTTCGGCGGCCACGTCGTGCGCGCGCCCATGCCGATGCACGGCAAGCTGTCGGGCGTCTCGCACAAGAACCAGAGCGTGTTCGAGGACGTGCCCTCGCCCTTCCAGGCGACGCGCTACCATTCGCTGATCGTCGATAGGAAGGATTTCCCAAAGGACCTCGAAGTCACGGCCGAGACCGGCGACATCATCATGGGCCTGCGCCACAAGACCCTGCCGATCCACGGCGTGCAGTTCCATCCCGAGAGCATCGCCTCGGAACACGGCCACAAGATACTCGAGAATTTCCTCAAGATCGCGGGCGACCACCCCAGCCAGCAGAACAAGAAAAAGGCGGCTTAGACGCCGGCAACGACACGCCAATGCTTGATCGCCGTTCCCTCGTCTCGTTGCTCGCCGCGTCGAGCGTCGTACCTTCGGCCTTCGCGCAGGCATGGCCGGCCAAGCCGATCCGCATCATCGTGCCCTTCCCCGCCGGTCAGGCAACGGACATCCTGGCGCGCATGATGGCCGATCAGCTCACCAAGGCGCTGGGACAGCAGGTCATCGCGGAGAACCGCCCCGGCGCGGGCGGGCAGATCGGGGCCGATGTCGCCGCCAAGGCGGCCCCCGACGGCTACACCCTGCTGATGGTGACGATCTCCACCCACGGGATCAGCCCGGCGCTGTATCCCAAGCTGCCATACGATCCGCAGAAGGACTTCGCGCCGATCGCCAATATCGGCCTGACGCCGCAGGTCCTGATGACCGGCCTGAAGAGTGGCATCGGCTCGGTCGCCGATCTCGTCGCCAAGGCGAAAGCCGGGGCCGATCTCAACTACGGCTCCTCGGGCAACGGCTCGGCCAGCCATCTCGCGGTCGAGATGCTGAAGAGCGCGGCCGGCATCAAGCTCACGCACGTGCCGTTCAAGGGCAATGCCGAGGCCCAAATGGCGCTGCAGAGCGGCGACATCCAGCTCCTCTCAGACGCCGTTCCCGGCGCCGTCGGACCGGTGCGGTCCGGCAAGGTAAAGGCCATCGGCATTGCCGACGAACGCCGCTCGCCCTTCCTGCCCGACGTGCCGACCGTCGCCGAGCAGGGCATCCAGGGCGTCGTCGCTGTGGGCTGGATCGGCCTTTCGGCACCCGGGAAGACACCGGAGCCCATCCTCGACAAGCTCAGCGCCGAGGTCATGCGCATCCTCAAGGATCCAGAGGTGCTGGAGAAGATGAAGAGCCTCTCCTTCGTGCCCGCAAAGGAATCGCGCCAGGAATTCGAGGCATACATCGCCATCGAAAACACCAAGTGGCGCAAGATCATTCAGGACGCAGGCGTCAAGATCGAGTAGCCAAGGGCTACTCGCCGTCCGTAATTTTTCATTTAAAATCTGCCAGTTACGGCAGATTTCTCACATGCGGCGGGTGTCGGCGGAGATGCCAGCACCGTAGCCGTTCAGGCTGCGACGCCGAAGCCGGCCCGCTGGATCGCCTTGGTGATCGCCGGGACGTCCGCGCCCTCGGGGAGACGCATCTCCCCGCTCTTGAGGTCGACGGAGAGGGGCGCGGTGCCGGCGCCGGTGGCGGCCCGGGTGACGGCCTTCACGCAGCCGTCGCAATCCATGCCGGTGACCTTGAGGATGAGTTCTTGTGCCATGTGATATAGCTTCGCGCCCGCCGGCCGAACCGGCAAGAGGCAAAAGTACGGGGTTCCGGTGAGCGGCGACATCGACGATTTTCGCGGCCTTCTGGCCAAGGTAGGCAACGGCGAGACCCTCGGCATCGACGAGGCGGAACGCGCGTTCGACATCATGACGTCGGGCGACGCGACACCGGCCCAGATGGGCGCCTTCCTGATGGGCCTGAAGGTCCGCGGCGAGACGGCCGAGGAACTGGCCGGTGGCTCGCGCGCCCTGCGCGCCAAGGTGCTGCGCGTGAAAGCGCCGGAGGGCACGATCGACATCGTGGGCACCGGCGGCGACCACCACGGCACCTACAACGTCTCCTCCTGTTCGGCCTTCGTCGTGGCCGGCGCCGGCATCCCGGTGGCCAAGCATGGCAACCGCGCCTTCACCTCGAAATCCGGTGCGGCCGACGTCCTGTCCGCCCTGGGTATCGGCCTCGAAGTGCCGATCGAGGCGCTGGAGAAGGCGCTGGTCGAAGCCAGGGTCTGTTTCCTGATGGCGCCGCGCCATCACAGCGCCATGCGCAACGTCGCCGGCCCGCGGGTCGAGCTGGCGCCCTCGCGCACCATCTTCAACCTGCTGGGCCCGATGTCGAACCCCGCCCTGGTGACGCGCCAGCTCGTGGGCGTGTTCGATCGCCGCTGGCTCAGGCCCGTCGCCGAGGCGCTGGGCCAGCTGGGACTCGAACGCGCGCTGGTCGTGAACGGCCAGGACGGCATGGACGAACTCACCACCACGACCGCGAGCTGGGCCGCCTCGCTGGAAAACGGCAAGGTGACCGAGATCGAGATCGCGCCGGAAGAGATCGGCGTGAAGCGCGCCACGCTCGACCAGCTGAAGGGCGGCGACGCGGCGCACAATGCCGAGGCGATCCACGCCCTGCTGGGCGGCGAGAAGAACGCCTTCCGCGACATCGTTCTGCTGAACAGCGCCGCCGCGATCATGGTCGCGGGCAAGGCACGGGACCTGAAGGAGGGCGCCGCCATGGCCGCCCAGTCGATCGACAGTGGCAAGGCTCGCGAAGCGCTGGCGACATTGAAAAGGATTTGCGCATGAGCGACACGCTCGACCGGATCGTTGCCGACAAGAAGCGCCATGTGGCCGGGCGCATCTCGCAACGCTCGCTCAGGGTCATCGAGAACCTCGCCCGCGACACCGATTCGCCGCGCGGCTTCGCCAGGGCACTCAAGGCCACGATCGCCGAGGGCCGCTACGGCCTGATCGCCGAGATCAAGAAGGCCTCGCCCAGCAAGGGCCTGATCCGGCCGGACTTCGATCCGCCGTCCCTCGCCCGCTCCTACGAGCGCGGCGGCGCGACCTGCCTGTCGATCCTGACCGACGAGCCCTACTTCCAGGGCAAGGACGAGTTCCTGACGGAGGCGCGCGCCGCGGTGAAGCTGCCTGTCCTGCGCAAGGATTTCATGATCGATCCCTACCAAGTGCCGGAAGCCCGCGCGCTCGGCGCCGACTGCATCCTGCTGATCATGGCCTGCCTCGACGACGCGATGGCCGCGGAGCTGGCGAAGCTCGCGCACAAATGGGGCATGGACGTGCTGGTCGAGGTGCATGACGGCGAGGAACTGGAGCGTGCGCTCAAGGTCGACGCCGACCTGATCGGCGTGAACAACCGCAACCTCAAGACCCTCGCGGTCGATCTCGCCACGACCGAGAAACTGGCGCCGCTGGTGCCGAAGGACCGCGTGCTGGTGGCCGAAAGCGGCCTCGGCTCGCCTGCGGATCTCGCGCGCATGGCCCGCGTCGGCGCCTCGGCGTTCCTGATCGGCGAGAGCTTCATGCGCAAGCCCGACGTCGAGGCGGCAGTGCGCGAGATCCTGGTGCGCGAGGCGGCATGAAGCGCAAGGCGACGCTCACCCATTTCGACGAGGGCGGCAACGCCCGCATGGTCGATGTCGGGGACAAGGAGATCACCGAACGCGTCGCCGTCGCGTGCGCCAGCGTGACCATGCAGTCCGCGACGCTCAAGCTGATCCGCGACAAGAAGGCCAAGAAGGGCGATGTGCTGGCGGTGGCCCAGCTCGCCGGCATCATGGCGGCCAAGAAGACGCCCGACCTGATCCCGCTCTGCCATCCGCTCTCGCTGTCGTCGGTCGACGTAAAGCTGTCGCTCGACCCGAAGCGCAAGGCCGTCGACATCGAGGCGACCTGCAGGCTGAAGGGCCGCACCGGCGTCGAGATGGAAGCGCTGACGGCGGCGTCCGTCGCCGCCCTCACCGTCTACGACATGTGCAAGGCGGTCGACCGCGGCATGGTGATCTCCGAGGTGAAGCTGCTCCACAAGTCCGGCGGCAAGTCGGGGATATGGGAAGCTCGATGAAGCCGGGAATGCTCTCCGTTCGTGATGCCCATGCCCGCGTGATCGCGGCCTTCGAGGCGCTTCCCTCGGAAACCGTATCCGTCGCCGACGCCGCCGGCCGCGTGCTGGCCGTGCCGCCGCGGGCGCGGCTGACGCAGCCGCCGGCCGACCTCTCGGCGATGGACGGATATGCGGTGCGCGCCGCCGATGTGTCCGCCGTCCCGGCGGTGCTGACGCTCGTGGGCCAGGCACCGGCCGGTGGGTCCTACGACCACGCGCTGCAGCCCGGCGAGACCGTGCGCATCTTCACCGGCGGCCCCCTGCCGATGGGCGCCGATTCGATCGTTATTCAGGAAGACACGAAGGCGGATGGGCCGAGGATCACCATCCTCGAGGCGCCCAGCGTCGGGCGCCACATCCGCAAGGCCGGGCTCGACTTCAGTGCGGGCGATTCGCCGCTGGAGGCAGGCCGGACGCTCACGACGCGCGATGTGGCGCTGGCGGCCGCGATGAACCATCCATGGCTCTCGGTCCATCGCAAGCCGCGCGTCGCGATCCTCTCGACCGGCGACGAACTCGTGATGCCGGGCGAGCCGGTCGGCCGGAACCAGATCGTCTCCTCCTCGGGCATTGCCGTCGCGGCCCTCGTGCGTGGCTGGGGCGGCGAGCCCACCCTGTTCGACATCGCGCGCGACGACGCGAAGCTGATCGAGCGCTGCATCGAAGCCGGCGCGCAGCATGACCTGCTGATCACCCTGGGCGGCGCCTCCGTCGGCGACCACGATCTCGTCCAGGACGCGCTGAAGGCGCAGGGCTTCGACATGGATTTCTGGAAGATCGCCATGCGCCCCGGCAAGCCGCTGATGTTCGCCGCGCGTGATCGCGCCCGCGTGCTCGGCCTGCCGGGCAATCCCGTCTCCACCATGGTCTGCGCGCTCCTGTTCCTGAAGCCGGCGCTCGAGCGCATGCTGGGCCAATCCGGCGATCTCGCGCGCACCGTGCCCGCCCGCCTCGCGGTCGACGTGAAGCAGAACGACCAGCGCGAGGACTATGTCCGCTCGCGTCTCGCTCGTTCCGGCGACGGATCGCTCACCGTCGACCCGCATCCCGTTCAGGACAGTTCGATGCTGTCGGTGCTGGCGGCATGTGATGGCCTGATGATTCGTCCGGCCCACGATCCCGCGCGCAAGGCGGGAGACACCGTGCAGGTTGTCGATCTCCAAAGCCTTTCCGGCGGCTACTGATCCCGGTTCTCCTTGGGATAAGTTGACGTTTATGCGGAACTAAACTAGAACATGTGCCGGGTTTCAGGATTTGTTCCTAAATCCGGTAGGCGTTCTGGGGAGAAGACGGTGCTAACCCGCAAGCAAAACGAACTGCTCCTGTTCATCAACAAGCGGCTCAACGACGATGGCGTGTCTCCTTCCTTCGACGAGATGAAGGAAGCGCTGCGGTTGAAGTCCAAGTCGGGCATCCATCGCCTGATCACCGGGCTCGAGGAGCGCGGCTTCCTGCGGCGGCTGCCCCATCGCGCGCGCGCGCTGCAGGTCGTGAAGCTGCCCGAGAGCGCGGCCCTCCCGGCACCGAACGTGACCCCCCTGCTGGCCGACGCACGCCGTGCCGGCTTCTCCGAAACCCGCGAAGGCTTCGTGCCCCAGATCGTGCGCGCCGACCGCGTGCCGCTGGCCGGCGCCATCCAGGCCGCCAATGAGGCCCAGGCGCTCAGCCTCCCGCTCTACGGCCGGATCGCCGCCGGCACACCGATCGAGGCGCTGCGCGATAATTCCACGACCGTCGACGTTCCCGTCTCATTGCTGGGCTCGGGTGCCCATTATTGCCTGGAGGTCCAAGGCGACTCGATGATCGACGCCGGCATCCAGAACGGCGACATCGCCATCATCAAGAGTTCCGACACCGCCGAGACTGGCGAGATCGTCGTGGCGCTGATCGACGACACCGAGGCGACGCTCAAGCGTCTGCGCAAGAAAGGCGCGTCGGTCGCGCTCGAGCCCGCCAACGCCGCCTACGAGACGCGGATTTTCGGACCCGACAGGGTCAAGATCCAGGGCCGCCTCGCCGGACTCTATCGCCGCTATCACTGACCGGGACGTCAGCGTCAGGCACCCGGTGCCTTGACCGCGCCCTGGCGCATCGAACTGTTGGGCACCCACGGACGGTCGCCGCGGCGGCCGTTCGCGGTCTCGCGCCTCACCGTGAGATCGTCCAGCCACAGCGCATGCGCTCCTTCCTTCCAGGCGTCGCGCCGATCGATCACGAGGCGCGGTCCTCTGCAGCGCGCCTGAGCGTCGACAGTCGCGAGCACGATGTCGGCCGAGCCGCAGGCCTCGGCGAGCCGCCTCTCGTCGCTCACCATCGCGATGCGCCACGGTCCCTTGCGCCATCGACAGAGACCGGTATTGCAGCCGAGGCCGGACGCCTGCTCGTCGGCGCTGACGGTCCAGCGTTTGGCGCCCTCCTGCCCCTGCCGCCGTGCCCACGAATCGCTCACGAACCGGTCGGTTCGTGCCGAGGCCACGTGGACGACGCCTTTCTCGTCGCGCAGGCCAAGCACGCGACCGTCCTCACTCATCAGCAGGTCGGGCGCGGGCGGCGGACCGAGCATCAGGCCAATCACGACCACGGGTAGTCCTGCATAGCGCCAGCGTCTCTGCCACAGGCAGAGCCACAGACCGCCGGCGGTGAGCAGCCACAGGCTCGCACCGGGCAGCGACGGCACAAGAACCGCGGATTCGGGCCATGCCGCGACATGGAAGGCGATGGCGTTCAGCGCATCGACGCCCCAGCCCATCGGCACCAGCGCGAAGGCTTCCAGACCGAACGGCATCAGCAGCATCGCCAGCAGGCCCCACGGCATGATCCAGAAACCGGTGAGCGGCACGCCCAGCAGGTTGGCGACGACGCCGAGCAATGACAGGCGGTTGAAGTGGTAGGCCGCGAAGGCGCCAGTGGCGACCGAGGCGATCAGGGTCGTGAGGAGGCTGGCAGCGATCGCCGCGCCGATGCGCCATGCCCAGCGATGATGCGAGAGTTCGGCTCGCTCGTGCAGGCGGCGACGCAGGGGCGCCGCAGATTCCCAGCCGGCAATCAAGGCGACGACGGCGGCGAATGACATCTGGAAGGACGCGCCGGTCAGCGATTCCGGCGCGATGAGGAGGACGATCACCGCCGACCAGGCAACAAGACGCAGCGACAGCGCCGTGCGGTCGAGCAGGATGGCCAGCAGCGCGAAGGCCGCCATCGCGCAGGCGCGTTGCGCCGGCACGGGAGCGCCCGCGAGCGCCGTGTAGAACAGCGCCGCCATCAGCGCGAGCACGGCCGCCACCTTTTTGGCGTCGATGCGCAGAGCCAATGCCGGCGCGAGCGCGATGCCGTAGCGGACGATACCCATCACGAGGCCGACGACGAAGACGATGTGCAGGCCCGAGATCGACAGGATGTGCGCCAGGCCCGAATCGCGCATCGCCTGCGCCACGTCCTTGTCGACGGCGGTCTGCTCACCCACCAGCAGCGACGCCACCACACCGCCCGCGGGCCCCGGCAGCACCTTCAGGATGCGCGCGGCCAGATCGGTGCGTAGCGCGTCGAGCGTGCGCACGAAGCCGTCGGGCTTGCCGCGCTCGATCACCGTCGCGGGCGCCAGCGCGTAGCCGACGGCGCCGAGCTGCTGGTACCAGGCGACGCGTTGGAAATCGAAAGCGCCGGGCGACGCGGGGCCGGCCGGCGGCGAGAGATTGGCCAGAACCAGCAGCCGGTCGCCGATGGTAAGCGGTGGCACACCGCGATTCAGCGTTACGCGCACCTTCGCCGGCATCATCTCCGGCGGCGGCACGCCGTTGCCCCTGAGGCGCACGGCTTCGAGCACCACGCGCACGCCATCGGGCAGCCGCTGGATGTCGCTTACTCTTCCCTCGACGTTGAGGCTGAACAGGGGGCGACTGAGCGTGGGAGCCGCGAGGCTCGCGGTGCGCCAGGCAACAAGGCCCAAGCCCGTCGAGGCGGCAACCGCGCCGATAGCCAGCGCCCGCGCCAGACTTCCCGCGGGCGACAGGACAGCGAGAGCCGTCGCAACGGCCGCCAGTGCCGGCCCTAGCCAGAGAGCGGGTTCACTCGGCAGTTCGAAATAGATAGCGATGCCCAGCCCCAGCGCGACGGGCAGCCACAGCATCCACCGGCCGCGCTCGGCGTCCAGCTGCTCCAGAATCCAGACGCGTGGGTTTGACACGTTTGGGACGCTCGCCTACCTACGGCGCGCTTTTTAGCCCTAAATGCGGCGAAATCGCACTCACCCCGCACAAGTTCCCAGGCCGATGACCGTCGTAACCCGCTTCGCCCCCTCGCCGACCGGCTACCTCCACATCGGCGGCGCCCGCACGGCCCTGTTCAACTGGCTGTTCGCCAGACACCACGGCGGCAAGTACCTGCTGCGCATCGAGGACACCGATCGCGCGCGCTCGACGGAGCCCGCGATCGCCGCGATCCTCGACGGCCTGTCGTGGCTCGGCCTGCCCTGGGACGGCGAGGTCACCTACCAGTTCTCGCGGGCCGCGCGTCACGCCGAAGTCGCGCTCGAGATGCTGGCCAAGGGCCATGCCTATCACTGCTATGCCTCGCCGCAGGAGCTCGACGAGATGCGCGCGGCGCAGAAGGCTGCCGGCAAGCCGATGCGCTACGACGGCCGCTGGCGCGACCGCGACCCGAAGGAGGCGCCCGCCGGCGTGAAGCCGGTCGTTCGCCTGAAGGCGCCGCAGACCGGCCAGACTGTCATCAAGGACGCCGTGCAGGGCGAGGTGACTGTCGAGAACGCCCAGCTCGACGACATGATCATGCTGCGCGCCGACGGCACGCCGACCTACATGCTGGCCGTCGTCGTCGACGACCACGACATGGGCGTGACGCACGTGATCCGCGGCGACGATCACCTGAACAACGCTTTCCGCCAGCTCCAGATCATCCGCGCCATGGGCTGGCCCGAGCCGGTCTACGCCCATATCCCGCTGATCCACGGACCCGACGGCGCCAAACTCTCCAAGCGCCACGGCGCGCTCGGCGTCGACGCCTATCGCGACATGGGCTTCCTGCCGGCGGCGCTGCGCAACTACCTGCTGCGGCTGGGCTGGGGCCATGGCGACGACGAGATCATCTCGACGGCGCAGGCGATCGAATGGTTCGACCTCGACGGCGTCGGCCGCTCGGCCTCGCGCTTCGACATGGCGAAGCTCACCAACCTCAATGCGCATTATCTGCGCGAGACGCCGGATGCCGAGTTGCTGCCGCTGGTGCTGCCGCGCATCGAGGAGAAGCTCGGCGGCAAGGTCGACGACGCCGGCCGCGAGCGCATCGTGCGCGGCCTGAACGGCGTGAAGCCGCGCGCGCGCACGCTGGTCGAACTCGCGGACAGTCTTGCTTTCTACGCACGCACCGGCGCACCGCCGATCTCCGACGACAAGGCGCTCGCCGTGCTGACGCCCGACGCCCGCACCGTCATGGCCAAGCTCGCGCCGGCGCTGGAGCCGCAGGCGAGCGACTGGAGTGAAAAGGCGATCGAAGAAGCCGTGCGCAAGTTCGCCGAGGCGAACGGGCTGAAGCTCGGCCAGGTCGCCCAGCCGCTCCGTGTCGCGCTGACCGGCTCGACCACTTCGCCCGGCATCTTCGAAGTGCTGGCCGCGCTCGGGCCCGCCGAGAGCAAGGTGCGATTGCTGGCGGCTGCCGCTTGATCGGGAGACAGGTAATGGATGACAAGAAGCCGATGCTGGAGGCCACAGGGAACGAAGAGGCCCGGGATTTCATTCGGGACCTGGTTCAATCCGATCTCGCCCGCGGACAAGTCCAGAGCATCGTTACGCGCTTTCCACCGGAACCGAACGGCTATCTGCATCTCGGCCACGCCAAGTCCATCTGCCTGAATTTCGGAATTGCGACCGAATATGGCGGCCGCTGCCACCTTCGCTTCGACGACACCAACCCCGTGAAGGAGGAGCAGGAATACATCGACGGCATCAAGCGGGACGTACGGTGGCTCGGCTTCGACTGGGGCGAGCATCTGCACCATGCGTCGGACTATTTCCAGACATTGTACGACTGGGCCGAGCATCTCATCCGCTCCGGCCTCGCCTATGTCGACGACACCCCGCCCGACGAGATGCGGGCAATGCGCGGCACGCTGACCGAACCGGGCCGCGCCTCGCCAGATCGCGACCGCTCGGTGGAAGCGAATCTCGCCCTGTTTCGCGACATGCGCGCCGGCAAGTTTCCCAACGGCGCCTGCGTGTTGCGCGCAAAGATCGACCTTGCGTCCGGCAACATCAACATGCGCGATCCCGTCCTGTATCGCATCCTGCACACGTCTCACCCGCGTACGGGCACTGAGTGGTGCATCTACCCGACCTATGATTTCGCGCATGGCCAGTCCGACGCCCTGGAACATGTCACGCACTCGCTTTGCACCCTGGAATTCGCGGACCATCGTCCCCTCTACGACTGGTTCCTCGACCACCTGCCGGTGCCGGCGCGGCCGCGCCAGACCGAATTCGCCCGCCTCAATATCGGCTACACCGTCCTTTCCAAGCGCCACCTGACCGATCTGGTACGGCGCGGCATCGTGAACGGTTGGGACGATCCGCGCATGCCGACCCTGGCAGGCCTGCGCCGCCGCGGCGTGCCGCCGAAGGCGATCCGCGACTTCGTTCGGCGCATCGGCATGTCCAAGGCCAACAGCGTCGTCGATCTCGCCATGTTCGATCACGCGATCCGCGACCATCTCAATCAGGTGGCGTATCGGCGCATGGCCGTCCTGCGGCCTCTCAAGCTGGTGATCGAGAACTTTCCCGAAGATCACGTCGAAGAGCTGGAGGCCGTCAACCATCCGGGGGATCCGGCCGCCGGCACGCGCACTCTTCGCTTCGGCCGGGAAATCTTCGTCGAGCGCGACGACTTCATGGAGAATCCGTCGAACAAATTCTTCCGGCTGGCGGTGGGGCGGGAAGTCAGGCTGCGATACGCCTATCTCGTCACCTGCCGCGAGGTGGTCAAGGACGCCGACGGCAACGTGGTCGAACTGCGTTGCACCTACGATCCGGCGAGCCGCGGCGGCAACGCGCCGGACGGTCGAAAGGTAAAGGCCACCCTGCACTGGGTGTCCGCCCGGGATGCACTTCCCGCCGAAGTCCGATTGTACAGCACGCTCTTCAACCGCCCTGACCCGGGCGCCGGTGGCGATCTCGACGCCGACCTGAATCCAGGCTCGCTCGAAGTACTGTCGGGCGCGCTGCTGGAGCCCTCATTGGCAGAGACGCCTGAAGGGGAAGCGGTGCAGTTCGAGCGGCTGGGCTATTTCTGCCCGGACCTGGCGAGCCAGTCGAAGGCTCTGGTGTTCAACCGCACGATCGACCTGCGGGACACATGGGCAAAGGTGCAGGTCCAGAGTTAAGAGTAGCGGTGCCCGGAGACGAGGCGCGATTGCTGGCGGCTACCGGATAGAACCAGATGCTCGCGGCCGCCAGGCTGTGTCGATGAGCACGCGTGTCTGGATCTGGTTGCTGTCGCTGTCCGTCCTGTGGGGCGGATCGTTCTTCTTCGCCAAGGTGGCGCTGGCCGAACTGCAGCCGCTGACGGTGGTATTCTGCCGTGTCACCTTGGCGGCCCTTGCACTGAACGTCGTGCTCGTCATGGCCGGCCGGCCACTCTTCCGGCGTGGCACGCCCTGGCGCTCCTTCGCCGCCATGGGCATGCTCAACAATCTCGTGCCCTTCGGCCTGATCTTCTGGGGGCAGACGCAGATCGCCTCCGGTCTCGCCTCGATCCTGAACGCGACGACACCCCTCTTCAGCCTGCTGGTCGGACACTTCATCGCACGCGAAGAACGGATCGGCGGACTCAAGTTCGGAGCCTTGCTGCTCGGTCTTGGCGGCGTCGCGGTATTGATGGGGCCTCGGGCGATCATCGCAGCGCCAGACATCGCGGGTCAGCTCGCCTGCCTTGGCGCCGCCCTCTCCTATGCCTTCGCCGGCGTATACGGACGGCGCTTCAGCCGGTTGGGCGTGGCGCCGCTCGACGCGGCGGCCGGCCAGGTCACGGCAAGCGCCATGTTGATTCTGCCGATCATGCTGATGGTCGACCGGCCCTGGGAATTGCCGGCCCCGCCTTCGTTCGCAACCTGGTCGGCGCTCATGGGCCTCGCTCTGCTGTCGACCGCGCTCGCATATGTCCTGTATTTCCGCATTCTTGCAGTGGCCGGACCGACCAACCTGCTCCTGGTGACGTTCCTGATACCAGTGACGGCGATCGGACTCGGCGCATTGGCCCTCGGCGAGCGGCTGCAGCCGCAACAGTTTGCCGGCATGCTGCTGATCGGGCTCGCCCTGGTTCTTCTCGATGGCCGCCTGCCGCGTTTTCTACGCCTCGCGAAATAGCGGCGCGGCTGCACAATTGCGCCTTCTTTGGGGGCTTGTTAGGGTGCCGGCGAACCGGCGAACGGCACCCCGCGGGGTGCACGCGCCTTGCCCGAATCGAGCCTGCGAAAGAGTTCACCCCATGGCCAAATCGACCGCGACGCTTACCGACAACGAAACCGGCAAGACCTATGAGATGCCGATCATCCACGGCACCATGGGGCCGCGCTTGGTCGATGTCCGCAAGTTCTACGGCGATTCGGGGATGTTCACCTACGACCCCGGCTTCACCTCGACCGGTTCGTGCGGCTCGAAGATCACCTATATCGACGGCGACGAAGGCCTCCTCCTCCATCGCGGCTACAACATCTCGGAGCTTGCCGAGCAGAGCGACTTCATGGAAGTCGCCTACCTGCTGATGAAGGGCGACCTGCCGAATAAGGCGCAGAAGGACAAGTTCGTAAAGGACATCACGAACCACACGATGGTTCACGAGCAGCTCAGCCAGTTCTATCGCGGCTTCCGTCGCGACGCCCATCCGATGGCGATCTGCTGCGGCGTCGTCGGCGCCCTCTCGGCCTTCTATCACGACTCGCTCGACATCCATGACCCGCACCAGCGCATGGTCGCGTCCTACCGCCTGGTCGCCAAGATGCCGACCATCGCGGCGATGGCCTACAAGTATTCGGTCGGCCAGCCGTTCGTCTATCCGCGCAACGACCTGTCCTACGCGGCCAACTTCCTGCGCATGATGTTCTCGGTTCCGGCCGAGGAGTACGAGGTGAACCCGATCGTCGAGAAGGCGATGGACCGCATCCTCATGCTCCACGCCGATCACGAGCAGAACGCCTCTACTTCGACCGTCCGCCTCGCGGGCTCGTCCGGCGCCAACCCGTTCGCCTGCATCGCGGCGGGCATCGCCTCGCTGTGGGGCCCGAGCCATGGTGGCGCCAACGAGGCCGTCATCAACATGCTGCACGAGATCGGCGGCAAGCAGAACATTCCGGGCTTCCTGTCGCGCGTGAAGGACAAGGCCGACCACACCCGCCTGATGGGCTTCGGCCATCGCGTCTACAAGAACTACGATCCGCGCGCCAAGGTCATGCGCCAGACCTGCCACGAAGTACTGACCTCGCTCGGCATCACCCACGACCCGCTGCTCGAGCTGGCCATGGAAATGGAGCAGATCGCGCTCAAGGACGACTACTTCGTCTCGAAGAAGCTCTATCCGAACGTCGACTTCTACTCGGGCATCATTTTCCGCGCGATCGGCATCCCGACCTCCATGTTCACCGTTCTCTTCGCGGTGGCGCGCACGGTCGGCTGGATTTCGCAGTGGAACGAGATGATCGAGGACCCGGACCAGAAGATCGGCCGTCCCCGGCAGCTCTATAACGGACAGACCGAACGCCCCTACAAGCCGCTTCACATGCGGGGCTAGTTCGCTCTCCGGGAGGGAAGCGACATGGTGAAATCATCGTTTGGGCCGCACCGGGGGGAAACATCCTGGGCGGCCGTCCAGACACCGAGGACCAGGCAGCGCGTCGTGCGGCTCGGTCCGCCGGCCAATGACAATTTCCGCGCCAACGGCGCCCGGACGTGGCTGTTCGTCGCCATCGCCGGAGTCACCGGCGCGGTGCTGACAATGATCGTCTCCAACTGGCGGTTTTTCTAGGCCCCGATCGCCTCAACGAATTAAGGCCCGCGATGCGGGCCTTTTTTCATTGGATGAAAGCAGCTTGAGCTTCGAGTGGCTTTTTCTTCCTTCGACGCTCCCGGACATTGCCGAGGGCAATATCCTGCCGCTTCCCAAGGCTGAGCGAAGCTCAGCCTCTACGCTCGATCAGCTCGATCTTGTAGCCGTCTGGGTCTTCCACGAATGCGATCACGGTCGTACCGAACTTCACCGGGCCCGCCGGGCGCGTGACCTTGCCGCCGGCCTTGGTGACTTCCTCGCAGAGCTTGTACGCGTCGGGTACGCCGACCGCGAGATGACCGAAGCCGGTGCCCAGCTCGTAGGGCTTTTCCTGATCCCAGTTGTGGGTGAGCTCGACGACGCAATGCTCCGGCTCCTCGCCGTAGCCCACGAAAGCCAGGCTGTACTTGCCGTCCGGAACGTCGCGCTTGCGCAGCAGCTTCATGCCCATCGGCCCTGTGTAGAAGGCCAGCGACTTGTCGAGATCCCGAACGCGGATCATCGTGTGCAGCATGCGATAGTTGGCGGCCTGGGTATCGGGCATCTTCCCCCTCCCTGTTCGTCTACGGTCTAGCGGTCGCGGATCATCGCGGCGAAGGTCGCTTCGGCGGCAACCTTGCCCTCGACCATCGCCTTGCCGGAGAATTTCCAGACATTGGCGCGGCTCTGCATCTTCTGGACGTGCAGCTCGAGGCGGTCGCCCGGCACGACCGGGCGGCGGAAGCGCACCCCGTCGATCGACATGAAGTAGACCAGCTTGCCCTCGGAATCGGAACCGAAAGTCGAGACCACGAGAACGCAGGCCGTCTGGGCCATCGCCTCGACGACCAGAACGCCCGGCATGACCGGTTCGGAGGGGAAATGCCCCTGAAAGAAAGGCTCGTTGATGCTGACGTTCTTGATGCCCACCGCGCTCTGGTCAAGCTTCATGTCGACCACCCTGTCGACCATCAGCATCGGGTAGCGATGCGGGATCATCTGCAGGATCCGCTTTATGTCGACGGATGTCGCCGTGACGGCGCCGGCATTCTCGGTGTGGGCGTTCATGACCGTGGCCTCTTCCCGCTCAGAAGCGCGTGCCGAAGCTGAACCGCAAGGCCTGCTGCTTGTCCCAGGACTCGTATTGGATCGGGATCGCGTAGTCGATGCGGATGGGACCGAACGGCGAAACCCACTGGACGCCGACACCGGTAGAAACGCGCATCAACTGGCTGGTCAGAACCGAGGTCGCGCCATAGCTCTGCGCCTGGACGCCCCACAGCGAGCCAATGTCCACGAACGCCTTGCCCAGAAGGCCGACCTCCTTCGGAATCAGCGGTAGCGGATAAGAGAGTTCGGTCGTGGCCGTATAGTAGTACTGACCACCGAGAGAGTCCGTCGTGTTCCCGTCGCGAGGGCCGATGCCGCCGACCGTGAAGCCGCGCATCGTGTCGCCGCCGATGAAGAACAGATTGTTCAGGCGGATGTAGGATCCGTTGTAGGGCAACACGAGGCCGGCCGAAGCGCCGATCGACCAGACGAAATCCTCGAACAGCGACTTGTAATAAACCGCGTCGGCCGTGGTGCGCAGGTACTGCTCCGTTCCGATCAAGCCGGCTGCGGCGATCGAGTTGCGCACCATGAAGCCCTTGGTCGTATTGAGACGGACGTCACGGGTATCCCACAGAATCGTCTCGGAGACTTCGGAAACGACCTGCGTGCCCGAACTCTGCTGGATGAGCGGCGAGGCCCAGGGCTGGACGTTGTAGATGTCCGTCTGCCGGAGCGTATACCGGACGATCTGCCGGATATCCTCGGAGTAGGCCCAGCCGCCGCGCAGGGCAAAGCCCAGGCTGCGGTCGCTGTAGCTCGCGACCGACTGGCGATCGTTCGACGTCCGGAAGAGGTCGAAACCGGCCGAGACCTGCCGATCCATGAAGTAGGGCTCGGTGAAACCCAGGTCGATCGAGGTGCTGAGCGTACCAAGCGAGAGGCCGAGGCGTGCCTCCTGCCCCTTGCCTAGCAGGTTACGTTCCTTGATCGCGATGTCACCGACGATGCCGGCGGTCGTCGAGTAACCGGCGCCGAACGAGATTTCGCCCGTGCTCTGCTCGACCACCTGGACTTCTAGGTTCGTCTTGTCCGGCGACGAACCCGGCGCGGCCGATACGTCGACTTTCTCGAAGAATCCCAGGTTCCGGAGGCGCTGCTGGCTGCGTCGGACCTTGGCTGTGCTGAACGCATCGCCCTCGGCCAGGCGAAACTCGCGCCGGATGACCTTATCGAGCGTACGGGTGTTGCCCGAGATGTTGATGCGCTCGACGTAGACGCGGGGGCCTTCCTGGACGTCGAAAATCACGTCGACGGTATCGTTGTCCTTGTTGCGCCGGATGTTCGGGCGCACTTCCACGAAGGCGTAGCCCAGCGAGCCCACCGCCTCCTGGATGTTGGAAACCGACTTCTCGACGGCATCGGCATCGTACCAGTCTCCCGGGGCGATGGTGAGGAAGGTCTGCAGAACGTCGGTATCGAGACCCTGGAAGCGGCTGGTGACGTCGACCTTGCCGAACTTGTAGCGCGGCCCCTCACTGATCGTGAAGGTGATGAAGAAGCCCTCGCGGTTGGGCGCCAGCTCAGCGACCGCAGAAACCACGCGGAAGTCGGCATACCCCTCCGACAGATAAAATTTACGCAGAAGCTCGCGATCGAGGTTCATCCGGTCCGGGTCGAAGCGGTCGTCCGACGACAGGAAACGCCACCAGGCACTCTCGGAGGTCCGGATCTTGCCGCGCAGCGTGCCGTCGCCAAAGGCTTCGTTGCCGACGAAGCTGATGCGCTTCACGCCGGTGACGTCGCCCTCGTTGATCTCGAAAACCAGGTCGACGCGGCCCTGCTCCAGGTTGATGATCTTGGGCTCGACGGAGGCATTGTAGCGGCCACTGCGCCGGTAGATCGTCAGGATCCGATCGACGTCCGCCTGCACGCGCGCGCGGGTGTAGACCTGACGAGGTTTCGACTGCACTTCGTCGCGCAGCTTGTCGTCCTCGATCTTGCTGTTCCCCTCGAACGCGACGCGATTGATGATCGGATTCTCGGTCACCTTCACAACGAGGGTGGACCCCTGCATATCGATCACGACGTCCGAGAACAGCCCGGTCGCGAACAGCGCCTTCAGCGAGCGGTCGGCCGCGGCCGCGTCGAAAGGCTCCCCGACCTTGAGCTGGAGATAGGAGCGGATGGTTTCCGGCTCCGCGCGGACATTTCCCTGGATCTGAATTCCGGCAATCGTACCGCCGGCCGCAGCACCACGTTGGGCGTGTGCCGGCGCGCTCAAGGACAGGATTGCAACAATGGCCAGTACGGCCCAACGAAAGATCAAACTCACCCCCGGCGCCAGTCAGACCTGCCGATGGTCAAAAACGTGAACGCAGCTTTCTAGACCGGCAAGGGGTTCTAAGCCACCCCTTTTGTCCCCAGTTGCGAAGCAACGCCAACGCCTCAACTCAGCGCAGCAAAAGCCTGATGTCATTGAAAGTTGCGATCAGCGCCATGCCGATCACCAGTGCGAATCCGAGCTTCAGTCCCACTTCCTGTGCGCGAAGGCTCAGCGGCTTTCCGCGCACGGCTTCATAGGCATACATCGCGAGATGGCCGCCATCGAGCATGGGCACCGGCAGCAAATTGAAGATGCCGAGCACCACGGACAACGCGATGACGAGATTGAGAATACCCGCCCAGCCGGCGTAGGACGCCTCGCCCGCCGCCTTGGCGATGCGGATCGGCCCGCCCAGTTCATCCACAGGCCGCGTCGCGGTCAGGATCTGTCCCATGGACGTATAGAACATGGAAGTCATGCCCCACACGGCGCGCACACCCGCTCCCATGGCGCCGATCACGCCATGCTGGCGCAACTCGGTCACCGCCGCGGGACGCACGCGAAGGCGCCCGACAATTTGCTCCTTGCCCGCACAATCGACGGTCTTGTCGACGATGGGCGTGATGGTCGTCTCGCCGTAGCGCCCTTCGCGCTCGTACTTGACCTGCACGGGCTGGCCGCCACTCTTGCCGATCAGTTCGGGGATGCGTGAGAAGTATTCGACCGGCTTGCCGTCGATCGCCACCAGAAGATCACCGACCTTGAGCCCCGCGGCCTCGGCCGGGCTGTTCGCGGTGAAGCCACCGACCACGGGGCGGATGAACTGGTCGATCCCGAGGTCGCCGTAGCGCAGCGTGTTGTTGTAGCGATCGGTGCGCTCGCAATACTGCGGCTGGATCTCGCCGCGGAGCAGTTGGTTGCCGCGGCGGTATTCGACCGGCATGGGCTTGGCCCAGTAGAGGAACTGGGCCTCCTGGATGTCCTCGTAGCGGTCGATGCGCTTGTCCGCGAGGCGGACGATCTCGTCACCCGTGCGCAGCCCGGCCCTGGCCGCGGGTCCTTCGACCTGGACTGCAACCGTCGTGGGCGTATAGGGCTCGCCCGCGAAGAAGAACACGCCCGTCAGCAGCAGGAATGCGAAAAGGAGGTTGGCCATGGGCCCGCCCAGCACGACCGCGGCGCGCGCATAGAGCGGCTGGCTGAAGAAGGCGCGCTTGCGCTCACTGGGAGAAAGCGGCTCACCGCTCGGCGTGGCGCTCGTGGCGTCGTTGTCGCCCAGGAACTTCACATAGCCGCCCAGCGGGATGATCGAGATCTTCCAGCGCGTACCGTTGCGGTCGGTCCAGCCGAATATCTCGGGCCCGAATCCGATCGAGAAAACCTCGGCATGGATGCCGAACCGTCGCCCGACCCAGTAGTGGCCGTACTCGTGAACGAACACCAGGAGCGTCAAAACCAGGAAGAAGTACGGCAGGTATGTCGTAAACAGGCTGACGATGCTTTGCATGCCCTACTCGACCATTTAAATCGTTTTACTTCAATTACTTAGGGATTTGGCCCGGCAGAAGCCCTCAGCCGCCCTGCGCGCTTCCAGATCCGCCGCCTCCACCTGCTGGAGGGCATCCACCGCGTCGGAAAGGCCGTTCCACCCCGCCATCACATCCTCGACAATGCGAGCGATGTCGAGGAAGCCGATCCGGCGCGCCAGGAAAGCCGCCACCGCCGCCTCGTTCGCTGCATTCAACACGATGGGCGCATAGCCGCCCGTCACCAGAGCTTCGCGCGCCAACCGTAAGGACGGAAAGCGGCCGGAATCGGGCCGCTCGAAGGTGAGCGCCGGAATGCTCATGAAATCGATCTTGGCCGATGGGCCGTCGATGCGCGAGGGCCACCCCAGGGCATGGCTGATGGGGATACGCATGTCGGCCGTTCCCAACTGGGCCAGCACGGAGCCATCTCGATAGGACACCATCGAATGGATGACCGATTGCGGATGCACGACGATGTCGACCTGGTTCTCCGGCAGGCCGAACAGGAGCTGGGCCTCGATCAATTCGAGCCCCTTGTTCATCATCGTCGCCGAATCGATCGAGATCTTGTCGCCCATGTCCCAGTTGGGATGTGCCAGCGCCTGCTCGGGCGTGACGTCCGCCATGTCGGCCAGCGACCAGTTGCGGAACGGTCCGCCCGAAGCGGTCAGGATCAGCCGGTCCACCGCATGGCGCTGGTTGGGCTCGAAGACCTGGAAGATCGCGTTGTGTTCGGAATCCACCGGCAGGAGGACGCCGCCCGAGTGCTCGATGGCGTCGAGCAGCAGACGCCCTGCACAGACAAGCGCTTCCTTGTTGGCCAGCGCCACCATCGCGCCGCGGCGGGCGGCGACCAGGGTCGGTGCGAGACCCGCAAAGCCGACCACGGCCGCCATCACCCATTCGGCCGGCCGCGAAGCTGCCTCGACCACGGCATCCGGGCCGGCGGCGACCTCGACCGCGGTGCCGGCAAGCGCTTCCTTGAGCGCGCGGTAGCGCTCGGGATCGGCCACGACGGCCAAGCGGGCCCGCAGGCGCCTCGCCTGCTCGGCCAGCAGTTCGACCGAGCTGTTGGCGACCAGCGCTTCGACCCGGTAGCGTGCGGGATCCCGCTCGATCAGATCGACCGTGCTCTGGCCCACCGAGCCGGTCGAACCGAGAATGGTGATCCCTCGAGGGTGTTCAGGGGAAGGCGCGACCCACTTGCTCATGTCCAGGGCCACGAAGTGCCCGCGACAAGCCGTGCGACGGCGACGGCGACCAGGACCGCCATCAGCCCGTCGATCCGGTCCAGCAATCCACCATGCCCCGGGATCAGACGACCGCTGTCCTTCACCCCGGCGCGCCGCTTGGCGGCCGATTCGAGCAGGTCGCCCGCCTGCCCGACGACCGCGAGCGCCGCGCCTGCGAGGGCGAGATGCACCGTTTCGCCGAGCCCGAAGGCATAACCCGTCACCGCACTCGCCACAGCCGCCCAGGCCATGCCACCGATCAGACCCGACCAGGTCTTGCCAGGGCTGATGCGCGGCGCGAGCTTGGCCCCGCCGGCGGTGCGCCCGACGAAATAGGCGCCGATATCGGTCGCCCAGATGCAGATCAGCACCCAGAGGATGGTTTCGCGGCCGAACGCCGGCTGGTGTCGCAGCCACAGCAGGGCCAGCAGGGCGGCGAGCCCATACGCCCATGCCAGCACACGCAAAACCGGCGCACCGCGGGTGAGTCGCGTCCATTCGAAGATCATGACCGGCGCCGCCAGCGCCGCGATCAGATCGATCCAGGGATAGCCGTACCAAACGGCCGCAAGCAGCAGCGGGCCAAGCACGATGGCCGAGAGCGCCCGTACGAGCAGACCGGCGAAGCGCCCGCCACGGGGCGCAGGGGCTTCAGCTTCCGACGCCGCCATACCGCCGCTCACGCCGCCGGAACTCCACGATGGCCTGTTCCAGGTGTTCCTTGCCGAAGTCCGGCCACAGCGTGTCGACGAAAACCAGCTCCGAGTAGGCGCATTGCCAGAGCAGGAAATTGCTGATCCTCTTCTCGCCGCTGGTCCGGATCAGGAGATCCGGATCGGGCAGGCCGGCCGTCAGAAGTTCGCGTTCGAAGCTGTTCTGGTCGATGCCATCGACTGTGATCTCGCCGCTCGCGACCTTCTGCGCCATCCGCCGGGTCGCGCGCAGAATCTCGTCGCGTGCGCCGTAGTTGATGCAGATATTGACGTCGATGCGCGCGTTACTGGACGTCGTCTTCTCGGCATCGGCGATGTCCCGCACAATGTCGGCCGCCAGCCCGTCGCGGTTACCGATGACCCTCAGCCGCGCCCCGTTCTTGCGCAACTCCTCGAGTTCGTTGCGCAGATAGTGGCGCAGGAGGCCCATCAGGTCGGCGACCTCGTCGGCGGGCCGGGTCCAGTTCTCCGTCGAGAAGGCAAAGAGTGTAAGGACGGGAATGCCCAGTTCGCCGGCACCGCGCACCACGCGGCGTACCGCATCGGCACCTCGCCGATGGCCCGCAACGCGCGGCAGGCCACGTGCCTTCGCCCAACGTCCATTGCCATCCATGATGATGGCGACGTGCTGGGGTCCCGATGGATGATCGGGACTGGCGGGCAGCGGCGCGGTGGGCATCAGACCGTCTTGATCTCTTTTTCCTTGTGCGCCAGCACGTCGTCGACCTGCTTGACGTAGCGGTCGGTGAGCTTCTGCACCTCGTCGGACTTCTGGCGATGCTCGTCTTCCGAGATCTTGCGGTCCTTCTCGGCCTTCTTGAGCGCTTCCATGCCGTCGCGGCGGATGTTGCGGACGGCCACCTTGCCCTGCTCGGCATATTTGTGCGCGAGCTTGGCGAGCTCGTTGCGGCGCTCGGTCGTGAGTTCCGGGATCGGAATGCGGATCATCTGGCCGTCCGGCGACGGATTGAGCCCGAGGCCGGCTTCGCGGATCGCCTTGGCGGTCGGGGTCACGAGACCCTTGTCCCAGACGCTGACCGTCAGGAGCCGAGGCTCGGGGGCGCTCACCGTGCCGACCTGGTTCAGCGGCATGCGCTGGCCGTAGGCCTCGACCATCACCGGGTCGAGCAGGTTGACCGAAGCGCGGCCGGTCCGCAGGCCGCCGAATTCCTTCTTCAGCGCGTCCATCGCGCCATGCATGCGCTTCTCGAGCTCGTTGAGATCGGCAGACATGATCAGGCCTCGTCCTTGATGATCGTGAAGGTGCCCTCGCCGCGCATCGTCTCGGCGAAGGCGCCAGGCTTGTGGATGTCGAAGACAATGATGGGGATGCGGTTCTCGCGCGCAAGCGAGATCGCCGAAGCGTCCATCACCTGCAGGTCGCGCGACAGCACTTCCATGTAGCTGAGCGTATCATAGCGTTTGGCGTTCTTGTCCTTGCGCGGGTCGGCCGAATAGACGCCGTCGACCTGCGTGCCCTTGAGCAGCGCGTTGACGCTCATCTCCGCCGCGCGCAGGGCCGCCGCGGTATCGGTGGTGAAGAACGGATTGCCGGTGCCCGCCGCGAAGATCACGACCCGCCCCTTTTCCATGTGCCGGGCCGCGCGGCGGCGGATGTAGGGCTCGCAGACCGTGGTCATCGGGATGGCCGACTGCACGCGGGTCTGCAGACCCACACGCTCCAGTGCGCTTTGCATCGCGAGTGAATTGATGACGGTGGCCAGCATGCCCATGTAGTCGCCGCTGGCGCGGTCCATGCCGGAGGCCGCCGCGGAGACACCGCGGAAGATGTTGCCGCCCCCGATCACCAGACAGACCTGCACACCCATGGCATGCACGGTCTTCACTTCCTGTGCGACCATCGCAACCATGTCGGGATCGAGGCCATATTCCCGATTCCCCATCAGCCCCTCGCCAGAGAGCTTGAGAAGGACACGGCGGTATTGGGGACCCGACGGCATCAGATGTGCCTCTGACTACGTTTGTCTTGGGCGCGCGGACAACATGTCCGCGCGCCTGTGAACTTCAATACTACTTCTTGTTGGCTTGGGCAGCCACTTCAGCTGCGAAATCCTCAGTCTTCTTCTCGATGCCCTCACCCAGCGCGAAGCGCAGGAAGCCCACGAGCCGGACTGGCGCGCCGGCCGTCTTGGCGGCATCCTCGACGACCTTCGAGACCTTGGTCTTGCCGTCCATCACGAAGGCCTGTTCGAGCAGGACGACTTCCTGGTGGAACTTGCGCAGACCACCCTCGACCATCTTGGCGACGATCTCGGGAGTCTTGCCCTGCTGGCCGGCCTTCTCGGCCAGCACCGCGCGCTCGCGCTCGATGGCGGCGGCATCCAGCTCGGCAACCGTCAGCGACTGCGGGTTGGTCGCGGCGACATGCATGGCGAGCTGCTTGGCGAGCCCGGCGAGTGCTGCCTTGTCGCCCGTCGACTCGAGCGCCACCAGCACGCCGATCTTGCCGAGGTCCGGCGCGACCGCGTTGTGCGTGTAGGCGACCACCACGCCGTCCGACACCGACAGCGAGGCGGCGCGGCGCAGCCCCATGTTCTCGCCGATCGTGGCGATCAGGTTGGTGAGCTCGCCCTGGACGTCGCGGTCCGTGCCCGGGAACGGAGCGGCAGCGACCTTGGCAAGGTCCCCACCGTTCTCGAGAGCGAGTTTGGTCGCCGCGGCGACGAACTTCTGGAACTGGTCGTTGCGGCCGACGAAGTCGGTCTCGGCATTGACCTCGACGACGGCACCGCGCGTGCCGCTCGAAGCGACGCCGACAAGGCCCTCGGCCGCGATGCGGCCGGCCTTCTTGGAAGCCGCCGACAGTCCCTTGGTGCGCAGCCAGTCGACCGCCTTTTCGACGTCGCCGGCGGTCTCGCCCAGCGCCTTCTTGCAATCCATCATGCCCGCGCCGGTCTTCTCGCGCAGTTCCTTGACGAGCGATGCAGTGATCTCAGCCATGTCTTGCTCCGTTTGGTACAACAAGGGCCGGTCTTCCGACCGGCCCCGTCTATTTCTCTTCGATGAGGGGCCGAATTACTCGGCCGGGGCGGCCTCGACAGCCTGGCCCTCGACCGCCGGGATTTCATCGGCCGGCTGCTCGGCCAGTTCGCCGACGTCACCGCCGGTGGCGGCGATCTCGGCACGGATGCCGTCGAGCACCGAGCCCGCGAGCAGGTCGCAATAGAGCGACACGGCCCGGATCGCGTCGTCGTTGCCCGGAATCGGGAAATCGATGCCGTCCGGATCGGAGTTGCTGTCGACCACCGCAACGATCGGAATGCCGCGCTTGCGGGCTTCCAGGACGGCGATCGACTCCTTGTTGGTGTCGATGATGAACAGCATGTCGGGCGTCCCGCCCATTTCCTTGATGCCGCCCAGCGAGCGCTCGAGCTTCTCGCGCTCGCGCGTCAGGTCGAGCTGTTCCTTCTTGGTGAGGCCAACGACGTCGCCCTTCAGGCGCTCGTCGAGCTCGCGCAGGCGCTTGATGGACGCCGAGATGGTGTTCCAGTTCGTGATCATGCCGCCCAGCCAGCGGTGGTTCACGTAGTACTGGCCGCAGCGCTTGGCGGCGTCGGCGACGCGTTCGGCGGCCGCCGGCTTGGTGCCGACGAACAGCACGCGGCCGCCGCTCGCGACGACGTCGCGAACCTGCTTCAGCGCCTGCTCCAGCAGCGGCACAGTCTTGGTGAGATCGATGATATGGACCCCGTTGCGCACCCCGAACAGGTACGGCTTCATCTTGGGGTTCCAGCGGCGCGTGTGATGGCCGAAGTGAACGCCGGCTTCCAGCAGCTGGCGCATCGTGAATGTCGGCATGGTCATGCCGTTCTCCTTTTCCGGTTGAACCTCCGCGGGCGTCGTTCCCGGAATGGGAACACCGGAGCGAGCGTCGGGATGTCTCCCCGTCGACCGCAAACCCGCGTGCGAAGTGGCGCGTTTCTAGTGGTTTGGGCTCGAAATTGCAAGCGCCAATGAAATCAAGGCCTTAGGCGATCAGTTTGGCGATTTCCTGCGCCAGTTTGAGGAGCGAGAGCGGTGCGCTCCCCTCGGCCTTGTTGTTGGCCGTGATCCAGACCTTGCGGCCGCCCTTGTAAGCTGCGGCGGCCATCCGGGCCAGGATCAGGCGCGTTTCCCCATCCTCGTCGACCAGCCTGTCGAACGGCTCGTAGCGCTGCTTGGCGGCCTGGTAGAGGAAACCCCGGTGCAGGTTCCAGCGGACCACCAGAGGGCCCGGCTCCCCGCCGTCCAGGGCCTTGAGGGCCGCTTCCTGTCGCTCGACCTCGGGCATCCGGTCATGCAGCCCGACGCAGTAGCGCACTCCCGCCCGGCCCAGCATGCGCATCAGGCGCGGGGTGAGCAGCTCGGGATTGCGCAGCTCCAGCGCATAAAGCGGTGCCCGACCGCCCAATTCGGTTGGCAGCGCGGCAAAGAAGGCCTCCAGCCGCTCGATCAGCAGCGAGGAATCCTCGACCAGACTGCGTGGCAGCGGCGACACCTGAAAGACTAGGGGGCCTGCCTTGGCCTTGAGCCCCTCCAGGCAGGGCACCACGAACTCGCGGGTGGCGACGGCGGCATCGAGGAAGTGCGAATTGGCGACTTTCCCCCGCCCCTCCTCGTCGCGCATCACGGCATCGCAGACGATGGCCGGTGCCTTGACCACGAAGCTGAAGTGCTCCGGCACCTGACTGGCGTACCGGACATAGTCGGCGGTCGAGATCGGCGCGTAGAAAGTCCGGTCGAGGCTAACTGTCCTCAGCAGCGGGATTTCAGCATAGGCCGCCAGCCCCTTGCGGCTCAGCGTCACCTGCCGGTGCACGCCGTCGTAGACGAGGCTGCGCCATCCCGGAAAGAACCACGACGAGGTGCCGAGCCGGATGTCGACCGGAAGTAGCGGCGCCTCGAGCAGTGGCGAGTCCCGGGCGGGCCGGACATCGCCGGCCCCGGGCACCCGGCGCTTGGGCGGCGCTGCGGCCTCGGTTTCGAAGAGGCCGGGCTGACGGCTCAAATTTCCTCGACCTGCGAGACGCCCGGCAGGCTGCCGATCGTGTCGCGCAGGCCGCCGGCGATCGAATAGGTGCCGGGCAAGGTGACCTCGGCATCGGTCTCCTCGTTCATCGGCACGACGAGCGTCACCCGCCCTCGCCCGCGCTTTCCTTCGAGCGCCTTGCGCAGCGCTTCGAGCGCCATGGGATCGGTGATCACGATACGCAGCCCGGCCGCCGAGTTCGCGACTGCATCTTCCAGTTTCTCGACCGACTGCGCCGTGAGCTTGACCTGCTCGCCGTCGAGCCGGCCGTCGACCGAGATCAGGATCGCCTGACCTGCTTCGAGGAGATTGCGTTTGGAACTGAGAAGCTCGCTGAACATGACGCACTCGAAGGCGCCGGACTGATCGGAGCATTGCAGGAAGGCGAATCGGTTGCCTTTGGCGGAGGTGCGCTCCATGCGGTCGATGACGGTGCCGGCGAGCTTGATGCGGCCGGGCGTACCGCGCGCCAGCAATGCCGGTAGATCGGCCGCGCGGCAGACGCCCAGCCTCTGCAGGCTTTTTTCATATGACGCCAGCGGATGCGACGAGAGATAGAAGCCGATGGCGGAAAACTCGTTCTGCAGCCGCTCCATCGGCGCCCAGTCCGGCACCTTGGGCAATTGCGGGCGGCGCTGGGCGGTGTCGTCGCCGAACAGGTTGTTCTGGTCGCTGCCGCGCGACTCATGCGTCGCCTGAGAATGGCGGGTCAGCGCCTCAACGGCCGCGAAGGTCTGGGCGCGGTTCTTGTTCAAAGTATCGAAGCCACCGGCCTTCACCAGGCTTTCGAGCAGCCGCTTGTTGATCACGCGCTGGTCGAGCCGCTCGGCGAAGTCGAACAGATCCTTGAAAGGGCCCTTTTCCCGACGCTCCTCGGCAAGACGGCTCATCGCCTCACGGCCGACGCCCTTGATGGCGGCCAGCGCATAACGGATCGCCTTCTTGCCGTCCTCGGTCTTCTCGACGGTGAAATCCGCCGCCGACTTGTTCACGTCCGGCGGCAGCAGCTCGACGCCGAGCTTATCGAGGTCGCGGCGGTAGCCGTTCAGCTTCTCGACGTTGCCCATGTCGAGGGTCATCGTCGCGGCGAAGAACTCGACCGGATGGTTCGCCTTGAGATAGGCGGTCTGGTAGCAGACCAGCGCATAGGCGGCGGCATGGCTCTTGTTGAAGCCGTAGCCCGCGAACTTGTCGACCTGGTCGAAGATAGAGGAGGCCCTGTCCTTCTCGACGCCGTTCTTCTGCGCGCCCTCGACGAAGCTCGCCCGCTGCGCGTCCATCTCGGCCTGGATCTTCTTGCCCATGGCACGGCGCAGAAGGTCGGCGCCGCCCAGCGTATAGCCGCTCAGCACCTGCGCGATCTGCATGACCTGCTCCTGGTAGATCATGATGCCGTAGGTCTCCTTCAGGATTCCTTCCAGCAGCGGATGCAGGTAGTCCGGCTCCTCCTCGCCATGCTTGCGCTTGATGTAGCTCGGGATGTTCTCCATCGGGCCCGGCCGATAGAGGGCCACGACGGCGATGATGTCCTCGAAGCGGTCGGGCTTCAGGCGGCGCAGCACGTCGCGCATGCCGTTGCCTTCCAGCTGGAACACGCCCGACCCGTCGCCGCGGCAGAGCAGCTCGAAGGTCTTGCGGTTGTCGAGCGGCAGCCTGGGAATGTCGATCTGGTCGCGCCCGATCAGGTCCCATGCCTTCTCGATGACGGTCAGGGTCTTCAGGCCGAGGAAGTCGAACTTCACGAGGCCGGCCGTCTCGACCCATTTCATGTTGAATTGGGTGGCCGGCAGGGAATCCTGGTTGTCTGTATCGCGGAACAGCGGCACCAGCTGGTCGAGCGGCCGGTCGCCGATCACCACGCCGGCGGCATGGGTCGAGGCGTTGCGGAACAGGCCCTCGAGCTGCAGCGCGAGATCGATCAGGCGCTTGATCTCCTCGTCGGCAGTGTACTGTTCCTTCAGCAGCTCCTCGGTCTCCAGCGCCTTCGCCAACGTCACCGGGTTGGCCGGGTTGTTCGGCACCAGCTTGCAGATCCGGTCGACCTGCCCGTAGGGCATGCCCAGCACGCGGCCGACGTCGCGCAGCACCGCGCGGGCCTGCAGCTTGCCGAAGGTGATGATCGCGGCGACACGGTCGTGGCCGTACTCGTCGCGCACGTAGCGGATCACGCGGTCGCGCTTGTCCTGGCAGAAGTCGATGTCGAAGTCGGGCATCGACACGCGTTCGGGATTCAGGAAGCGTTCGAACAGCAGGCCCCAGCGCAGCGGATCGAGGTCGGTGATCTTGAGCGACCAGGCGACCAGCGAGCCTGCGCCCGAGCCGCGGCCGGGACCAACCGGGACGCCGTTGTCCTTGGCCCACTGGATGAAGTCGGCAACGATCAGGAAGTAGCCGGCGAAGCCCATCCGCTCGATCATGTCGAGCTCGTAGGTCAGCCGGTCCGAATACTTCTCGAAGCTGATCCCGTCAGCGAGGCGGCCGAGCTTCTGAAGTTCATCGAGACCGGTCTTGGCGAGATCGCGCAGCGCCTCGCCCTCGGTGCGGCCCTCGAGCTTCGTGTAGCGCGGCAGAATCGGCTTGCGCGGCGCCGGCATGTAGGCGCAGCGCTGGGCGATCACCAGCGTGTTGTCGCAGGCCTCGGGAATGTCAGCAAACAGCGCCCGCATCTCGGCGGCCGACTTGAAATAGTGCTCGGGCGTCAGGCGGCGCCGGTTGGGATCGTCGATATGCGCGCCCTGCTCGATGCAGAGCAGCACGTCGTGCGCCTCGTACATCGACTTCTTCGGGAAGTGCACGTCGTTGGTCGCGACCAGCGGCAGGTTGCGCTCGTAGGCGAGCTCGATGAGTGGCCCCTCGATCCGGCGCTCCGTGTCCTCGCCGTGGCGCTGCAGTTCGAGGTACAGCCTGCCGTCGAACAGGCGCTGCAGCCGGTCGAGCATGTGCGCCGCCGCCGGCGTCTGGCCGGACGCCAGAAGCCGACCGACGGTGCTGCCCGCGCTCCCGGTCAGTGCGATCAGCCCTGCGGTCGAGCCTTCCAGCTCGGACATCGGCAGAGCAGCCACCGATCCCATCTTGAATTCGAGATGGGCGCGGCTCACCAGCCGCATCAGGTTGACGTAGCCTTCCTCGCTCTGGACCAGCAGGGTCAGCCAGTCGACGGTCGGCAGCTTGTTCGCCGTCGCGACGCCGCCCTCCTCCTCGCGCCGCAGGCCGAGATCGCAACCGACGATGGGCTGCACGCCGCCCTTGGAGGCGTATTGCGAGAATTCCAGCGCGCCGAAGAGGTTGTTGCGGTCGGTGACGGCGACCGCCGGCATCGCCTCGCCCTTGGCGAGCGAGACGATCTTGTCGACCTTGTTCGCCCCCTCGGTGAGCGAGTAGGCGGAACGAACCTTGAGATGGATGAAATCAGCGATGGCCACGGGCCATCATCGCGCCGCGGCCTGTGGACTGTCAGGCATCGAGCACGCCATCCTTTAGATGCACGGTGCGGTCCATGCGGGCCGCCAGCTCCGGATTGTGGGTCGCCACGAGGGCCGCCATGCCGGTTTCCCGGACCAGCGCCAGCAATTGCTGGAAGACCGCCTCGGCGGTCGCGGAATCGAGGTTGCCGGTCGGCTCGTCGGCCAGCAGCACGCGCGGGGCGTTCGCCACCGCGCGGGCGATCGCCACGCGTTGCTGCTCGCCGCCCGACAGACGCCCGGGCCGATGGTCGAGCCGGTCGCCCAGCCGCACCAGCCCAAGAAGCTCCGTGGCGCGTTTGCGGGCCGCCGCGCGAGAGACGCCGTTCAGCATCTGCGGCAGCATCACGTTCTCGACCGCCGAGAACTCAGGCAGCAAGTGATGGTACTGGTAGACGAAGCCCAGGTACTGGCGGCGCAGGCCGGTTCGGTCCCTGTCGGCCATCCGGACCGTCGCCTTCCCGTCGACCACGACCTCGCCTACGTCGGGCCGTTCGAGCAGGCCCGCGATGTGCAGCAGGGTCGACTTGCCGCTGCCCGACTGGCCGACCATGGCCACGATCTCGCCGGGATGCAGGTCGACCGAGACGCCGCGCAGCACGTCGAGCCGGCGGTCGCCCTGGACGAAGGTGCGACGAATGCCCTGCAGCGAGAGCGGCTTGGTCGGTTCACTCATGTCGCAATCCTTCGACCGGTTCGACTCGGGTGGCCCGCCATGCCGGATAGGCTGCCGCGACGAGCGAGAGCACGATCGCGACCGCAATGATGAAAGCCACCTCGGTCGGATCCACGCGCACAGGCATGGAGGCAATGAAGTCGACTTCCGCCCCGGCGGTGCCCGAGCCGCCCGTGACGCTGGCCAGCGCCCGGCCGATCGCCGGCATGTTGGCGCACAGCAGCAGCCCCAGCGCCGCGCCGATGGCCGTGCCGACCACGCCGACGGCGGCGGCGGCCATGAAGAAGGCGCGCACGATGGTGCCCGGCCCCGCGCCCATCGTCCTCAGGATAGCGATGCTGCCGCGCTTCACCCGCACCAGCATTGTGAAGCTCGCGACCACGTTCATGGCAGCGACCACGACGATCAGCGTCAGGATGATGAACATCATCACGCGCTCGACCTGCAGGGCGCCGACGAATCGGGCGTTCAGGCCGAGCCAGTGCGATACGCGCAGATCCTCGCGACCGAGCGCCTGGCGTAGTTCCTGCGCGGTGCGCGGCGCTGCCGCCGGGTCCTTGAGGAACAGGTCGATCGAACTCACGGTCTCCTTGCCGTACTCGAGATCCTCCTGCAGCGCCGCCAGCGGGATGAACACGAGGCTGCTGTCGAACTCGTAGCGGCGAGTCATGAAGCTCGCGAGGATGTCGTAGTCGGTATAGCGCGGCGCGATCGTGCCGCTCTGGTTGAGCTGATGCGTCACGACGGTCAGCGGCTCGCCGACCCGGACCTGCATCTGCTGCCGCAGCCGCTCGCCGATCACGAGGCCCGGTTTGGGCCCGAACTCGGCCAGATCGCCGAAGATGATGTTCTTCGAAACGATGTCGCGATTCAGCAGGTCCTCGCGCCGAACGCCGCGAAGCTGGGCGCCGCGGGTCTGGCCGTGCCCCGTCACGAGCGCCTGGCGCTCCAGGGTGAGCCGCACCGCCTCGACGCCCGGAACCTCCTTCATCCTTGCCAGCAGATCGGGCGTCGCCTGCAGGAGGCCGCCGCGGGCCGCGATCACGACATGGCCGTTCATGCCGATGATCCGGCCCAGAAGCTGCTCGCGAAAGCCACCCATCACCGAGAGAACGGCGATGAGGGTCCCGACGCCCAGCGCCACGCCGATCAGCGAGAACATCGCGATGAACGACACGAAACCCTCGCGCTGGCGCGTGGCGAGATAGCGCCAGGCCAGCCAGCGTTCGACGGCGGGCGCGCGATCACTCACGGCGGAGCCCTTCCACCGGATCGAGGCGCGCCGCCCGCAACGCGGGATAGAGCGAGGCCAGCAGCGCGAAAACCAGCGCCATGAACGCGATCCACGCGACCTCGCTCCATTCGATCCGCGAGGGCAGCTCGGCCAGCAAATAGAGAGTCTGGTCGAACAGAACGATGTCGAAGGTCCGCTGCAGCCACTGGCGGATCGCCTCGATGTTGCGGGCAAAGCTCAGCCCCAGCACGACGCCCAGGATGGTGCCGGCGCCTCCGATCGCCAGGCCGTCCAGCAGGAAGATCCGCATGATGGCGGCACGGCTCGCCCCCATGGTGCGCAGGATGGCGATATCCGCTGTCTTGGTGCGGACCAGCATGACCAGGCTCGAGACGATGTTGAAGGCCGCGACGAGGACGATCATCGTCAGGACCAGGAAGATCATGTTGGTCTGAGCCACGACGGCCGAGAAGAAACCGGCATTGGCCTGAAACCAGTCGAAGACCCAGCCCTCCGTCCCCACCGCCTGCATGAGCAGCCTGCGCGTCGCGTCCGTCGAGGCCCTGTCGGAGACGAAAACCTCGATGCCGGTGACGTTGGGCCCGAGGTTCAGCATGTGCTGCGCGTCCTGCAGCGGCGCGTAGACGAAGTTCGAATCGTAGTCGTACATGCCGGTGCAGAAGATCGCCCCGACCTTGACCGCGGCGGAACGCGGCATCACGCCGAGCGGCGTCGCGACGGAGACCGGCGACACGAGCTGGATCCTGTCTCCGACCTTGACGTTCATGAGGTCGGCGAGGCGCCGGCCGACGACCACCGTGAAATCGTCGCCGAAGCCCTTGAGGGTTCCCCAGTCGATGGGTTTGTCGTCGTCGGCCTTGCAAAGGGCGCGGTAGCGCTCGCGGGTTTCCGGCGTTCCCTCGATCGCCGAGGCCAGAGGCGCGCGGTTGCGGATATCGTCCGGCCGCATGCCGCGCAGAACGACCCCGCGCACGCGATCGCCGGCGACGGCCATGAGGTTGCCTTCGGCCGTCGGGGTCGCCGATTCAACGCCCGGCACGGCCGCCATGCGCTTCAGGAGATCGGGTGTCGGCTCCAGGGCACCGCGATTTGACTGGACGCCCAGCTGGCCGCTGATGCTCGACATCTGGGCCAGCATCTCGACGCGAAAGCCGTTCATCACCGACATGACGACGATCAGCGTACCGACGCCCAGCGTGATGCCGATCAGCGAGAAGCCGGCGATCACCGAGATGAAGCCTTCTTCGCGGCGCGCGCGGAGGTAACGAAAGGCGATCAGGCGCTCAACGGCGAAAGCCATGGAAGAGCCCTGCTCCCGGTCAGCCGAACCGCGCGAGGACCTGCTCGGGCGCCACTTCCTCGCGGACGCCGGTCTTGCGGTTCTTCACCTCGACTTTGCCGGCCGCCAGCCCCTTGGGGCCGACGATGACCTGCCAGGGAATGCCGATCAGGTCCATGTCGGCGAACTTGCCGCCTGGCCGGATGTCGCGATCGTCGTGCAGCACGTCCACACCCTTGGCCGTGAGCGCATCGTAGAGCTTCTGGCAGGCGCCGCCGACGGCGCCGTCATCCGGCTTCAGGTTGACGATCGCCACCTTGAACGGCGCGATCTCGTCCGGCCAGACGATGCCGGCATCGTCATGGCTCGCCTCGATGATGCCGCCGACCAGGCGCGAGACGCCGATGCCGTAGGAGCCCATCTCGACCGTGATCTGCTCGCCGCCCGGGCCGGCGACGACCGCATTCATCGGCTTGGAGTACTTGGTGCCGAAATAGAAGATGTGGCCCACCTCAATCCCGCGGGCGGCCAGCCGCTCGCCCTCGGGCAGCGCCTCGAAGGCCCTGGCGTCATGCATCTCGTCGGTCGCCGCATAAAGCGAGGTCCACTCGTTCACGATGCCCTGCAGGTCCGATGCGTAGTCGATCTTGCGGCTCAGGATGTCCTTGTCGACCAGGCCCTTGTGGCAGAACACGGCGCTTTCGCCGGTCTCGGCCAGGATGATGAACTCGTGGCTCAGGTCGCCGCCGATCGGGCCGGTGTCGGCGCGCATCGGGATCGCCTTCAGGCCCATGCGGGCGAAGGTGCGCAGGTAGGCCACGAACATCCGGTTGTAGGAGTGGATGGCGCCGGCCTTGTCGATGTCGAAGGAATAGTTGTCCTTCATCAGGAACTCGCGGCCGCGCATCACACCGAAGCGCGGCCGGACCTCATCCCGGAACTTCCACTGGATATGATAGAGGTTCTTCGGCAGGTCGCGGTAGCTCTTCACGCCATCGCGGAAGAGCACCGTGATCATCTCCTCGTTGGTCGGTCCGTAGAGCATCTCGCGGTCGTGCCGGTCCTTGATGCGCAGCATCTCGGGTCCGTAGGCATCGTAGCGGCCGCTCTCGCGCCACAGGTCGGCCGACTGGATGGTCGGCATCAGCACTTCCTGGGCGCCCGCCGCATCCTGCTCCTCGCGCACGACGCGCTCGATGTTGCGCAGCACGCGCAGGCCGAGCGGCAGCCAGGCATAGATGCCGGCGCTGGTCTGGCGAACGAGGCCGGCGCGCAGCATCAGCCGATGCGAAACGATCTGCGCTTCCGACGGAGTCTCCTTCATCGTCGGCAGAAAGTACTGGCTCATGCGCATGCGGAATCGGTCCTCGGTCCGGCTATCGGGGTGGCGGCGGACTGTAGGGAACAGGTCGAACAAAGGCAAACCGGCGCCGGTTCGACTGGCTTTTCACAGCTCGATGCCCGCACACTTGTCCGCACGCCGGGCGCGACAACAGGGGGGACACCGATGCTCGAACAACTCTTCAAGCTGAAAGCCAACGAAACGAGCATCCGAACCGAACTGGTGGCCGGCCTCACGACCTTCCTGACGATGGCCTACATCATCTTCGTCAATCCCTCGATCCTGGCCGAGGCGAAGATGCCGTTCGGCGCGGTGTTCGCGGCGACCTGCGTCGCGGCCGCAATCGGCTGCTTCCTGATGGCCTTCCTCGCCAATTACCCGATCGCCCTCGCCCCCGGCATGGGCCTCAACGCCTATTTCGCCTTCGGCGTGGTTGGCGGCATGGGCCATAGCTGGCAGGTCGCGCTGGGCTGCGTCTTCATCTCGGGCATCATCTTCCTGATCATCAGCGTGCTGCCGATCCGCGAATGGATCGTCAACGCCATCCCGAAGTCGCTGAAGATGGCGATCGCGGCCGGCATCGGCCTCTTCCTGGCGCTGATCGCCCTGAAGAACGCGGGCATCGTGGTCGCACATCCCGCCACGCTGGTGACCCACGGCAAGATGACGAGCTGGCCGGTGGTGATGGCCGTTCTGGGCTTCGCCGTCATCGTCGCGCTGGAGTACCGCCGGGTCATGGGCGGGGTGATCATCGGCATCCTGCTCGTCACCGTGATATCGATCCTGGCGGGACACCAGAAGTTCGCCGGCATTTTCGCCGTTCCGCCCTCGATCGCGCCGGTCTTCCTGCAGATGGATCTCGCCGGGGCCCTGCAGGTCGGCCTGGTGACGGTGGTGTTCGCCTTCCTGTTCGTCGATCTGTTCGACAATACGGGCACGCTGATCGCCCTCGCCCATCGCGGCGGTTTCATGCGGCCCGACGGTACCGTTCCGCGGCTGCGCGGCGCGCTGATCGCGGACAGCTCCGCCGCCATGATCGGCGCCGCGGTCGGCACCTCGACCACGACCAGCTACATCGAGAGCGCATCGGGGATCAACGCGGGCGGCCGGACGGGCCTCACCGCCGCGGCAGTCGGCGTGCTGTTCCTGCTGGCGCTGTTCCTGTCGCCGCTCGCCGCCTCGATTCCAGCCTACGCGACGGCGCCCGCGCTGCTGTACATCGCCTGCCTGATGGCCCGCGGCCTCACCGAGATCGAATGGAATGACGTTACTGAGGCGGCGCCCGCGGTGATCACCGCGATCGCCATGCCCTTCACCTTCTCGATCGCCGACGGCATCGCCTTCGGCTTCATCTCGTACGCCGGAATCAAAGTTGCCGCAGGCCGGTATCGCGATGTACACCCGGCGGTAGGAATTCTTGCTGTCCTGTTCGTGACCAAATACATGGTCATCGGATGATCAGGGAAACAGTGCGGACATTTGTTTGTCGGCGAACGACCTTCCCCACAAAGATTCTTCTGCCCGACCCGGGTAGATCGAAAGAAAAGGTCTTGGCAACCGGCTGGCGGCACGCTAAACAGCCCGAGCCTTGGGCACTGTCCGGGTTTAGGGAGGAGAGCGGCTCAAGCCGCCTACGACGAGTTTCGGGGGTTAAAGGACGGCGGATCCACGATCCGCCGTTTTCTTTTGAGCCAAGGCCCGAAAGCGCGCTCTCAGGAGCCCTCGAGCCGCCGGAAGCTGAAGACGTCGGCCTGGTACAGGCCATAGAACGCCAGCCACAACACAGCCGCCACGATCGTCGTGATGACCGCTTTCCGCATCAGCTCCGGCCGCTCGGGCGCGCCCCGCTCCTCGCCCGCACCGGGGTTCTCGACCCGCCGGACACCCAGCGGGAGGATGCAGAACAGGATCGTCCACCAGATGACGAAAAAGACCATGATGCCGGTAGCCCAGCCCATGGCGGCGCTCCTCAGACCTGTTCGAGTTCGATCAGGGTGCCGGTGAAATCCTTGGGGTGCAGGAACAGCACGGGCTTGTCATGCGCGCCGATCTTGGGCTCGCCGTCGCCCAATACGCGCGCGCCCTGCGATTTCAGCTTGTCGCGCGCGGCGTAGATGTCCTCGACCTCGTAGCAGACATGATGGATGCCGCCATCGGCGTTGCGCGCGAGGAAGTTGGCGATCGGCGACTTCTCGCCGAGCGGATGCAGCAGCTCGATCTTGGTGTTGGGCAACTCGACGAACACGACCGTCACGCCGTGGGCGGGCTGTTCCTTGGGCGCGCTCACCTTGGCGCCCATCACGGTGCGATAGAGTTCCGTGGCCTTGGCCAGGTCGGGCACGGCAATCGCGATGTGGTTGAGGCGTCCGATCATAGAGTTCTCCAGCGGCTGCGCGCCTTTAGATGCGTACGATGTGAACGTCCGTCAACGGCTTCTTGCCGAGGTGCGCGCGCACGACGCGCCGCACGGCCTGGCGGGCCCCCTCCTCGATCCGCCGGTCGTCCGAGCGCTCCGCGGCGCTGAGGTCGGCCAGCATCTCGGATAGCGCCTCCACGATGGTCTCCTCCAGCTCGCCGTCCGCGTCGTCGATGCCCCGCAGCGACACCTTGGGCAGCGCCAGCGCCTTGCCCCGCCTGTCGACCACCAGGGTGGCCGCCGCCGCGCCGTTCCACAGGAGCTTGCGGCGCTCGCGCAGCGATTCGCCGTCCAGCGGGATGAGCCCGTCGCCGTCGCGCGCCAGCCGGCCGGAAAAGACGTGGTCGATGATCTCCGCCGGCCCCGGCGCCAGCCGCACCAGCGTGCCGTTCGGCGCCACGATCGTCTCCGGCACCTGGCAGGCCCGCGCGAGGGCGGCATGCTCCATCATGTGACGGACCTCGCCATGGACCGGCAGGGCGATCTTCGGCCGGACCCATTGATAAACCCGCACCAGCTCGTCGCGCGCCGGATGACCCGAGACGTGGATGTCGGCCTCGCGGTCGGTGATCACCTTCACGCCGCGCGCAATCAGCGCATTCTGCAGTCGCCCCACCGAATGCTCGTTCCCCGGAATGACGCGGGACGAGAAGATCGCGGTGTCGCCGGCTTCCAGCATGAGGTCGCGATGCTCGCCGCCCGCCAACTTGGACATCGAGGCGCGCGGCTCGCCCTGGCTGCCCGTGCAGATGAACAGCACCTTGTCGCGCGGCAGGTAGCCGGCCTGCTGCTCGGGCACGCATTCGGGAAAGTCGAGGAGGTAGCCGCACTCGCGCGCCGCCTCGAGCATGCGCGTCAGGGCTCGACCCGACAGGACCGGATGGCGCCCGGCCGCCACAGCGGCGAGAGCCACGCTCTCGACGCGGGCGAGGTTCGACGCGAAGCAGGTGACGGCCACCCTGCCCTTGTGTCCCTGGATCAGCTTCTCGAGGTTGGCGCGCACCTTGGATTCGGAGCCGGCCTCGCCCTCGACGAAGACGTTGGTGCTGTCGCAGACCATGGCGAGCGCGCCTTCGTCGCCGATGCGCTTCAGCATGGCCTCGTCGGTCAGCTCGCCCAGCAGCGGCTCGGGATCGATTTTCCAGTCGCCGGTATGGAAGACCGTGCCGAACTTCGTGCGGATCGCCAGCGCATTCGGCTCGAGGATCGAATGCGTCATGGTGATCATTTCGAGCGAGAATGGCTTCAGGTCGAACTTGCCGCCCAGCGGGATCTCGGTGACCGGCACCACGTCGCGCAGGCCGGCATCGATCAGCTTGCGCTTCAGCACCGAGGCCGCGAACGGGGTCGCATAGACCGGCGCCTTGAGCCGCGGCCACAGGTCGGCGACGGCACCCAGATGATCCTCATGGGCGTGCGTCAGGACGATCCCGACAAGATCGGCGCGGCGCTCCACGATGAACTCCGGATCCGGCATCACGACCTCGACGCCGGCCATCGAGCTGTCGGCGAAGCCGATGCCGAGATCGACCATCAGCCACTTGCCGGCCGTGCCGTAGAGGTTGAGGTTCATGCCGATCTCGCCGGCACCGCCCAGGGCGAGAAACAGCAGTTCGTCGTTCGACGGGACGGTCATCCGCGGTTGCGCCGCCAGATCTCCAGCAGGCCGAGCGACATCAGGTCCGGCTCGATGAAGTCGAACAGCCCGATCTCGTCCTTGAAGACGCTGGCCAGGCCGCCGGTCGCGATCACCTTCATGGGCTCGCCGTACTCGGCGCGGATGCGCTTGATCAGGCTCTCGATCAGGCCGACATACCCCCAGAAGATGCCCGACTGCATGTTGGCCACGGTATTCTTGCCGATCACGTGGGCCGGCTTCTCGACCCGAATGCGCGGCAGCCGCGCCGTCATCAGGTAGAAGGCCTCGATCGTCAGCTCGACGCCGGGCGCGAACACGCCGCCGATGAAGTTGCCATCCTTGTCGGCGAGGTCGAAGGTCGTGGCGCTGCCGAAGTCGATGGTGATCAGCGGCCCGCCGTACTTGGTGTGACCGGCGATCACGCCGACCAGCCGGTCCGCGCCCGCCTCGGCCGGTCGGTCGATCAGCACCTTGATGCCGAGATCACAGTCGGGCTCGCCGACGATCAGCAGCTTGTTATGAAAGTAAGTCTCGCAGAGGCGGCGCAGGTGCGGGTTTACCGCCGGCACGACGCTGGCCAGGATGGCGCCCTTGATGGACTTCGGGTCGAAGCCCTGCAGGTTCATGAGTTGCGTGACCCATGCCGCATATTCGTCGGCCGTGCGCTTGGATTCTGTGCGCAGCCGCCACGCGGCGACGATCCGGTCCTTGTCGAAGATGACGAACTTCGAGTTGGTGTTGCCGACGTCGATGGCAAGCAGCATCCCGTTCTCTCCTCAGGCCGCCCGGCCCAGCAATTCACCCGACACGATCTTGCGGGGACCGTCCGCGGTCTCCAGCAAAAGCGCGCCCTCGCGGTCCAGTCCGGCGAACCGGCCCCGCACCAGGCCCTCGCCCAGCCTCACGTCGACCTCGGCGCCGAGCGGCCCCGCCTTCGCAAGCCACTCCGTCCGGACAGTATCGAAGCCGTCGCGACGCCATTGCGCCAGCCTTGCCGCCAGAGCCCGCGTCAGCCCTTCCAGGGCCGCCTCGACAGAGCCGCCCAATGAGGCACCGGGATAGCGCATGTCGGGAAGCACCGGTGCAAAGCTCACGTTCACGCCGATGCCGGCCACGACATGCTCGACCAGCCCGTCCTGGCCGATCGCGCTCTCGAGCAGGATGCCGGCGACCTTGCCGCCGTCGACCAGCACGTCGTTGGGCCATTTCAGGCGCACGGCGCGACCGGGCGGAACGATGTCACCCACCGCAAGCGCGGCCACGAAGCCCAGCTCGGCCGCACGCTGGGCCGCACAGGCCGGCCGCAGGACCGTGGTGCTGTAGAGATTGCCGACGGGCGACGACCAATTGCGGCCCCGGCGTCCTCGCCCACCCGACTGCTCGCGGGCCCAGACGACGGTGCCTTCCGGGGCACCGCCGTCGGCGAGCCGAATCGCTTCGTCGTTGGTACTGCCGACGCTGTCGAGCGCAACCAGCGTCCACCCGTCCGGCAGGACGGGCATCGAGGTCACGGGAACAGGCCCTTGGCGGCCGCCGTGGCGATCGAGCTGAGGGGCTGGGGAGCCAGCGAGAACACGGCGATCAGGAATGCGGCGACCAGTGCGACCACGCGATTGACGCCGAAGGCCGGCCGGTCGATGGCCTCGCCCGGCGGCTCGTCGAAGTACATCACCTTGACGATACGCAGGTAGTAGTAGGACGCCACGACCGACGCCAGCACGCCCAGCACCGCCGGGACGAAGAGCTTGGCCTCGACGGCGGCCATGAAGATATAGAGCTTGCCCCAGAAGCCCGCGAGCGGCGGGATGCCGGCCAGCGAGAACATGAAGATCAGCATGCCCAGCGCCATCATCGGCTGGCTGCGTGCCAGGCCGGCGAGGTCGGAAACCTGCTCCACCATGATGTTGCGGCGCTTCATCATCAGGATGGTGGCGAACACGCCCAGCGTCATGACCATGTAGATGGCGAGGTAGAACACCACCGACTGGATGCCCTTCTCCGTGCCGCTGGCCACGCCCAGCAGCACGTAGCCGACGTTGCCGATCGACGAATAGGCCATCAGTCGCTTGATGTTCTGCTGACGCAGCGCGGCGAAGGCGCCCAGCGCCATCGACAGGACGGAGGCCACGACGATGATCTGCTGCCACTGCGCGAACAGCGGCTTGAACGGGCCCATCAGGACCGAGACGAGCAGCGACATGGCCGCGATCTTCGGGGCGACGGCGAACAGCGCCGTGACCGGAGTCGGCGCGCCCTCGTAGACGTCGGGGGTCCACATGTGGAACGGCACGGCCGAGACCTTGAAGGCGAGGCCGGCGACCACGAACACCAGGCCGATGATCACGCCGATTTCCGTGGCGCGGCCGTCGGCCAGCGCGCCGGAGATCTGGACGAAGGCCGTGCCGCCGCAGAAGCCATAGATCAGCGACGAGCCGAACAGCAGCATGCCCGAGGCAACCGAGCCCAGGACGAAGTATTTGACGCCCGCCTCGGTCGAACGAACGCTGTCGCGCTGGAAGGCGGCGATGACGTAGAGCGCCAGCGACTGCAGTTCGAGGCCGACATAGAGCGCCATCAGGTCATTGGCCGAGATCATCAGCATCATGCCGAGCGTGGCCAACGCCACGACCAGCGGATACTCGAAGCGCCAGGCCTTCGCCTGCTCGAAATAGGCCCGCGACATCAGGATGGCGAGAGCCGAGCCCACCAGCACCAGCGCCTTCATGGTCGCGGTCAGGCGGTCGACGATGAACAGCGAGGAGAAAGCCGTGCCCTCGCGATACGGCAGGAACAGCAGCGCGGCCGTCACCAGCAACGCCACCGAGGTCGCGACCGACACGAAGGCCGTCGCGATCTCGCCGCGCACGACGCCGTAGATCAGCAACAGAGCGGTGGCCGCCGCGAGGAAGATTTCCGGGCGGGCCAGGGTCCAGTTTTCGAGACCGACAATCATGTTCATCACTCCCGGCCGCTCACGGCGCCAGCGCCGCGGTACGGGCGAGCTTCAAAGCCGCCTGATAGTCGCCGACCAGCTTGTCCACGGCCGGCGCCATCGGATCGAGGAAGGAATTGGGATACACGCCCATCCAGATCGTGAGCAGGATCAGCGGCACGAAGATCGCGATCTCGCGCTTGTTCATGTCGAGGATGCCCTTGAGCGAATCCTTGGTGAGCTCGCCGAACACGATCTTGCGGTAGAGCCAGAGCGCATAGGCAGCGCCCAGGATCAGACCCGTCGCCGCCAGGAACGCCACCCAGGTGTTGGCCTTGAAGGCGCCCAGCAGGACCAGGAATTCGCCGACGAAGCCCGACAGGCCGGGCAGACCGACGCTGGCCAGGGTGAAGAACAGGAAGGTGAAGGCATAACGCGGCATACGGTGGACGAGGCCGCCATAGGCCGCGATCTCGCGCGTGTGCATGCGGTCGTAGACGACGCCGACGCAGAGGAAGAGCGCCGCCGACACGATGCCGTGGCTCAGCATCTGGAAGATCGAGCCCTGTACGCCCTGTACGTTCATGACGAAGGCGCCGATCGTCACGAAGCCCATGTGGGCGACCGACGAATAGGCGATCAGCTTCTTCATGTCCTCCTGCACCAGCGCGACCAGCGAGGTGTAGATCACGGCCACGATGGACAGGCCGAAGACCAGCGGCGCGAAGTACTGCGTCGCCTCGGGGAACAGCGGGATCGAGAAGCGCAGGAACCCGTATCCGCCCATCTTCAGCAGCACGCCGGCCAGGATGACCGAGCCCGCCGTCGGCGCCTCGACGTGCGCGTCGGGCAGCCAGGTGTGGACCGGCCACATCGGCACCTTCACCGCGAACGAGGCGAAGAAGGCCAGCCAAAGCCAGCACTGCCAGGTGAACGGCAGGTCGAGCTTCTCCATCGCCGTCGGCAGGTCCGTGGTGCCAACCTGCCAATAGACGGCGATGATCGCCAGCAGCATCAGCACCGAGCCGAGCAGCGTGTAGAGGAAGAACTTGAAGGCCGCGTAGACGCGACGCTTGCCGCCCCACACGCCGATGATCAGGAACATCGGGATGAGGACGCCCTCGAAGAACACGTAGAACAGCGCCAGGTCGAGCGCGCAGAACATGCCGACCATGAAGGTCTCGAGCACGAGGAACGCGATCATGTATTCCTTGACGCGGACCTTGATCGATTCCCAGCTCGCCAGGATGCAGATCGGCGTCAGCAGCGTCGACAGCAGCACGAAGAACAGCGAGATGCCGTCGATGCCGGCGTGATAGCCGATGTTCAGCGACGGGACCCAGGCGACCTTCTCCTCGAACTGAAAGCCCGCCTTGGTCGGGTCGAAGCGGACCCAAAGAAGCAGCGAGATCAGGAAGGTCGCCGTCGTCGTGACGATCGCAACGCTGCGGCAATTGCGGTCGACGGCCTCCTTGGGGCCGTTGACGATCAGGCAGAACAGTGCCCCCACCAGCGGCAGGAACGTGACCAGGGAAAGGATAGGCCAGCTCGACATCGGGGCCTTACCTCGCCGACAGCATGAAGTAGGTGACCAGGCCGGCGACCCCGACCAGCATCACGAACGCGTAGTGATAGAGATAGCCGCTCTGGAAGCGCATCAGCATCCCCGCCATGTCCTGCGCTCGCGCGGCGATGTTGTCCGGGCCGAGCCCGTCGATCGTGGCGCCGTCGCCCTTCTTCCAGAGGAAGCGGCCGATCGCCAGCGAGGGCTTTACGAACACCGCATCGTAGAGCTCGTCGAAGTACCACTTGTTGTAGAACAGCGCGTGCAGGCGCGGGAACGCCTTGACCGTGCGGTCCGGCAGGTCGGTGCGAACGACATAGTAGTAGTAGCTGAGAGCAATGCCGGCGATGGCGCACGCCAACGGCATCAGCTTCACCCACAGCGGCACCTCGTGTGCGTGATGCAGCACCTCTGCCGTCGCCTTCACGGCAATGGAGTTGCCCCAGAAAGCCTGCCAGTCGTGGCCGACGAACCAGTTGTAGCCGACCAGACCGGAGAACGCGGCGCCGATGCCCAGCACATAGAGCGGGATCATCATGACCACCGGCGACTCATGGGCATGATCCCAGGTGTGATGGTCGCCGCGATACTTGCCGTAAAAGGTCATGAACATCAGGCGGGTCGAGTAGAAGGCCGTCATGAAGGCCGCGACCACACCCATCCAGTACGCGATGACACCGACCGTCGTGTGCACGCCGTAGGCCGACTCCAGCATGATGTCCTTGGAGTAGAAGCCGGCGAAGCCCAGACCGTTTCCGAACAGGAACGGGATGCCGATGCCCGAGAGCGCCAGCGTGCCGACCCACATCAGGATGAAGGTCTGCGGCGCCTTCTCTCGCACGCCACCCATCTGGCGCATGTCCTGTTCGTGGTGGAGGCAGTGGATCACCGAGCCCGAGCCGAGGAACAGCAGCGCCTTGAAGAAGGCGTGGGTCGTGAGGTGGAACATGGCGGCCGAGTAGCCGCCCACGCCGCAGGCGAAGAACATGTAGCCGAGCTGGCTGCAGGTCGAATAGGCGACGACTCGCTTGATGTCGAACTGGGTCAGGCCGACTGTCGCCGCGAAGAAGGCGGTGGCCGCGCCAACGAGGGTCACGATCATGGATACGATCGGCGCCAGTTCGAACAGCGGCGACAGGCGGCAGACCATGAACACGCCGGCGGTCACCATGGTGGCCGCATGGATCAGCGCCGACACCGGGGTCGGGCCTTCCATGGCGTCCGGCAGCCACGTGTGCAGGCCGAGCTGGGCAGACTTGCCCATGGCGCCGACGAACAGCAGCAGGCAGGCGGTCTCGAGCGCCGGCAGGTCCATGCCGAGGAACTGGATGCGCATCTGCGCCATCTGCGGTGCCTTGCCGAAGATCTCCTCGAAGCCGACCGAGCCCGACAGCATCCAGACGGCGAAGATGCCGAGCGCGAAGCCGAAGTCGCCGACCCTGTTCACGATGAAGGCCTTCATCGCCGCCGCATTGGCCGAGGGCTTGTCGTACCAGAAGCCGATCAGCAGGTAGGATGCGAGGCCCACGCCTTCCCAGCCGAAGAAGAGCTGTACCAGGTTGTCGGCCGTCACCAGCATCAGCATGAAGAAGGTGAACAGGCTGAGATACGCCATGAAGCGCGGGATGCTGGGATCTTCCTCCATGTAGCCGATGGAGTAGATGTGGACCATCGACGACACGCCCGTGACGACGATCAGCATGACGGCGGTCAGCGTGTCGACGCGCAGCGCCCAGGCGATGTCGAGGGTCCCGGATTCGATCCAGGAGAACAGCTTCACGACGATCAGCTTCTCGGTGCCGAAGCCGATCTTCACGAAGACGAAGACCGAGAGCGCCGCCGCGATCAGCAGGGCCGCGCAGGTCACGATCTGCGCCGGGCGGGCGCCGATCACGCGGCAGAAGAGGCCCGCGATCGCCGCCGCGACCAGCGGCAGGAAGACGATGAGCTTGATGGCGAGATCCATGATGAGTGCGCCCTAGCCCTTCATCGCATTGATGTCTTCGACCTCGATCGTTCCGCGGTTGCGGAAGTAGACCACGAGGATGGCCAACCCGATCGCCGCTTCCGCGGCGGCCACGGTCAGCACCAGCATGGCGAAGATCTGGCCGACGATGTTGCCCTGGAAGACCGAGAAGGCCACCAGGTTGATGTTCACCGCCAGCAGCATCAGCTCGACGCACATCAGGATCACGATGACGTTCTTGCGGTTCAGGAAGATGCCGAGGATGCCCATCGTGAACAGCACGGAGGCGACGGCAAGGTAGTGGCTGAGACCGATCGTCATCACACGCCTCCCCGCGTCGGAACCTTGACCACCGTCATGGCCTGGTCCTTCGTGCGGTTGATCTGATCCCCCGCCTTCTGGCGACGGACGCCCGGCCGGCTGCGGAGGGTGAGCACGATGGCGCCGATCATGGCGACCAGCAGCACCAGCCCCGCGACCTGGAACAGGTAGAAGTACTGGGTGTAGAGCACCCGGCCGATGGCGCGCGTATTGTCGATCGCCGCCACCTGCGCGCCGTGGGCATTCAGGCCCGCGATCGTGGTCGAGCCGCTGCCGATGATCCCGACGCCCAGCAGCAGTTCGGCGAAGACGACCGCGCCGATCAGGGCGCCCACCGGGAAGTATTCGAGGAAGCCTTCCCGCAGCTCCGTGAGATTGATGTCGAGCATCATGACCACGAAGAGGAAGAGCACCGCCACCGCACCGACATAGACGATGACCAGGATCATCGCGATGAACTCGGCGCCGATCAGCAGGAACAGCGCCGCGGCGTTGAAGAACGCCAGGATCAGGAACAGCACCGAATAGACGGGATTGCGCGACACCACGACCATGGCGGCAGCGGCCACCGTGATCGCAGCGAAGACGTAGAAGGCCAGCGCCTGGAGTATCATGATCTGTCTCCCCCGCCCCGGCTCAGCGATACGCCGCGTCGGAATGGAGATTGGCCGCGATCAGGCTCTCCCAGCGGTCGCCGTTCGCGAGCAACTTATCCTTGTTGTACATGAGTTCCTCGCGCGTCTCGGTCGAGAACTCGAAGTTCGGCCCCTCGACGATCGCATCGACCGGGCAGGCCTCCTGGCAGAAGCCGCAGTAGATGCACTTGGTCATGTCGATGTCGTAGCGCGTGGTGCGGCGGCTGCCGTCGTCGCGCGGCTCGGCCTCGATGGTGATGGCCTGCGCCGGGCAGATCGCCTCGCACAGCTTGCACGCAATGCAGCGTTCCTCGCCGTTCGGATAGCGGCGCAGCGCATGCTCGCCGCGGAAGCGCGGGCTGAGCGGCCCCTTCTCGTAGGGGTAGTTCACCGTCACCTTGGGCTTGAACATGTACTTCAGGGTCAGGGCGAATCCCGCCACCAGCTCGGAGAGCAGGAAGGCGCGCGCGGTACGGTCGAGGGAAGCCATTTGGCGATTGCTCCTAGGGCTTCGGCAGCCAGCCGCCGAACGTCAGGACGGCAGCGGTGAGGACGACCCAGCCCAGCGAGACCGGCAGGAACACCTTCCAACCCAGGCGCATCAGCTGGTCGTAGCGGTAACGGGGCAGCGTGCCCTTGGTCCAGCTGAAGATGAACAGCAGGAAGGCGATCTTGAGGGCGAACCAGATGACGCCCGGCACGAGCGTGAACGGCGCATAGGGGATCGGGGAATGCCAGCCGCCCAGGAACAGGACCGCGCCCAGGGCCGACAGCAGGATCATGTTCGCGTATTCGCCGAGGAAGAACAGGCCGAACGTCATGGCCGAATATTCGGTGTGGAAGCCCGCCACCAGTTCGGCTTCCGACATCGGCAGGTCGAACGGCGTGCGGTTCGTCTCGGCCAGCGCCGAGATGAAGAAGATGACGAACATCGGCAGCAGCGGCAGCCAGTACCAGTTCCAGAACCAGCCGGACTGGGCGATCACCACATCGGAGAGGTTCAGCGAGCCAACACAGAGCAGGACGGTGATCAGCACGAAGCCGATCGAGACCTCGTAGGACACCATCTGCGCGGCCGAGCGCAGGGCGCCGAGGAAGGCGTACTTCGAGTTCGAGGCCCAGCCGGCGATGATGATGCCGTAGACGCCGAGCGAGGAGATCGCGAACAGGTAGAGGATGCCGACATTGATGTCGGCGATGACCCAGCCATTGTCGAACGGCACGACCGCCCAGGCGACCAGCGCCGTCATGAACGCGATCATCGGGGCGATGATGAACAGGATGCCGTTGGCACTCGACGGGATGATCGTCTCCTTGAGCACCAGCTTCAGCCCGTCGGCCATCGGCTGCAGCAGGCCGAACGGACCGACCACGTTGGGACCGCGGCGGAGCTGGATCGACGCCCAGATCTTGCGGTCGGCGTAGGTCATGTAGGCCACGGCCAGCAGCAGCGGCACGGTCACGGCCAGGCATTGCAGCAGGATCAGGATCGCGATGCCGAACCAGTTGGTCGTGAAGAAGGTGTGGATTTCGGCGTACATGCCCCTACTCCGCCGCCATGAGATGCGACCGCGAGGCCATGCAGTCGGCCATGGTCCGGGACGCGCGGCTGATCGGGCAGGTCATGTAGAAGTTCGGCACCGCCGACTTGAAAGGCGCGTCGGTGGTCGCGCCCGCCTTGCCAAACGGGCCCCAGGCGGCGGCCGCCTGCTGGTCGATGGCCGCGAAGACCTTGTTCACAGCGACGAGGCGCGCGCGAACCTGGTGCAGCGTGTCGTACGGCAGCGTCTTGCCCAGCCGCTCCGACAGGGCGCGCAGGATCGCCCAGTCCTCGCGGGCATCGCCCGGCGGATAGCCCGCACGACGGCCGACCTGAACGCGGCCCTCCGTGTTCACGTAGATGCCGGGCTTCTCGGTATAGGCCGCGCCCGGCAGGATCACGTCGGCACGATGGGCGCCGGCATCGCCATGATGGCCCTGGTAGATCACAAAGGCCTTACCGAGCTTCGTCGTGTCGATCTCGTCGGCGGCCAGCAGGAAGACCGCGTCGATCTCTTTCTTCTGGCAGCCTTCGAGGATGCCGGCGACGTCGCGGCCGCCCTCGCCCGGCACCAGGCCGAGGTCGAGACCGCCCACACGGGCCGCCGCCGTGTGCAGGACGGCAAAGCCGTTCCAGTCCTCACGCACCGCGTTCAGCTTCTCGGCCAGTTCGCGGGCCATCGCCAGAACGGCGTCGCCGTCCTCGCGGGCCAGCGCGCCCATGCCGACGATGATCAGCGGGTGCTTCGCGCCCTGCAGCTTCTGGAAGAAGTCGAGCTTGCCGTCGACCAGTTCGCGCAAGGTCGCGGGGCCGGCGCCGAGACGCGCGACCGGGTAGGTCAGGTCCTCGGCCGGGCCGATGCTCGCAATGGCGACGTTGCCGTGGACGTAGCGCTTGCGGATGCGCGCGTTCAGCACCGGCGATTCGGTGCGCGGGTTGGTGCCGATCAGCAGGATGGCGTCGGCCTGGTCGATGCCGCGGACACCCGGATTGAAGACGTAGCTGCCGCGAGGGCCGTCCAGCTTCGCGCCGTCCTGGCGGCAGTCGACGTTCGGCGAGCCCAGCGCCGTCATCAGGTCCTTGAGCGCCACCATCGATTCGGCGTCGCACTGGTCGCCAGCGATGGCAGCGATCCTGGCGCCGTCCATGCCGTTCAGTTTCGTGGCGATGGCGCCGAACGCCTCGTCCCACGTCGCCTCGACGAGCTTGTTGCCCTTGCGGACATAGGGACGGTCGAGACGCTGGTGACGCAGGCCGTCGAGCGCGTGGCGCGTCTTGTCGGATATCCACTCCTCGTTCACGTCGTCGTTCAGGCGCGGCAGGATTCGCATGACCTGCGCGCCGCGCGTATCGACGCGGATGTTGGCGCCCAGCGCGTCCAGTACGTCGACCGACTCGGTCTTGGTCAGCTCCCAGGGCCGCGCCTCGAAAGCGTAGGGCTTGGAGGTCAGCGCGCCCACCGGGCAGAGATCCACGAGGTTGCCGGCCAGTTCCGTGGACAGCGCCTGCTCGACATAGGTCGTGACTTCCATGCTCTCGCCGCGCCCGGTGGCGCCGAGCTGCTCGACACCCGCGACCTCGGTCGCGAAGCGGATGCAGCGCGTGCAATGGATGCAGCGGTTCATCGAAGTCTTGACCAGCGGGCCCAGCTCCTTGTCGGGCACCGCGCGCTTGTTCTCGTGATAGCGGCTGCGGTCGAAACCGTAGGCCATCGCCTGATCCTGCAGGTCGCACTCGCCGCCCTGATCGCAGATCGGACAATCGAGCGGATGGTTGATCAGCAGGAATTCCATCACGCCCTTGCGTGCCTTCTGCACGGTCGGCGTCTGGGTGAAGATTTCCTGCTTGTCGGCAACCGGCAGCGCGCAGCTCGCCTGCGGCTTGGGCGGGCCGGGCTTCACCTCGACCAGGCACATGCGGCAGTTGCCGGCGATGGACAGGCGGTCGTGGTAGCAGAAACGCGGGATCTCGACGCCCGCCAGCTCACAGGCCTGCAGGACCGTGATGCCGGCCGGCACTTCCAGTTCGACGCCGTCGATCTTGACCTTGGGCATTGACTGCTCCCCGCCCTACTCGGCCGCCAGTTTTTCGGTGCGCGCGCGGATGCGACGCTCCATCTCCGGGCGGAAATGCCGGATCAGGCCCTGGATCGGCCAGGCGGCCGCGTCGCCCAGCGCGCAGATCGTGTGGCCTTCCACCTGCTTGGTCACGTCCTCGAGCGCGTCGATCTCCTCGATGCGCGCATTGCCCGTCACCATGCGTTCCATCACGCGCCACATCCAGCCGGTGCCTTCGCGGCACGGCGTGCACTGGCCGCAGCTCTCGTGCTTGTAGAAATAGCTGAGCCGCGCGATCGCCTTCACGACGTCGGTCGACTTGTCCATGACGATGACCGCCGCCGTGCCGAGGCCCGAGCGCTGGTCGCGCAGCGAGTCGAAATCCATCAACTGGTTGTCGCAGATCGACTTCGGCAGCAGCGGCACCGAGGCGCCGCCAGGGATCACCGCCAGAAGATTGTCCCAGCCGCCGCGCACACCGCCGCAATGACGCTCGATCAACTCGCGGAGGGGAATGCCCATCTCCTCTTCCACGTTGCACGGCTTGTTCACGTGGCCGGAGATGCAGAAGAGCTTGGTGCCGGTGTTGTTCGGACGACCGATGCCGGCGAACCAGGCCGCGCCGCGGCGCAGGATGGTC
>JAESFZ010000182.1_pt1 | contig 88486 bp, 81 predicted proteins | sample 9269561 | NCBI WGS metagenome assembly JAESFZ01 (sample SAMN14515552, study PRJNA621657) | algae metagenome | isolation source: Tildeniella nuda ZEHNDER 1965/U140 and co-occurring heterotrophs from wet... | place: Switzerland: Stansstaad, Zurih | collected 1965-01-01 | reverse complement strand
CTTCGCGAACCAGGGCGTCCTTGACGGCGTTCGCACGACGCAGCGACAGCGCCATGTTGTAGGCCGGCGCACCCGACGTGTCGGTGTGACCGGTCGCCGTGATGCGGGCGTTACCCTTGGTCTTGTAAGCGCCGGCAGCCTGCTTGATCGTGGTCAGGGCCTGGGCCGACAGGTTCGAGCGATCCCAGTCGAAGAACACCATGAACGACGGCGGCGCGACCGGAGCAGCCTGCGGCGGCGGCGGCGGCGGCGGCGCGTTGAACTTGTAGGTCACGCCCGCCAGCGCCAGGATGTTCTGGTTCTGGAACGTCACATTGCCGATCGGCGTGTTGACGCTGGGGTTCGTCGTGCCGACGTAACGGCCTTCGATCATGAAGCGGAGCTGTTCGCTCACGTTGTAGGCGACGCCCAGCATCGCCTGGTAGGCGAACTGCGTGCTGCCCAGCGACGAGTTGCTGTCGACGAACGCGATACCGGCACCGGCGCCGATATACGGCGTGATGATCGACGTCGGCATGAAGTCATACAGCAGGTTTGCCATCACGGTGAGCTGGCCCACCTTGCCATTGATGGCCGTGCCCGGAATGTTCGCCGAGGTCGGGATCTCACCGTAGCCGGCTTCCAGCTCGAGGCGCGGGCCGACAAAGTCGTAACCGACCTTGCCGCCGGCCGACCAACCGGTCGAGGTCGTCGTGTTCGGATTCGAACCGATGAACCAGGCGGCACCACCGCCAGCACCGATATAGAAGCCTTCCTGAGCGTTGATCGCCTGCGCACCGGCAACATTCGGCAGCAGCATGCCCAGACCGAGCAGAGCCAAACCAGCTTTCTTCATATTTCTCCCCAGAACTAATGGTAAAACGAGAGGGTATTACAATAACCTTACCACAAGCCGGGCGCCGTGCCCGGAGGCAGTTGGCCCCGGGCAACCGCAAAGTCCGGGACTGTTGCCCCGAGGCAACACTTTGCACTCATGGCCGTGATATCCATTCGACGCCACTGCTCCGGCAGGCCTGTTCGAGGTGCGCCAACCATTCGAGATTACCCAGCGCGCCCTCCCCGACGTAACACTCCCGGATACCCAGATCCTGCAAAATGATGGACATTTCCGGCGTAGAGGACGCTGGACGGAGGCGTGGCAGGTTGGGATAGCCGCCAGCGCCGACCGGGACGAGGCGATACTGGCCCCCATGGGGGGGAAGATCCGGCGTCAGGACGATTTCCAGGATGTCCGTCGCGACCGGAAATGCTCTTATCCCCAGACGGAGGCGCTTCGGGCGCGGATCGCGGCCTATCCTTGCAACGTCGAGCGCCCTCCTGGCGCCGGCAAGAGGATCCCGCCGGATGAACTGTCCCACGGTTTCGGCGTAGCCCGGGTGAAGCCTCTCGATGGTGGCCTGGGCCGTGGCGATGAGCGCCTCGCGCTCGCTCCCGAATGACGCCCCGCCGCGGTGCCAGACGAAAAGGCCAGTCGCCGCCACATGGCGCCATCCCGCGGCCGTCGCCCGCAGGCAGAAATCGTTCTCCTCGCCATACCCACGGCCGAAGCGCTCGCCATCGAAAGCACCGATCTGATCGAGGCACGCTCTCCTGACCGCCATGCAGAAGCCGACGCCCGTGGGAATCTCGATGGGCGGCTCGTGGAGCCCCGCGCAGAGTTCATCCCATTGCTCCACCTGTGCATCCGGCAAGAGGCGGTTGTCGCACAGCGTGGCCGGGTAGCTGAGAATGGTGGCGGCATTGGAGAGCGGTGTCGCCGTCGCGGTCCTCTCCGTCCGCAGTGCCGCCATCAACCTGTCGAGCCAGCCAGAAAAGACCTTCGTATCCGAATTGAGCAGGACGACATCGCGGTCGGCATGGGCGGCAAAGCCGCGATTGACGGATTCCACGAACCCGACATTCCGCCCGTTCACGAGCAGGGTGATCAGGCCCGCTCGGGCCAGCGCCTCCAGTTCGCGGCGCAGAACCGGATCGGGCGATGCATCGTCCACGATCACCAGTTCGTAGGCCTCCCTCGTCTCGGCCGCGAGCACGCTGTCGATCGCCTGCAAGGCGAGCGCGCGGCTGCCATAGACCGGCATGACAACATCGACCTTTGCCCGCCTGCCGTCCGGCGGACGGTGCGACAGGAGACGCGCGAGCTCCACGGGCGCGGGATCCCGAGGGACCTCGGCCTCCCGCCCTTCTGCCAGGCCGAACCTTAGCCAGTGAGCGAAAGGCTCGTAACCAGCGAGTTCGACATCCGGATTGAGGCGTCGATACCGAGCGGGCGAGAAGCCATCTCGGGGTGAAAAGTCCTGCGAAGAGCCGATCGTCAGGTAATGTATCGTCGCGGCCAGCGGCGATGAGAATGTCTTTGCCGAGGCGCGCCGATAATGATCGGGATCGACCGCCCCGCGGGGAAGACCATGCCGTTCGCAGAAGCGTTCGGTCCATCCCGGCAGAATCGCCGCCGTGGCGGATGCGAGACCGGCATGCGCCAGCGCCTCCAGCAGGATTTCGCTCATTCTCCCGGGCGAGCGCCTGTCTCTCATCGGACGATCCACGCCTCGCGCAGTTGTAGCAGCGCGGCCAGCAGCTGCTCCGGTTGCGTCGACAGTTCGGTCGGCAGGATATGGCCGCGGCCAAGCCGGCGCAGCCGCGCCGCGGGGGCGCCGATGTCGAACACGACGACCGGCAACCCCAGCTCCAAAGCGGATGTCAGAACGAACGACCAGGTTTCCGGCCAGATCGCCGGCAGCAGAACGACATGAGGTGATGCCTGGAAGAGGAGTCTCTCCAGGTCTTCCGAGCGGTAGGGACCGCTCACCGCAACACTTCCCGGAAGGGCCTCCGAGACGGGGCCCAGGACCGATATGTCCAACGGTGCGGCCGCCTTGTCCGCTGTCTCCGCAAGCCCTGCGACGACGCGGACGCCCTTCGCGACGTTCAACGCCCCCAGGGTCACGATACGAAGACGCTCTTCCGGCGCGAGGCGGGGTATCCGTTCCGGCGGGAATCCCGCATCGCTTCCGGGCGCCCACACGGTGATCGGCTTTTCCAGAAAGCGCTGCATCCGCGACGCGAGGTCGTCGCTCGGTGCGATGACGCGGCTTGCTCCCGCCAGAAAGGCCAGATGTTCGTGGCGCCATGACAGCGGATCGAATTCCTGCGCCTCCGCCCCGTACCCGGTCACGCACGAAAGACAGGTTTCGGGAGGCGCAACGTCGCAGAACGCGCCGTGTCCGGTGATGAGATCGACCCGCGGACACACCATGAAGTAATCGTGGAGGATGACCTCATAGGGAACGCCGAGGCCCTTCGCGAGATCCAGCACCCATCCCATCATGTCCGCCGGTCGATCTATGATGTGATTCACCACGAGCCGCGCGACCTTCTCCCGTCGGCCAAACTGGACCAGTTGGGCAAGACCGGTCGCCAGATCGAATGTCCTGTCGTTCACCACGGTCAGGGTCGGCGCGCGCAGTACCGTTCTCGCGCGCAGGACATTGTATCCATCCGCCTCGAGAGTCCGCTCGTAAAGATCGAGGAAATGGCTGCTGCCGCCGCCGCGCCCGTGATGAAACACAAGGACCGCCCCAGCTCCTTCGCGCCACGGCACGCGATCGGCCCGCGCCTCGACTTCGTTCCTCGGCGATTTCCCCGGATCTATATTCCCGAGATGATGGAAAAGCGGGTCCATGCCGGACGGTCGATCGAGGTTCCGCCGCTGGTAGAAGGCCGGGTCGAAGGCAGGCGCCGGGGCACGCTGCGTCCGCCAGCCAAGCAAAGCGTAGTGCAGCAGGGGCGCCCGGGCGACGCGCTGGCGTTGGCGGGGGTCGCTGAACTGGCGAAGGTAGAACTCGCGGTCGAAGCCGCGTTCCAGAACCGCAAGACGAGGCGCAAGAACATGCACCATTGCGGGCCACAGCACCCCGCCGAGCATCTTCCCGAGCACCATCCCTTCGATGAGCACCGCGCCAACCCGCGCGACGGCCACTGCAAGAAATTCTCTCAGCTGGCGTCGTAGCCGGTGGGGTTGCCCGGCCCGAGGTGCATATCGCGAGGGTGAGCGGATGCGCACCGTTCTAGCGATCGAGACTGGTCCGCGGCGCCGCGAGCGACAGCGCCGGATGGAAATAGGGATCGTCGGCCACGAGATCCTTCCAGTCGGACATGAAATTCTGCCTCTCCCACGCGTAGCGTCTCGCATTTCCCGCCTTGCCGCGCGTTGCGGATTCGCGATGTATCAGCACGGAATCGGGAGTGAACACGCTCTTCCATCCGCGCTGTGCCAGACGAAGGCAGAGGTCCACGTCTCCCAGCTCGATCGGATACTTGCTTTCATCGAAGCCGCCCACTGCATCGAATTTGCATTTCTCGACAACGAGGCATGCACCGGTGACCGCGGAGACTTCGTGGGGAACCGAGAGGCGTCCGAGATAGCCTTCGTCGGTGGCGCCAGCACCGACGTCGATATGCGCCGCATATCCGCCCAAACCGAGGACGAGCCCGGCATGTTGAACGCGCCCGGAGCCGTACGTCAGTTTCGGTCCCACCGCGCCGACGTCAGGCTGAACCGCCCATCCGACGAGGCGGGAGAGCCAGTCCGACCGGATCGTTTCGGTATCGTTGTTGAGAAAGACGAGGACGCGCCCTTGCGCAAGCGCGGCTCCCTGATTGCACAGAGACGCGAAGTTGAAGGGCCCCGGCGCACCAAGGACGCGGACACCGGGTCTTTCCCGGGCTCGGTCGAGCAACTCGAGCGCGGCAGGCTGCTCGCTGCCATTGTCGACGATCACCAGCTCGAAGTCGCGGGGCGAGGTTTTCTCCAGACTGGCAAGACATACCGCCAGAAGGTCGGCACGATCGCGCGTCGGGACGATCAGCGTGGCGGTCGCGTGCAGACCTTCCTCCGGGACCCGGGACGAGACCGCAACTCTGTTCGTGCCCCCTTGTGCCTCACCGGCCTTCGTCAGCAAGACCCGCCGGAGGTGGCCTACGGGGCCTCGTGCCCGCAAGAAAAGCCCATCCCATGTCGAGGGTCGCATGAAATCCGCCGACGAGATGACGCCCTGCCCGTCGAGGATGCGGCGCCGGAAGTAGACGGCCCGCCCGACATAGGCCCGGGCGCTGTGGAGGATCGGGCTCCAGTCCGGCTTCAGTTCCGGAGCGAAGTACCGCTCTCCGGCGCCGATCGAATCCTCGTCCGCATAGAAAAGGGACGCGTCGGGGCACGACACGGCGAAACTGGCAAGGGCGGCCATCGCGTGCTCGGGAACGATGTCGCCGGCAAGGATCGGCAAGACGATGTCAGCCGCTTCGAGACCATCCCAGAGTCGTTCAGCATCCTCGGCTGCCCCGATGCACACCCATGGACGCTCGCCGGCCGGCGCCATCGCCTCGCCGACGAGGACGAGCGACCAGTTTCGGTACGATTGGCGCCGGAGTGACGCCAGCGTCGCCGACAGCAGATTTCGACTGTCTCCACCGGGCACATGGACGACGGCGCGGATATGCGGGGCCTCCTCCTCGTTCGCATCACCGGCATCCACTCCGCCGGGGTCGAGCTCTCGCTCGCTGCCGGTGCGCCACTCGTGGTACCGCGACAGTGGCGTTGCATTCAGAACTTCCTCCACCAGGCCGATCGCATCCGACGTCCGGCCCAGCAGCTTCAATCCCCCCGCAGCAACGGCCCTCCAGAAGCTCCGCCTGCCGGCGAGGGTAAGAACTTCGCGAAACGACAAGGCTTCACAGGAGGTCAGCGAGAATCCGGTGATCGGCAATCCGGGCGGCAACACGATCCGGACATGACGGGTCTGACCAGGGACCGGTCCCACCCATTCACCGGTTCCGAACAGCGCAGCCCCCATGGCTGTTTGCATTTCCTCGCTGCCGATGTCGAAGCGAATGACCGGCCGCGCGGCCGACCGGCACAGCGCCATTCGATAACGAAGACGCAGCCAGCAACCTGCCGGCATATCATCCGGCATTTGCACCATTAATTGCACTTTATCTGCAATTTTATCTATGAGAGCATCGTCTGCTCTGAGAGTGGCTCGCCGCTCAATCACCATTGCCTGCCGGAACCGCTTTCGAAGCTGACGCGTTTCTCACCTTTGTGTCGCCCCCCAAATGCGGCCATTCAGTAACGCCGAGTTTCGTATTCATTATACCAAGCTTAACGAACGTCCGAATGGATGCCGATCCTGAACGGCACGGTCGACGCAAGAACAACACAATCACTGCTTAATCGCGGCTTGGTGGTTTGATGTTGCACATGAAAATGGCTAAGGCATCACCGTGGGGACTGGGGATTTTGGAATGATTTGCGGACGGTCGAAGACAACGGCGGGATACGCCGGCAAGCAGGCCGCAAAATGACACGCCGGGATGAAGTTGCCATCGTCGGCTATGCCTGCCGTTTGCCCGGCGCGCGCAACAGCGACGAGTTCTGGAAACTGCTGCGCACTAACCGCTGCAGCGTCAGCCAAATCACGCCCGATCGCTTTCCCGCGCAGGCCTACTATCATCCATCCCCCGACCAGATAGGTCGCAGCTACTCTTTTGCCGCCGGCGTCATTGACGATGTCTGGGGTTTCGACGCAACAGCCTTTGGCATGAGTCCGCGCGAAGCGGAGCAGGTCGATCCGCAGCATCGTCACCTGCTCGAAGTCGCGCACGACGCCATCGCCCATGCCGGCATTCGCCACTCGACGCTGGCCGGCCGCCCCATCGGCGTCTATGTCGGCGCCTCTTCGGTCGATCACGCCGCGCACTTCTTCGCCGATCCGTCGGCCGCCGGCATGCACATGATGACGGGCAACTCGCTCAGCATCATGGCCAACCGCATCTCCTATACTTTCGATCTGCGCGGACCGAGCCTGGCAATCGACACGGCCTGTTCCTCGTCGATGGTCGCTCTCGACATGGCCGCAGAGGCGATTCGCAACGGATCGATCGACACCGCCATCGTGGGTGGCGTCAATCTGCTGCTCTCGCCGTTTTCCTATGTCGGCTTCTCGCGGGCCTCGATGCTGTCGCCGACCGGGCTTTGCCGTCCGTTCGACGCCTCGGCCGATGGATACGTTCGTGCCGAGGGCGCGATCGTCGTCGTGCTCCGCTCGATGTCCTCGGCACTGAAGGCCCGCAGCCGGGTCCATGCCGTGATCGTGGGTTCAGGCGTGAACCAGGATGGCCGCACCACCGGCATGTCCCTGCCGTCTGCCGACTCGCAGCGACGGCTGCTCGACCAGGTCTACGGCGACTTCGGCGTCGATCCCGCCGATCTCAGCTTCGTCGAGGCACACGGCACCGGCACGCGGGTCGGCGATCCGATCGAGGCCGATGCCCTGGGCAAGGGCCTGGGCCAGAAGCGGACGCAACCTCTCCCCATCGGTTCGGTCAAATCCAATGTCGGCCATCTCGAACCGGTTTCGGGTCTGGCCGGCCTGCTGAAGTCCGTCATCGCGCTCGACCGCGGCATGGTTCCGGCAACGCTGCACCAGCGAGCACCGAATCCCGATATCCCATTCGACGAGCTCAACCTGGAGGTCATCGGCCAGAACCGTCGCCTGCCCGATCAGCGCGGGCCCGAACTGGTCGGCGTCAATTCCTTCGGATTCGGCGGCACCAACTCGCACGTCATCCTGCGCAGCGACCGGACGATCGCCCATCTCGTACAGGTCAACAACACCGCCACGCCGCCGCCCCTGCTGTTGACGGCCCACAGTGGCGAGGCCCTGACGGCCCTCGCCGCCGACTATGTCGAGAAGTGGCCCACCGCCGCGCGCGACGCCACCTCCTTCATCTCGGCCAGCGCCTACCTTCGCGATGCACTCCCGCACCGCCTCGTCGCTCGCGGCAGGACGACCGACGAAATCCGTCACCACCTCGCCTCTTTCGCCAAGGGCGAGACCACGGACTCGGTGCTGACCGGCCAAGCCCTGGGCAGCGACCAGCCTCTCACCTTCCTGTTCTCCGGAAACGGCTCGCAGTGGGCCGGCATGGGACGGGACGCCTGGGAAACGAATCCGGTTTTCCAGAACGCTCTCCGGGATATCGACGGGCGCTTCTCCAAGGTTCAGGACTGGTCGATCGTCGATGTCCTGTTCGCCGACGACCTGGCTCCTCGGTTGCGCCGGGCAACCTATTCGCAGCCCCTGCTGCTCGCCCTGCAGGTCGCCACCGTTCGCGCCCTCGAAGAGCGCGGCGTCGTCGCCGCAGCCACTCTGGGGCACAGCGTCGGCGAGATCGCCGCGGCCTGGTGCGCCGGTGCCCTGAGCCTCGACCAGGCGATCGATGTCGTCATCGCCCGCAGCCGTCATCAGGAAGTCGTGCGCGGCAGCGGCGGCATGGCGGCACTGATGTTGAGCGACCGCGAGGCCCGCCGCTTCCTCAAGACCGCGGGCGCGCCCGGCGTCGAGATCGCTGCGGTCAACAGCTGGCGAAGCGTCACCGTGTCGGGAAGCATCGCCGACATCGATCGCGTTCTGCAGGCGGCGGCCGACATGCGAATCAGCGCCCGGCGCCTCGATCTCGACTATCCATTCCACAGCGCCTTGATCGATCCCGTGCGAGCGCCGCTGCTGCGCGAGCTGCAGGGGCTGCGACCGCTGCCGGTTCACAAGCGCTTCATTTCTTCGGTGACCGGCGCCGTCGCGACCCCCGAGATGCTCGGTGCCGAGCACTGGTGGCGCAACGTCCGCGAGCCGGTGCAGTTCGAGCCCGCCCTGAACGTCCTCCTCAACGACGGAATGCGCGTATTCGTCGAGGTTGGACCACGTCCCATCCTGACCAGCTTCGTGCGCGATGTGCTGCGCGAGTCCGGCACACGCGGGGTCGTCGTCGAGACGATGAGCGAGGCCGACGGTCAGAAGGCCTCCGATCCGATCGAGCGCGCGGCGTCCAGGATTGCGCTGGCCGGCGGCAAGGTCGAAATGCAGCGCTTCTTCGGTCCTGCGCCCGCCACGGCCGTGGCCCTGCCGCTCTATCCCTGGCAACACACGCATTTCAAGCTTCATGCGACCGAAGAATCCGCTACCCCGCTGCTTGCGGAGGCGCATACCCATCGCCTCCTGGGAGCGCGTCCGCGACTGGACAGCTCGGAGTGGTTCTCGACGGTCGATCCTGACCTCTTCCCCTGGATATCGGATCACAAGGTCGGGAATGTTCCCGTGCTTCCTGCGACGGCCTACGTCGAGACGATGCTGGCCGCGGCGCGGCAGATCCATCCTGAGGGAGCCCTCGAACTCCGCGATCTCGACATTCTCCGCCCGCTCGTTTTCGACGGCAAGACCTCCTTCGAGACGTCTTTGCGCTTCGCGCATGAGACGGGGATCGTCGAGTTGCTCTCGCGGCAGCGCGGCGGCGGCGCAGGCTGGACGCTCAACGCACGTGGCATCGTCGGGCGATCCCCGATCGCCGGCAAGGCAACGGTCGTTCCGGATGCGCCGGATCACGCGATCGTCGTCCCCAGGAACAGCGTCTATGCCTGGGCGCACGATCTCGGCTTCGACTACGGCCCCACGTTCCAGCGGACCCGTCAGGTGGTCTTTCCGGAACCGAAATTGGCAATTGCCACGCTCGACCGCCCCGAAGAACTGGTGAGCGGCACGAAGATCATCGACATAACGGCCCTCGACGCCGCATTCCACGCGCTGTTCGCCTCCGAGGAGGCCGGTGTTGCGGACATGCCGATGAAGCGCATGCTGCCCGTCCGCTTCGGCAGCGTCCGCGTGTTCGAGACCGGCATCATCGCCACGCGCGTGACCGCCCGGACGCTGCGGCAGTCTCTCAGCTCCATGGTGGTCGACATCGATCTCTGGGACGAGCACGGCAAGATCGTCGTGTCGGCGCAGAACGTCCGGCTGGTCGAAGCGCCGGCGGAACTGGCCGTCGACCCGAAGTCTCTCAGCTACCGCACCGCGGCCTGGAAACTCGACCGTCCGGGTCTGCCGTCGACACTTTCCCCCGGCAACGTGGATCTCGAGCGCCCCGCCGGCACGGCCGCCGCCCTCTCGGAAGCCCTTCTTCTGCTGGAAGCCGGAACCTTGCGGGCAAGCTGGTCGGCCCTCGTGGGCGACAACCCGTCCGACCACGGGAATGAGCCGGCTTCCGACGATGACTCTCCCTGGTCGAGCTACCTGCGGTCGGCCCTGCTCTGGCATCTCGAAGCCAAGAACCTCGCCGTCGAACGCGACGGCGTGCGCACGCTCTCGCCCATGTGCGACCTTCCCGAGATCGCCTCCATTGCGAGCACGCTCCTGTTGCGTCATCCGACCATGGCGGCCGAAGCCGCCAGTGTCTCGCGGCTCGAGAGCATCATCGGTCGCCTCAGCAAGGGCGATCCGAGCGCGGTCAGCGAACTCGCCTCGCCCCATTGGCGCAATCTGGGTGTCGCGTCGAACCAGATTGGCTGGCTCCGCGATGCGGTGACGGCGAACGTGTTCGCTGCCGTGTCGGGCCATGACGGCAGCCGGCTGCTGCGGATGTTGATGGTGGGTGCCGACCATTCCTCCACGGCGGTCGATCTCAGCGCAAGACTTCCGAACGTCGAGATCATCCTCACCGACCTCGACGACGATCGCCTGGAGCAGGCAAAGGCCAGCATCGGCGACGAAGCACCGCTCGTGCGCTGCATGACGTGGTCGCAGCTTGAGACACTCGCGCCGGCCTCATTGGATCTCGCCTTCGCGATCGACGTCCTGAGCGAGATCGCCGCCACACGCGACGACGGCCTGACGGTCGTCACGCGGCTGTTGCGACCGCAGGCGCCGCTCATCGCCGGCGAACTCGCGCCCGGCATCTTCTGGGACATCGTTCGCGGAAGCCGCCGCCGCTGGTGGACCCGCTCGGCCAACACCGAGTTTCCGGTCGGTGCCCTTTTGACCGACCAGGAATGGATCGACGAACTTGAGACGGCCGGATTCAACGGAGTCTCGGTGTCACCCGTTCAGGGCGAGGCACGCATCGGCGTGATCGTTCGCGGCCGCTCGGGTGGCAGCGTGGGCCGCAATCCCACATCATCCTCCGAACCAGCCGTATTCGGTTGGCAGGGCGAGGCCGCAGCCGACCTCCGCGTTGCGACCGGCCCGGGCAATACCCCGAGGCCGGATCAGCCGGCTCCCACCGACTTCGTCCTGGCGATCCCGGCGTCCGACGGCAGCGATGATCCGGTCGCGGCCCTTGGCGGTCATCTCGACGATATCGCAGAACTGTGCCGGCGCCTGGCGGATGCCCCTGCCCGGATCTGGATCGTCGTCGATTTCGGCACGGAAGAGTCCGTCCCCCTCGAACAGCCGCTCTGGTGCGCCCTCATTGCCGCGGCCCGCGTCGCCCGCAACGAGTATCCGGGTCTGCATATCCGTTGCCTCGGACTCTCGGGCCAGCCGCGGCGGCGCGTCGTCGAACAGGCAGCCGACGAAATGCTCGCCCCCGGTGAAGAACGTGAGGTGTTCTTTGCCGGCGAGCGCAGGATCGTCTTCCGGGTCGAGCGCGGCGCCACGCCTCCCCGCCCGCCCACGCCGCTTCCCGACAATGTCGCCCTGCGCCTCGCGACCCGCCAGGGCGCAGGCCGTGGCGTGTTGGGCTGGGTGCCCGAGCCGCGCAAGGCGCCCGAGGCCGGCGAGGTCGAAATCGAGGTCGCGACGACGGGCCTCAACTTCCGCGACGTGATGTGGAATCTGCGTCTGCTTCCGGAAGAAGCGCTGGAAGACGGCTACGCCGGTCCCGGCCTCGGCATGGAGTGTGCCGGCACGGTGGCGACCGTCGGACCCGACGTGAAGGACTTCGCGGTGGGCGACCGGGTGCTGGCTTTCGTGCCGGGCGCCTTTGCCAGCCACGTCATCGCGCGCACCTTCGCGGTGAGCAAGCTGCCGGGCCAGCTCTCCCTCGAGGACGCCACGACCCTGCCCGTCGCGTTCCTGACGGCCTACTATTCGCTCGTGCATCTCGCCCGGCTGGAAGCCGGCGAGACCGTGCTGATCCATGGCGGCGCCGGTGCGGTCGGCTTGGCCGCCCTGCAGGTCGCCAAGCGTCGTGGCGCGATCATCATTGCGACGGCCGGCAGCGGCGAGAAGCGCGCGCTTCTCCGCAATCTCGGCGCGGACTTCGTCTGCAACTCGCGAACCCTGGCCTTCGCTGAAGAAGTGATGAGCTTCACCGGCGGAAAGGGTGTCGATGTCGTGCTGAACTCGCTGGCGGGCGAGGCGATGATCCGTTCGATGGACTGCCTGAAGCCGTTCGGCCGATTCATCGAGCTGGGCAAGCGCGACTTCTACGCCAATACCCATCTCGGCCTGCGGCCGCTCCGCCGCAACCTGAGCTACTTCGGTGTCGACGTCGACCAGCTCATCGGCGCTCACAAAGACCTCTCGCAGCAGCTGTTCGCGGACGTCGTCGCGCTGTTCGAGCAGGGCGACTTCTCTCCGCTACCGCATCGCATCTTCGACGGAGCGCATATCGCCGACGCTTTCCGGTTGATGCAGCGTGCCGGCCATATCGGGAAGATCATCGTGTCGCCTTCGCGCCAGGCCAGTGGCGCCGAAGTGCCAGTCAATACCTTCCCGGTGGATGCGGAGGGCTGGCATGTCGTCGTCGGCGGCACCAGCGGCTTCGGTCTGGCGACCGCGGAATGGCTGGCTGATCGCAATGCCCGGCACCTCGCACTGGTCAGCCGCTCCGGACATCTCTCCGAGGCCGTTGCCGAACAGGTCAAGGCGCTGCGCGGCAAGGGCGTGACGGTTGAGGTCGCGGCGGTCGACGTCACCGACGCCGTAGCCCTGAAGCGCTTCATCGATCAACTCGGTCGCGGGCGCCCCATCAAGGGTATCGTCCATGCCGCCATGGTGCTCGACGACCGCCTGATCCAGGGCACCGACCGGGAGTCGATCGAAACCGTGCTGCGCCCGAAGGCGAGCGGCGCGCTGAACCTGGAGCGTTTGGCCGGTGGTCTCAAGCTCGACTACATGCTGCTTTTTTCCTCCGCCACCACGCTGTTCGGCAACCCGGGACAGTTCAACTACGTCGCCGGCAATGCTTATGTGGAGGGCGTTGCGCGCCGCCTTCGCGTCCGCGGGCTGCCCGCGCTCGCCGTTGCCTGGGGCGCGATCGAGGATGCCGGCTATCTCGCCCGGCATATCGAAGCCAACGCAAGCCTGAAGCGGCGCTTCGCCTCTACCCTCATGCCGGCCCGCATGGCGCTCAACGGGCTGGATTGGGCGTTTGACGCTCAGGGACGGCAGATTACCGATGCTTGCGCGATCGCTCGCGTCGACTGGGCCATGGCCAAGCGTGAACTGGCGGCCGTCCGTGCCCCCACATTCAACGCAATCGACACCGGAAGCGCCTCCCGGCAGTCCGGCCAGGCCGCCGTAACCCTCGAACGCCTGCGCGCAATGCCGGCGGAGGAAGCGACCGCCGCACTGCTCGACATCGTCGTCGACGAGATCGCGCGCGTGCTTCGCCTCCCGCCCAAGGAGATCGATCGTCACCGGCCACTTGCCGATATCGGCATGGACTCGCTGATGATGCTGGAACTGCGCACGACCGTCGAAGCGTCGCTGCAGATCGAGTTGCCGATGATGTCGCTCGCGAGCGGTATCACGCCGGCCGACGTCGCGCGCCGCGTCACACCGCTGGTGACGGGCGAAACAGTGCGCGATGCCGTGCCCGGCACGATTGCGGCGTTGTCCGCCAGCCATCTTGCCGAGGAAGCCGAGGCGGCGTCCCCCTCCGAGCAGCAGGCGGCCGTCAGCGCCGTTCTGCAGAGGGTCAAGCAGATAGACGGCTCCTCATGAGCCCCCAGCGATCGAACGCCGCACAGGAAACCGTCGATCGCGTACGGCATGCATTGGGCCAGTCCGCAGCCACCCCCGCTCGCCCTCACGCCAAGGCCGATGGCGCCCGGAAGGAGTTCGATTTCTCGAGCCTGCCCGAATACGAGATTCTGAAGATCTGGAGGGCGGTCGGCGACCTCACCAACATCGGCAACCCGTTCTACCGCCTGCACGATGGCCGCGCGTCGAGCACGACGTCGATCGGAGGGCGCACGATCGTCAACTTTTCGTCATATGATTACCTCGGGCTGAACGGCCATCCTGCCGTCGCGGCCGCGGCGAAAGCCGCGATCGACCGTTACGGGACGTCCGTATCCGCCAGCCGCCTGTCGTCGGGCGAACGGCAGGTGCACCGCGACCTCGAGGCCGCGCTGGCACGCCTAAGCGGCACCGACGATGCAATCGCCTTCGTGAGCGGACATGCCACGAACGTGTCGGTAATCGGCGGGCTACTGGGCCCCGAAGACCTCATCGTCGCCGACGCGGTCATCCACAACAGCATCGCCGAGGGCGCCAAGCTTTCCGGCGCGAAGCGCATCCTTTGCCCGCACGGCGACCTCGATGCATTCGAGCGGGCGCTGCGCCTCAATCGCGCGCGATATCGGCGCGCGCTGATCGTGGTGGAAGGCCTGTACGGTATGGATGGCGACATTCCCGACCTCGCCGGCCTGATCAAGCTGAAGCGGCGCTACAATGCCTGGCTGATGGTCGACGAGGCGCACGCCACGGGCGCGCTCGGTGCGACGGGCCGCGGCATCGCCGAAGAGCAGGGAATCGACCCGACGGAAGTCGATATCTGGATGGGCACGCTCAGCAAGACGCTGGCCGCGGCCGGCGGATACATCGCCGGCAGCCGGGCGCTCATCGACCTGCTCCGCTACACGTCGCCGGGCTTCGTCTTCAGCGTCGGTCTGGCGCCTCCGGTCGCTGCAGCGGCCACGGCAGCGATCGAGGTAATGGAGCGCGAGCCGGAGCGCGCGACGGCACTGCGCCGTAACGGACGGGCGCTGCTGGCAAGGGCCAAGGCGCGCGGTCTCGACACCGGTCTCAGCATCGGCGCATCCGTCGTGCCGGTCATCGTCGGCAATTCCGGCCAGACCGTCATGCTGTCCGAACGGCTGATGCAGCGAGGCTTCAACGTCGTCCCGGCCGTTTTCCCCGGCGTGGCGGAGAATCAGGCGCGGCTCCGCTTCTTCATCACGTCGGAACACAGCCAGGATCAGATTGACCAGGTGATCGACACCGTGGCCGAAGAGCTGCCAGATATCCGCAGAAACGCCTCCATCGTAGGCGCCATCGTCGGCCGCTGACCTGCGCCGGTGATGCCGAAGGCTTCGGCCTGACCGAGGTCAGCTGCCTGTTCCTCGCACTGAACGTCGCATTCCGGGTGAAGCCCCCGGTCCCGTTCGAATTGGCCGGCCGGAGAAGACGGTTGAAAAGGGATGCCAGCGGGCCCGTGACCTGTCAAAAATCGCCGAGATGAAACGTCAGATCTCCGTCATCGGCCTCGGCTATGTCGGCCTGCCCGTCGCCGCCGGCTTTGGCCGCATCGGCTATCAGGTGCTCGGCTTCGACATCGATCCGCGCCGTATCTCCGAACTCTCCAATGGCCACGACCGCACGGGAGAGGTCGAGCCGGAATTGTTGAAGGCGCCGGGCCTTCGCTTCTCGTCCGATCCGAAGGATCTTGCGGCCGCCGACTTCTATATCGTGACGGTTCCGACCCCGATCGACGCCAGCAAGCAGCCCGACCTCGGCCCCCTGAAGCGCGCGTCCGAGACCATCGGCCGGACGCTCAAGCGCGGCGACATCGTGGTCTATGAATCGACCGTCTATCCCGGCGTAACGGAAGACATCTGCATCCCGGTTCTCGAGAAGGCGTCGGGGCTCAGGTGGAAGGTGGACTTCAACGTCGGCTATTCGCCGGAGCGCATCAATCCCGGCGACAAGGAGCGCCGGTTCGACAGCATTCTGAAGATCGTGTCCGCCGACACGCCGGAGACACTCGATATCGTCGACGCCACCTATCGCGCCGTGGTGAAGGCCGGTACGCACCGCGCCGAATCGATCAAGGTCGCGGAGTTCGCCAAGGTGCTGGAGAACACCCAGCGCGACATCAACATCGCGCTGATCAACGAAGTCGCGCTCATCTCGGACCGGCTGGGAATCGACACGCGCGACGTTCTCGATGCCGCCGGCACCAAATGGAACTTCCTGCCGTTCAAGCCCGGCCTCGTGGGCGGGCATTGCATCGGCGTCGATCCGTTCTACATCGCCCACAAGGCCGAGGAAGTGGGCTATCACCCGCACGTCATCCACTCGGGCCGGCGGGTCAACGACAGCATGGGCCTGCATGTCGCGAACCGGGTGGTTCGGAGCGTCATGCGGCACGCCGGAAACGGCCGTCCCGTCGTCACGGTGCTGGGCGTTACCTTCAAGGAGAACGTGCCCGATATTCGCAACACGCGCGTCGTCGACATCGTGCGCGAGCTGCAGGATTTCGGGATCACCGTGCAGCTGCACGACCCGATGGCCGACGGCGACCTGTTGCGCGAGGAGTACGATCTCGCGCTGACGCCGCTCGACAAGCTCCAGCCCGCCGATGCCGTGGTACTGGCCGTCGCTCACAAACCGTATCGGGCGGGCGGCTGGTCTCTCGTGAAGCGTCTGCTGAAATCAGGACCGGGCGGCTTCGTCGCTGACGTCACGGGACTGCTCGACCGCTCGGCCACGCCCGCAGGCGTTACGCTCTGGCGTCTCTGATCGCTTTTCCGTCGGCCGCGAAGCGCTGCAAATCGCCCTGATCCAAAAGCAACGCCCCTCCCTTGCGGGAGGGGCGACTGCACCGGCGCGCGATGTGCGCCGTCAGGACTTCTTCGAGGCCAGCTTGAGCGCCGGACGATTGGCGGCGCTGGCCGCCATGTCCGCGCCCGAGCCGTAGTAGCCGCGGTAGCGCGAGTAGTAGTCGCCGTGGTCGCCGTAGCCGTAGCGGGCATGCTTGGCCAGGTTCACCCGGTTGATGACGACACCGACATGGTTGGTGACGTTCAACAGCGCGGAGATCGCCGTCTTGACGACTTCACGCGGGGTCTTCGCCCACTGCACGATGAACACCGTGTAGTCGGCCAGGCGCGAGATGATGCGCGCGTCGGAGACGGCCATGACGGGCGGACCGTCGAGGATCACCAGGTCGTAGCGCTCCGCGAAGACGCCGAGAGCGGCCTTCATGGCATGCGACTCGAGGATTTCCGGCGCGTTGGGCGTGTTCGGACGGGCGCAGATATAGTCGACGCCCGAGAGGTCGTGCCGGCGGGTGCAATCCTCCAGCGTCTTGATGCCCATCAGGTACTCGTCGATCGTGCCGCCGCGATCCTTGAGGCCGAGCGCCGCGGACAGGCGCGCCTGACGCAGGTCGAGATCGACGATCAGCACGCGACGCGAGGCGTTCATCTTCGTGAGCAACCCGCCGAGAGCGGCCACGAAGGTGGTCTTGCCTTCGCTCGGTGTCGACGAGGTGATGGCGATAATTCGCGGCGGCCGGTCGAGGCTGCCGAGACTGATCGCCGTGAACACGGCTCGAATCGACTCCGCCGCGGGCGACGTCGTGTTCTCCAGCACGTGGGCGACCACGTTGGAACGCGTGGTCGCCGGTCCCTTGACCTCCGGAACCATGCCGAGCACGCCCACGCCGGTGGCCTCCTCGACCTGGGAGGCCGAGCGGAACACACGGTCGAGCTTTTCGGCGGCCACCGCGCCGGCCATGCCGAGCAGCGAGCCGATGATGAAAGCCGCCATCAGGCCGGTCTTGTAGTTGGGCGAGGACGGCCCACCCGACGGATGGGCATAGGCGAGGATGCGGGCATCCGCGCGCTGGATGTCCTGTTGCTCGCGCAGTTCCTTGAAGCGGGTCAGGAACCCTTCGTACAGGGTGCGGTTGGACTGCGCCTCCCGCTCCAGCTGCTTCAGTTCCGCCTCGTACTGGCTGGCGGTACCCGAAACGACCGACGCCTTGTCGACCAGTTCCTTGAGCTCGTCTTCCTCGGATTTCGCCGCGTCGAGTTCAGCGCGAACCGCCAGCGTGATGCGCTGCGTCTCGGTGATGAAGCGAGCCCGGATCGAGGCCAACTCGTTGCGGACCTGCTGGATCTTCGGGTGATTCTCGCCGAGCTGGGAGGAGAGTTCGGCGCTCTTGCGGGTCAGTTCGACGTCCTGGATGCGAAGCGCGGACAGCGTCGTGTTACCCGAGACCTCCGGAATGTTGGCGAGTTCGCCAGGATTGAGGCTCGCCTTGCTGAGCGCGATCAGGCGCCCTTCACGCTCGATCCGGCGCCCCTTGGCGGCCGTGTAGCGGCCGTTCAGATCCGACAGCGTCTGGGTCGAGACGGCCCCCTCGGGGCTGCCCGCCAGGCCCTTGTCGCGGCGATAGGCGGCGACCGCCTCTTCCGCGACCTGCAGGTTGCGGCGCAGTTCGGCGAGACGCTGCTCCAGCCACTCGGTGGCGCGGCGGTTGGCCTCGTTCTTGGTCTCGATCTGGTCGGCGAGATAGGCTTCGGCGAGCGCATTGGCGATGCGCGCCGACATCGTACCGTCGGGGCTCTCGACCGTGATGAGGATGACGAAGGTACGGCCGAGCAGCGTGACGCTGAGACGGCCGGCAACCGCGCCGATCGCGGCACGACGGCGCGGGTCGCTGTCTTCGGCGGGGCGGCCGGTGCGTGCCGGAGCCGGTGCGGCATTCGCCTGTTGTGGCTTCGGCGGCGGCGCCAGCAACGTCGAGATGCCGGTGCTCCACAGGTCACGCAGCGGCTGCAGCGCGTTGTCGATGAAGCCCGGCGGCTTGGTGCCGTTGAATTCGGGATTGTTGGCCAGGCCGAGCTTGTCGACGACACGGCCGATCAGGAACTCGGACTGGATGACCTCCAGTTCGCTCTGGATGGCACCCATGTTGAGCGTGTCGACACCCGACAGCGCCGCCTCGGTGCTCACCACCTTGAACGTCCGCGTATCGAGCATGATGCGCGACGAGGCTTTGTACAGCGGCGTGGCCTGCGCGATCATCAGCGCCATCAGCGCCGTCGCGATGAGGCCGCACCCCAGGATCAAGGCCTTGCGGCGATTGAGCAGGCGCAGCCACTCCCACAGTTCGTTCGGCGATTCCATCGGACGAACGGGCGCGAGCACTGCGGCATCAGGCGCAGGCACGACACGATTCTGGTTGGGCTCATCCACCATGTGGTCCGCCCTCGGTAACGATCCCATCCCACAACACTCCGCGAAAAAGATAACTCGCGACGACACCCATTCGAGTTTCGCACCAAGCCAGCCCGCTACCGGACCTGCCGCGGCACGTCACCCCACCCGATGGGCGATCCCACATCGCCCATCCCCAAGAACTCTTACGTCAGAACGCCTTACTCAGACCTTAGAACTAGAACCAACGCTCCGGCACGCGGATGATGTCGCCCGGCCCCACCGGTGAATCCTCCGTTACCGTCTCTTCCTGCCCCTGCTGCGCATTGAAGCGCTGAATAGTGATACGCGTCTTGGACGCGCGACGCGTGTATCCGCCGGCAATCGCAATCGCCTGCAGGACGTTGATCCCCGAAACGTAGGGGAACGAACCCGGCCGGCCAATCTCGCCCACGATGTAGAACGGGCGGCGCGAAACGAGATCGACGCTGATGCGCGGATTGCGCAGATAGCCCCCCGAACGATAACGGTCGGCCAGCATCGCCTCGATCTCCGGCATCGACATGCCCAGCACGACGACCCGGCCAGCCATGCGCGGCGAGATCATGCCCGTCGAGTCGACTTCGTACTCGCCCGACAGTTCGGTGTCGGACAGGACCACGACCCGCAGCCGGTCGCCCGGCGCGACGCGATACTCGCCAAGCCTCAGGTTCTGGGTGCCCTGGGACGGCTGCTGGATAGTCATCGTCGAAGCAGGCGGCTGCGGATCGCAGGCACCGACGGTCAGCGCGATCGCCACCAGAAGCGGCCCGAGGCAACGGGAGAGGAAAGGACGCACGTTCACCAGATCACCGTTTTGCAACAAGCCTAAGAGAGAGCACTTCCCGGGTGTACGACGGGCCGCCGGATGCCACGTCGGTCGACCAGCCGGTCGTATGTTCGTAAAGCGGGCCGAGTTGTATCTGCGGTCGCAGTGCATACAGCAAACCCAGTGACGCGCGCCAGTAGTAATCCGTGCGGGGGCCCGCACCCGACCCGGGCGCCGGTGTGAAATCCGCAATATTGATGCCAGTGCCGCCGACCATCTGCCAGGCGTCGTGGATATCGTAGGTGAAATCGACGCCGACCGCGGTCGACACGTAGTTGATGTAGTTGCTGTAGGCGGATTCGTTGATCGACCGGATGAAGGCCGGGCGGATCGTCAGGGGCTCGTAGCCGTTCCAGCTTCCCGAAAGGCCGAATGTGAAGGCCGGAGTGGTCGTGCCGTCGGCTATGTAGGTCTGCGTGGAGTAGCCAATGAAGCCTTCGAGGATGCTCTTCGTCGTCAACTTGACGGTGGCCCCAAGATTGACATTCCAGCCGGTCGAATCGCGCTGCTGGCCGAAGGCATTGACGTACTGGTCGTAGATACGCTGGTTGAGGCCAGGAGCCACCCAGACGTCGATCCCGTCCATGACCTCGTAACCCAGACGCACACGCTCGTCATACTCGAAGCGGTTGCGGCTGGCCGCAGGCAGTCCTCCGGCGCTCACGATGCTGTTGTCGATGTAGTTGTATCGGGTCGCCGAAGCCCTGAAATCATAGAAAAAGCGGTTGAAACGCTGATACAGGCCGACCTCGACCGGGATCGAGTCGACCACCGTGGGCGAACTCGCCACCAGCGCATTCGGTGTGCCGAGCGCCTCGGTCTGGCGCCGCACGGCGACCATGCCGGTGGCGTAGAAATCCTGCTGGATATCGAGGCGGCCGTCGATCTGGAGGTTGCCGTTCCAGTAATTCTGCGTGCTGGCATTGGTATAGATGCCGAAACCCGCTCCGGCCACGACCCGGATCGAATGATTGAGCCAGTCGGACTTCAACTCCACCACCGGCCGGATCAGGGTGTAGGGAGAGCCGACCGTTGGCGCCGACGTCGCGAAGACATTGCTGTCGAACCCGGCCTGCACCTCGATGGACGGATAGAGCGTGAAGGCGCCCACCGCGATCCCGACCTCGCCAGGGGCATTCACGGCGCCCGTAACCGAAACCGGCACGTCGGGGATATCGATTACCGGTGTCTGCTCGAGCAGAATCTGGGCAGCAGGAGACGACGTCTCGGTCTGGGCCTGGGCCGCCGACGTCGCACAGGCGAGCAACACCCAGCCAAGAACAGGCGACCAGGTCAGCTGCGATCGATTCGCACTAATAGACATGGGTTCCGACGGCCATCCCGGCAGTGGTCCTAGTGTCAGCTGGAAGAAGCTTCCACGCAGACGCTTTGGCGCACTAACTCGGGCTCTGCTGCTGCGACGGCGGCGTGTCATAGATCGGAGGAAGAGACCCAGATGGCACCACGATCGGTGGGCCGGGAGGCTGCGGATTGTTGATCGGCGTGAAGATCGGCGGTGACCCCGGGGGCTGTCCCGGCGGCGATCCCGGAGGCGAGCCGGGCGGGGAAAGGCTATTGATCAGGGAGACGAGCGTCGGCGCCGACGTTCCGTCCGGCCCCGCCAACAGCTGCGCGATGAGCTGCTGCATCGTCGGGCCGCCCGTCGGACCGTAAGGCAACCCTCCGAAATTTACCGGATTGTTGTCCGGCGGCGGGATGAGGGGCGAACCCGTATTGGTCAGGCTTTCCAGCCCGCCCGGCGGACCACCGTCCGGCGCGGTGCTCTGAAGCGGAGCGGCCGGCTGCAAAGGACCAGCGTTCTGAAGCGGGCCATTGGTCTGCAACGGCCCCGCGCTCTGGAGTGGCCCGGCGCTCTGCAGCGGACCGGCGCTCTGGAGCGGGCCAGCACTCTGAAGTGGGCCCGCGCCCTGCAGCGGACCGGCATTCTGAAGGGGACCGCCACCCTGCTGTGGGCCTTGTTGAGCCTGCTGGGGATCGCTTGCGGGGCCGCCCGGCACGCCGCCGTTAGGGCCAGCTGGACCCGCGCCCTGCATCGGACCGGCACCCTGCACAGGGCCCGTACCCTGGCTCGGACCACCACTCGACTGGGAGGGTCCCGGCGGCGCCTGGGCCACTTCAGGACCCACCTGCGCAACGGCGCCCGCGGTCCACAGTAGGACCGACACTGCCGCTAAACCCTGCGTCCGAAGTGCAATTTTGAACATTTGACCCAACCCGATCATGAGCCCGAGACGGCCACACGATCAATTTTTGGAAGCACCACCCACTTGGCCCTCCCCGAGAAACACGGTTCGGTCCCATCCAAGTCGGTAAACAAAATAGCGAATCGCGTGCAGAAAGCCAAGTCCCGCTCCTCCGCTACACCCAGACGTGAAGGCCCAGAAGCGCAGGACACGGGCATCAGCCGACCTTCCCGATGCCATTGATCGCCGACGCTTGAGGCGATTTGAGGGCATAAATTGCACTATATCGGCAAGGTCAGGACGTGCCGGCCGGGCATCTATCGGCCATTTCCTCCAGCGCCGCCGCAAATCCGTCGGCGTCGCCGCACGGCACCCGCCAGTAACCTGCGGACGCAGGCGCCGCGAGCAAATCGACGTCTGACGCGGCACTCCCCACGAAAAGAACTGGTTTGCCCGATTCAATGCATGCGTAAATTTTGGACGGCATCACATAGCCCACGAAAGCATCCCGCAGGGTGACGAGGTGAGCGGCCGGTGCCCGGAGCAGGCCCGACAATCGCTCTAGGGGGACCGGCGAGGATCGATGGAACGGAAGGCCGGCGGCAGCGAACCGGGCGGCGAGATCTTCCGCCCCCGCCCCTGTGGCACTAAGCCACAGGTGGACCCGACCGCTTCCGGACTTGTGATGAAGCTCGTAGCCCCGCGCCACCGTCTCGACCTCATGAGCGACGCCATAGTTGCCCGAGTAGAGCAGCACGCACTTGCCGGCCAGTTCTGCTGGCAGCGGCTCGACTTGCGTGTCGCCCGCGAACGAGACGGGCGACCCATCCCGGACCAGTGCGATGCGGTCGGCCGCAATACCGGTCTGGGTGAGGCGACGGCGTTGGTCCTCCCCGAGCACCTCGAACCCGTCGACCTTCCGGCGCCAGAAATTCGTCAGTCCCAGCAGCAAGCCCAAGGCTCGCGAGGGCGTGTCCCGGGCGGCGATGAGGCACTCGGGATGGAAATCGGTGATCCGGTAGACGAGCCGCCCCCGCCAGAAAAGCCTCAGCGGCGCCAACAGATGGATGAGGAACGGCGGCGAGCCCGTGAACAGGATGCCGTCGGCCGCGCGCAGCGGTCCGAACGCCGCCAGGATGAGGCGGAGGTTGGTCGCGATCGTCCACAGCATGCGCCCGACGAGCGAGCCACGCGGGACCGGACGCGCATGCAGGCGGATCTCCGTCAGTTGTCCCTTGCCCCGAAGTTGCCGGATCGTCGAGCCTCGCGCGCTCGAGAGACCGACGAGTGTCACGTCGTGCCCCTGCTCCGCCAACGCCTGCGCCCGCATCAACATGTACTGACCGACCGCACCGAAATCGGGCGGCAGCCAGTCGGCGATGATGACGATTCGCTGCTCCTTGGCCGGATCGAAGGGACTCTGTTCCAGCAGTTGCATCACGCCGCCGCTCCCCGCCGGGCAGCGTCCGCAATCGACCGGTAGAGCTCCACCATGCGGTGCGCAACGGCCGGCCATCCATAGTGATCGATGACGTGGCGCTGCCCTGCCGCCCCCTGACGACGGCACAGGTCGGCATCCGCGAACATCGTCCGCAGGCCGGCCGCAATGGCGGCTGGCGTCGCCTCGACGACCATGCCGGCCTGCGTCGCGCGCACGATCTCCGACATGCCGACGTCCGGCGTCGCGAGAACCGGCACGGCCCTGCGCATCGCCTCGAAAGCGGCGATGCCGAAATTCTCCGACAGCGAGGTCATTGCAAAGAGACGCGCTCCCGCGAAAAGAGCCTCCTTGTCGGCGCCGGAGACATGACGCGCGATGATCGTCACGCGATCGGCGACACCGTGGCGTGCGGCCTCCGACGCGAGATAGGCGGCGTGACCATCGGCATCGTCGCCAGCCATGACCGCGCGCACAGCGGGCGCCTCGACGAGGGCGGCGATCACGCGGTCCAGGCCCTTCTCCCAACTCAGGCGACCGAACGAGAGGACCATCGGACCGCCTGCAAGGGCCGCAACGATGTCGGGCGACAAAGGCCTCGACGAAGGCGGTGGCGGATCGTCGACTCCGTGCGGGATCATGGCGATCGGCGGCAGGCGCCAGCCGAAGCTCGCGATATGCTGCGCCTCGATCGCCGACGTCGCATGCACGGCCGCCGCGTGCTCGAGGTTGGGCCGATCGATCAGACGGATCCACGCTTCCTTCACCCAGCGGCTCTTGCGGCGGATCAACTCGGGTACGAGCATCCCACGCGGCGAGATCACGTAGGGTACGCCCGCGCTTCGCGCGGCGCGGGCACCGGCGAGGATCGGCCACAGGAAGACCGAATGGAGATGCACGGCGTCGTAGCCCGCCGTCACTTGCGACAGCGCGCGCCCCATCGGCGGCGACCAGTACAGGCGGCGCAGCACGCGGCTCGGGAAATAGGTGACCTTCACGCCTTCCACATCGACCGGCACCCCGTGAGGCACGTCGCTGTTGCCGGGACCGTCGACGCTGGTGGTGAAGACCTGCACGTCATGTCCGGCGGCGGCCAGTTCGCGGCAGAGCGCGTGGACCGACCGGATCGGGCCGCCGTATCTGGTGGCCGGCAGATAGGTCGGAACGACGTGAAGAAGGCGCAAGGCGTGTCCAGTGATTCGGCAAGGGCTTGATGTACCGGGTCGATTGATAGCATAGGTATTGCAGGAATGGGCTCCGCGATAGAATGAAGCTCCGCATCGACTTCCAGCCGTCGATCGTCGTGGCGCTGCTGGCTGCCGCCGCCCTGTTGTTCTGGCTGGCCACATGCCTGCCGGGCCTGTTCTGGATCGCCCTGCCCTTCGGGCTCTTCTACACGCTGCTTCTGGCGTTCGCGCTTTTCGCCCTGGTGCGCATCCGGGCGATCGAGCGCTGGATGGTCTGGGATACGCCCGGCCGCCTGCTGATATTTGCGCCGCACGAGGATGACTGTGTGATCTCGGCCGGCGGTCTTGGACTTCGCAACAGCGGTCTGGGCGGCGTCACCCGCGTGATCTATCTCGCCCGCGATGAAACGCCGGCCTTGCCGGAAAGACGCGAAGCCGAAGCGCGTGCGGCCTGGAGTATCGCCGGCCTCGGCGTGGCCGACCTCCGGTTCCTCGATCTGATGCCACCGCTGGAGAGCCGCGATCCCGCGAAGCTGCGCGCGGCCGCGACGGCCCTGCGCGGCATCATCGACGAATTCCAGCCGACCGTGATCATCATGCCGGCCTTCGAGGGCGGTCATGTCCATCACGACATGATCGCCGCGCTGATCGATCTGCTGATCGTACCGGCCGACCGGTTCGCGGTGTTCGAGGCGCCGGAATACAGCCCCTACGTCTCCTTGCTCAACACGCCGCACCGCATCCTTGCGCTCTGTGCCCGCTGGCTGTTCGGTCTGGTCGCCTATAACGGCCCGCCCGACGGCATCGACGGCCGGCCGATCCTGAAGCTGCGGATGATGCCGGCGGAACTGGCCGACAAGAAGCGCATGCTGGGGGCCTTCGTGAGCCAGAACGCGCCGTCGCTCATGGCAACCCGCAGCTATCCGGACCGGCTGATCGCGCGAACCGGCCGCAAGCGGCGTAGCCGACCCTTCGACTTCGACCGTTCCTATCTCCGCTTCGTGCTGGCGCTGCGCCGATGGCTGCCGGCCCGCCTCGTCGACAGGCTGCTGCCGGTACAACTCGGCACGATCGGCCGCATGGGCACGATCACCGATTGGGATTCCGAGTGGGGTCGGACATGAGTGGCTTCGCCTCGGACCTCACGCACGCGACCTACGAGTCGCCCGACATCGTGGCGCTCTATGCACGTCCCGACGGGCTGCAGAAGCCGGAAGAGACCCTGCTGGCACAACTGCGCCCGTCGCTCGGGTCGATGGACATGCTCGACATCGGCGTCGGCGGTGGCCGGACCACGCGGCATTTCGCGCGCCTCGCACGCTCCTATCTCGGCGTCGACTATTCCGCCGCGATGATCGCGCGATGCAAGGCGGAGTTCCCGGCCTTCCGCTTCGCCGTTGCCGATGCGCGCCGGCTCGAGCTTGTCGCGGACGAGAGCTGCGACTTCGTGCTTTTCAGTTACAACGGCATCGACCATCTCGACGCGCGCGGGCGCAGGACGGCGCTTGCCGAGATGCGGCGCGTCCTGCGGCCCGGCGGGCTGATGGTCTTCTCGAGCCATAACGCGAACTACCTTCCTGCCATCGTCGACCGCTTCCGCTTCCGCGTGCACGCAAGCCTGCGCGAGACATTGCGCTCGTTCAAATGGTCGGGCGTGTTCTGGGCGAAGAACGGCCTGCTGCAATACCGCATGCCGCTGGCCGCCGGCCGGGTCCACGACGGCACGCACTCCTTCCGGTCCTCGGCGCTCTACTATGTCCGGCCCGATGTGGGTGTGGCCGAGCTGCACCGCCTCGGCATGGTCGACATCGTCTGTGCCGGCAACGAGAGCCGCGAATTCGTTCCCGGCGACGATCCCCGTCTCGCACACGATCCCAATCCCTGGATCTACTACGTGTCGCGCAAGCCGGAGCGCGCCTGACGATGGCGCTCGCCCTCGAACTCGTGACCACGGTCGATGCCTTCGAGCGGCTGCGGCCGGCGTGGAACGAACTGGTGGATCGCATGGCGGTCCCCGAGATCTTCTACCGCTGGGAATGGAGCTTCCTGTTCTTCCGCCATTGTCGACCGGACGACGAGCTCTTCATCGTCGTGGCCCGCGAGGCGCCCGATGGTCCGATCGCGGCCATCGCCCCGCTGTGCATCCGGCGCGCGCGGTCGCTCGGGATCGCGGTGAAGGTCGCGGAAACCATCGTCGCGGGCCTCGCCGACTACCAGAACATCCTGGTGCGGGGGGGCATCCACAGGGGGCGCGCGGTCGGCGAGATCCTGGACTTCCTGGCCGCCCATGCCGAGCGCTGGGACGTACTGGACCTGCAGCAATTCTGCAGTCGCGATCCCACCACGTTCCAACTCGTGAACGCCGCTCAGGCGCATCACGACTGGACCGTTCGCACCCACATCCTCACGCCCGTGGCGGTGCGCGACCTGCGGCCCGGCCACGCCACGGAAGATGCCGGCCGCCTTCGTCGGATACGCAGCCGCCTCGCGGCGCTACGGGTCCGCGGCTTCGACGTCCGGATCGGATGCGAAGACTTCGACGCGCACTGGCCCACGTTCCGCGCCCTTCATGTCAGCACCTGGCCCGGCAGCCCGCTCGGCCGGGACAGGGAAGGGAAATTCTTCGACGCGCTGATCGCCAGCGAGGGGATGCGCGCCCATCTGGACCTCTCGCTGGTCCTGCTCGACGGGCGAATCGCGGCCGGGCACTTTGGCTTCGTCGACGACCGCAAGGCCTACTACTACATGCCCGCGCGCGATCGTTCGTTCCGGAACGAACGGGTCGGTGCCGCGCTGCTGTTCGCGCTCGTCGAGCACCATGCGCTGTCGCGCACCTGGTTCGACTTCATGCGCACGCTCGGCCGCTACAAGAGCTGGTACACGGACACGATCGACGTGAATTTCCGCATCGTCATCCACGGCAATTCGAGCGTCCGGGCCCTTGCCTACGGTCTGTCCGACGTGACCCGCCGCTTCCTCGTCGAACTCGGCCTGCCGCGCGCCCTGCTGCGCCGTACTGGCCGCGGACGATCCTGAGAGAAGGTCAGCTCGCGCCGTATGTATCGACCAACGCCAGGTAGGCCATGGCCTGGCTCTCCAGCGTGAACTTCTCGGCGATCATCTCGCGCGGCGCGTAGAGGCCCGCCTCGACGTCGAACCAGAATCGGTCGAACGCCGGCAGCAGGTCGCCGCTGCCCTTGAACTTCATGCCGCACCGCTCGTCCCAGTAGGGCACCGAGGTCACCGGCCCGAAACGCACGAGGTGGGGCGAGTACTTCGGGTCCTTCCACAGCCCGCCATGATCCCACGCGAGCAACGGCACGTCGGAGGCCAGCATCTGCTGCGCCGCCAGTCCCTGCGTCTCGTGATGGCTGAGATAGATCATCGCCCGCGTGCGCCGGCTGAGGTCGTGCAGCCGCTCCTCGCGGTAGAAACCATAGCGAATCATCTCCACGCTGAGCCGCCGGCGCCGCAGTTCGGCGAGCATGGGCTCGACGATGGTGCGCATGTAGCGGCTGCGATGCCGGACGATCTTGTCGTAGATCAGAACGTCCACATCCTTGTTGGCACGCCGGGACGGCGACCAGCGGTCGGTATCGATGCCGGAGGGCCAGACGGTGATACTGCCCGGCCAGACCGTCGAGAACATCCTCTCCACCCACGGGCTTGGCACCAGCACGCGGCGGATCCTGCGCCGGCACAGAAGCTCCGGATCGTCACTGGGATGATTGTAGATGGAGGTGCCGAACAGGATCGGCGTCTCCTGCGGCAGCTTCGCGAGGACATGCGGCTGGCCGATGACGCAGGCCAACTCCTGCGGGTTCTCCCGGATGTGGCGATAGTCGTTGATGCGGTACGGCACGTTCAGCCGGTCGAGGCCTGCACACAGGTTGAGATAGACGCGCATCGTGCCGCCGGGCTGCTTCGGCCCGCGCAGGGCCCAGCGCGCGAGGCGGCGCGGATATCGGTCGAACGGCGCCCAACGGTCCGTATCCGGCTCCTCATAAAAGAGGTTCAGGGGCGAGCGCAGCGGCACTAGCGCCCGAGCTCCGCCAGCGCCGGCCGGTTGGCCATGATGTCGCGATAGAGAGTCGCCATGTCGTCGGCCACGTCGTCGATCGATCGCGTGCGCCGCATGTTGCCCGACAGGCGCGCGACCTCGGCGCGGTCGGTGGCGGCGACCCGGATCGCTTCGGCCCACGGCCGGGGATCGTCGAACGGCAGCAGCCAGCCGTCCACGCCATGATGGACGCGCTCGGAAATGCCGCCGAGATCGGCGCCCATCACCGGGATGCCGAGCGCCCTCGCCTCCTGCACGACGATCGGACCGGTTTCCATGTAGCGCGACGGCACCGCGAGCACGTCGATGTCCGCCAGGAACTCAGGCACCTTCTCGTGCTTGACCAGGCCCATCAAGTGGATCCGCGTATCCTTCTGCGCAGCACTCTCCATGCGCTTGGCGAAGCGTGCATCCTGGCCGATGCCGGCGATCCGCAGCTGCACCGGCAGGTCGGCCGGCAGCAACTCGAGGGCGCGCACCAGCATGTCCGCGCCCTTGTAGCGTTCGAGCCGCCCGAGGAAGCCGATCACGATCTCGCGGCGACCGGCGCCTTCCAGCGGTCGCTGCTTGCGGTCGGAGAACTCGGCGCTGGCGGACTGTCCCGACACCACGATTTTTTCCGGCGGAATGGCATTCTCGGCGAGCGCGGCCCGCACCCATTCGCTGGGCGCCACGATGCGCTCGCTGAGCGTCGCCATCGAACGAAGCTGCCGAGCCTTGGTGGCCGCCGCCGCCCTTGCCGACAGCAACGTCGCGGCTCTCTGCGAAACGCGCGAAATCACGCTGTCGCTGACATCCCAGCGCGGCAGCCGCGACAGGAGATAGGCGGCCGGCGCGGGCAAGCCGCGGTCGAGGGCCCAGCACTCCGCGCACCGCCGGTCGTCGATCAGTCCGTCGCAGGGCTTCTCGTCGTTGAGCAGCATCGTGCCGCGCATGCAGATCGGCGACGGCACATGCATCGTCACGACGCTGGGAATGTCCATGCGCGCAACCTGCCGGAGGTGCCGCAGCCCCGCGCCGCTGGTCCACGAATGGAGGTGGAACAGGTCGGGCCTCGCCGACTCCACCAGCTCCTGGAACATTGTCCGGCGCTTGCGCACGCTCCTGTCGCGAACCTTCTGGATTTCCGGCGCATCGATGGGATAGCGCACCACCTCGACGCCGTTCCACGTGTAGCGGTCGTAGGCACCGTCCGTTGCAGCGATGATGGTGTTGTCGATGGCGTGGGCCGACAGGGCCGTCACCAGGTCGCGTACATAGACCTCGGTGCCGCCGGTCGAATCGGGAAAGTAGAAGCCGACGCAATGCACGACGCGCAGTCGCCTGCCCGGTCTTCCTCCCGCAGAGGCAGCCGGCAGCATCATTGCGGCAGGGACCGGAGGCGTAACAGACGTTCGGTCATGGCAAAGCCCAGCAGCCTGTAGGCCAGGGCCAGCGCGGGTCGCACGGGCGGCACGAACTGCGGATCGAGCCGGTAGATCCAGTCCACGACCTCCGCCGCTTCGCGCGGATAGGCCTTGGCGAACGATCGCACGTTGGGCCACAGCGTGCGGATGGCCGCCTGCTTGCGGCGCGGGGTCAACTCACCGCGCTGTTCGAGCAGGCCCAGCACCTTCCGGTAGATCGCGATGTGCGTCCAGTAGCCGAGATCGCGCTTGAAGCCCGCGGTGTACTGCAGCCGCTCGCCGCCATGGCGGCGGTGCACGAAGGCCGGCTGGCGATAGACCGCGAGCCGCGGCTGGCGCATCGCGACCTCGAGGATGAACAGCCGGTCGTCGCGCAGCGCGAAGTCCTGCCGGTGCGGGATGCCGCGGATCAGCTCGCGGCGGAACAGGAAGGCGGAATAGTGCGACGCCCAACCCTCGCCGAGTTGCTGGGCGATGAAGTCGTCGCAATCGTTCCAGGCGTTGACGTGCCGTTCGCCGCTCTCCTCGTCGTAATCCTCGTAGCCCGCGACGACGAGATCCGCCCCCGTCTCCCGCGCGAGTGCGAGCTGGTCGGCGTTGGCGTCCTCGCAGAGCCAGTCGTCGGAATCGAGGAAGCGCACATACTCGCCCTTTGCGGCGGCGAGTGCGGTCTCGACCGCCCAGTCCTTGCCCCAGTTGTCGGTCCGGATCGCCACGATGTCCTGCTGGGCCTGCAGCCAGTCCCAGGTGCCGTCGGTGCTGCCATCGTCGACGATCACGATCTCGACGTTGCCGCCGGCCGACCGGCACGACTCCACGGCCTGTGGGAGGGCCCACAGCCGGTTGAAGGTCGGAATTACGACGGAGATGTCGCTCACGCCCTCACCTTAGCCGACTCCCGGCGGCAAGGGCATCGGCGGCTTCGAGCACTCCGTCCGCCGCGCGCGCGGGAGAATAGATCTCCATGCGCTCGGCCAATGCCCGCCGCGTCAGGCTGGGATCGAGGGCAAGAACCGAGGCGATGGACGTGGCCAGCGCCGGCACGTCGCCGAGCGGCGCCACCGCGCCGGTCGCTCCGGGCAGGATCAGGTCGGGGCCGCAGCCGACGGCATCGGACACCACGGCGGGCACGCCGCAGGCCATCGCCTCGTTGACCACCAGGCCCCACGTCTCGGTGGCGATCGACGGCAGGACGATCACGTCGGACGAGGCATAGACGCCCGGCAGCTGGCTCTGGTTCACGAAGCCCAGGAACTTCGCATCGACACCGGCGGTCCGGGCCGCCTCTTCCATGCGGCCCTGGAGCTCGCCCGCGCCCGCGCCCGCGATCACGAGGTCGACGGGTTGACCTTCGGAAACCAGCCGAACAACCGCCTGCACCACGTCCATCGGACGTTTGCTGTCGACCAGCCGCCCGACGAACAGCACGCGTCGCCGGCTCCCGCTCGGCCCCCGTCCGCCCACGCCCCGCGCCGCGGCGCTCGCTCGGCCGAAGGCGTCGTTATCCACGCAGTGCGGCGAGAAGAACAGTCGCTTTGCCGCTACGCCGTAGTGTTCGAGGTATTCGCGATTGCGCTGGCCAACATAGAGGCAGGCGTCGAACTGCTTCAGCATGTGGGGAAAGACCACGCCTTTGACCCTGCCGACCGCACCGCCGCGCTGGCCGGCGAGTTGGGAATCTCCGCGGACCATGACCGGCACGTGAGCGCGCCGGCAGGCCCGCACCGCCTGCCAATAGGAGCGCAGCGACCAGCCCGGCACCACGAAGGCGTCGAAGCGGCCTTCCGCGATCCGGTCGGCGATCTCCGGCGTGTTGCAGCCGGCGAAGGTCTGCGTCGAAGGCACGCGCGCCACGTTCTTGAGGAACCGACTCTCGTAGCCCGACAGGAGATCGACGTCCCAGTCGAAGGCGACGCCGTAGCCTGCCTTTCCCTGCCCGGCCGCGTCCTGCCTGTGCGCGAAGAAGACGGTGAGATCGCAGCGCCGCGCGAGTTCGCGGAAGATCGGCGCGTAATACTGGATCGGGTGGCTGACCAGGAAGCCGATGCGCCCCTTCATGCGTGCGGACCTGCCGCGCAGGCGCGATCCAGCGCCTCGGCGAACAGGCGCGTCGACTCGCGCGCCGAATAGCCCTCGAAGACGCCGCGATCGACCGACGCCGCGTCGTAGGCCGGATGTTCGATGAAGGCTTGCAGCGACGCAGCCACCGTCCCGGCCGACGGCAGATCGCCTTCAACCAGGGTGAGGACCTCGCCGACATGCGCCGAGCGGATCATCCCGACCGCCGTGCTGTCGCGATGGAGCAGCGCAAAGACCGGCCGTTCCGACAGCATCGCCTGGAAGACCTTCGACGGTGTGTAGTGGGGCTCGGTCGAGCCCAGCACCAGCACCGCGCTGCCGTGCATCAGGTGATTGAGCGTATCGACGTAGCCGATGCGATGCGGATGCTCGTCGACCATATCCGCGACGCCCGCAGCCTGGGCCCGCGGCAGTACGCGATGGCCGTTCGGATCGTCGGGCGAACTGCCGGTACCGACGAAATGGACGCGCAGCCGTGACGCCACCTGCGGCGCGCGCTCTCGCAGCGTGTGCAAGCCGGCGAGGAAGGCATCGAGCACCACGAAGCCCGCCGGCAGCAAAGCACCCGCGTAGATCATGTGGAAGTTGCCATCCTTCGGATCGAACAGGAACGGCGCACGGCCAAGACCGCGCACCAATGCGTAGTCCTCCGGCGCCGTGCCCATCGGCATGTAGGCCAGCACCGACTTCGCCGCGACCTCGGGATTGCGCTCCAGCATGCCGGCCACGTAGCCCGGCGCCATGCCGGTGATCAGCGCGGCATCGCGGACCGACCAGGGTTCCAGCATCTCGGCGAGCTTGTTCGAGGCCCAGGCGCGACTGAGGGGCTTCTCGTTGCCGGTCCAGCGATTGACCCAGGGATCCTGGTAGTCGATGCCGAACGGCAGGCCGTGACGCAGATGTACGAGCCTGCCGACCGGCGCCAGGAAGTTCGACGGGATCGTCACCATCACGAAGTCGATCTCGCGCGTCTTCGCCATCTTCGCAAGCGCGCGGTAGCATCCCCAGAACGACCGGATGCCGATGTCGCCGACCAGGCGCACCGGCCGCGTCGACAGGGTCCTCGCATGGACGACCTTGAGCCCCGGTGCAACGAGGCGCTCGAGATCGGGATCGGGCCGCTCTTCGTATTCGGCCGGATCGCCCGTAACGACGACGGGCTCCCAACCGAACTCCGGAAGATAGCGTGACCAAAGGCGGGCCCGCTGCGCGCCCACGAGATTGCTCGGCGGGAAGTGTCCGCTGACCAGGGCAACCCTTCGTGTCATGACTGCGCCAGACGCGCCCGCACCTTGGTGTAGAGCTCGATGTAACGCGCGACCACGGCGTCCGCGGAAAAATGTTCGACCGCACGGCGGCGGCATTCGGCACGATCCAGCGGCCCCACGCGCTCCACCGCCTCGCAGCCCTCCTCGATCGACTTGATCAGGAAGCCATCGACGCCGGGGCGCACGATCTCGGGCAGCGCGCCACGCGGGCAGGAAATCACGGGGGCGCCGCAGGCCAGCGACTCTGCGAACACGATGCCGAACGGCTCGTCCCACTGGATCGGCACCAGCATGGCCCGTGCCTGCCCCAGCAGTGCGTTCTTCTGAACGTCATCGACCGGGCCGACATATTCGACTCCGCCCTTGCCGATCTCCGGCGCGATCTTCTCGCGCCAGAACCGGCCCTCAGGATCGTCGCGGTCGGAATGATTGCCGGCGATGATGAGCTTGCGGCCAGTGCGGCGCGCGATCTCAATCGCCCAGTGGGCGCCCTTGATCTCCTCGACCCGGCTGAGGAACACCAGCGGCGCGTCGTCGGGCACGAACGCCGCACCGAGCGTCAGCCCCTCGGTGTCGGCAAAGTTCGGGATGCCATGCCATTCGCCGCCCGCCGGCCGGCCGCGACGCGCGATGTACTCGCTGCAGCCGGTGAAGGTGATGCGTCCCGGCGCGGCCAGCCGGACGGCCATGCCGACGGTGCGATGCGTCGGCTCGCGCTGGAACGACATGATGAGTGGAATGCGGCCGCGCAGGTGCGGCAGCAGGTAGGCGATGCGCGAGAAGCTGTGCACCACGTCGGGCCTGAAACTCCGCACCGCCCGCGACAGGGCGAGCGTGTTGCGCACGGTGTCCGATCGAGAGAGCGAACTCAGCCCCGGCCAGGGAAAAAATGCGTCGCTGGGGCATTCCGATCCCGGCCGCGCCACCAGCCCGACCGTGTGCCCGGCCGCGCGAAGCCGGCGGACCAGCACGTCGACGATGCGTTCGATGCCGCCATAGAGGCGCGGCGGGACCTCGATCTCGGGATCGGCGGTGAGCAGTAGGCGCATCAGCGTGCCGTCTCCCGCCGCGCGAAGGCGGCGGCCACCGATTGCAGCAGCACGTCCTGCTCCCTGTCCCAATTGTAGCGCTCGCGCCCCAGGCGCCACGCCGTCTCCGCAGACTCGGCGAGGATCGGCGGCGACGCAAGCGTATCGAGCGTCCTGGCCAGTCCCGCCGGATCGGACAGCGAGCAGAGCCGGGCCGCGCGCCAGAGATCGGCAGCGAGAAGCTTCTGCGCCGGCGTGTCGCTCATGATCACCGGCAACCCGGCCAGCAGGTAGGTGAAGATCTTGTTGGTGAGGCAGATCCGGCGGTTCTCGCTGACGTCGGTCTCCAGCGACAGGCCGATATCGTAGTCGGCGGCCAGCCGCACCATCTCGCCCGGCGGCGCCATTGGCAGCAGTTTCACGCGGTCGCCGATGCCGAGCGACGCCGCCAGCGCCAGCAGCGCATCGCCATGGCCCCAGCGATTGCTGCCCCTTATGTCGAGCGTCACAGGTGCGGTGGTCTGCGCCATCGCCTGGATGAAGGCCTGCAGGCCACGATCCGGCCCGATCGTCTGCGAGAACCAGTAGGCGCGCAGCGCCGTCCCCTCCCCTCGTATCTTCGGCACGGCGGGCGCCATCGACAGGGGAAAGACGTTCAGGACCGTAACCGGCTCGGCGATCCCGTAGCGCGACGCATAGGCCTTGCCGATGAGCGGTGCGGCGGTGGTCAGGTGCGCACACTCGGGCAGGATCGCGCCCTCGACGATCCCGATCATGCGCATGCGAAAGGCATCGTCGGCGCTGCCCGTGCCCTCGCCGGAATGGAAATCCTCGGCATCGAATCCCAGCAGCGCGCCATGCCGGCGAGCGGCCTCGGCGGCGGCCGGCAGCGCTGCAACATAGTGCGCGATATAGAGATCGGCCTTCACTTCGCGCGTCCGGCGCAGGAGCGCCGAGACGGGCGTGCGGGCGCTGCGCGCGGCGATACCGACCGGCACCCTCGATCCGACGGCCAAAAGACCCTTCGCCAGCGCCGTGGCGGCACGCGCGGTCACGCCCTCGTCGGCCGAGCGCGGCACGCGGATCACCTTCCAGGGCGCCGCTGCTTCGATCTCATCGTCGGCCTCACGCAGCGCAGCGTTGTAATTGCAGACGATGGCGGTGACGTCGTAGCCCGCGCCATGCAGGGCGTCCGCTTCCTTGAGCACCCGCGGGTTGGAGGCGAGATTGCCGGGACTGACGATGCAGACCGCGCGTTGCATGGCGGCGGCGGTCAGGCCGGCTCGGGCTCTTTGCGCTCGATGCGCAGCGGCGCGGCGAGCTGCAGGGCGACCACGCCGTTGCCGAGGCTCTGCTTGAAGTCGTAGGCGATGCCGCCCGGGCTCGATGCCGCCACGTTGAACGGGATGGCGTTGGAGACGCCATGGTCGACGACAATGGTCAGTGAGTTGGTCGCGATGTCGAAACTGTAATCGCCCGACGCGAGGAAGAGCGGCTGCAGGCTCAGCGTGAAGACGTGCCGGCCGGGTTCGCTCGGCAGCGCGATCTGCGAGAAGATGCTGGAGGAATAGAATCCGACCGGCAGGTTGTTGGCATCGCGCAGCTGAAGCTCGAGGCCGAGGCCCGGCATGTTGGTGGTCTCGACCTCGACGCGCACGTTGAACGGCGTTCCCGGCTCGTAGGTCTCGGTCGGCACCCCCTGCGCATCGAGCAGATCGGCGGAGATGATCGCGGAGTGATGCCCCTTGCCCCAATCCCGGTCGGCCTTGCCCTTGCTGAGCGAGGCCGAATATCGAGCGATCGCGGCGTCGATCGGGCCGTCGTACAGGAGCTGGCCGCCCTTCAGCACGATCCCGCGCTTCGTGAGCGCCGCGACGGCCGCGAGATTGTGGCTGACGAACAGAACCGTTCGGCCCTCGCTGGCGACCGCCGACATGCGATCGAGACAGCGCTTCTGGAATTCCGAATCGCCGACCGCGAGCACCTCGTCGACGAACAGGATCTCGGTCTCGAGATGGGCCGCGACAGAGAAGGCCAGTCGGGCATACATGCCGACCGAGTAGCGCTTGACCGGCGTGTCGATGAACTTCTCGACACCGGAGAAATCGACGATCTGGTCGAAGCGCGCCAGCACTTCCTTGCGAGTCATGCCGAGGATGGCGCCGTTCAGGAAGATGTTCTCGCGGCCCGTCAGCTCCTGGTGGAAGCCGGTGCCGACCTCGAGCAGGCTGGCGACGCGGCCGTTCAACTCGACGCGGCCCAGGGTCGGCTCGAGGATGCGCGACAGGATCTTGAGCAGCGTCGTCTTGCCGGCGCCGTTGTGGCCGATGATGCTGACGACCTCGCCGCGCTTGATCTCGAAATCGACGTCGCGCAGCGCCCAGAATTCCTCGATCTCGTCGCCCTCGATGACCGCCCGGCCGCGCAGCATGTCGGCGCCGCGCCGCGCGATGCCGCGCGCGCTGCGCACCAGCGCCTCGCCGAGAATGCCCCCGTATTGAACCTTGTGGCCGATGATGAATTTCTTGCCGAGCTTCTCGGCGCGAATGACGGTGTCGGACATGGTCAGATCAGGTCCGCAAAGCCGCGTTCGGTGCGACGGAAAGTGCGGATACCCAGCCACAGCATGAAGGCGGTAACGAGCAGGCTGACGGCGAAGCCCGGCAGGTAGAGCGGGCTGTCGCCGCCCAGGATGGCCCAGCGAAAGCCGTCGATCACGCCGACCATCGGGTTGATGCTGTAGAGGAGCTGCCACTCCTGCGGCACGACCTTGGCCGAGAAACCGACCGGCGAGACGTAGAGGCCGATCTGCACGACGAAGGGGATGACGAAGCGGAAGTCGCGGTATTTGACGACGATGGCTGCCGCCCACAGGGCCGGCCCGATGGCCACGGCCACCGCCAGGGCGACAAAGAACGGTAGCATCAGGATGTGCCAGTCGGGCACCACGCCGTACCAAAGCATGACCCCGGCCAGGATGACGAGGCTCACGCAGAAGTCGACGAGGCCGACCATCACCGTCGCGAACGGTATGATGATGCGCGGGAAATAGACCTTGCTGACCAGTTGCGAGTTGGTCAGCACGCTGCCCGACGCATCGCTCAGGATCGAGGAAGCGAGCGTCCAGGGCAGCAGTCCGGCGAAGACCAACACGGCGTAAGGGGCGGCACCCTCCGTCGGCAGCTTCGCGAGCTTGCCGAACACGATTGTGAAAACGACCATGGTGATGAAGGGCCGCACGAAGGCCCAGGCCAGGCCGATCACCGTCTGCTTGTAGCGCACCGCCACGTCGCGCCAGGCAAGAATGAAAAACAGTTCCCGGTAGCGCCACAGGTCGCGCCAATACTGGCGATCGGCACGTCCGGCCTCGAGGATGAGCCGCTGCGAAGGGCGGTCGCTGGAAATCATGGGCGGGCAGTCATACGACGTGGCTGGCCCGAAAGGCGAGCGTAGAGTGCACGGGCCGCAGCGACAAAAGAGGGTCGGCGATAGGGTTCGACGGCTGCCGGATCGGCCCTTCCCAATGCAAGTTGTTGCTCGATGGCATCGGCGAGCGCCTGGCGATCGGCCGGATCGACGATGACGCCGACTCGCTCGTCGGGAATTGCGTCGGCAGTGCCGCCACCCTTGCCGCCGACCACGCGCAGGCCGCAGGCGGCCGCTTCGAGATAGACGATGCCGAACCCCTCCTCCGTGCTGGGCATCACGTAGAGGTCCGCGAGGCGATAGAGATCGGGAAGGTCCGCATCGGGCACGAAGCCCAGGAAGCGCACGATGCCGGGAGCGACCTCGGCGGCGACCCGTTCCAGACGCGCCCGGTCATCGCCGTCTCCCGCCACGACGTGGACGAGATTCGGGAACTTCCGGCGCAGGCCCGCCAGGACCGAGAAGACCGGCTCGTGTCCCTTGTAGCGCTCGCTGGCGGCGAGCCGCCCGACGGTGAGCAGGATCGGCCCTGCCCCGAGCGCGAGGCGCCCGCGCAGGGCTTCGGACCGCGGCCCCGGCGTGAAAACATCCTGCACCGTATCCGGCAGGACGCGCACGCGCTCCGGCGCGAGGTCGACCCAGCTCAACAGGATACGCCGTGTCTCGCGGCTGACGGTACTCACCAGATCGGCGCGGCCGATCAGGCGCCGCACGAGGCCGCGGCGATCCTTCCACACATCGGTGCCGTGCGCCTGGATCCAGTAGTGCGCGCCCAGCAGGCGCGCGAGCAGGTAGCCCAGCGGCGCCATGAAAACATGCCCGCAGAAAACGGTGTCGACGGGCCGGAACCGCCAGGCTGCCACGATCGCGGCGAACGAGAATCTCAGCCGGCCGAAGATCGGCGGGTTCTGGCGCACGCCCGGCGGCAGGGCGATTCCGCTGGCATCGCCATGGCGCGGCAGGATCAGGATCTCGACGTCGCCATCGGCCAGCGCGTCGAACAGGTCCTGATTGTAGCGGGCGATGCCGCCGCGCGCGCCGTAGCAATCGCCCACGAGGGCGAGAATGCGGGATGCCATCGCGCCGCTTAGACCGCCGCCGGGCCGGTCCAGCCGGCGCGCCAGACATCGAGCGCCCACGCGCGCGAAGCCGCGGAGAGATCGATGCCCTGCTGTCGAGGCGCACCGGCCGCTTCGCGCAGCCACCGCCCCACCGGCGTCGAGAAGCCGGTCTTGCGGCGATGGCGGACGCTGTCGGGCAAAGGCGGTTCCGGCACTCCGGCGATGGCGTCCTTGGCATTCATGCCGGCCAACACCGCCCCGGGCGGCAGGGCCGCGAGGAAGAAAGGATCGACGAACGGCACGCGGATCTCCACGCCGTGGGACATGCCCGCCCAGTCGGAGTCTCGCAGAAGCTGGTTGCGCATGTAGAGCGACGTCTCCAGCGCGGCCACCCGGTCGAAGTCGCCGAGCGATTGGCCCGTCCGGATCGCGTCGGCGATGCGGCTGAGCGGCGCCAGCCGGCGCAGCCCCTCCTCGACCAGCGCCGGATCGAGCACCTCGTCGAGTTCCCAGGGCATGTAGACGCTGCGGCGCAGAAGATAGGCGCCGGCCCAGCTGCCACCATACTGCAGCACGCCCGCCGCCTTGGGATGAAGCTTGAGACCGGCGGACATGGCGCCTGACAGGGCACGGCGCGCCAGCGCGCCGATCCCGGGAATCCAGGCGACCGGCCGCAGCCAGTGGACACTGCGCGGCACGTCGACGAAGGACGGGTAGCCGCCGAAACATTCGTCGGCGCCGAGCCCGCTCAGCGCCACCTTGATGCCGGCCTCATGCGCGGCCTTGGCGACGAACCAGGTGTTGATGCCGTCGACCGTCGGCAGGTCCATTGCGTCCAGCAGAGCCGGCAGGTCACGTTCGAACTCGGCGCGGTCTACGGTGCGAACGATGTGCCGTGCGCCATAGCGCGCCGCGACCTCGGCCGCGAGCGGCGCCTCGTCGAGCGGCATCCCCTCGAATTCCTGGAAGCCCAGCGTCACCGCGGTGATGTCACGGACGCCCAGCCCCGCCATGGTTCCCAGCAACGCACCCGAATCGATGCCCGCCGACAGGAACACGGCGACCGGCACGTCGGCTTCGAGGTGATAGCGCACCGACTCCCGCACGGCCTCGGCGACACGCGCCTTGGCATCGAACGCGGAAGCGGAGGATGCGCGATCGGCCAGCGCCGTCGCCACGTCGTAGTAGCGCTGCGGCAGGCCGGGCCCGGTGGCATCCACTGTCAGCGTCGTTCCCGCCGGGAGGGACTGGATGCCACGCCAGACGGTGAAAGGCTCCGGCACGCTGCCGAACAGATGGAAACCGACGATGCCGGCCGGATCGGGATCGCGCGAGACGGCACCGCCTGCCAGCAGGGCCTTGGCCTGCGACGCGAAGCGCACCGTCCAGCCGTCGTCCGCCCAGTAGAGCGGCTTGATGCCCAGCGGATCGCGCGCCAGCAGCAGCGTGCGCTTGTCCGCATCCCAGATGCCGAAGGCGAACATGCCGCGCAGCCGGCTCACCATGGCCGCGCCGTATTCGGCGTAAAGCTGCAGCAGGACCTCGGTGTCCGATCCGCTGCGGAAGGTACGCCCCCTCGCCTGCAGCTCGGCGCGCAATTCGCGATAGTTGTAGATTTCGCCGTTGAAGGTGATGCTGAGCCGGCCGTCGCTGGCGTGCATCGGCTGAGCACCGCCCTCCGACAGGTCGATGATGGCGAGCCGCAGGTGTCCGAAACCGGTGCGGCCGTCGTCGCTGAGCCACAGGCCGCTGCCGTCGGGACCGCGCGCGACCATGCGCTCGTTCATGCGAACGAGCTCGCCACGGTCGACCCGGGGCGCAACGTCGAGATAGGCGTGGATGCCTGCTATGCCGCACATGATGTCGCGCCGGAGTCTAGCGCGCGCCGGTGCCGCGGAACACCACGGCGAAGGTCCTGAGCACGATCACCAGATCGAGCCACAGCGAGCAGTGCTTGAGATAGTAGAGGTCGTATTCGAGCTTGGAGCGCATCGCGTCGGCTTCATGGGCATAGCCCTGGTTGATCTGCGCCCAGCCTGTGAGCCCCGGCCGCACGATGCCGCGCAGAGCGAAGTGCTCAATGTCCCGCAGATAGCCCTTCTCCAGAGACGCCGCCTCGGGCCGCGGGCCGACCCAGCTCATGTCGCCCTTCAGGATATTGAAAAGCTGGGGTAGCTCGTCGAGGCGGCAGCGCCGGAGAAAATGGCCGGTACGCGTGATGCGGGGGTCGGCCGAAGTCGTGAAGCTCGGGCCGGGCACGCCCACGAACATCGTGCGGAACTTGACCATCCGGAAGGGCTGACCGCGGCGGCCTATGCGGGTCTGCACGAACAACACCGGGCCGGGGCTGTCGAACCGCACGACGAGCGCCACGACCACCAGGATCGGCAACAGCAGCGGCAGGAAGACGACCGTCAGCGCCAATTCGATGGCGCGACGAACGACGAGATACTGGCGCGACGGCAGCAGCGAGCCGAACTCGTTGGGCGACAGGCCACTGAGCGGCGTCCGGCCGGTCATGTTCTCCACGACGTAGCGGCGGTCGAGCACGGGTACGCCGGCGATGGCCGCATCCGCCAGGGCTGCGAGCTGCCCCTCGCCGAGGTCGTCGCTCAGATCGGCCACGATGGCATCGACGCGCAGGCGCCGCTGGCGGACATCGTCGAAATCGAGCCAGCGGCAGGTCGGAAGCCTCGGCAAGGTGCTGATCGTGGCGTGCGGCGTCACCGCGTAGTTGCGTACGAGGTAGCGGCCGCGCATCTGGGCGATCACGGCCATCCAGAGCACGGTGAGAAAGCCGCTGCCGAACAGCTGCACGCGTGAATAGTCGAGACGCAGGAGCAGCAGAACTGCGGCGATGAGCGCATAGGTGATGATGGCCACCGGCGCGACCTGCGCGACATTGAGACCGGCGCCGGGAAACGCATCCAGCCGGCGCCCGCAATACCAGACGATCGCGTAGGCGACTGCCGTGGTGACGATGGACAGTTCCGACGCATCGAACGGGCCGACGAACGGCTCGTCGTTGGCATAAAGGGGGATCGGCAGCACGACGCAGAACAGGAAACCGAGAACCGCATCGACCCAGGTCTCGATGAACCGCTGCGGCGCCGAGCGCATGCGCGGCATCCTCGCCGAACGCTGCTCATCGGACGGCATGTCTACCCCAGTGACGATCGCTTTCCGCACCCAACGTCCCCCGGTGCACACCCGGGCCCGTCATCCGGACCGCGGACCGAAACGCATAGTTGCACTTGCGATGATCATATAATGCCCGCCGCACAGGCGTAAAGCTTTGCCTCACCGCTCGCTTCGGCTGAAAGCCTGCGCCCATCCCATTCCCAGCAGTGCGGACGTGACGAAACCGATGGCGGGCATCTGCAGGCTGAAGTCGATCAGCGAATGCAGGATCGGGACGGCCGCGATCGCAAAGGCCGCGGCGGGAAGATAGCGATTGGCCAGCCGACGCCTGAGCGCGCCCCTGAAGCAGACCGCCCAGGGCAGGAGAACGATCGCCATGGCCGGGATCGAGGCGATCACCCCCAGTTCGACGATCGTTTCGAGCGGCGTCGAATGCGCGATATCGTTAGGCTGCAGGCTGTTTGCGGGCTGGAGGAGCGCAAAGACATCGCCGAAGCTGCCAAGGCCCCAGCCCATCCAGGGCGACAGGCCGATCGCCTGGAAGGCCGCCGACCAGATCCGCAGCCGTGACGAATCGTCAGCCGATACGGCGAATTTGGACAGCAGGGCGCTGCCAGCGACGATCCCGACCAGGACGAACAGAACCGCCCCGGCCACGAAGACCCGGCCGAGTTCGGGACGCGACCGCCAGCGACCCCGCATCAGCAACAGACCAAGCGCCATGAGCGCCGCCGCCGTGGCACCGAACCCGGCGCGCGAGGCCGACATCATCATGCCACCCAGCATCAGCAGTGAAACGGCGAGGAGCACCACCCGCGGACCGGTGAACCAGTCGATGAAACCGACGTCGTCGTCCTCGTCATCGTAGCCGGAGGACACGTTCACGGCGTCGCGCGGGCGATGTTTGCTGAAGACCAGGGCGACCGCGGCAAGGACGGCCATCCCCATGTAACAGGCAAACGAATTGCTGTTCACGAAAGTGCCGCCCATAGGGCATCGATCGGTCGACGTCAGTTCGAACTGCTTGCGCAGATAGCTGCCGAGGTAGCAGGAATTCGTCGCCATCTGCATGGCGATGCCGTAGGCCACCACCAGCACGCCGCTGATCACCAACGCCATCAGGAACCATCGGGCGTTGTCGCGGTCGCGACACACCGCCCTCGCCATCAGGAAGATCAGCGCGCAGGCGATACACTTCAGGAGGGAGTTTCGTGCCGCATCGGCGGCGATCGCCGGAATGGGCGCGCGGGCGCCGCCCAGGATCTCGGCCGCCTGCTGGAACAGCCACGCGTCGGCGGTGAGCGGAGTCCAGGTCGTCGTCTGCCAAACCGCGAAGGCCGCGAAGAAGACCCAGCAGCCGATCAGGACCAGTAGCGGCGCCCGCTCGACCGGACCCACGGAGTGGCCGCCGCGGGGACCGATGCCCAGCGCGATGGGGATCGCGACGAGACCGAACATGACGCACAGCGGTGCCCAGGCCCAGTCGCGATTGGCGCCCATCGGCAGGGCCGCCAAGGTCACCATCGCAAAGAAAATGAAGACAGTCGTGCGGTCGATCGCGCGGCGGGCAAACCAGCGCCAGTCGTGCAGGACGACGACGCCGGGCTCGTGGCCCTTCTCCGTCCATTCGGTCATGGCTTCTGCTTCCGGCGCTCCGCCAGCAGGCGGGAAAGCTCTTCCTGTGCGCCCGGCTCGTTGCGCACGAAGTAGCGGATGAAGAGTTCGTCGATCGGGCTGCGGATGGCATGCGCAAACCAGTCGCGCCGTGACGAGAGCTGCCAGGTCCGCGCCACGTAGAGCGCGATCTTCTCGCGCTGGGCGACGGTCAGGACCTGCCAGTTATCCAGGATCAGCGTCAGTCGCGCGGGCCACAGCGGCAGCAGCATCGGAGCCGTATCGATGGACATGAGAAGCGGCGCGACCGTCCGCTGCGACGGCCCCTCGAGTGCGTACCGCACGGCAGCCAGGCGTGCCCACTGGACACCGCGCACGGGATCCCGGCCAAGGCCGACATCTAGATCGTCCTGGGCACGCTTCAGCCACTCGGAGCGCTGCTGGGCGGATGGCGCGAAGTTGGGCGACAGGGCAGCGCCGACGAGAAGCTCGGACCGCTGCAGATACCGACCGGCGGTCGGGTCGGACTCGACCGCCCGATCCACCGCATCGATGGCGTTCAACAGGTTGTCGAGCGAGAGTTGGTAGTTGAGGCGAAGCGCCGTCGCCGCCCTGTCGGCCTGCTGGGCCTGCCAGGCGCTCTTCGCGACCGGCCAGGCCAGCCAGACAAGCAGGGCTCCGCCCAGACCAAGGAGCCCCCGCACCAACCCGTCAATTGAAGTAGCCAGAAATCCGCCCCCGAGTGCCACCGGCTTATATCACCGTTTCCGCCACTCAACCGCCGTCGCCGGGCGATGTCAAAGGGCTTGGGCGGAGACGGGCTCGGCGGCAGGCACAGGCGCCTCCGGCGTCGGCGCAGCGGGAGCGGTTGGACCAGGTTCCAGGGGAACTGCCGGATCGGCAAGCGGCGCAGGCGACAGGGTGTGCACCTGCACGTCGACCGATGCATTGACGGTGACTTCCGGCGAGCCGGTGAAAGTGCCCTTGATCGGCATCGCCTGCTCGGGATCGCGTCCCACCGCCACCCGGATCAGGCGCTCGCTGCCGACGATGCCGTTGGTCGGGTCGAATTCCACCCAACCGGCTCCGGGGAGGTAAACTTCCATCCACGCATGGGGATAGGCATGCGTCGTCGCCTCGCCTGGCGCGGTATCCAGAGCCGGGTCGTAGAGGTAGCCGGTAATGAACCGCGCCGCGAGGCCGAGCGAGCGGCAGCACTCGATCATCAGAAGCGCGTAATCGCGGCAGGTGCCGCCACCGGACTCGAGCGTCACGGCCGGTACCTGCGTACCGATCTCGAACCGCATCGCGTATTTCAGTTTCTGCTGAATGCCCGTGCAGAGCCGCTTCAGCAGTTCGAACGTGTCGTTGCCGCCCTCGCCTTCCATGAACTGCTTGGTCCAGGGACCGACGATCGAGTTGGGATCGGGATAGGAGCGCTCGACGTATCGCGCGAGGTCGGGTGCCTCTTCCGAGGCGTAGCTGAACGGCAGGGTCCGCGCGAACTCCTCGATGGGCGGCAGTTCGGGCGGCACGCCGAAATGCTCGAGCTGGATCGTGCTGACCAGTTCCAGGACCTGCGTCGGGCCTTCGAACGACGCGATGGCGATGGAATTGCCAAACGGGTCGTGGATCCAGCGCACATGCGCCGCGGGCTCGATTGCCAGCCCGGTGTGCAGCAATCGAAGGTCGTGGCTGTCGCGCGGCCGGAACATCAGCCGGTGATCGCCGAGGTTTACCGGCTCGGAATATTCGTAACGAGTACGGTGGACGATCTCCAGGGTGCGCATCAGGGCCGGATAATGCCCGAAGAGGCTCGGGGTTGCATCCACGGCAGTCGACTCTTGCCCGGATGACGCAGATTGATCCCGGTGGGACTATCGCCCCATCAGCACCGGAGGATCGCCGTCATGCTTTACACCTGCGAACCGAGGCCACGCCGTCACGCCGCCGCAACAAAGCGGGGTGCACGAAAGACGTCGGGTCCGGTCATCGACATTCATTGCCATATCGTCTCACCCGAGGCGGCCGCGCTGGTCGCGGCCTCCGGCATCGCGCCTGACGAGCCAATGGGCCGATTCTCCAACGACGCCACGCGCGCGGTTCAGAAGGCACAAACCGAAACCGTGCGGCCGATGCTCACCTCGGTCGAGCGCCGCATCGCCGACATGGACCGGATGGGCGTCGACATCCAGGCGATCTCCCCCGCTCCGCCGCAGTATTTCTACTGGACACCGCCCGAACTCGGCCGCGACGCGGCGCGCCTGATCAACGACAACATCGCCGCGACGGTCGCGAAGCACCCGGACCGCCTCGTCGGCCTCGGCACGGTGCCGATGCAGGCACCCGAATTCGCGGTTGCGGAGCTGGAGCGCGCGGTGAAGACGCTCGGGCTGCGCGGCGTCGAACTCTGCACCAACGTCGCCGGCGCCGATCTTTCCGAGGAGAGGTTTCGGCCCGTCTTCGCCAAGGCGGAGGAACTCGGCGTGCTGGTCTTCCTGCACCCCAACGGCTTCCCGGATGGCCGCCGGTTCTCGGAGCACTATTTCAGCAACGTGATCGGCAATCCGCTCGATTCGACCATGGCCGTCAGCCATCTGATCTTCGGGGGCGTTCTCGACGCCTATCCGAAGCTGAAGATCTGCGTCGCGCATGGCGGAGGCTTCCTGCCAGCCTACGCCGGCCGCATGGACCATGCCCATGGCGCGCGCTCCGACTGCCGGCTCTGCATAAAGAAGAAGCCGAGCTGGTACCTCAAGAAGATGTACTTCGACACGATCGTGTTCGAGGAGAGTCAGCTCGAATATCTCGTGAAGACCTACGGCAGCGACCACATCCTGATGGGCACCGATTATCCCTTCGACATGGGCATGTACGAACCGATCGAGTTCGTGTCGGGTGCGAAGCTCACCGCCGCCGACAAACAGGCGATCCTAGGCGGCAATGCAGCGAAGCTCCTGAAGGTGAAGGCCAGGCGACCCGCTCAGGCAAAGGGATAAGGTCCCGGGAACGTCCCGATCGGAACGACGTGCGTGATGAGGCCCGTGCCCTCCCGCCAGTGATGCAGCAGCATCGCCGGCGGTTCGATGTGTGACGCGGGTTTGGCGTCAGGCCGAAGCTGAAGCGCGATGGCCGTCGTGGTGGACGGCGCCGTGCACAGGGTCGTGCCGCCGAATCGCATCTGCATGACGCGATGGACATGGCCGCACAGGATGCGTTCGACCTGCGGATGACGCGCCACCACATCGGCGAGCCGGTGCCCTTCGCGGCAGCAATAGGGATCCATGTAGGGAATGCCGGTATCGAATGGCGGCTGATGCATCATGACGATGGTCGGCCGCGCGGGCTCCGCCGCCAGTACACCATGGAGCCAGGCTGCGCCCTCCTCGCTCACGATACCATGGTGCAGGCCGGGCAAGGTCACGTCGAAGGCAACGATGCGCACCGGTCCGCGATCGCCGACCGCGTAATTGATTGGCCCGTTCGCCGGCAGCCAACTTTGGTTCGTGAAGGCCGCCCTGAAGGCCTCGCGTTCGTCGTGATTGCCGGGGATCGCCAGTACGGGCACTTCGAGCGCCGCCAGCAGACGGGCGAGCATCGCGTATTCGTCGGCATGGCCATGATCCACCAGATCGCCGCTCAACAGCACGAGGTCCGGTCGCGGATCGAGCGCGTTCACCTGCGCAATCGCAGCAGCGAACTGCACGTTCGAATTGACCACGCCCTGATAGAGGCTGCCGTCCGGGCGGACGTGTGGATCGGAGAGATGCGCGATCAGCATTCAGGCCGGCTTGCGGTCGAACCGCTCGAGACCCTCTCGCCCCTTCGGCGTGATTGCATAGACACCGCGCTCCACCCTCTCGAACCAGCCATAGACATCCTGTTGCAGGATCTGGGCCGCTTTGGGTGCGTCGCAGGCAGCGCGCAGCGCTGACACCTTCATGGGCCCCTGCACCGCCAGCAGTTCGGCGCAACGCAGCGCTTCCTGGCGGTAAGCCGTCATCAGCGGCATCCGCATCGCCTGCCCGCCGACGTTGGGATCGCCGACACGCCGGGCATGTTCGCCCAGCAGGCGGCCGGACTTGCGCTTGTTTTGCCTCGGCACGTAGGGCGCGGGATCGAGCACCACGTCGGCCTTGTCTTTCGCCACCACGATGAAGCCCAACCCAAGCCGGCGGCAGAGCTTCTTCACATTCTTCATCTGCCTCGGCCACTGGCCCACCGCGAGATAGACGAGATCGGTGAGCGCCAGCCGGTCGACGCCCTGCAGGACGAGACCGAGGCCGAAGGTCCGCTTCAACTCGACGACGACGGGCGGCTCCTTGCCGCGCACCGCCACCACGTCGCAGCCGCGCACCTCGCCTTTGACGACATATCCCTGCCCTTCGAGCAGCACCTTCACCGGCGCATAGAGGTCGCTTTCCAACGTCATGACGGCGCACGCTATCATGCTAAGAAGTGGGCAAATGAGGGAAAACAGATGACCGAGTTGCTGGATCAGGGTGCTGGCGCCATCGCGAAGGCCGTGCGGACGGGCAAGGCGAAGGCCCGCGACGTGGCCGAGATGGCGATCGCGCGCGTCGAAGCGCGGAACGGCCAGCTCACCGCCATCGTCGACTTCGATCCCGCCGAAGCGCGCACCGCCGCCGATGCCGTCGATGTGCGCCGCAAGCAGGGCTTCGACGGTGCGATCCTGGGCGTCCCCTACACGGTAAAGGATACGACCTGGGTGCAGGGCCGCACCGTCACCAACGGCTCGCTGCTCTACAAGGACTTCAAGCCGCCGCGCGACGCCGTCGCAGTCGAGCGCCTGAAGGCCGCCGGCGGCATCTTCCTCGGCATGACCAACACGCCGGAAATGGCCGCCAAGGGCCACACCGAGAACAAGGTCTATGGACCGTCGCGCCATCCGATGAACCCTGCGCTGACGCCGGGCGGTTCGTCCGGTGGCGCGGCGGCCGCCCTTGCCGCCGGCTTCAGCCCGATCGCGCTCGGCACCGACGGCGGTGGCTCCGGCCGCCGGCCGGCCTCGCATTGCGGGGTCGTCGGCCTCAAGACCTCGGCGGGCGCCATTCCCTCGCCCTTCGGTTTCGGCGGCGCCTACGGTCCGCTCTATGGCGTCACGGCGCCGATGGGCCGCACGGTCGCGGACGCGAAGGTGGCCTTCGAGGTAATGGCCGGTCCCGACCGCCGCGACCCGCATTCGGTGGCATTGCTCGACGTGCCCCCGCCCAGCAATCCACGCATCGCCGTGAGCCCGCGTCTCGGCCTCGGCGTGGCTGTCGATCCCGATGTGATGGCAGCCTTCGAGGCGGCTGTCGCCAAGCTGCGCGCGGCCGGCTGGCGGATCGAGGAAGCGGACGTGACCTGGCCAGACAAAACGACCGAAACGGCCTTCGCCGCCGTGAACAGTTCGGCCTCCGCCCTGCTTTACGGCGGGCATCAGGCCAACGACAAGGACCTGTTCGGCGACAATGTCTCGGGCCTCATCGAGCGCGGCCGGTCCGTCCCGGGCACCGATGTCATCGCTTCCTTCCGCTTCGCCGATGCCTGCGCGCGCTCCGTCGCGCAGTTCTTCACCGAGTACGACTATCTGCTGACGCCGACGACGGCCTGCGTCTCCTGGCCGGTCGAGCAGGTCTATCCCAGGGTCATCGAGAACAAGGAAGTCGGTCCGCGCGGTCACGCCGCCTTCACGCCTCTGTTCAACTTAGCCCTTGTGCCCGGCATCTCCATCCCCTGCGGCACCGGCCGCGACGGCCTGCCGGTGGGCCTGCAGATCGTCGCCCCTCGCCTGCACGACCGGCCGCTGCTGGCGATGGCGCAGCGCGCGGAGATGGCGCTCGCCTGAGGGCGGGCGCAAGGATCATAGTGACCGGCATGGCAGGCTTCGGCTCTCGACACTTCGAGCGCTTCGGGCGTTTGGCGGGCAAAGTCCTGCGCGAACCCCACTATGCGCTGGGCCGGTTCGCGACCGTGCGCGATGCCTATTCCGCCCTCAACCGTGTGAAAGACGTCGTCGTCCGGACGACGACGCTCCAGGTCGGCGACCTCTACAAGACGGCCAATGCGACAGTCGATGTCGCGCGCTGCGGTCATGTCCTGCCGTCGCGGCACGCCGCCGAGCAGGTGCAGGAGATGCGGCGGCAGTCCTACTCGCTCGGGCCGCAACTCGATGGCGCGGCCGTGGCCGCCTTGCAGGATCAGGCGCGCAGCCTGCCTCTTCACGTCGATGACAAGCCGGCCGGCACCTACGCCACGCTCTCGGAGGCGCGCGGCAAGTTCGCGATCGTCACGATCCAGGACTCGTCGAAGCTGCCGATGATCCGTGCCATCGCCGGCGACGCCTTTCTCTACGAGGCCGCGTCGCTGTTCCTGGGCTACCGCCCGCGGCAGGTCTCGAGTTGGCTGTTCTGGAGCCTGGCCAATCAGCTCTCCGCCGAGCAGCGGCGCAAGGCCTCCCAGACCATCGACTATCACTACGATGTCGACGGCTTCAATTTCATGTACGCCAACTTCTACCTGCTCGACACGACCGCGAAGAACGGCGCCCACGCACTGATTGCAGGAAGCAGCCGGCGCAAGCGCCTCGGGCACCTGCTGGGCAGCGCGCGCCTCAGCGATGCCGAAGCGCTTCGAACCTACGGGCGCGAAGCGGAGCGCACCCTCGAAGGACCGGCCGGCTTCGGCTTCCTCGAAGACGCTTCCTGCTATCACAAGGCCCTGCCGCCCGAGGCCGGCGACCGGCTGATGCTGCAGTTGCGCTACCAATGACCATCCCGGCCCTCGGTTTCGGCACCGCCGCCATCATGGGACGGGTCTCCCGACGCGCCGGCACCGCTGCGCTCGAACGCGCGCTCGCCGCGGGTGTCCGCCATTTCGACACCGCGCGATCCTACGGCTGGGGCGAGGCCGAACGCGTCGTCGGCAATGCTCTCCGCAAGCATCGCCGCGAAGACCTTCGCATCGTCACCAAGTGCGGCATCTTGCCGGTGCGCAATACACCCCTGCTCGGTCTCGCGAAGTCCGTTGCGAGATCCCTGCTCGCCTTCGCACCGGGTCTCAAGGCGCAGGTGCAGCGCGTTGCCAGTTCCGAGAGCTTCCAGCCGGTCCGTACCTACGAGATCGAGAGTCTGGCCGGCAGCCTGAAGACGAGCCTCGACGAACTCGGCGCGTCCTACATCGACGATCTGCTGCTGCACAATTTCTCACCCGAGCGGCCGGGTCTTGAAGAAGTCGGCACATGGTTCAGGGAGCTTCAGCGTGCCGGCACCATCCGCCGCTTCGGCTTCTCTGTGGAGGGCGATCTGCTCCAGGGACTGGAACATCTGGCCGGCAAGGACCTTCTGGCCGACGCGGTCGTTCAGGTGCCCGTAAGCGACACGCTGCTGTCCCTGCCGCAGGAATGGCGCAGCGTCCGCTTCATCGCCCATTCGCCCTTCGGCTTCATGCGCCGGCAGAAGGAGATGGACAGGCCGCTGACCACCCTTGCCGCCCTGCTGCCCGCGCTTGGCGACGCGTGCCGCTGCGAGGCGCTCGTCTGCTCCATGTTCGGGGCCGATCATCTCACTGCCAATATGGCCGCGTGGAAATCATGCAGTTGACGGAAATCCTCATCGTCGTCGTCACGGCGCTTGTCGTCGCCATAGCGGTGAAGATCTTTCGTGCCCGGCGCGACGCCCGCACCCGCGGGCCCGCCCATATCCACGAAGGCCTGATGAAGCGCGCAGCACTTCACACCGAGCGAAGCCCTTTCCTCAGGAAGGTCGTCCTCGAATTCAAGGCCAACGGACACGTCTCCAACCGCCAGGCCGAGGCGGTCGAAAAGGCTCTGAAGCGGCTCGAGGGCAAGTAGAGGGACATGCCTTGTTGAATGCCGCCGCCGGCTAACCGATAGTCGCGACGCATTGGGGGGGGGCGTGGGACGAAACGCATGACGCAATCGGCGAAGACGACGACAGCCAACCTGCCGCTCTGGAAAAAGATACTCTTCAGCCTGATCCTCATGATCGGCTTTCCCCTCGCCGCCATCCTGGCGATCGAGGGTGCAGGCTACGCGATCATGCATTTCAAGTACGGCGTGCCGGGCAAGACCTACGGCCTCTGGAGCTACGACGCCGAACTGGGCGCCATCCATTCGACCAATGCCTACAACTCCAACTCCGAGACGAACAATCACGGCTTCCGCAACAAGGAGGACGTCTTCGAGCCGAAACCGCCGAACTCGATCCGCGTGATCGCCTACGGCGGCTCGACCACCTTCTGCTTCAATCTGGAAACCGACCAGGCCTGGCCGATCCGCCTGCAGGAAGAGCTGCGGAAATATGCCGGTCCCAAGTCGCAGGTCCTCAACGCCGGAGCGATCGTCTGGTCGATCGGCCAGGAGTTGGCACGGGCAAAGCGCGACTTGCCGCGGCTCAAGCCGGACGTCGTGATCATCTACTCGGGTCTCAACGAGGAGGCCAATGCCGGGCACCTCGCCAGAGAAGGAATCGACCTCAAACAATCCGTCGACTCCGGCAAGCATGGCCTTTTCGCGACGAACCTCGATCAATCGCGCTGGCTGAAGCGCAACTCGATGATCGTCCGCTATCTGGAATACCTGAACCTGTTTGCGCCGCCCCCCAACCCCGCGCCGGTGCCGGAATATCCTATCGTTCCGGAGATTCGCGAAAACTTCGACCGAACGCTGCGCGAGTTCATCGAACTGATCCGCAGGAACAACGCCAAGCCACTGTACGTGATCATGGGCGGGATCCACGAGATCGGGCAGAACCGGCTGCTGCTGCGCTATTCGCGCGAAGGCGCCGTCGTGGCGCGCGAGATGGGCGTGCCCGTGCTCGACTCCATGGACCTGGTCAACAGCTACAAGGGCAACAAGGCGGACCTCTTTTCACCCACCGGTGCCCACTGGTCGGCATTGGGCGCCGAGCTGCTGGCCAAGTTCATCGACGAGCAGGCGCTCAAGGCCATGGTCAAGCCGAACTGAATCCACCACGCGGGCAAAGGTGGCGTAGCCGGCTGCCGTGCGGAGCGGTTGCGCCTGCGGTCGGCATCGGCAACTCTGCGCTCCGGCAAAGCGGGGCATCGTTGGTGAAGCGTCAGAGAGTTTCAGCCGCCGCCGCTCGGCGCATTGCGCTGGCGGCCCAGGGTTTCGGTATCGAGCGGCCCGACGGTGTGGCAAATCTCGGCCATGTGAAGCGCGCCGTCGACCGGCTGGGCCTCCTGCAGATCGATTCGGTCAACGTGCTGACGCGCGCCCACTATCTGCCGCTGTTCTCGCGGCTCGGAAACTACGACAGCGCCCATCTCGACCGACTGGCCTGGGGTCGCAAGAGCCGCCGCGGGCTGTTCGAGTTCTGGGCGCATGAGGCGTCGCTGCTGCCGCTCGCCTCGCAGCCGCTGTTGCGCTGGCGCATGGAACGCGCCGCCGCCGGCATCAGCAAGGGCGGTCTGCAAACATTCGCGCGCGAGAAGGCTGCCTACATCGAAGAGGTCCGCCGCGAGGTCGAGGATCGCGGGCCGCTCGCCGCCTCGGACCTGAGCACGGCAGGACCCAAGCGCGGGCCGTGGTGGGGCTGGAACGATGGCAAGCTCGCGCTCGAATGGCTGTTCTTCGCCGGCATCGTGACGACGGCAACGCGGCGCGGCGCTTTCGAGCGGGTCTACGATCTCACCGAGCGTGTGCTCCCGGCCAATATCCAGGCGCTGCCCACGCCCTCGCCCGAGGAGGCACAGCGCGAGCTGCTGCGGCTGTCGGCCCGCGCGCTGGGCGTCGCCACCGAATTCGACTTGCGCGACTACTACAGGCTGCCCGTCGCCGATACCAAGGCGCGGCTAGCCGAACTCGTCGACGCGGGCGAGCTTTTGCCCGTCGAGGTCGAGGGATGGAACCGGCCGGCCTATCTCGATCCCGCGGCGCGCCAGCCGCGCCGTATCGAGGCGCGCGCCCTGCTGGCGCCGTTCGATCCGCTGGTCTGGGAACGCGACCGCACGGAGCGGATCTTCGACTTCTTCTATCGCATCGAAATCTACACGCCCGTCGCCAAGCGCAAGCACGGCTATTACGTGCTGCCCTTCCTGCTGGGCGACCGGCTGGTCGGCCGCGTCGATCTCAAGGCGGACCGCGCCAACTCGAAGCTGCTGGTGCCGGCCGCCCATCTCGAAGCCGGCGTCGAGGCGCGCGACGTGGCGGTACCGATGCGCGAGGAGCTTCGACTGATGGCCGACTGGCTCAGCCTCGATGAGCTTGTGCTGCCCCGCGCGGGGGACTTGGGACGCGCGTGGAGTAGAATGTCCAGGTGACAAGCGTTGGAAGGAAGAAACGAGCATGAACGATCTGGTCCTCAAGGGTGGCCGCGTCATCGATCCCTCGCAGGGAATCGACAAGGTGACCGACATCGCCTTCGCCGGCGGCAAGGTCGCCGCGATCGGCGACGGCCTCGCGGGCAAGGACACACGCGACGTCTCGGGCAAGATCGTGTCGCCGGGTCTGATCGACCTGCACACGCACGTCTACTGGGGCGGTACCTCGCTGGGTGTCGAGGCCGAGCTGGTCGCGCGCACCGGCGGCGTCACGACCTTCATCGATGCCGGCAGCGCAGGCCCCGGCAACTTCCACGGCTTCCGCAAGCACGTGATCGAGACCTCGCCGGTCCGCATCCTGCCGTTCCTCAACGTCTCGTTCCCCGGCATCTTCGCCTTCTCCAAGGCGGTGATGGTGGGCGAAGCCGCAGACATGAGGCTGCTCGATGCGCGCGAGGCCGTTCGCGTGGCGCGCGAGCACAAGGACCTGATCCTCGGCGTGAAGGTGCGTGTCGGAAAGTCGGCGAGCGGCGATTCCGGCATCATGCCGCTCGACATCGCCCTCGACGTTGCCGAGGAGACGGGCCTGCCGCTGATGGCGCATCTCGACTCGCCGCCGCCGTCGCGGCTCGAGGTCGTGAGCCGCCTGCGCCGCGGCGACATCCTGACCCACTGCTTCCGCCCCTTCCCCAACGCGCCGGTCACGCCTGGCGGTAACGTGCGCGACGAGATCCTGGCGGCGCGCGAGCGCGGCGTGATCTTCGACATCGGCCATGGCGGCGGTTCCTTCGGCTTCGGCACGACGCGCAAGATGCTGGCGGCGGGTTTCCTGCCCGACGTGATCTCCTCCGACGTGCATGCGATCTCGATCGAAGGCCCTGCCTTCGACCTGCTGACGACCATGTCGAAGTTCCTGTGCCTCGGCGTCGACCTGCCGACCGTGATCAAGCTCGCGACCGTGAATGCCGCCGCCGCGATCAATCGGCCCGAGATCGGCACGCTGAAGGTCGGCAGCGTCGGCGAGGCGACGGTGATAGACCAGGCCAGCGGCAGGTTCGACTATGCCGATTCGATCGGCGAGACGCTGATCGGCGACAGGCGACTCCTGTCAGTCGGGGTCGTGCTGGCTGGCCGTTGGTGGCATCCTATTAGTGACGTGAATTCAAGAGCTTAGGGCAGAATCGATCTTTTTTTTGAACGGCTTGCAACCTTCATGGTGCGGCCGGCGTTTCTCGTTCATGGCCAGATAATTGGTGTTGCCTCTGCCCCCGCTCAGCAACACCTCTCTCCCCGTCTGGCTCTACTCCAAGCCCGCTCCTGACCCGCTCAGGGGCGGGCTGCCTGTTTCAGGGGGCTATTTCAGGAAGACGACGGCGAACAGGCGTGCGGGATCGATCCAGGAGCGTTCGATCGAAAAGCCGCCCTTCTGCGCCAGCGCCGCAATGCCGGCCTCGTCGTACTTGTAGGAATATTCGGTGTGGACCCGTTCGCCCTCGGCGAACACGAAGCGGCGACCGGCCACCCTGACGGTCTGGTCACGAAGACTGCGGAAGTAGATTTCGATCCGCCCCTCGGCCTCGTTGTAGAACGCGTCGTGCGCAAAGGTCGAAAGATCGAAATTTGCGTCCTGTTCGCGGTTCATGCGCCGCAACAGGTTCAGGGTGAACTGCGCGGTGACTCCGGCCGAATCGTTGTAGGCATCGTGCAGGCGCTTCGGATCCTTGCGGAGGTCGACGCCCAGCACCATTGCCCCGTCGGCGCGCAGCATGCGGCGCGCGCGGCGCAGAAAGAGCACCGCCTCCTCCGGCATCAGGTTGCCAATGGTCGAGCCGGGAAAGAAGCCGATGCGCCGGGCTCTGTCGATCGCCGGCGGCAAGCACTCCAGCTGCATGTAGTCGCCGGTCACGGGATCGACCTGAAGCCCCTCATAGTCGTTGCGCAGGCGGGCCGCCGCCGCGTCGAGATGCTCGCGTGAAATGTCGATCGGCACGTAGGCGTGGAGATCGTGCATCGCATCGAGCAGGATGCGTGTTTTCACGCTTGATCCGCTGCCGAACTCGACCAGCGCGCAGCCGGGTCCCGCGAGCCGGGCGACCTCGCCGGCGCAGGCGCGCAGGATCGAAGTCTCCGTCCGCGTCGGATAATACTCCGGCAGCTCGCAGATCTCATCGAACAGGGCCGATCCCCTGGCGTCGTACAGGTACTTGGCCGGAATGGCGCGCGGAACGCCGCCGAGACCGGCGAGCACGGCGCGGCGGAAATCCGCCCGATCGGCGCGCGCGCCGTCGTCGAGCGCGAGAAGCGGCACGTTCATCGAAGATCCTCCGCCAAACGGATTCCACCGAACATCCAACGCGCGTCGGGCGGAAAGAAATTGCGATAGGTCGGCCGGACATGGCCCTCGGGCGTCGCGCTGCAGCCGCCGCGCAACACCATCTGGCTGGCCATGAACTTGCCGTTGTATTCGCCGATCGCGCCGGGCGGCTCACGGTAGCCCGGGTAGGCGACGTAGGGGCTCGCGGTCCATTCCCAGACTTCACCGCTGCCCTGCAGGACGCCCGCCGCCGTCTCCCATTCGGCCTCGCGCGGCAACCGCTTGCCCGCCCACTTGGCAAAGGCTGCTGCCTCGAAGGCGCTCACGTGGCAGACGGAGCGCGAGGGATCCACGGGCTCAAGGCCCGACAGGGTGAAGACGTGCCAGGCACCGTCCTTGTTCTCCCAGTAAAGAGGCGCCTCCCACCCTCGGCTGTTCACGCATTCCCATCCCGCCGACAGCCAGAACTCCGCGCGCCGGTAACCCCCATCTTCCATGAACGCGAGATACTCGCCACACGTGACAGGGCGGATCGCAATGGCAAAGGCGTCCAGCCATGTGCGATGCCTCGGTCCCTCATTGTCGAAGGCAAACCCGTGTCCGCCGTGGCCGACCTCGACCAGCCCGCCTTCGAACTCGCGCCACGCAACGGCCTGCGGCACAAGCACCGCGCGCGGTGTCGCCGCACGGTAGGCCGGCCGCAGCGGGTTCACCGACAGCGCGTGCTTGATGTCCATCAGGATCAGTTCCTGGTGCTGCTGCTCGTGATTCAACCCCAGTTCGACCAGTTCGTCGCAACGACGGTCGTGTGTCAGAAAGTCGAGCATGGCGCCGGTGACGTAGCGCCGATAGTCGAGCACCTGCTCCGCGCCCGGCCGGGTGATCATCCCGCGTTGCGGCCGCGGATGCCGAGGTCCGACGGCCTCGTAGTAGGAGTTGAAGAGATAATCGAAGGCCGGGTCGAAGGGCCGATAGGCGCTCGCTTGCGGACGCAGGACGAACGTCTCGAAGAACCATGTCGTGTGCGCGAGATGCCACTTCGTCGGGCTGGCGTCGGGCATCGATTGGACCGTCTGGTCTTCCGCCGACAAGGGCGCGGCAAGTTCCTCGGTACGCGAGCGAACTGCGCGAAAACGATCGAGGCCGCGCGCCTGCACGGGTGACATCGTGAGATTGGGCACTGGACCTCCGCACCGCCTAACGTGGTGCCGCCCGGACTGGTTGCAAGGGCGGCGCCTCGCGTTCACCCTATGAGCGTCAGCCGGGCCACATGAGGGAAGCAAGTGCCGTTTTGCGAGATCGACCCGTGGCGCAAACAATATTTCGAGAGAGTGAATTGTCCTGACGACGTATTCATACCGACTGAAGACTCGGACGCCTGGCTCTGGAATCCGGATCATCGCTGGGTCTACGACAAGCTGGCAGTGGCCTCGCGCCAGGGGCTGGATTGCGCCCCACACGGTATTTCACCGACCGACTATCCCGTCTTTTCTAAGCCCCTCTACAACCTCAAGGGGATGGGCGTGGGAAGCCAGGCTCTTTACTCGAAGTCGGACTACGAGGCGGCGTATCGGCCCGGTCACATGTGGATGACGCTGCTCGCCGGCGAGCATGTGAGCAGCGACGTTGCGCTGGTAAATGGCGTGCCACGATGGTGGCGTCATGCAAAGGGCGTCGCGGCGGGCGCCGGCACCTTCGACTACTGGGAAGTCTTTGCGCATGCCGACGCCGCCATCGAAGCCGGGGCCGGCGAATGGTGCCGTCGACATCTCGGTGGCTATTGCGGCATGGCCAACCTCGAAACGATCGGCGGAAGCATCATCGAGGTGCATCTCAGGTTTGCCGACCAATGGCCCGATCTCTATGGCGAGGGATGGGTCGAGGCTCTCGTCGGACTTTACCGAGACCGCGAATGGCGTTTCGAGGACGGTACGCGCCGAACCGGATACAGCGTCGTCCTCTTCATGCCGCATGGGCGCCGCTATCGCCACCCGCCACGCGCCCTGCTCGATCGCATCGAGAGCATGCCAGGCGTGTCGAGCGTCCAGATCACCTTCCATGAGGAAGTCGCGCCGGAGCGTCATGCGATGCCACCCGGCGGCTTCCGGGTGGCCATCGTCAATTGCTGGGATCGCGGTGCCGGGAACGAAGCACGTTCCCTGCTCCACCATCACTTCGCCGCCTAGGAGTTGCGGCGAACGAAGCCCGTGAAGAGGCTCACGACGAACAGGACCAGCGCGATCACGAACAGAATCTGCGCGATTCCCGTGGCAGTGGAAGCGATACCACCGAAGCCGAAGATGCCGGCCACCAGGGCGATCACGAGAAACATCAGGGACCAGTACAACATTTGTCCGCTCCTTAAGCGTTGGCATTTGTCGTGCGGCTAACGCCTTTGGAAGAGCGGCGGTTCCGGAAGGCAACCCGGCCACAGAGTCCACGTTGGTCGAGTGAACGAGGTCATCGCGCCTGGCCTCTCCAACGACGACTCCGGAGTTCACCATGCAGCCAGACGTGACGCCCACCGAGGCCCGAAGCGGCATCATCACCGGGCGGGTAATCCTCGTGCTTGTTTTGTCCTCGATCGGCGCCATCGCCGCGCTGGCCTTCGTCTGGTACCTGCTGATTCCGCACGGATAGGCTAGACTGCCGGGATGAAGACACTGACGCTGAGTTACCTCGTCGCACTCGTCGTGCTCGCCATCGTGGATGGCATCTGGCTGGGCGTGGTCAGTCGGGAGTTCTACAAAGCGCGGCTGAGCCACATGCTCCTCGATCAGCCGATCTGGAGCGTGGCCATCCTCTTCTACTTGATACACGCTGCCGGCATCGCCGTGTTCGCCGTCCCTCCAGCCATGAGCGCGGGAACATGGACGAGCGCCCTCCTCTACGGCGGTCTCTTCGGCTTCTGCGTGTATGCCGCTTACGACATAACCAATCTGGCGACCTTGCGAGGCTGGCCCATGGCGGTCAGCGCGGTCGATCTCGCCTGGGGAACCGTGGCCACCGCCGTGACGACGCTCGTCACCGTCCTGGTGGTAAGGCCCTGATCAGGATCGGCTGTCGTCGAACTCCGGGTGGCGGCGGACATAGGCCACCACGAAGCTGCAGGCCGGGACGATCTTGAAGCCTTGCTTGCGGGTATCTTCCAGGGCCGCTTTCACGATCCTGGCTCCGATCCCCTTTCCCTCGTCTTCCGGCGGGACCTCGGTATGGGTGAATATGCGCGCGTCGCCCTGCTGGCGGTAGGCGGCGATTGCCAGCCCGTGGTCCACCTGGAGTTCATAGCGGTTCTGGGCGGCGTTATGCGTGACGGTCATTTCTTGGGCCCCTCAATGCGATCGGCACGCCGCCTGGGATCGCGCGATCCGGCATGTCTGTTCAATGCCGGATCGCATGACAGGTTGCCTACCGGTCGACTTCCCAGAACATCGGATACGAGGACTGGATCAGCCCCTTCAAATCCGTCCTGTAGCCGGCCGGAATGGTGAACTGCCCCCACATGAGCGAAGGGACGAGGTCGTAGGCGATGACCTGGATCTCGGAGGCGATCTTCCTGCGCTCCTCGAGGGTGCTCGCCCGCGTGTAGGACTTCAGAAGGTCCGGAATGCGGTTGTCGCAGGACCATCCGGGGAAGTCGTTGCAGGTCGCGGCCACGTAGAAGTGCGTCAGCGGCGAGTACATGTCCGTCCCGTTGGAGTAAACGGGAAACATCGACCAGCCGTCCTTCTTGGCCCGGCGCGCAAGCACGGTCGGCCAGTCGCGCGGCTGCTGCTCCACGTTGAAGCCGACATCCTTCATGTTCTGCACCAGCACGCGCGACGCGGTCTGGCTGATCGAGCCGGCAACTTCGAGGACGATGACCGGCTCGTTCTTGTAGCCGGAGGCCTTGAGTTCGGCGCGCGCCGCCGCCAGGTCGAACTTGGCCCCGCCGGCGCCGGCATCCGTGCTCAGCGGCGTGCCGCACATCCAGAAGGAGGAGCAATTCTTGGTCTGATACTTGTCCGGAACACCGATGGCGGTGAGCGTCGCGTTCTGGTCGACCAGCTTCCACATCACCTTGCGCACCGCCGGATTGTCGAACGGCGGGGAGGCATGGTTGAGGCGGAAGTTGCCCTGGAACTGGTGGAGTCCGCCCAGCCCCAGCAGCTTGACGTTCTTCTCCTTCTCGAGGACCGGGAGCATGTCGAACGGCAGGTACTGCATGTAGTCGATCTCACCCGCGATCAGCGCATTGGCACCGGTCGACTGATCGGGCATCACGCGCAGGGTGAGCTGGTCGATCTTCACGTTCTTGCCGCCCGTCAGGAAGTCCGGCGCTTCCTTGCGTGGCACATAGGCGGCATTGCGCTCCAGGATCATGGCATTGCCCGGCCGCCACTGGTCCTTGACGAAGCGGAACGGCCCCGAGCCGATCGGCTCCGGGATGCGCTGGTCGGCCGGCGTCGCCGCCAGCCGGGCGGGCATCATCACCGGGAGCGGCGCGTTGGGCTTGCCCAGCACGTCGAGAAGCAGCGGGAACGGCTGCTTCAGCACGAACCTGATGGTCTTCGGATTCGTCGCTTCCAGCGTATCGGTATCCGCCATCAGCATCTTGCCCAGCGGATCGCGCACCGACCAACGCTTGAGCGAGGCGACGCAGTCCTCGGCCGTTACCGGGTTGCCGTCGTGCCACTTCAGGCCGTCGCGTAGCACGAACGTCCAGGTCAGCTTGTCGGGGCTGCTGTCGAAGCTCTCGACCATCTGCGGCTTGATCTCGCCCTTGTCGTTCATGGCGAAGAGCGTGTCGAAGACGTGAGTGCCGAAGGTTCGCGTGATGGCGGCGGTGGTCGCGTGCGGATCGAGGATCGTCACCTCGGATTCGAGGACGACCGTCAGGCCCTTGGCGGCGCGCGCCTCGCGCGGCCGAATCAACGAAGCGCTCGCCAGAGCGACACCGCCTGCCAGTGCCGTCCGACGTCCCAATACAGTTCTACGCATGCAAAATTCCCTTCAACCCCGGACCGCCACCGTAGCCGTCTTTCACTGCAAACGAAACGGGCCGGCCCTCCTTTCGGAAAGCCGGCCCGCGACTGTCGAAATATCTCCGGCTTAAGCCGGGGACAAAACCCGGCAGGTCACCCGGTCGACGAACGTCGTCACTGGCGGACCGTAGACAGGGAAGCCCCACCGCTCGCCCGGGCCCGATGGCTGCAACACGATTCGCGTGTCCTGTACCGGGCGGCCGCCATTGGTGAAGGTGCAGCCGACCACCGCATCGACGACGTTGGCGCTGTTGTTCGTCACGTACAGTACCGAAAGCCAGTTCTGCTGCGGCACGGCCTGCAGCCATGGACTGTCGATCACGACGACGGGCACATTGGGACCAGCGGTGATCGGCACCGTGCCCATCAGATTACCCTTGGGCCGCTGCAGGACGACCTGCGTGCTGACCACCTGGCTGTTCGGATCGAACGCCTTGTCGGTCGATGACTGCGGCATGGCCGCCTGCTGCTGCGGCGTCTGGTTGTCCTTGCTCACATTCTCGGGCGTCCAGACCTTGCCGGTCTTTTCGTCCTTGAACTGGGTGAGGCCGTTGGCGGAGACACCGGCGCCCACGGTTCCCGGCGCTTGGGCGAAAGCCGAGGCTGCTGCAAAGGTGAGGATGCCGGCGATGGCGGTCAGCCTGAGGGAGTGCTTCATGGTGATCACCCCTCACATGTCCCGGAAGCGACGCTTTTCCCAAGTGCCGACCTGTGCTTCGGCTTCCTCCTTGGAAATGCCGTAGCGCACTTGGATCTTGCCGACGAGCTGGTCGCGCTGGCCCTCGATGGCGAGCAGGTCGTCATCGGTCAGCTTTCCCCACTGCTCCTTCACAGCGCCCTCGGTCTGGCCCCAGCTGCCCTTGAATTTCTCCCAGATCGTCTTCGCATCGTTCTGGGTCGTGGTCTGACCGGTCGTCTGGGCGACGGCGACCACCGGAAGCGATACGACGGCAAGACCCGCGCAAGCCGCGAGCATGGCGAATGAACGCATGTGAATGTCCTCCTGGATGAGACGCGTTAACGCCCCGCGCAAATCGAGGTTGCCCCTACGAATTGAGGCAGCGCCGCCACGCCGGAAGGCTTCAGACCCAGAAGGATTTCAGCAGAAAGGCGATCGGGATGACGATCAACATCGCCGCGTACAGGTCCATGAGTTCGCCCGCCAGCGGGCTGTGATTGGCCTGGTCCTGGGTCACGATATTGGACGCTTCGGGCACTTCCTTGGACTTCATGTTCCCCTCCACGATTGCCTCACGCTCGCCAGATGAACGCCGCAATATCGCGCCCGGTTGCAGCGCTCGCGCGTGATTGTTGGGGAGGCGGGGCGCCCCTCAGGAGACGTTGCGCACGGCGTGATCCAGCGCCTGCTGGAGGTCGATCGAGGAATAGGGTTTCGAGATGAAATGCATCCGGTCGGCCTGCATGCCCGACCGACCGTAGCCGCTGGCGATCACCACAGGCAGAGACGGGTACTCTTCCCGCACTTTCGCTGCGAGCTCCTCGCCGCTCATGCCAGGCAAGCCGACGTCCGTCAGAAGCAGATCGAATTCCTGTTCCTGCGCCAGGAGGTCCAGCGCCGCCTCCCCGCTCCCGACACCGGCCACCGAGCACCCCAGCCTTTCGAGCATGTCGGTCGTGGACATGCGCAGAACCACCTCGTCCTCGACGAACAGGACGCGCCGCGACCGGCTGTGCTCCATCGGCTGTTCGACCCGCTCGGGCGACGCTTTGGCCGGCGAGGCCGCAGGCGTCGGCCGTCGATTGGACAGGACGCTACGCAGCTTGGCGGAGAGCGCGTCGCTACCATAGGGCTTGGCGATCATCGGATAGCCGGAGCGGGTATGATCGGGGATCAGACCGCGGGCAAAACCGGAGGTGAGGAGCACCGCGATGCCCGGCCGCAGCCTCTGCGCGTGTTGCGCGAGTTCGACGGCCGTTATCGTTCCGGGCATCACGATGTCCGTGAACAGCAGGTCGAACGCCGGGTCCTTCTCCAGAAAAGCCAGCGCGACGTCGGGATCCTCGGCTGCCTCGACGCGGTAGCCCCAGCCCGTCAGCATGTCGACGACGGCACGCCTGACATCCTCGCTGTCCTCGACCACGAGGATGCGCTCCGTGCCGCTCACCGAGCTCCCGGGATCGGACCTCTCCTCCGGCACCGGGTCTTCGGTCCTGGGCAGGTAGAGCTTCACACTGGTGCCCTGCCCGATCGCGCTGTCGATGCGGATGTGACCGTTCGACTGGCGCACGAAGCCGTAGACCATGCTGAGCCCCAGCCCCGTGCCTCTTCCGTCGCCCTTGGTCGTGAAGAAGGGATCGAACGCCTGGGCCACGACCTCGGGTGGCATGCCAGTGCCGGTGTCTCCGACATCCACCAGCACATAAGGCCCGGGCGTCACGTCGGGATGGAGGGCGGCGTAGCGACGGTCGAGGGTGGCATTCGAAACCTCGACCCTGACGGTACCGCCATCGGGCATGGCGTCCCGCGCATTGATCGACAGGTTGAGGATGGCGTTCTCGAGCTGGCCCGCATCGACCTTTGCGTTCCAGGGATCGTCAGTCACTTTCAGCTCTATGGCGATGCGCTCGCCCAGCGAGTGGCGCATCAGGTCCGCGAGGTCGCCGACCAGTCTCGCCACGTTCGTCGGCTGCGGCGTCAGCGGCTGGCGGCGCGCGAAGGCCAGGAGCTGCTGGGTCAGGCGCGCGCCGCGATCGGCAGCCGCCGTTGCGCTCTGCACCCGAGAGGCCATCGCGGCATTGTCGCCGACCTCGCCTTTCAGGAGGTCCAGATTGGCGCGAATGACCTGCAGGATGTTGTTGAAGTCGTGCGCCATGCCGCCGGTGAGCTGGCCGGTCGCTTCCATCTTCTGGCCCTGGCGCAGCGCCGCCTCGTCATGCAGCTTCTCCGTGATGTCGATGCAGCGCACCACCGCGCCGCCATCCGACATCTCGCCGCGATAGATCTCGTAGTCGCGTCCGTCATGGGCGACGCGAACGACCGCGGAGCCCTTCTGGGACATGGCGCCGAGATCGAGCGGCAGAAGCAGCGCCCGCGTCGCGGGCGAGCGGTCGGACAGGAGCTGATCGAGCGTCGGCGGCGCCTGCTTCCCCGGTTCCCATTGCGCCAGCTTCGCGAAGGCCTCGTTCCAGGCCACCACAGTGCGCCGATCATCGACCACGAAGATGGGGTCGCGCAGGCTTTCCAGCGTGGCCTGCAACAGCCGCGACCGGCCGGCGAGTTCGAGCTGGCTGCGCTCCAGACGGGACGCGCTGCGCACGACGATATAGATGCCGACGATCAGGCAGACGAAAGCGCCGGCCATGACCAGCAGTCCCGCAATGTCGGCCTGCTCCTGCTCGGATCGCAGCGCCGTCACGCGCCGGGCGAGCAGCAGCCTCTGCCCCTCGACCAGGGCATCGCCCAGCAGGCGGATCTGCCCCAGCATCGCCCGGCCGGCACCGGTGCGGTCGAGCGCGAGCGCCGCCTCGCGGCCGTTCAACTGGTGGACGCCCACCGTTGCATTGAGCTGTTCGAATTTCTGTGCCGTGACGTCTCGGAATTCCCGGAACTGGCGCAGCGTGTCGGGATCGTCAGCGACCATCGCCTCGAGCAGGCGCATGTTCGTCTCTATTCGCAGACGCGCCCGTTCGTAGGGTTCGAGGCTGCTAATGTCGCCTGTCAGCAGGAAGCCGCGCATGCCGATCTCGGCGTCCTGCACCGCGATCACCATCTCGCGCATCAGCCCCATCGTCTCGTAGTTTGCCACGACGAGCCGCTGCTGGCGGGCCGCGGACTTCGAATGGGTCAGGGCCAGCATCAGGCCGGTCGCGATCAGCACGGCGAGTGTGATGCCTGCGATCACGCCGGTCGAGCGCGCCGATCGCAGCAGGCTAGGCATTTGCCGGATCGTCCGCCGCCGGCGTCGGGAAGGTCACGACCACCCGATTGCCACCATCCGGCTTGCGCTCGATGACGACTTCGCCGCCGAGCTGCATGGCAAGGCCCCGGATCAGCGTGAGCGCGAAACCGCCCCGTCCGTCGGGGGCCGGCACGCCAGAATCGCGGGCCATGCCGTTGTCCTCGATGACGAGTTGCACCTCCTCGCCTTGCTCGCTGGTCTCGATGCGGATTTCCGGCGTCGGCGAGCGGCTGAAATCGTGGCTGAGGGCGATGCTGACGGCTTCGGTGACGATGAGGCCGATCGGGATCGCGGTATCGGGCCCCACCGCCATGATCGGCGCGCGGATATGGTAGCGCGGCGCCTGCCGGCCCGCCGGCACGCGCCCGACCGATATCTGGCGCACGAGGTCGCTGATGAACTGCTGGAAATCAACCAGCGACCAGCTCGATCGCTCGTAGAGATGGCGATGCAGGATCGACAGAGTGAGCACGCGGTTCTGCGCATCGCCGAAGAAGCGACGGATGCGCGGCGACCTGATCTCTCCTGCCTGGAGGTTGAGCAGGCTCGATATCATCTGGAGATTGTTCTTCACCCTGTGGTGAATTTCACGAAGCATGTGGTCGCGCTGCTCGACGTTGGCGCGCAGCGCCGCCTCGCGGCTGGTGATTGCTTCCGCCATCGCCGTCACACCGGCGCCAACCGACGCCATTTCGGGCGACCACCGGTGCGGGGGAGCCAGCATGATGCTTTCCCCGCGCGCGACCTTGTCGGCAAAATCCTGGATGTAGAGCAGAGGCCGCACGCACCAGCGATCCGCGCCAAACCAGATCACCAGCAGGATGACGATCGCCGACAGAACAACCAGCAGGAAACCGATCCAGGCGGTGGACAGCGGCATCCCCCCTTCCGGGCTCTGCGCCGATACCACGACAAACAGTGCACTGCCGCCGACAGGTCTCACGCGAAACTCATAAAAGGCCGCGTCCTGACCCACGTCCACGAAGGCCACCCGGCTGCCGGTCAGGATTTCCGCGAGCCGCGCAGGCGCGGGCAACCGGCGCATCGCCTGAGCGTCTCCCCCGATTGCCGCACCGGACCGGTCGACCACGGCCACGGCGATCCCGGGAGGACCCTCGACCAGGGCAGCAGTCTCGGCAAGCGCCTTGAGCGTGATGCCGACGGCACACATGCCCACGAAGGCGCCATCGCGCGTGACCGGGAGCGCGATGGGGACAATGGGTTTGGGGGCGATGCGGCTCACGATCGTGTCGCCGACGACGATTCCCTTCGCCGACCGGGCCTTCTGGAAAAAGTCCCGGTCGGCGAAGCTCATCCCGAGGCCGGCGGGTGCCGTGGCGCAACGCCCGATACCCTGCTCGTCCGTCACAAACGCCGCCGAGTACTGATCGGGGTAAGCGGCGAGCAGCTTAGACAGATAGCTCTCGCATTGGCCGACGGCCGAGGGCTCTCCGCGGGCGGCATTCTCGACCGACTCGTCGGCACATGCAGCCGACAGCATTCTCTGTGAGGCCTCGAACAGGCCGCTGTAGCGGGCGACGGACAGGTCGGCGACGGCCCCCAGCGCGGCGCTCAGGCGTGCGGCGCCGGCCGCCTCTTCTTTCTCAGCCTGCCAGGCCGCCAGCCCGAGGACAGGCAGCAACGCCAGTGCAACGAGCGTGACGAGCTTGGAGCGAAGCGACCATCCCGCCACGAACTATCTCGTCTCAGATCGATACGGTATCGAGCGCCTGGGCGATCGCCGCACGCAGCAGATCGGGGTCGAACGGCTTCGAGATCACGAACGCCGGCTCGACCTGTTTGCCTGTGAGGAGCCGCTCGGGGAAGCCCGTGACGAAGATCACCGGCACCGACATCGACTTCATGATCTGGTTCACGGCGGAGATGCCGCTGTCGGAACCGCGCAGCTGGATATCGGCCAGCACCAGATGCGGCGAATGCTTCCTGGCGAGCTCGATCGCCGTCTTCTCGGTCGCGGCGATACCCACGACCTCGTGGCCGGCGTTGCGGACGATGTCGGCGACGTCGAGTGCGATGACGGCTTCGTCCTCGATGACAAGGATGCGGACCGACGCCACGCGCTGCAGTTCAAGGCGTGCTTCTTCGAGGCTGCGCTCCGCCTCGTCGACGCTCACGCCGAGAATGTGGGCGGCATCGGAAATGGTGAAGCCCTCGAGTACGGTGAGCAGGAGCACCTGGCGCTGCATCGGCGCCATGTCGGTCAGCGATTCCTTCAGGCGCCCGCGAACGCTTTCACTGCCGGCCGCCCCTTCCTCGATCACGCCGAAAGGCTGGCGGAGTCGATGGAACAGCGCGAACACGCCAACCTTCGTATCCTCCGCCTCGGCAATCAGTTCCGGCTGCTGAACGGCCACCTCGGCGCAGAGACGAACCCATTCGTCGCCCTGCTGCTGCGAGCCGGTAACGGCCCGGGCGTAGCGACGCAGGAAAGGAAGCGTCCTGGTGATCGCCTCCGAAACTTTCTTGGAAGCCACCTGCTCTTCAGCCACGTCGTTCTCCCTCATCACTCGAAAGTCGTTTCTCGCGTCACGCCGCGCTGCGTGCAACACCTACACTACGCGGTGTGCGCCCGTAGACAACTTGCCGCCGGCCCCTGCAAGGCGCTGGCTCTCGCTCGGCCCAGACAAATGTTTGCGGACGGGCTCACTTCACCCATCCGCAACACCCTGTCTCCATCCTTTTAGGTTATCGCTCCGGCGCCGTCACCGCGCCGATCGTGGCGCCCGCGGCACCGCCGATCACGGCACCGGCCACCGGATTGCCGACGGTCGAGCCAACGACCGCACCGGTACCAGCTCCGATCGCGCCACCCGTCAGGGCCCTATCGACCGGTCGGTTGCCGCATGCTCCCGTAAGAAGGGCCAGAGACACCACCACCGAAGCTGCGATAAGTCTGTTCATCATTGTCCCCCGCATAAAATTATCTTCAGTGAAGCCAACCCAGCACCCACATCAGCAGGAGCACGGGGATCGGAACCCCCAGAAACCAAAGGAGAGCTGCGCGGCCCATGAGATCCTCTTTTGATCCGTGATGGCTGGTCGAGATTTACGTGTTGCAACGCTCCGGCGTGGCCAAGGTTCCCAACAAGGCGATTCCGAGTATTCCTCTCACAACAAAAGCGCCTGGATGTGGTTGCCAATGCGATTTGCCCTTTCGGCCACGCCTCATGATCCCCAAATGAGAAAGCGATGAAGGATGAGATCGTCGCTCTTCTGCCGGATCTGCGTGCGTTTGCGCGTTTCATGTGTCGCGAACGCGAAGCGGCCGACGATCTCGTCCAGAACACTATTCTCGCTGCTCTCGACAAGCGCGAGCAGTTCATGCCCGGCACGAACCTGAAGGGCTGGCTGTTCACCATCATGCGGAATCGATTCTATTCCGATCTCCGCACGCAGCGTCGCCGCCCGCTCACCATAGACAACGAGGCGGCCACGCCGCTTCCCGCGGTGGATAATCCGGAAGCCACGCTCGCCCTTAAGGAACTCTCGTCGGAATTGTGGAAGCTCAATCCGCAATCGCGGGAGGCGTTGGTCCTGATCGGCGCCGGCGGCTTCTCCTACGAGGAAGCGGCGAGCCTGTGTGGTTGCTCGGTCGGCACCCTCAAAGCGCGGGTTTCGCGAGCCCGCAAGCTCCTGTCGGAGAAGCTCCAGTAGCGACTGGCGGCCAGATTTCTGCAGGGCTTTCAAAGAATTGAGAAAAATGGTCGACGCCGTGTAACCAATCGGCCTCGCCGGCATTCGTTCAGTACACGACGCCTCAATTCGGGAGACACCTACATGACGACGCAGACCCAGGACACCGGCGACTTCCACGAGCAGCTGAAGACGATCCTGCCGCGCCTGCGCATCTATGCACTGTCGTTGACCCGCGACCGCGATCAGGCGGATGACCTGGTCCACGACACCGTGATCAAGGCTCTCACCGGTCGCAACAGCTTCCAGCCGGGTACCAACCTGGCGGCCTGGCTGTTCCGTATCCAGCGCAACGAATTCATTTCCGGCCTGCGCCGCCGCCGCCCGACCGTCCCCGTCGACACGGCGATCGCTGAATCCCTCTCTCATCCCCCTCATCAGGAGAGCGGATTGGTCATGCGCGAGTTCATGTCGGCGTTCGGTAAGCTTGCGGCGGCCCAGCGCGAGGCTCTTCTCCTCGCCGTCCTCGAGGGCCTTCCCTACGAGACGATCGCCGAGCATACCGGCGTGTCGGTCGGTACCGTGAAGAGCCGCATCTCCCGCGCGCGCGACACGCTGGAGCGCCTGTTGCTGGAGGGCGATACCCGCCGCCCGGCGGACACGCGCCGTCCCTCCGTCGACCGTCGTGACGAAGACTCTCTTGCCGCGACCCGTTAAGGCCTCTTTTCAGTCAGGCGTTTGAGTGCGACATAGTCATGAGTGGTCCCACGGGGAGAGTTGAATGGGTCGGAAAGGATCCCGCGGAGTGGGCTTCCGCCTCCGGGGAGCGTGTTATGGCGACCAATGACGATATGCCCGAGGGTGGGCGCGCTGAAAAGTCAGCGCGCCCCAAGCCCAAGGGTAACGATCGCCCCTTCGACATGTGGCTGCACAAGCAGCTTCATGCGATGTACGACGAGATCGCAAAAGAGCCTCTTCCCGACGATCTGGTCAACCTGATCGACAAGGACGCCGCCAGCATCGGCAACAATGGTTCTTCTACAGACGAGCCTTCCAAGAAGTAGGCTTTACGTTTTGCGCTGATCAGCCAATTTAACCGCCCCGCATCCGGGGCGGTTTTCTTTCTGCGTGCCTGCCAACGAAATGGCGGCGGTCTCGCGACCGCCGCCACCCTTGTCCGCGGATCGCCGGTCAGCCCGGCCGACGCTCCACGAACTCCTACTTCGTGGCGGGCTAACGGGCGCGGCCTGTCGGCGGTTCCTTGCCTCGGCTATACAGGCGGGACGAAATCGGGAGGCAAAGCAATGAAACTGTTCGATCTTTCGGGCCGAGTGGCCGTCGTCACGGGCGGCAATGGCGGGATCGGTCTCGGCATGGCCAAGGGCATGGCACTCGCGGGCGCTACGGTGGTCGTCGCCGGTCGCAATGCCGAGAAGAACGACGCGGCAGTCGCGGAGCTCAACGCCATCGGCGCCAAGGCCAGCGCGATCGCGGTCGACGTTCTACAGGAGGACTCGTGCCGCGCGCTCGTATCCAACGCCGTGAAGGCCCATGGTCGCCTCGACATCCTGGTCAACAATGCCGGCATCAACATCCGCAAGCAGCCGCAGGAATACACGCTCGCCGAATGGCACCAGGTGCTCGACAGCAATCTGACCAGTGCCTTCCTGTGCAGCCACGCCGCCTATCCCGAGATGAAGAAGGGCGGCGGCGGCAAGATGATCAACATCGGCTCGATGATGTCGATCTTCGGCGCCTCGTTCACCACCGCCTACGCCGCCAGCAAGGGTGGCATCGTGCAGATGACCAAGGCGATGGCCACCGCCTGGGCCAGGGACAACATCCAGGTGAACTCGATCCTGCCCGGCTGGATCGACACCGCCCTCACCCAGCGGGCACGCCGCGACGTGCCGGCCCTGCACGATTCCGTGCTGAACCGCACGCCGGCCGGCCGCTGGGGCACGCCGGAGGATTTCGCCGGCATCGCGGTCTTCCTGGCCGCACCGGCCTCGGACTACGTCACGGGCGCCGCCATCACCGTCGACGGCGGATACTCGGTCCAGGGATAGGGATCAGGGAGAGACGATGCGGCAGGTGGCACGATCGACGAACAGGTCCGTCTTCGGTCCATGGATCACGACGCCGCCGCGCACGCCCGCGCCGATGCCCGGCATCAGCACCCGCGTATCCTCGACCAGCTTGCCGGCATTGGTGAAGCGGCAGTCGATCATCGGCGCCAGCGTGCCCGCGCTGTTGTTGTTGACGTAAAGCACCACCTGCCACCGCCGGGACGGCACGGCGCGCAGGCTGGCATTGTCCAGGGTCACAAGCGGCGTTGCAGGCCCGGCCGTCGGGGTGGACCAGCCCACCGGCACGAAGGCCGGCCGCTGTACCACCCGGCCCTCTATGCGGGCCGCCTGCGCGAGCGGATCGAAGGCCAGATCCGCCGGCGTCGGCTTTCCGATCGGCCCCCGCCCGACGTTCTGGGGAGTCCAGATCTGGCCGGTCTTGGGATCGCGAAACTCAGGCCCGCCAGGGGTCGCCGGGATGTCGATGCTGCTGCGCGGAGCGGACGACGACGTCGCCGGAGACTGGGCAACCGCCGCGGAAGCCAGCGTCGTTGCGAAAAACGCGGCCAGTATCGTCTTCGGCATCAGCATGGAATTGGGCTCCCTTCCCGTCGGCGTCAGTCTCAACCGAGAGACAGTCTCATTGCAACCCAAAGCCCCCCGGCGGCGATGGCCGGCCCGTAGGGCACCCGGCTCCGCAGGCGATTGCGCAGCGTCGCATCTCCCCGGCTCGAGACGGGGCCGATCGGCGCCCCAGCCAAGAGGGCGAGGCCGAGCACGCCGCCCACCAGCGCCGTGACCAGCATGAAATCGAGGACATGAGCGGGGCCGGCGAACAGGCCGACAGCGGCAAGAAACTTCACGTCACCGCCGCCGATCATTCCGATCGCAAAGGCCATCGCCCCCGCGCAGAACAACCCGGCCGCGCACGCGACCGAAACCCCTAGAAAAAGCGGTGAAAGTTCGCCAGACAGCCAGCCTGCGGCAGCCCAAACGCCGAACAGAGCGGCGATGCCGAGCGAAAGCTCGTTGCCGATCCGCAAGGTCCGCAAATCCTGCCAAGCGGCCACGAGCAACAGACCCGCCAGAAGGACCAGGCAGCCGGTCTGGAAGAGCATTCCCAGCTGCGGCAAGGCCTTCGACGATCGGTTAGTTGAGGGCGTTGGTCGCCGCGCCGAGGACGTGGCTCACCTTGCCGCTGACGGAACGCATCGACGCAATGGCTGCGACGGCGATCAGCGAGGTGATGAGGGTGTACTCGACCGCGGTGGCGCCGTCGGTGTTTTTCATCAAGCGGCGGAAAATCGATAGCATTTCTATCTCCAGCTCAATATTGACGGCTGCCCAGCAGCCCGCTCGAAATCACTTAGCAACCGTACTTAAAGTGAATTGGCAGGTCAATTGAAACTAGACCAATTTGTGTCATCTTTTCTAACAATATGATTTTTATAGGGAATTTTGCGGGTCGCGTTTGTCGCCCTGCGAATCGCCGCCGTCCCGGAGAAGATCAAAAATCAGGAATTTGACTCGGCTGCAAAGGTCGCAAGAACCCGGGCAGCCGCCGTCCAGAAGCATAGCAACGCCACGATTCCGGCCAGCCAGGGGAAGGCGATCGGGAAGAGGCAGAAGAGGACGAAGGCCAGGATCGTCTCGGTCCCTTCCATGAGGCCCGCCGAATGGAAGATGGATTTCCTCCCTCGTGCGCCCGTATCGGACTCGCCCCGACCGGCTGCCATGACCGCCCGTCCCAGGAAGGAAGCGCACGTGCAGACGAAGGAAGCGAGCAACACTGCGGCCCAGACCGAGTTTTCAGGCCGCGCCAGGGCGAATCCCAGAGGGATCGCGGCATAGAAAGCCATGTCGCAGACGATATCGAGATAGCCGCCCAGGGCGGTCGGCCGGCCGCGCCGCGCGACGGCGCCGTCCAGCCCGTCGAGCAGGCGGTTGACGAGGATCACCCACAGCGCGAGCCCGTAGTGCCCGAACGCCAGCAGCGGCACGCTGGACAGGCCGATGGCGAGGCCGGCAAGGCTCACGGCATTGGCCGAAATCCCGCGGGCCGCGATCCACGCGCCAGCGCGATCGAGCGGCGGGTCGATCCAGCGGCGCAGGACGGGATCGAGCATCGACGTCGCCGAAGCCTATTCGCGCGGCGGCATTCCTTTGTCGACGGAGCGCAGCGGCACAATGGCCGACGCCTCGGCAGCCTTGCGGTCCTGAAGCGTCTGGCGACGATGGGAAATTATGCTGAACGGGATCAGGCACAAATAGCCGAGGCCGATCAGTGACAGCGCAATCCAGGGAGCACTGGCCAGAACACCCATCACCAGGGCCGCCGCAAGCAGGGCCGGCAGCACCAGATGGCGGGGTATCCTGCCCTTCTTGAAGGAAAAGGTGGGAAGGCGGCTGACCATGAGGCCACCGACGGCCACCAGTACGAGGCCCACGACCACGGCATGGCGCGGCCAGGCAGCCTCGATCTCGAAGCTCACCATGAGCGGCATCAGCGCGAGCAGCGCCCCGGCCGGCGCAGGAACCCCGGTGAAGAACGAGCCCGTCCAGGCCGGCGGCGGTACATCCGCTTCCAGAGCCGTGTTGAAGCGCGCGAGACGCAACGCCGAGCAGATCGGGAACATCAAGGTCACGACCCAGCCCACAGCGCCCGCATGGGTGAGCGATGCGAGGTACAGGACGAGGGCCGGCGCCACGCCGAAGCAAAGGAAATCCGACAGCGAATCGAGCTCCGCGCCGAACCGGCTGGTGACACCGAGCCGCCGGGCGACGCGGCCGTCGAGCGCATCGAAGATCGCGGCAACGATGATGGCGATGACCGCCAGGCGCAGTTCTCCCTGCAGGCCGAACCGGATGGCGGTGAGGCCCGAACAGAGGGCCGCCAGCGTCAGGATATTGGGGATCAGGCGGTTGATGGAGAAGCCGCGCAATCCGCTGCGCTGCAAACGCGGGTCGCTGTCCATGTCCGTGCTCCCTGCACGCTAGAATTCAATGGCGGTTCGCGGCCCCGAAACGGCGGGATCGAGTTCGGCCATCACGGTCTCGCCACCGATCATGCGCTGACCCGGCGATACCAGCAGCCGCGCACCCTCCGGCAGGTAGAGATCCGTACGACTACCAAAGCGGATGTGGCCGAATCGTTCCCCCGCCACGACCGCCTGCCCCGGCTTCACGTAGCAGACGATACGGCGGGCCACGTAACCCGCGATCTGCACGCAGCCGATGAGCCTTCCGTCGGCACGGCGCAGGGCCAGGGCCGTGCGCTCGTTGTCCTCGCTCGCCTTGTCGGCGTTGGCGCTCAGGAACTTGCCCGGCCGGTAGGCGACCACCTCGATGGTTCCCGCGCAGGGGCTGCGGTTGATGTGCACATCGAACACGCTGAGGAAGATCGACACGCGCGTCAGCGGCTTGTCGCCCAACCCCAGTTCGGCGGGCGGCACGGCATCGACCACCATCTGCACCAGCCCGTCAGCCGGCGCGATCAGCAGCCCGTCATCCTGCGGCACGCCGCGCGGCGGGTCGCGGAAGAAGTAGATCGACCACAGGGTCACGACCATCAGAGGCCAGAACAGCCACGCCACGCCGGTCAACGCCGCCAGGAACGTCGCGGCCGCGAAAAGAGCGATGAAGCGCCATCCGTCGGCAAGGATCGGCACCAGGAAATTGGCCAACATGGGTCGGACGCACTCCGTTTGCGAAGGTCAGTTGACCTTGGGCAGGCTGAGAATTTGCCCCGGATATATCAGATGGGGATTTTTAACCTGATCTTTGTTTGCGGCGAAAATGACGGTGTGGTGCCAGCCCGCGCCGTAGTGGGCCTGGGCGATGTTCCAGAGATTGTCGCCCCGCACGATGTGCAGGCGCCGTGCGTCGCTGTTCGACACCGGCGCCACGACGACGCGCTCGAACGGCAGTTCGAGGCGTGCGACCGGCCTGCCGTCCTGGGCGATCCGGTCGAGCCTCAGCAGATGCTTGCCCTCCCCGATCGGTTCGGCGGGCTTCAACCGCCAGCGACCGTCCGAGGCGGCCACGCCCTCGGCCACCATCCTGTCGTTGACATAGGCCCTGACCACGGTGCCCGGAGCGGCAAGGCCGGATACGGTGACATGGCCACGATCGTCGTAGTCGACCGTGGACAGAGAGAGATCGGCGGCCTTCGGCAAGCCTGCCGTCGTCGGCGGCTGCACGACGGTCGCAGCACCGGACGGCGGCGAGATCATCACCAGCGTCTCGGCGCGCGGCTGGGCGGGCGCGCTTGCCGCAGGCGGCTCCGGCACCACGGCGACCACCGACTGCTCGGAGGTGAGCGGCGCCTTGCCTTCGATGTGCTGGACCACGCGAAGCTCATGCTGGCCCACCGCAAGCGGCGGATCCTGGACGATAATCACCCATTCGCCCCGCGCATCGGACTCGGCCTTGGCAATTTCGCGGCCGCCGTCGAGAAGGACGATCTTGGCCCCCGGCGCCGCGCGGCCGGCGATCACGGCCCGGCCATCCGTCCCGATGCGGGCAACGTCGAATGTCGGCGCTCGTATGACGGGCGGCGGCGCCGCGGCAGGCGCGCTTCCGGCCATGATCTGGGAGCCCGTAGCGGCCTGATCCTTCTGGGCGGTCGCCGTCGTCAGGGTGTCAGGCGTGGGCGCGGCCGCGGGCGCGCCGACGACCTGCGGGGGGCGGTCGATCGCTGCCTGCTCGGTCATCTTCCCGCGCCATGCAACGCCCAGGGCGATCGCGATCACCACGGCGCCCACAGCGACCAGCCCGAAAACAGTTCGTGACATCGCCCTCCCAACGGTGCGACCACCATCCCCATTGGCGTCGCAGCCAGCCTTTGCGTAACAATACCATGCCACACCCGCGCTGAAACGCGCTGGTTCGTCCCAGAAGAGCAGCTTTCGTGCCCGAGTTCACCCCCTCTTCCCTCTGCGTCTTCTGCGGTGCCCGTTTCGGCACCGATCCCGCCACCCGCGAGACGGCGGTCGGCCTCGGCCGCCTGCTGGCCCGGGAAGGCATCACGCTGGTCTATGGCGGCGGCGGTGTGGGGCTGATGGGCCTGGTGGCCAACGCCGCCCTCGATGCGGGAGGCCGGGCCGTCGGCATCATCCCGAACTTCCTGCTGCAGCGCGAGGCGGGCCATCCGGCGCTCACGGAAACCGTGGTCGTCGAGACCATGCACGAGCGCAAGCTGCAGATGTTCGAGCGCTCCGACGCCTTCGCGGTTCTGCCGGGCGGCCTCGGCACCCTGGAGGAATTCTTCGAAGTCCTGTCCTGGCGGACCCTCGGCCTCCACAGCAAGCCGATCGTCATCATCGACCAGGGCGGCTACTGGCAGCCCCTGGCGGCTCTGCTCAAGGGCGTGGTGGGCGGCGGCTTTGCCGAACCTGCCCATCTCGACCACGTGGCCTTCGTGAGCGATTTGAAGGACGTCCTGCCCGCCATCGCGGCCATGCCCCGCTCCGAAGGCTTCGAAAAGCGGCTCGACCGCGTCTAGCACCCGGCGTTTTGGGTCGCGAAAGGAAGCATGATGCCGAAGATCAAGGTGAAGAACCCGATCGTCGAGATGGACGGCGACGAGATGACCCGGATCATCTGGGCGTTCATCAAGGACAAGCTGATCCTTCCCTATCTCGACATCGACCTGAAGTATTACGACCTCGGCATCGAGAACCGCGACGCGACCGGCGACCGGGTGACGGTCGATTCGGCCAATGCCACGCTGCAATACGGCGTCGCCGTGAAGTGCGCGACGATCACGCCGGACGAGCAGCGCGTGGAAGAGTTCAAGCTCAAGGAGATGTGGCGGTCTCCCAACGGCACAATCCGCAACATCATCGGCGGCACGATCTTCCGCGAGCCGATCGTCTGCAAGAACGTCCCCCGCCTCGTGCCGGGCTGGACGCATCCGATCGTCATCGGCCGCCACGCCTTCGGCGACCAGTACCGCGCCACCGACTTCGTGGTGCCGGGCAAGGGCAAGCTCACGGTCCGCTTCGAGGGTGAGGACGGCACGGTGATCGAGCGCGACGTGTTCGACTTCCCGGCCGGCGGCGTCGCCATGACGATGTACAATCTCGACGAATCGATCATCGGCTTCGCGCGCAGCTCGTTCAATTATGGCCTGATGCGCGGCTGGCCGGTCTATCTCTCGACCAAGAACACCATCCTCAAGCGCTACGACGGCCGCTTCAAGGACCTGTTCCAGGAAGTCTTCGACAAGGAGTTCGCCGACAGGTTCAAGGCGAAGAACATCGGCTACCAGCACCGCCTGATCGACGACATGGTCGCCTCCGCCCTGAAGTGGCACGGCGAATTCGTCTGGGCGTGCAAGAACTACGACGGCGACGTGCAGTCCGACACGGTGGCCCAGGGCTTCGGCTCACTGGGCCTCATGACGTCGGTGCTGCTGACTCCCGACGGCAAGACCGTCGAGGCCGAGGCCGCGCACGGCACGGTGACGCGCCACTACCGCGAACACCAGAAAGGCAAGCCGACCTCGACCAACCCGATTGCGTCGATCTTCGCCTGGACGCAGGGCCTCAAGTACCGCGGCACGTTCGACGGCACGCCCGAGGTGGTGAAGTTCGCGGAGGCGCTGGAGAAGGTCTGCGTCGAGGCGGTCGAGAGCGGCAGGATGACCAAGGATCTCGCGCTCCTGATCGACAAGGGCCAGCCCTACATGACGACCGAGGAGTTCCTGGCGGTGCTGGACCGTGACCTCACGGCCAAGATGGCCAGCTGGTAGGCGCTCGTTGATCGTCGCGGGCGCCGACGGCTGTCGTACCGGCTGGGTCGTCTGCCGGCGCGACGCTGACGGCGTCCTCGATATAAGAGTCGTGAAGACCCTCGCCGAAGCCTGCGAGGGTCTTTTGATTCTGGCCGTCGACATGCCGATCGGCTTCGTCGATGTGCCGCGCCCGCCGCGCGCCTGCGAAGTCGAGGCTCGGAAGCTCCTGCCCGGCAAGGCGAGTTCGGTCTTCCCCACTCCTTGCCGGCCGGCCCTCGACGGCACCACGCATGCCGAGGCCAATGCCCTCAGCAAGAGCCTGGGGATCGGGCTACCCCGGCAGACGTTTCATCTCTTCCCCAAGATGCGTGAGGTCGACGCGCTGATGCGCGGCAACAAAGCCCTCCACGCGATCGTCCACGAAGCGCATCCAGAACTCGCCTTCGCCCGCATGAACGGCGGCAAGCCCGTACTCAGCAAGAAGCGCAAGCCCGAGGGTTTCGCGGAACGCCTCGGCCTCCTTGCGCGGCACGGCTTCGACTGGACGCCAAGCACCGTGTCGGGTGCCGCGCGCGACGACGTGCTCGACGCCATCGCCGTCTGCCGAACGGCCCTGCTGATCGCCGAGGGCACGGCCAAGCGCCTGGGCGCGGAGCACGAGCGTGACCGCTACGGGCTCCCGATGAACATGTGGTTCTAGTGCGACAGCAACACGGGCAGGCGAAGATCCGCGAACACACCCGTGGTTGCGCCGCCGAGAACGAAGTCGCGGAGGCGGGAATGGCCGAAGCCTCCCATCGCAAGCATCTGCGCGCCCTCCGCCAGGGCCTTCTCCTGCAACGCCTGGGCGATCGTCTTTTCGCCGAGAGTGATCTCCATGGGATGTGCCTTCACCCCCCGCTTCTCCAGCGAGGAAGCAAGAAGGCTGGCGAGAGCTGCTCCAGCCAGAGGCTTCTCATCGCCGACCGTCAACACCGTGACGCGACCACCGTCTGCCAGAAGGGGAAGGGCATCGCCGAGCGCGCGGGCGGCGACCCGGCTTGCATCCCACGCGATCGCGATATGGTCCAGCTTGGCGGCCGGCTGGGCGGAACTCGGCACCAGAATGGCTGGCCGACCGGATCCGAATACGACGGCCTCGATCAGATGCTGGGCGGAAGCCTCTTCCCTGGACCAGGGAAGCACCGCCAGATCGTAGTATCGAGCCTCGGCGGCAGCCGCATCGAGGAGCCCGCTCAGAAGGATCTTCCGGCTCGTGCAGTTCACCGCGGGCGGAGCCGCGAGCCCGCCGATCAGGCTCTGGAGCCGGGCGCATTCGGACTTGCTCTTGTCTTCGGCCGCCTGAACCAGACCGGGGATGTCGATCAGCAGGCCGGCCAATGGCGACTGCACCCGTGGAATGTCGACGGAGAAGGTCGTGACCACGAGCTCGCCTCCCAGCGACATGGCGAAGCCGGCAGCCGCCAGGACGGCCTCATCTTCGACCGTCTCCGGATAGGTCGCCAACGGCATATAGGCCCTGCGGATCGTATTCATGTCTCTTCTCCAGTTGAGTGAGCCGAGCGCGTGATGGGCGGCCGAAGGCCAATCTCACACGCTGTGCAATTCTGGAGAAAGCCGGTCCGCCTGCCCTTGATCTGCATCAACCCCGGCGGACCACGTCCGGTCGTTGGCCCCTCAGTGATAGATGAACAGCGGAACCGGAACCCGGTCGAACAGGCGCCGGGTCGTGGAGCCGAAGAGAATGTCACCGAGGCCGCGATGACCGAAGGCGCCCATGACCAGCAACCTTGCGCCCATCTCCGCAGCGCGCCTTGCCAGCAGATCGGCAGGGTGTTCGGTCGATTCGATGACCTCCACTTCCGCCATGACGCCGTGAGCGTCCAGGAAAGATCGCGCGCGCTCCACAGCCGCCGCGGCCGCTTGTGCCTCACGGGACACGGAAACAATACGAACGTCAGCGGTGCCGAGTACTCCCATCAAGGCAGCGATCTGCAACGCCTTCGCCGACGGAGCGCTGCCGTCGTAGGCCACCACTACCGGACCGCGCTCGTTCCATTCGGGGCCGCACACCACGACGGGGCGACTTCCCTTTGCGATGATGTGGTCGACCAGAGGCGTCACGCCCTCGAGCGGTTCAAGGTGGAACTCGGTGTCTCGCCCGGTAACGACGAGGTCGCACGTCTCGACGATTCGAAGCAGTCCGGCGCGAATGTCGGCATTGATCGTCGTGCAAGCGGCCTGCATGCCCGACTCGGCCAGAGACCGTTCGAACAATTCCGGCAGTTGCGCGACGCGCGCACGTCGCTCCTTCGCCAGTTCCTGTCGACGCCGGTACCGCTCGTAGCCGAACTGTGCGCCGCCCATGGGAACCGCTTCGACGCCTTCCAGATCGCTGACGTCAAGGGCCGTCACGCCCCTCACGCGAGCCCCGCATTGTCGAGCCAGCGCCACGGCGAGAGCCCTGGCCGCGATGGCGGACGGAGTGTCGTCGACGGTGACGAGGATTGAACGCATGCAGCCCTCTGCGGTTGGTGTCGGCAATATCGAGGTGCCGGGGAAGCACGCCTTGACGTCGATCAAGCCGCTTCCCGATCGTGCTGGCGCCATCCGGAGCGGGGCCCGCCTACTCCGGCTTGATCCCCGCCGCCCGCAGCACCGGCACCCAGATCGCTTCCTGGACCTTCAGCCAGTCGCCGAGTTGCTGCGGCGTGCCGCCCATGGCGACGAAGCCGCGCTTGGAGAGGTCCTGCTTCTGCTCCGGTGTCGCAACAGCGGCGTTCAGAGCCTCGTTCAACTTGGCAACAACAGACGGCGGCGTGCCGGCGGGCGCGAGCAGCGTATAGACGATGGTGCCGTCGACATCGCCGGCGCCCAGTTCCTTGAACCTCGGGATAGTGGGCGCCACCGAGGAGCGCTCCAGCGAGGCCATGGCATAGGGCTTCAGCTTCCCCGCCGCGATCTGCTGCGCCACGCTGGTGATGCTCGACATGCCGAGCTTGATGTGGCCGCCCAGCAGGTCGGTCACCAGCGGTCCGGTGCCGCGGAAGGGCACATGCGTCAGCTTGATGCCGTTCAGCATGGCGAACTGCTCGGTCGACAGGTGCATCGGCGTGGTGAGACCGGCCGTGCCGTACTGCACCGAGCCCGGCGCCGCCTTGGCCGCCGCGATGATCGCCTTGAGGTCTGGCCACGGCGCGTCGAGGCTGCCTACAAGGACAGACTCCTGCTTGGCGATGAAGCCGATCGGCACGAAAGCCGTCTTCGCATCGAAGCCCAGCTTCGCGACGATATGCGGATAGAGCGGCAGGTTGTTGGCGCCGACCACCAGCCAGTGACCGTCGGCCGGCTGCTTAGCCACGAACTCGTGCGCAATGCTGCCACCGCCCCCGCCCTTGTTGTCGACGATCACCGTGCCGCCCAGCGCCTTCTGCAGCGGCTCCTGGATACCTCGTGCGAGCGAATCGGTGCCGCCTCCGGGCGGAAACGGCACGACGATATGGACAGGTTGCGACGGGAAGCTCTGAGCCTGCGCCGCCGATACACCGCCCGCCGCAATGGCGGCGAGCGGCAGCCTGAGTACGCTACGCCTCTGGATCATCGGTCGGTCGAGCTCCTAACGGCTGCGGCGCCACCGCCGACATCGATCTTCTGCCCGGTGTCGGTGATCTTGCCATTGTCGTTCTTGAATACCTGCAAGTTCTTCTGGTTCATGTTCTGGACGACGATGGCCGAACCGTCGCGCGAGAACGAGGCGCCCTGCGACCAGCCGCCGATCGGTGCCTCGCCGGTCTTGGTGAGGCCCGCGCCGTCGAGCTTGTAGAGCACGACCATACCGTTGGGCTTGAACTGCGGCGCGTCCTTGGGCCGTGTCGAGCCGGCATGCGCGACAGCCGCGATCCAGCGTCCGTCGCTCGACATCATCATGCCCTCGAGATTCTCATGACCGATGTCGGCCGTTCCGGCGATCTTGCCGGTGGCGAGGTCGATCACGGTGAGGATGCCGTTGGCCTTGGGATCGCCGAGGCTCGCGACGACGGCGGTCTTGCTGTCCGGCGTCACCGACACGGCATAGGGCCGCGGCGCCACGTCGAGCACCGAGGACGACGTTATGTTGTCGCCCCCGAGCTTCATCAGCTCGACCTTGGCGTCCCCGTTGCGCGTCACGACACCGGTCGCACCGTCCGGCGAAACGGCCATGTGGCTGAGCAGCGTCTTCGCATCCATGAGCGGCACCGTCTTCACCAGCTTCACGTCCTTGCCGTCGATCGACAGGATCGAGATCGAGCCCGCCATGCGATTGGCTACGTAGGCACGCTTGCCGTCCTTGGTGATGGAGATGCCGGCCGCGCCGGGACCGGTATTGAGCGTCCCGAGGATCTTGCGGTCCTTGAGATCGATCACCGTCACACGATCGTCAGGCACCAGCTTGGTCGGGTCGGCCGGATCGATTTTCGAGGAGGAAGCGATCAGCGCGATCGATTCGTCCGGCGTGATGGCGACGGACAGCGGCGGCCCGACGACGCTGCCCGGCACGTTGGACACGGTGCCCACGACCTTCACCGGCAGGGCGCCGAGATCGAGAATCGTCACCGTGTCGGGCGGCGGGTTGGCGAGGTTGCGGTTGACGCCGTTCTCCTGGACGATCTTGTGATCGTTCGAGGACACGGCGATCTGCGCCTGCGCCTGCGTTGCGCCGAGACTCAACGCAACGCAAACGCCGGCGATGATGGTATTTCGCATGGGATTCCCTCCAGGGCCGGCTCCTTGGTGGAGCTTCGTGCCGTGGAGGACCCTAGCGCCTGCCCGGCGCGTGCGAAATCAATTTTCCGTATTCGGGCCGCGCGATATCAGACCATCCCGAGCGCGTGCTTGTAGACGTCGAGCAGCGTTTCCTGCTCGGCCCGGTCGGCTGCATCCATGGAGCGCAGGGAGATGATCTTGCGCATGGTCTTGACGTCGTAGCCGACGCCCTTGGCCTCGCTGTAGACGTCCTTGATGTCGCCGCCGATGGCCTTGCGCTCTTCCTCGAGCTTCTCGATGCGCTCAACGAAGCTCTTCAGGCGGTCTGCGGAGATCGGGCCGGCCTTAACCTTCTTGGAAATGTCGCTGCCGTCCGGCATGTCCGTACTCCTTGCTCTCGACCGCCGGACCATAGGGGGAGCGGACCGGTCGGCTCAATGACGACGATGTAATGAATGATGGGGATAACGGGGACGGCCGGAAAACCGCCCGGGAAGCCCGCCGAAATCGCTGCAATGCTGGCAGTGCCGGCATTAACCGTGGTTGGGGTGCGCCTTGTCGAAGGCCTTCTTCTGGTCGCCCGAAGCTTCCTTCTGGTGCCTGGCCTTCCAGTCTTCGTAAGGCATCCCGTAGACGATCTCGCGAGCCTTGGGATCGGCGATCTCGATGCCCTGCTTGCCCGCTTCCTCGCGATACCAGCGCGACAGGCAGTTCCGGCAGAAACCGGCCAGGTTCATCAGGTCGATGTTCTGGACGTCGGTGCGTTCCTGCAGGTGCGACACCAGCCGCCGGAAGGCGGCGGCCTCGAGTTCGGTGCGGGTCTTGTCGTCCATGATGCTCTCCTGAACCACGGGCTATAGGCGTGTCCGGGGATATAGGCTCAGGCCGCAGTATAAACCAGCCGGGAGCGGCGAGTTCGGCGCATGAACCCTGCCCTCCTTGAGATGATGCGGCAGCAGGTGGCTGTGCGGGCCGGCCGGTGAACGGCCGCCCGGCGGCGGGATCGGCTGATGGACTTCGAGCGTCGCCAGCGCCGAGGCGAAGATGCGTGTCGGGCTCGCCTTGCCGATCGCGGGACCTGCCGGATTGTCCATCGTCAGCAGCGGCTTGCCGACGCCGGCAGCGAGCGCGCGGCGCGTCTCCGCATCGTCCTCGCGCACCCTTACCAGCATGTCGATGTGCGGCACGCCGATGCCGAGATCGAACGTCACTGCGTCGACCGCGTGGATCACCGTCCGGCCGCTCGCGGGGCGCGCCGAGCAGAAGGCGATCTCGCAGGTGCGGCCATTGTCGTCGATCAGGGCGAACGGCGTGACATCGGCGAGATCGCCGACGCGCAGGGCGCCGCGCCGGCTCGACACCGACAACGCATCCGCATCGACGACGAGACCGGGCTCGCCCTCGTCATACTGGAACTCGCCGATCGCGCCCCAGGTCCCCACGCTCCAGCCATTGGCCGACTCGGCAAGATGACGGCGGACCAGATCGTGCGGCGCCTCGGAGAGTTCGGTACATTTCATGACAGCGCCTTTCGAACAGCCGAGGAAATCGCCGGGGCCAGACGTCGTCCCCAGGCCTGCGCCTCTTCCGTCGTACCGATGAGGTCCTGACGGACTTCCAGCGAGCAATGCGGCAGCGCGCGCGGCTGTGCATGGGCGGTCAGCGTGTATTCGTAAGGGTCGCGCGCCGAATAGGGTTCGTTGTCCCCGACCACGAGGGACTCGTCGCGCCGCAATTCGGCGAGCAGTGGCTCGGGCAGGCGCGGATCGTCGTTCCACAGCACGCCGACATGCCACGGACGGTCGAAATCGTTCATCGACGGCGTGAAACTGTGCATCACCAGCATGCAGACCTGCCGGCCGCCCTCGCTCATCGCGTCGAGCAGCCGGTCGACCTCGCGATGGTAAGGCCAGAAGCAGGCCTCGGCGCGGGCATCGACCTGCTCCTTCGTCAGACCCTTGTTGGCGGGCACGACGGTCTTGTCGCTGACCTCGGGCGTCGAGCCCTCGCCGCCCGGCCAACGATTGCAGTCGATCACCAAGCGGGAATAACCGGATGAGACCAGTGGTGCGTCGAGTGCCTTGGCCAGTTCGATTGCCGCATCGAGTCCGCCGATGTCCCAGCCTATGTGACGCGCCAGCTCGCTCGCCGGAATCCCCAGATCGCCCAATGCCTGCGGCACGGCCTTGCTGGCATGATCGCAAAGCAGCAACAGCGGCGCCTTGCCCTGCTCGTTGAAGACGGAAAACGGCGGCGGATCGCCCGGCCGGAGCAATGGTTGCATCGCGCCCCTATAGTGCGAAGATCGGGCAAATGAAAGACGCCGACGCCCGCGCCTTGTTGCGCGCCCTCTTCGATGCCGCCCTCGCCGCCGCTCGTCCCGCCACCTGCCTCGCGCCCTATATCGCCAAGCTGCAGCCGCCCAAGGGCCGCACCATCGTGATCGGCGCCGGCAAGGCGAGTGCCGCGATGGCGCGTGCCGTCGAGGATCAGTGGCCGCATCGGATCGAAGGATTGGTCGTCACGCGCTACGGCTATGGCGAGACCTGCAAGCGCATCGAAATCGTCGAGGCCGCGCATCCCGTGCCCGACGACAAGGGGCGCGAGACGGCCGGCCGCATCTACGAGCGCGTGCAAGGGCTGAGCGCCGACGATCTCCTGCTCTGCCTGATCTCCGGCGGTGCCTCGGCCCTTCTCGCCCTGCCGGCGGAAGGCCTCACCCTGACCGACAAGCAGGAGGTCAATCGCGCCCTGCTGAAGTCCGGCGCCAACATCGTCGAGATGAACACGGTGCGGAAGCATCTCTCGGCGATCAAGGGTGGCCGGCTCGCCATCGCCGCCCAGCCGGCGCGCGTTCTTTCATGGCTGATCTCCGACGTGCCCAACGACGATCCTGGCGTGATCGGCTCGGGTCCCACCGTCGCCGACAAGACGACGTTCGCCGATGCGCTCACCGTGCTGGCGAAGTACAGGATCGCCCCCCCGGCCGCGGTGCTCAGGCATCTGCAGGAAGGCGCCGCCGGCCGCATCGAGGAGACGCCGAAGCCCGGCGATCCGCGTCTCGCCAATGTCGAGACGATCATGGTGGCGACGCCCAGGCGCTCGCTCGAAGCTGCCGCCGCCGTCGCCAGGGAACGCGGCGTGGAAGTCGTCATGCTGGGCGACAATCTCGAAGGCGAGGCGCGCGAGCTGGGCGCGGAGCATGCGCGGCAGGCCATCGAAAGAGCGAAGCGCGGCGGCAAGCCGGTGGCGATCCTGTCCGGCGGCGAGACCACCGTCACGGTGCGCGGCAAGGGCCGCGGCGGCCGCAACGTCGAATATCTGCTGGCCCAAGCGATTGCCGCGAACGGCGCCTCCGGCATCTGGGGCCTGTCGGCCGACACCGACGGCGTCGACGGGGCGGAGGACATTGCCGGCGCGGTCTTCACCCCCGACACGCTCGTCCGCGCGCGCGCCAAGGGTCGCGATCCGCAGTCCATGCTCGACGACAATGACGGGCACGGCTTCTTCGAGATGCTGGGCGACAGCCTGATCACCGGGCCGACGCGGACCAACGTCAACGATTTCAGGGTCACCTTGATCGCACCATGACGACCTATCCCGGTTCATGCCACTGCGGCGGCGTCACCTTCACCCTCACTTCGGAAAAGAAGCCCGAGGAGATGCGGGTCGGCCGTTGCGCCTGCAGCTTCTGCCGCCGCCACGGCGCGCGCACGATGGGCGATCCCGGCGGTGCCGTCGAGTTTCGTGCCGCACCGGGCGCGCTCTCCCGCTACCGCTTCGGCCTCGGCATCACCGACTACCTGCTCTGCGCCCGTTGCGGCACCTATGTCGGCGCGGTGATGCCGGAGGAGAACGGCGCCATCGGCATCGTCAACGTCAACTCCCTCGACATCCGCAACACCTTCGATGCTGCACCGCCGTTGCACCACTATGACGGCGAAGACGTGACGCGGCGGCGCTCCCGGCGCCGAAAGTTCTGGATGCCAGCGACCGTCATCGCCTAACGTCGTCCCATGGCCATTCTTGGAGTGATCGCCGACGATTTTACCGGCGCAACCGACATCGCGGGCATGCTCGTCAAAGGCGGCATGCGCACGATCCAGACAATCGGCGTGCCGGCGAAGGGCACCATCCCCGACGACGTCGATGCCGTCGTCGTCGCGCTCAAGACCCGCTCGATCGCTGCTGCAGATGCGATAGCCCAGTCGCTCGACGCGTTGAAGGCGCTGCAGGCAGCAGGCTGCGTGCGCTTCTTCTTCAAATACTGCTCGACCTTCGACTCGACCGACGCCGGCAATATCGGCCCCGTGGGCGACGCGCTGCTCGATGCGCTGAAGGCGAAGCAGGCGATCTACTGCCCGGCCTTCCCGGTGAACGGCCGCACGATCTTCTTTGGCCATCTCTTCGTCGGCGACGTGCTCCTCTCCGACTCGCACATGAAGCACCATCCGCTGACCCCGATGACAGACGCCAGCCTGGTGCGCGTGCTGGCGCGGCAGACGCCGCACAAGGTCGGGCTCGTGGCGCTGAAGCAGGTCCAGTCCGGTTCGGCCGTCTTGCGCGAATCGCTCGACAGGCTCGCCGCCGACGGTGTGCGCCATGTCGTGGTCGATGCCGTGGCCGACACCGATCTTGGCATCATCGGCGAGGCGATCGGCGACGACACGCTGGTCACGGGCGGCTCCGGCGTCGCGCTCGGCCTGCCCGCCGCCTATCGCCGCCGCGGCCTGATGGCCCATCGTTCCGGCGCCGATACGCTGCCGAAGATCGAGGGCGCGGCGGCTGTACTGGCCGGCTCCTGCTCCGCCGCCACGCTCGGCCAGATCGCCGCCTTCAAGGGCGCGCACATGGCCCTCGACACGGATGCGATCTGCCGCGGCGAGGACGTCGCCGGCAAGGCGCTGGACTGGACCAAAGGCAAGCTGGGCAACGGCCCTATACTTTTGTCGGCCAGCGACAAGCCCGAGGCGGTGAAGGCGCTGCAGGCCAAGTACGGTGTCGAGAAGTCGAGCCAGGCCATCGAAAGGACGATGGCGGCGCTTGCGCGCGGCCTCGTCGCCGCCGGCGTCGGCCGGCTCGTCGTCGCGGGCGGCGAAACCTCGGGCGCCGTCGTGAGTGCGCTCGACGTCACGGCGCTCCGCATCGGCCCCGAGATCGATCCCGGCGTGCCGTGGACGGCTTCGGTCGGCGCCAAGCCGATCCTGCTTGCGCTGAAGTCCGGCAATTTCGGCGCGCCCGATTTCTTCACCAAGGCATTCGACAAATTATGAGTACCGCAGAAACCAAGATGCGCGAGCAGATCTGCGCGCTGGGCGCCAAGCTCGCCGCGCGCGGCCTCTGCCCCGGCACCTCCGGCAACATCAGCGCTCGCGTGGCCGATGGCTGGCTGATGACGCCGACCAACTCGTCGCTGGGCGAACTCGAGCCCGGCCAGCTCTCCAAAATCGATCTATCCGGCAAGCATGTTGCGGGCGATCCGCCGACCAAGGAAGCGCTGCTGCATCGCTCGGTCTACGACGTGCGGCCGAAGGACGGAGCCATCGTGCACCTTCATTGCACGCACGCGGTGGCGATCTCCTGCCTCGATCCGTCGTGCCACCACAATGCCGAGACGACGCTGCCGCCGATCACGCCCTACTTCGTGATGAGGGTCGGCAAGCTGCCGCTGGTCCCCTACTTCAAGCCGGGCGACCCGAAGCTCGCCGATGCCATCCGCGATTATGCAAAGGGCCATCGCGCGGTGCTGCTGGCCAACCACGGCCCGGTGGTCGCGGGAACGTCGCTGTCGGCCGCCTCCGCCTCGATCGAGGAACTCGAGGAGACTGCCAAGCTCCACCTGCTGCTGCAGGGATTCAAGCCTCGCATCCTGTCGGATGCAGAAGTGCGCGACGTCGAAGAAGCCTACCCTTCCTGATCGGACAAGAAGCATGC
>JAESFZ010000181.1_pt1 | contig 91037 bp, 81 predicted proteins | sample 9269561 | NCBI WGS metagenome assembly JAESFZ01 (sample SAMN14515552, study PRJNA621657) | algae metagenome | isolation source: Tildeniella nuda ZEHNDER 1965/U140 and co-occurring heterotrophs from wet... | place: Switzerland: Stansstaad, Zurih | collected 1965-01-01 | reverse complement strand
GACGTTGTTGGCCAGGATGTAGGTGTTGATGCGGGCGTCGACGGTGTCGGTGCCCTCGCCGACGGACTCGACGATGCTGTCGGCCGCCTCCAGCACATAGAGGTCGTTGCCCAAGCCGCCGGACAGGGTGTTGAGAGCCCCGGCCCCGCCCCAGATCACGTCATTGCCGGCCAGGCCGATCAGGGTGTCGGCCCCCAGACCGCCGCGCAGGACGTTGGCGGCGCCGTCGCCGATCAGCACGTCGTTGAAGGCCGAACCGGTCAGGTTCTCGATGCCCGAGAAGGTGTCGGTCCCGCCGTCGCCGTCGTTGCTGGAGGCGTTGCTGTTCAGCTGGGCGCGCATGCCCGCCGCGGCGGTGGAATAGTCAGCCGTGTCGATGCCCGCGCCGCCGACAAGGACGTCCGTCCCGCCCCGTCCACGCAGCACGTCATTGCCGTCGCCGCCCGTAAGGCTGTCGTTCAGCGCGTTGCCGATCAGGGTGTCGTCGCCGGCGCCGCCCACCAGGTTCATCGGTCGGACGATCTCCATGGCCTGGTCCGCGAACTGCAACCATTCGACATCCCACAGGGTGTCGGTTCCGTCCGGCCCGCTGACGGTGACCCGGTCAGCGAGCACCGTCACGGTGTAGGCCGAGCGCGAACGGGTGAAGATGGCCGTGTCCTCGCCCGCGTCGCCGCGGATGGTGTCGTCGCCGAGCCCGCCGGTGATCGTGTCGTCGCCGTCGCCGCCTTCGAGCAGATCGTCGCCAAGGTGGCCGCCCAGGGTGTCGTCGCCGCCCATGCCGAACAGGTCGACGCGGGTGATCAGGGCGTCCGGCGAGGTCGCTACAATGACGTTCGCGCCGTCGTTTCCGGTCACCGATCCACCCCCGCCGCTGTAGCCGACCCTGAGTTCGACGTTCTCGATCGAGGTCAGCTGGGCGAGGCGACCGCCAGACTCTGCATCATAGAGGCCGGTGGTCAGATTGACGTGCTGACTGCCCAGGATCCGCAAGGTGTCGACGCCGTCGCCGCCATCGACGATCGCATAGGCGCCGGTCCCGGGGTTGGAGCCGAATCCGGAGAAGAGATCGTCGCCGGCATCGCCGTAGACGTCGGAATTCTGATTGAAGCGGATCTCGTCATTCCCCGCGCCGCCCCGCGCCACGGAGTAGTAGTTGGCGCCGGCGTCGATCGTGTCGTCGCCGTCGCCGGCGTCGATCGTGCTGGAGGCGTTGTAGGTGGTTGCGACGTAGTCGTTTCCGGCGCCGCTCTGGACGTTCACCGACGCGGTCAGGCTGGTGAGTTCGAGATAGTCGTTCCCCGATCCGGTCAGGAAACGTTCGACGCCCGACAGCGCGTAGCTCATGGGGCCGTATTCGCCGCCGATACGCAGGCTTCCGCCGTACTGGTAGTCGATACGGATGTCGTAGGTCGCGCCGCCGGCGTCGAGGGTATCGATGCCCGAGCCTCCATCCAGCGTGGTCCCGCCGATCCCCACGGACGGGAGCTCGCCGGTCTGATCGAGCAGCAGGGTGTCGGCCCCGGCGCCGCCGATCAGACTCGTTCCGTGGTCCCGGCCGTTCAGAATGTCGTCGCCGGCGCCGCCGTCGACCCGGCCGCCGGCCACGCCGGTCAGGCGGTCGGCGAAGGCCGATCCGGTCAGGTTCTCGATCGAAGACAGCTGGTCGGCGCCCTGGCCGCCGCCGACGGCCTGCGCCGTCGCCAGGGCCAGGCTGACCGTGACGCCCGAGGTCGCGTTCCGGTAATCGACCGTGTCCGATCCGCCGCCGCCGTCGAAGACGTCGTTGCCGGCGGTGCCCATCAGGATGTCGTCGCCGCCCGCCCCGTACAGATAGTCGTCGCCGGAGGTGCCGGGCATGGTGTCGGCCCCTTCGGTGCCGCTCAGCCCCGACAGGTTCATCTCCTGATCCGAGAAGCGAAGGCGCTCGACATTGGTGAGGGTGTCGGTCCCGTCGGGGCCGGTCACCGTGATGGTCGGGCCGACGATGGTCACCGTATAGGCCGATCGCAGACCGGCGAAGACGGCCACATCGAGGTCGGCCCCGCCGTCGATCGTATCGTTGCCCGCGCCGCCCGTCAGCGTATCCGCGCCCGCATCCCCCTTCAAAGTGTCGGCGTCGGCCCCGCCGCCGATCGTGTCATTGCCCAGGCCGCCGGACAGGTCGTCCACCCCGGTCCCGCCCGAGAGGGTGTCGGCTCCGGCGCCCCCGGTCACCACATCGGCGCCGTCGTCGCCATAGAGCAGGTCGGCCCCGGCGCCGCCGTAGATGATGTCGGCGCCGCCATCGCCGTGGATGGTGTCGTTGCCGATGCCGACGGTGGAAAACTGATCCCGTCCTTCGGCCCAGATGCGGTCGTTGCCGTCTCCGCCCGAGATGACATCCGAGCCGCCCTCGCCGGAGATGTCGTTGTGGCCGACGTTGCCGGTGATGGTGTTGGCGAGATTGTTGCCGAACACCCCGGTGTAGTAGCCGGTGCCGTCGTGGGTTCCGATCCAGATCAGGTTTTCGACGTTGGCGGCGATCCCGCCGATGACGCCGTCGAGAATGATGGTGTCGACGCCTTCGCCCTCGTATTCGTAGATTTGGTCGGGCGTGTACTCGTGGTTGCCGATCGCATAGGTGTCGTTGCCGGCCCCGCCGTAGAGCTGGTTTCGGCCGTAGTCGCCCCCCTGCAGCCGGTCGTTGCCGTCGCCGCCGTAAAGGACGTCGGTGCCGCCGTCGCCGAACAGCTGGTCGTCGCCGCCCTCGCCGTGGAGGATGTCATCCATATCGTAGCCGCCGTTTGCCGGACCGCCGTGGATGATGTCGTTGCCGCCGCCGCCGCTGATCGTGTCGCGGCCCGTGTCGCCCCAGAACTGTTCGGCTGCGGCCGTGCCCTGATGGACGATGCCGATCTGGTTCAGCGACAGCGCCGAGTAGCTGAAGTTCTCGAAGGCGACCGTGTCGATGCTGATCAGCGTGTCGATGGCGCCGTCCGCCGTGCGGACGAACACGGTGCCGGTGATGTCCTTCCAGACGTCGCGGATCAGGTTCGTGCTCGTCGTGTCGGCGGCCTGGGCCCAGCCTTCGTAGTAGACGGTGTCGATCCCGGCGCCGCCGTCGATCCGGTCGCTGCCGCCGCCGCCGCGGAACTCGTTCATGTCGGCGCCGTCGCCGGTCAGGATGTCGTCGAAGGCCGAGCCGATGATCGACTCAAAGCCGCTGAGGGTGTCGACGCCGTCGCCGCCGGTGTTGAAGGCGGCCCCCTGGGTTGCGAGCGAGACCGTCACGCCGCCCGTGGCGCGCGAATAGTCCACCGTGTCGCGGCCTTCGCCGCCCATCAGGATGTCGTCGCCGCCGCCGCCGGCGAGAACGTCGTCCCACGTCCCGCCTTCCAGCCGGTTGTTGCCGGCGTCGCCACGCAGCACGTCGGCGCCGGCCCCGCCGATCACCACCTCGATCCCGGTGATCGTATCCATGCCGTAGTGGGTGTCCTGCGGTCCCGTCAGGCTGAGGTCCACATACAGGCTTGAACTCAGATAAGTGTAGCTGAGGGTGTCGATGCCGTCGCCGCCGTCGATGACATCGTCGCCGAGGCCGCCGTCGATGAAATCGTCGCCGGCGCCGCCGTTCAGTATGTCGGCGCCGTCGTCGCCGATCAGTTCGTCGGACCCGCCGCCGCCGTGGAAGACGTCCACGCCGGAGCCTCCGACCATCCCTTCGCCGATCGACCCGCCATGAACGGTGCCCCCAAAGGCGCTCATGACCACGTATTCGATATTGTTCAGCCACTGGCCGCCGCCGGCCGCGTCGTTCATCCGGAGCGTGAGCGCCAGGGTGGCGTTGCGAAAATCGACAAGGTCGATACCCAGTCCGCCGTCGAGCACGGCGAAGGCGACGCCCATGCCCTGTTCGGCGATGAACCAGTCAGCCCCGTCGTCGCCGTAGAGGCTGTCGCCCGATCCGAACCAGAGGTCGTCGTCGCCCGCGCCGCCGCGGATGGTGTCGCTGCCGATGCCGCCGCTCAGCTGGTCGTGGCCGGCTCCGCCCCAGATGACGTCGTTGCCCGCCTCGCCGAGAATCAGGTCGTTGCCGTCATCGCCGTACAGGGTGTCGCCGCCGCCCGCGCCGGCGATTTGATCATCGCCGCCGTTGCCATGGATGGTGTCGGCCTGGTCCGTGCCCTGAATATATTCGGACGCGTTGGTTCCGTTGAAGCTCGGCATACTGGTCTCCCCCGGTCACGCATACACGCCCAGTGAGAACAAGCTTCGCCTTTAACGTTTTGTTAGTCCAGATTTAACGCCCGAATTTCTGGAACTTGATCCGGTGCGGGATCAGGCTCTCAACGCCGAGGCGACGCTTCTTGTCTTCCTCGTAGGCCTCGAAGTTGCCTTCGAACCATTCGACGTGGCTGTCGCCCTCGAAGGCGAGGATGTGGGTGGCCAGACGGTCGAGGAACCAGCGGTCGTGGGAGATGACCACGGCGCAGCCGGCGAAGCCTTCCAGGGCCTCCTCGAGGTTCTGCAGCGTCTCGATGTCGAGGTCGTTGGTCGGTTCGTCGAGCAGCAGCAGGTTGCCGCCGGTGGCCAGGGTCTTGGCCAGGTGCACGCGGTTGCGCTCGCCGCCCGACAGCTGGCCGACCTTCTTCTGCTGGTCGCCGCCCTTGAAGTTGAAGCTGCCGACATAGGCGCGGGTGTTGATCTCGCGCTTGCCGACCATCATCACGTCGGTGCCGCCGCTGATGGCCTGCCAGATGGTCTCCTCCGGCTTCAGGTCGTCGCGGCTCTGGTCGACATAGGCCAGCTTGACCGTCTCGCCGACGCGGATGGTCCCGGCGTCGGGCTGTTCCTGGCCGGTGATCAGGCGGAACAGCGTCGACTTGCCGGCGCCGTTCGGGCCGATGACGCCGACGATGCCGTTGGGCGGCAGTTTGAACGACAGGTCCTTGAACAGCAGCTTGTCGCCATAGGCCTTTTCGAGGCCCTCGGCTTCGAGGACGACGTTGCCGAGGCGCGGGCCGGGCGGGATCTGGATGACGGCGTGGGTCTGGGCCCCGCGCATCGACTCCTGCTCATCGACCATCCGCTCATAGGCGGCCAGACGGGCCTTGGACTTGGCCTGACGGGCCTTGGCGCCCGAGCGGACCCATTCCAGTTCGCGGGTCAGGGCGCGCTGCCGGGCTTCGGATTCCGACTGCTCCTGGACGACGCGCTTGGTCTTGGCCTCCAGCCAGCTGGAATAGTTGCCCTCGTGCGGGTGGCCCTTGCCGCGGTCCAGCTCCAGCGTCCACTTGGTGACAAGGTCGAGGAAGTAGCGGTCGTGGGTCACCAGGATGACGCAGCCGGGGAAATTCTCGAGGTGGTGCTGCAGCCAGGCCACCGACTCGGCGTCCAGGTGGTTGGTCGGTTCGTCGAGCAGCAGCATGTCCGGCTTGCTGAGCAGCAGGCGGGCCAGGGCGACGCGGCGCTTCTCGCCCCCGGACAGGTTGGTGACCTCCCAGTCGTCCGGCGGGCAGCGCAGGGCGTCCATGGCCATCTCGATGCGGCTGTCGATGTCCCAGACGTCGCCGGCGTCGATCTTCTCCTGGAGGGCGGTCATCTCCTCCATCAGCTCGTCGGAATAGTTCTCGGCCATCTCCATGGCGATGGCGTTGAAGCGGTTGACCCACTGCTTCTCCTCGCACCAGGCCTCGACGTTCTCGCGCACGTTCAGGGCCGGATCGAGCTGGGGCTCCTGCTCCAGATAGCCGCGCTTGATCCCGTCGGCCGCGCGGGCCTCGCCGGTGAACTCGGTGTCCAGCCCGGCCATGATCTTCAGCAGGGTGGATTTACCCGAGCCATTGACCCCCACCACGCCGATCTTGGCGTCGTTGTAGAAGCTCAGCCAGATGTTCTCGAAGATCTTCTTGCCGCCGGGAAAGGTCTTGGTCAGACCCTGCATCTGGAAAATATATTGCTGCGCCATGAGGTGCGTCGCGCCCTGTCGTCTGAAGTGCGGGGGGAGGTTGGCGCGGGGTGTAGCGACCGCGCGCCGTCAGGGCAAATCCCTAGCGGCGGGGCAGGGCGGTTTGATGGCGGGAGGGCGCGTCTGCAGCGCCTTTTTCCCGCCCGATGCATCCGTTCAGGTTCGGCGTGGCCTCTTCCCGGGAAAGAGTCCGGGAAGGTTCCATGTCCGTCAGCGTCATCCTCGAGGCCTCCTCCGGCCGTCAGCTGGTTCTGAGCCATTATGCGCCGGGCGAGGAGTGCCGGCCGCACCGGCATGACCGCGCCCAGATCTCGCTGTTGCTGGCCGGCGGCTATGTCGAGGACAGCGAGGCGGGGCGCGCCCGCGCCGACGGGCCCAGCCTCAGCCGCAAGCCGGGCGGGTTCGAGCATCAGAACCGCTTTGGCGACGCCGGCGCCCTGATCCTGTCGCTCAATGTCGAGGCGGCCGCGGCCCCGGACCGGTATTTCGTGGCTCCCCGGCCTGCGGGCGTCGCCGGGCCGGCGGGATTGGGCCGGATGGCCGACGGCGGGACGGAGATGGCGTCCCTGATCGAGGGCGTCCCCACCGGAATGCTGACGCCCGCGCCAGCGCCCCAGCCGTGGTTGACCGCGGCCCACGACCGGCTCCTGACGGAGTCCGGACTCAGCATCGCGGGGCTGGCCCGATCCTTCGGCTTGCATCCGGTGCGCTTCGCCCGACTGTTCCGCGAAGCCTTCGCCCAGTCGCCGACCGCGGCCCGCCAGAACCTTCGCGCCGCCCGCGCCGTCGGCCGGTTGATCCGCACGGCGACGCCGCTGGCCGAGGTCGCGGCGGCCGAGGGCTTCGCCGATCAGGCCCACCTGAGCCGCGCCATCAGCCAGACGACGGGTTGGAGCCCGGGGCGGCTTCGGCGTCTGTTCGCCGGCCGCTGAGCGATTTCATCCGTTCAAGACGCCCGGCGCGGCGTCGTGGGACGGTGACGGTCGTCCCCGCAGAGAGAGCCGCCCATGACCCCCTCGTTCCGCCTCGCCGCCCTGACCGCCCTCGCCGTCCTGCTGGCGCCCGGATCTGCCGTCGCCGATCCCGACGTCCAGCGCTTCCGGACCGACGCCGACGCCTTCATTCGCCGGGCGATGGACCGGGTCGGCGTGGTCCCTGGCCTGTCGATCGCCGTGGTCGAGGGCGAGGACGTTCTGATGACCGCGGGTTACGGCGCAGCCGACCTGTCGACCGGCGCGCCGGTCGACGCCGACACCCGCTTCTATATCGCCTCCTCGACCAAGTCGTTCACCGCCCTGGCTGTGGCGGCGATGGCCGCGCGCGGCGAGATCGACCTCGAGGCGCCGATCGCCACCTGGTCGACCGTTCCGGGACCGCCGTCCGACCTCTTCTCCGGCGTCAGCCTGACCGACCTGCTCAGCCATCGCTCCGGTCTGGACAATTCGCCCATGTCGTTCCGCGCCGCCATGTCGGGCGAGCACACGACCGAAGCGATGCGCGGTCTGGTCGCCGCGACCGTGGCCCGGGCGGACACGCCGCACGGGACCTTCCGCTACTCCAACGCCGGCTACAATCTGGCCACCACCCTGCTGGAGGCCCGGGACGGCCGCGACTGGCGGGTCCTCGTCCGGGACGAGGTGCTGAGCCCGATCGGCATGACCGACACCACGGGGTGGGTGTCCGAAGCCCGGGCCGGAAGCGTGGTCGCCGCCGGCCATCTCGGCCATGGCGCGGACGGGGCGGTGCGCAGCCCGCTGCAGAAAGTCGATTCGACCATGCAGTCCGCCGGCGGACTGGTCTCGACCGCCGAGGACATGGCGCGCTGGCTGGAGATCCAGATCAACGACGGCGTCCTCGACGGGCGTCGCGTCTTCCCGGCCGGTCTCGTCGCCTCGACGCATCGGCCCCTGGCCACGAACAACGCCGGGTTCGGCCCCTATGTCCGGGAGTCCTACGGCCTGGGCTGGCAGATCGGCCGCTATGGCGACGATGTCCTGATCCATCATTTCGGCAATTTCGCAGGCTCCCGCGCCCATGTCTCCTTCATGCCGGAGCGGCGTCTGGGCGTAGTGGTCATGATCAACGAGGACGCGGTCGCCGGCGGGCTCGCCGATCTGGTCGCCAACTATGTCTACGACTGGCACGCCGGGCGCCCGGACCTGGAGGCCGCCTATGACGAGGCCCTCGCCGGCCTCGTCGCCAACCGCGATCAGGGCCGGGCCTCCATCGCCCGGCAAGCGGCAGAGCGCGCCGCGCGTCCGTCGATGCTCGCCCGGCCGCTCTCCGCTTATGCCGGGACCTATGAGAACCCGACTCTCGGCACGATCCGGGTCGCGGAGCGCGCCGGGGCTCTCGTGGTCTCCGTCGGGGTGATGGAGGCGGTGGCCGAGCCCTTCACCCGGCCGGAATCCATCCGTGTCGAGCTCGCCCCCCTGCAAGGCCAGGCGATTCTGTTCGCCGCCGAAGGCGAGACGCCCGGGAGCCTTGAGTTTCTCGGCGAGACCTTCGACCGGCGCTAGCGGCGGTCGCGGGCCGGTCAGACCATCTCGGGCGCGGTCTGACCGTCCGGCAGGTATCGGACGCCGACATAGGCCACGGCGAGCCAGAGCGAGGTCCACAGGGCCCAGATAACGACGGCCAGGGGGATGTCGACGCCGGCCCCGGAGGCCGCGCTCACCTGGCTGATCAGGCCGACGGCGGCCGCCGCCAGGGCGGTGGCGTAGACCACGACCCGGCTCCACGGCTGGACGGCCAGCAGGGAGGCCCCGCCGATTCCGAGCAGGACGGCGGTCATCAGCCAGGGCAGTTCGCCCTGGGCCAGTCCCATGGCGATATGAAACACGCCGTAGAACAGCAGTATCAGGCCGGTGGCGCGGGGCATGAACATGGCCCCAGACTAGCGGATCGAGGTTGCCGCCCGCCTAACGGCGACGCTCCGCGCGGATTCGTCACGCGTAGTTGAAGCTGATCGAAATCCGTTCGCTTTTCGCGGCGTTGGTCGGCACCTCATGGCGCAGCCAGCTTTCCCACATCAGCACCGTGCCAGCCTTCGGGGCCAGATAGACGAACGGCCGTTCGGCCTCCGGCGCGTCGGCGTGCACCGCCGGGCGCGCCATCATCATCGGCAGGCGGGGGTCCTCCAGCTTCAGGGCCGAGGCCCCGTCCGGCACCTCGACATAGACGGTGCCGCTGAGGAAGGCGTGCGGATGAAGGTGGCCGGTGTGGCCGCCGCCCGGCTTGAGGATATTGACCCAGAGATTGTCCAGCCGCGGCCGTCGCGCCAAGTCGAAATTCAGCGCCTTGGCATAGGCTTGGGCGTGCTTGTCGAGGCGACGCTTGAGGTCCTCGAACTCGGGCGCCCGATGGGGCAGGTCGGTCAGTGAGCCATAGGAGGTGTAGCCGCGATAGCCGTGCTCCCGACACCACATACGGCCGGCCTGGTCCTCGGCCGCCAGCATGCGGCAGGCGTCGGCCAGCGACTCGTTGAAGGCGGAGAACCCCGGCACGGTGGTCAGGGACGCCTCATAGACCTGGGTGACGAACAGCGGGCGCAGGGACATGGCGGCTCTCTAGCGCAAGGGGAGGGGGATCAGAAGGGCAGGGCCGCCTCGCCGCGCAGGATCGCCTCGGCCTCCGCCGTGTGCTTTCCGCCGGTCCGGTCGTGCAACACCAGCGGCGGCAGCAGTCGCAGCGGGGCCTTGCCGGTCTTGATCGCCTGCACCAGCACCCGCTTGGCCGGCTCGTCGGCGAACGGATGCACCGGTCGAACCGAGAAGGACCCCGCCGTCTCGCCCAGCAGGGCCAGCAGATCGGCCAGCCGGTCGGCGCGGTGGATCACCACGATCCGGCCGCCCTCTCGCACGGCCTTGAGCAGAAATCGCGTCCACGCCGTCAGCCCGTCGTCGGCCATCCACGCGCCCTGTTTGCCGGAAGCGGGCGCCCGCAAGGCGCCGGGATCGTCGAAGAAGGGCGGATTGCTGACGGCCCGGTCGAAGGGCTCCAGCCCCAGGGCCCTGAAGCCCGCCGCCACGTCGCCCTCCAGAATCGAGGCGTCGGCGCCGTTCAGCGCCGCATTCTCCCGCGCCAGCCCGGCCATGGCGGGGTCGCGTTCCACGCCGGTCAGGGCGAGGCCCGGCGTCCGCGCCGCCATCTGCATCAGCACGGCGCCCGCGCCGCAGCCCGCCTCGATCACCCGCTCCCCCGGCTCGGCGCCGGACGCCGCCGCGAGCAGGGCTGCATCCATGCCGGCGCGATAGCCCTTCGCCGGCTGGCGCAGCCGGACGCGTCCGCCCAGCAGGGCGTTCTCGACGATGTCTCCGCCTTGCGGAACGAACGGTGCGACGGTCACGCGGCTTGACCCTTCATGGCCCGATCACCATTGTGCGCCGCATCGCCGCCCTGCAAGCGGCGGCTGGATTTTCAGGCGTGATCCTCCCTTCCGCGCCGTGCCCATGAGTTCTCCGTTGGACGCTGTCACCGTCGCCGAGTCCCACCCCAAGGGAGACGTTGAGCCGCTGGTGCGGCTGGCGAAGCGCGACATGGCCGCGGTCGACGCCCTGATCGTCGAGCGGATGCAGTCCCAGGTGCCGGTGATTCCCCTGCTGGCCGAGCATCTCGTCTCCGCCGGCGGCAAGCGTCTGCGTCCCCTGCTGACCATCGCCGCGGCCCGTGCGTCGGGCGCCGCCGACGATATTGACGCCTCGCGAAAGCTGGCTGCGGCGGTCGAGTTCATCCACACGGCCACCCTGCTGCATGACGATGTGGTCGACGGCTCCAATCTGCGCCGCGGCAAGACCGCCGCCCATCTGATCTGGGGCGCGCCGTCCAGCGTGCTGGTCGGTGACTTCCTGTTCGCCCGCGCCTTCGAGCTGATGGTCGAGACCGGCCAGATGCGCGCCCTGGGCATTCTCGCCACCGCCTCCAGCGTCATATCCGAGGGCGAGGTGCTGCAGCTGACCCGCGCCCACGACCTGAATCTCGACCAGGACACCTATCTGCGCATCATCTCGGCCAAGACCGCCGAACTGTTCGCGGCCGCCGCCGAGGCCGGCGCGGTCGGGGCGGGGGCCGACGAAGAGGGGGTTCAGGCCCTGCGCGCCTATGGCCTGAACCTCGGCATCGCCTTCCAGCTGGCCGACGACGCCCTGGACTACGGCGGCGCCTCCGCGACCCTGGGCAAGAACGCCGGCGACGACTTCCACGAAGGCAAGGTGACCCTGCCCCTGCTGTTCGCCGTGGCCCGCACGCGCGGCCGCGAGGACGCCTTCTGGGAGCGCACCATCAACCAGGGCCAGCGCACCGACGACGACTTCCGTCGCGCCCGCGAACTGATTGTCGGCACGGGCGCCATCGGGGCCACCCTCGACACCGCGTGGGACTACGCCGCCGCCGCCCAGGACGCCCTGAAGCCGCTGCCGGCCAGCGAATGGCGCGAGGCTCTGGAGCAGCTGGCCGACTTCGCGGTCAGCCGGGCGGCGTGATGTTCGTCAGCCTGTTTGCAGTTCTGGCTTTTCAGCTTGAGCCGCGTTTCACGATGTCCGCGGAACCCGGCGACATGGTCCGGGCGGAACTGTTTGAAATCGAAGGCGGGCTGACCGATGACCTGCGCCGGCGGTTGCTGGACGATGCGGTCGCGGAGACGGAGTCTGTCCAGGAATTCCCTGGATGGGGACGGGCCCGGGGCATCGGTGCGCGAAAGCCGGACGGCTCGATGATCGGCCTGACGGATGCGCCGGGTCACGAAACGCTGGGGGACAAAGTCTGTCGGGTCAGCGCCAACCCCGGCGGAACTGTCGACAACATCGCCCGCGCGGCGCGGTGGTGCGCCTCCTTCTTCGGTCCCCCGCTCGTCGACCTGCAGCCGCCTTCGATCCGGGACTAGCGCAGCGAGGCGCAGAACCGCTGGATGCGCGTGCAGGCTTCCTCCAGCACATCCTCCGACGTCGCATAGCTGATGCGGAAATAGGGGCTGAGGCCGAAGGCCGAGCCCTGGACCACCGCCACGCCCTCGGCGTCCAGCAGTTCGGCGGCGAAGGCGTCGTCGCTGTCGATCGTCGCCCCGCCTTCGGTCGTCCTGCCGATCAGCCCCTCGATCGAGGGATAGACGTAGAAGGCCCCCTCGGGCGTGGCGCAGCGGATGCCAGCCGCCTGGTTGAGCATCGACACGACCAGATCCCGGCGCGCCTCGAAATGCTTCGCCCGCTCGGCGATGAAGTCCTGCGGTCCGTTCAACGCCTCGACCGCCGCCCACTGGCTGATCGACGACGGATTGCTCGTCGTCTGCCCGGCCACCTTGCGCATCAGGTCGATCAGCGGCTTCGGGCCGGCCCCGTAGCCGATCCGCCAGCCGGTCATGGCGTAGGCCTTGGAGACCCCGTTCACGGTCAGCGTCCGGTCGTAGAGATCGGGGGCGACCTGGGCGATCGTCCGGTAATCGAAGTCGCCGTAGATCAGGTGTTCGTACATGTCGTCGGTCATTACCCAGACCTGCGGATGACGGCGCAGCACAACCGCCAGCGCCTCCAGCTCCTCGCCGGTGTAGGCGGCGCCGGTGGGGTTCGACGGCGAGTTGAGGATCAGCCATTTGGTCCGCGGGGTGATCGCGGCTTCCAGGGCCTCGGGCTTGAGCTTGAAGCCGTCGGCCTCGTGCCCGACCACCGACACCGGCTCGCCCCCGGCCAGCAGCACCATGTCGGGATAGGAGACCCAGTAGGGCGCCGGCACGATCACTTCGTCGCCGGGCGACAGGGTGGCGACCAGGGCGTTGTAGATCACCGTCTTGCCGCCCGGGGCGACGTGGACCTGGTTCGTCGCATAGGTCAGGCCGTTCTCGCGGGCGAACTTGGCCGCCACGGCCGTCTTCAGCTCGGGGATGCCGTCGACGTCGGTGTATTTGGTCTCGCCCCGCCGGATGGCCGCGATGGCGGCCTCCTTGATGTTCTCGGGCGTGTCGAAGTCCGGCTCGCCGGCCCCGAGGCCGATCACGTCGCGGCCTTCGCGCTTCAGCTCGCGCGCCCGGGCGGTCACCGCCAGGGTGGCCGAGGGTTTGACGCGGGCGAGGGCGGCGGACTGCAGGCTGGACATGGCGCGACTCCGGAACGGCGGCCATTCCTTACGCAGTTGCGAAAGACCGATCAAATGGCGGCGGGGCGACCGGCCGCCGGCGTCACCCGGCGGGAGGGAGATACTCCGGCGGAATCGGCGTTCCCGGACTTTCGGCCAGCCAGTAGACGCTCAGGACCCACCAGCGACTTCCGTCGTGGAACAGCTGGATGCTGTTGATCCCCCGCATGAACGGCTCCGGGTCCGACAGGCTGCGCACGCTGTCGTAGGTCGACCAGACGTGGACCATATGGCCGAACCGCTCGGCCTTGCGGGCGATCTCGCGCTCATGGAAGCCGTCGCGCGTCAGCACAGGACCGCTGCGCTCGATGTATTCCTCGGGCGTGATCGAGCGGGCGACGCCGAGGCCCTCGCGGTTGACCCCCGACGGCATGAGCCGCGCGGTCGGATGGAACAGCGATCGGAACCGGTCCCAGTCGCGCTCCACGCCCGCGTCGCCGGAGATCACGTCGTACAGGGCCGTGACGATGGCCTCGGGCGAGGCCACGTCGGCCGCCGCCGCCGTCGAAACCGCCGGGGCGGGGGGCGTCTGGGCGGCGGCCGGAACGGCGCAGCCCAGAGCGAATGCGGCGGCGAGGATCGACAGACGCATTGGTTTCCTCCCTAGGACTGGCCGAGCCGGCCGAACAGTTCCGACAGCGCCTTCAACCGCGCCGCGTCGGCCGCCGGAGTGTTCTCGGGAACCACGGCCAGGGCTTGCGCCAGCGCCGCCGCCCGCGTCCGGTCCATGCGTCCGGCGCGCCACTGCTCCACCGCCGTGCGCGCCCGCCCGGCGAGGGCCGCCTCGACCCCGTTCGACCGGGCCAGCTGGTCCAGGTAGGCGGTCGCCACGTCGGGGTGATCCTCCCAGACCGGGCGGGTCTGGGTCTGCGGATTGATCGTCTCCGCCATCACCCGCTCGGCCACGGCGATCTCGGCCGCCGACAGGTGTTCGCTGGGCTCCAGCCGCAGCACGTCGAAGCCGCGGGCGATCTCGCTGGCGTAGATTCGGCCGTTGAACCAGTAGGCCGACCAGTGGCCGCCCACATACAGTCGTTCCGCGTCGATCGGCCCGCGGTCGAAATACGCAATCTCCGTCGGCCGGTCCGGATCGGTGAAGTCGACGATGGAGATGCCGCCCTGGTACCACGCCTGCACCATCAGATCCCGGCCGGGCACCGGCACCAGATTGCCGTTGTGGGCGACGCAGTTCTCCGACGAGGCCTGGGCGGCGGGTAGTTTGAAGAAGCTCTTGCCCACCAGGCGGCCATCCTCGATCGCGGCGATCAGGTCGGCGCCCCAGGTGTGGGGATCCTCGGTCCGGCAGCGCGCCGAGGTGCCGCCGCCCCATTCGTCGGTGAACAGCACCTTGTCCCCGGCCGTGTTGAAGGTGGCCGAGTGCCAATAGGCCATGTCCGGGTCGAACAGCTCCGACACGCGCGACGGATTCTCGGGGTCCGAGATGTCCAGCAGGATGCCGTTGCCGCTGCACGCCCCGGCCGCCATGCCGATCTCCGGATAGACGGTGATGTCGTGGCAGTGGTTGGTCTGGCCGCTGTTCTGGCTGGCGACGCCCAGACGGCCGCCCTTCCACAGGCCGGCGACGGCGCCGGTCTCGCGGTCGGCGAAGATGCGCGGCCGGTTGACGATGGCGGCCTGCTCCGGCGCGTCCAGCGGCACCTTGATCACGTCGATCGAGTACAGCGCCGTCTCGGGATTGTCGGCCGGCTGGCCGTCCTGGCAGATCGACAGCTCCTCGCTCTTGCGCACGCCCGAGGTGGCCGAGTTGTAGATGTAGAGGACGTTCTCGTCCGTCGGGTGCGGCACGAGGGTGTGGGTGTGCGAGCCCCGGCAGGTCTGAACGGCGGCGACCTGGCGGGGGGCGCTGAGATCGCTGATGTCGAAGATGCGGACGCCGCGGAAGCGTTCGGCGTTGACCTCGCCCTCGGCGTCGCGGACGCCGCAGTCCAGCCGGGCGCGATTCTGTTCGACCGACATGAACAGCAGGTCGCCGTGGACCGAGACGTCGCCCTGGCCGCCGGGGCAGACCACCGACAGCACCAGTTCGGGCGGACCGTCGCCGCTGACGTCATAGGCGTTGAAGCCGTTGAAATTGCCGACGAAGAGCCGCCCGTTGGAGATGGCCATATCGCTGTTGGCCAGGGCCAGGGGGCTGTAGCGCGGGCGGGGCAGGGGCTCCGCGGTGCCGGCCTCGACCGCCGCCGCCCGGGCCCGCGCGGCCAGCGCCTCCTCGCGCGTGGGCGGGGCGAAGATGGCCTCGGGATCGAAGAAGCCCGGCGCCGGCCGGACCGAATGCTCCAGCGTCAGGTTGGACACCGCCTGTCCGGCGTCGTGCAGACCGGGCGACAGGGTGGAGCGGGCGTCCGCTCCGACCGGCGGCGTCTGACCCGGCGCGGGCGCCTGCGCCTGGACCGCGGCGGCCCCCAACAGGACGCTGGCCGCCGCGGCGGAGCCCAACAGAAGACTGCGGATGTTCATGGTCGCCCCTCGATGGATGGATCTAAAGCTCGGACAGAATGGACTGCATGCGCAGGATTTCGGCCGCCTGATCGGCCGTAACGGAACTGGCGAAGTCGGACAGCATCGGATCCTCGGCCGCTTCGGGATCGTCCAGCAGCGCCCCGACCATGTCCAGCGCGCCCTGATGGTGCTGGATCATGCCCTCGAGGAACAATCGGTCGAAATCCGGTCCCGTCGCGGCGGCCAGCGCCGCCATCCGCGCCGGCGACAGCATGCCCGGCATCAGCGGGACGTTCGGGTCGGGCGCGCCGTGCCCGGGGGCGTGGTGGCCGGCATGCAGGTCCGCCGCCGCCGTCGGCAGGCCGCGTCCGGTCAGCCATTCTTCCATCAGCGCCATCTCGGCCGCCTGGCTCTGCGCGATCCGGTCGCCCAGCCGCCGCACCGATTCCGACGACGCCCGCGTCTGCATCAGTTCGACCATCTCCACCGCCTGGGCGTGGTGGACGATCATATGCTGCATGAAGCGCACGTCGGCCTCGACGAAGCCGGTCCGGCTCAGCTCCACCGCCTCGGCCGCGCTGATCACCCGCGACGCCTCGCCGGGCGCGCCGGGGTTGAAGATCGGCGGCGTCTGGGGGGCGGTCGGCGCTCCGCCGAGGATCGCCAGGATCAATATGGACGTCAGGGTCACTCTGTCAGCTTCCGGCGCCCGAACCTTGGGCCAGCCGGACAGTAGGGGTCGGCAACGGCTAAGGGCAAGACGGGTTTCGCGTCTTCCTCCCGGCCGCCGCCTCAGCTGTCCCGCGCCGACAGGGCGATCTGGATGACGTCGGTTCGACCGGAGCGGAACCCCGCCTCGCAATAGGCGAGATAGAAGCGCCAAAGGCGCCGGAACCGCTCATCGAAACGCACGCGCGCCGCGATGGCCGGCCAGGCGGCGTCAAAGCGATGGCCCCACTGATCGAGGGTGGCCGCATAATCCTGGCCGAACCGCTCGGTCGCCTCCCAGTCCAGGCCCGCGGCGGCGATGACCGGCTCAAGGCGCGGTTCCGATGGCAGCATTCCGCCCGGGAAGACGTATTTCTGGATGAAGTCCGGCCGCCGGCGATAGCCCTCGAACAGGTCGTCGCGGATGGTGATGATCTGCAATCCGGCCCGCCCGCCCGGCGTCAGCACCCGACGGAGGGTGCGGAAATAGTCCCCCCAGTATTCCTCGCCCACGGCCTCGAACATCTCGATGGAGGCGACCCGGTCGAAGCGCCCCTCGACATCGCGATAGTCAACCATCCGGATCTCGACCCGCTCGCCCAGCCCCGCCTCATGAATCCGCCTTCGGGCGTAGTCATGCTGTTCGCGCGAGATGGTGATGGCCGTCACCCGCGCGCCGACCTCGCGCGCCGCATACTCCGCAAAGCCGCCCCAGCCGCAGCCGATCTCCAGTACGGACTGGCCGGGGCGCAGGTCCATGATCGAGGCCAGCCGCGCGTACTTGGCCCGCTGGGCCTGCTCGAGGCTTTCAGCGGGGCCGCTGAAGCGGGCCGCCGAATAGGTCATCGAGGGGTCCAGCCACGCGGCGTAGAAGGCGTTGCCCAGGTCGTAGTGGGCGTGGATGTTGCGCCGCGAACCGCGTCGGCTGTTGCGGTTCAGCCTGTGTCCGATCCTGTTCAGGGCGTTCAGAACGGGCTTCCCGTCGACCAGCCGGCTCAGGTGGTCATAGTTGTCCGCGAACGCCTCGAGCAGGGCGGCCAGGTGCGGACTGTCCCACTCGCCGGCCATATAACCCTCGGCGAAGCCGATGTCCCCGCCGGCCAGGGTGCGGCGGATGCAGCGCCAGTCGCTGATACGCAGGACCGCGGCGCGGCCAGGATGGCCGCCTTCGAGGTGATGCATGGCGCCGTCGGGCAGCGTCACCGTCAGCCGGCCCGACTTCCAGCTGGATTCCAGCAGGCGCATGAACAGGCCTGCGGCCCAGGCCGTCCTGCGGCCGCGGGCGGCGGCCGGGATGACCGCCGTCACGAGCGGCCGGTCCGCGCGATGGCGGGCGCGGGCCGCCGGGCCAGCGTCACCGGCACGCCCTTGAACCAGAGCCGCAGGGCCTCCCAATGGATCGAGGCGACGACGTTCAACGTCATCAGCGGGTAGGCGAGGGCGGCTTTCGCGAGGGCGAAATCCGTCAGCGGGCGGCGCTGGCCCCACAGGCTGGCGGTCAGTAGCGGCCCGCGGGAGTCGTCGCAGCCGACGGTCAGCCCGACCCGTTCACCGGGCGCTTCCCCGCGAAAGCGGTACCGCATTTCCATCTCCATGAAGGGCGAGACATACAACGTCTTTTCACAGGTCTGGCGGAACAGGCCGTCGGCGCCGCCGGGCTCGACCGCGAGATCATACCAGCGCCGCTCGCCGAAGGTGCTGGTCACCTCGTAGCTGAGCGCGGCCAGACGGCCGTCCGCCGCGTGACAGTAGTAGACGCTGATGGGATTGAAGACGTAGCCGAGCACGCGCGGCATGGTCAGCAGCCGGATCGCGCCCCCGGCGAGGTCGACCCCGATGGCGCCGAGCCGGGCCTCGACCTGCTGCCGAAGCGGCTGTCCCGAGCGGTCGCCGTGGTCCCGGTCGAACAGGGCGAACAGGTTCCAGCGATTGCGCGAGAACAGCCGCAGCCGTCGATCCAGTCCGTCGATCTCGGCGAGGTCGAGCAGCATCCAGAAGATGCGGCGCTCCAGCCGGTGGCGGCGCGGCCGCAGCCGCTGGTGCACCACCCCGCCGGCATAGAGGGCCGAGGCCTGGGTCACGCCGCCGTCTCCATGCGCCGGTCGCGGTCGCCGATCTGGATGCGGCCGCTTTCGTCGGCGACGGTCCACGGCCGGCGGACGCCGCCCAGCTCTTCAGCCACCGCCAGGCCCGACTGCAGCCCGTCCTCGTGGAAGCCGGAGCCGAAATGGGCCCCGCAGAACCAAACCCCGCCCTGACCCTGCAGGTCCCACAAGGAAGCCTGGGCCCGCAGCGCCGCGGCGTCGAAGATTGGATGGTCGTAGACTTCGCTGCGCAGCAGGGCGTCCGGTCGGGGCGGCTGCGGCGGATTGAGGGTCACGAACAGGTCCTGTCCCGGCAGGCCCTGCAGCTTGTTCATCCAGTAGCTGACGCAGAGCCCGTTCTCCGAACCGATATAGTTCCAGCTGGCCCAGGCGCGGCGGCGCTTCGGCATCAGGGCCGGGTCGGTGTGCAGAACCGCCAGGTTGCGGCTGTAGCGGAAGGCGCCCAGGGTCCGGCGTTCGGCTTCGGTGGGATCGTCCAGCATGGCGAGGGCCTGATCGGCGTGGGTGGCGATGACCACATGATCGAAACGCTCGCGCCGACCGTTGCGTTCGCCGACCGTCACCCCATCGGCGGTGCGGCGAACCTCGACCACGTCGCGCCCGAGGCGGACCCCGGCCCCCAGCGTCCCGGCGATCCTGTCGACATAGGTCCGGCTGCCGTCGATGACCGAACGCCAGGCGGGCCGTCCCGCCAGCTTGAGCAGGCCGTGGTTGTCGCAGAAGCGCAGGAAGGAGGCGGCCGGATAGTCCAGCAGGGCCTCGGCCGGCGACGACCAGATGGCCGCCGCCATCGGCAGCAGGTGGTCGTCGCGGAAGGCCGCGCTGAACCGGCCCTGCTGCAGGAAGGCGCCCAGCGACAGGTTCGGATCGTCGAGCGCCGCCAGCGCCGCCGGCGCTTCGCGATAGAACCGCAGCACTTCCGACAGCATCGACCAGAACCGGGGCCGCAGCACATTTCGACGCTGGGCGAACAGGGCCGGGGCGGCGTATTCGAAGCCGCCTTCCTCCAGCGACACCGAGAAGGACATGTCGGTCGCCCGGCTGGCCACGCCGAGGTGGTCGAAAAGGGCGATCAGATTGGGATAGGTCGCCTCGTTGAAGACGATGAATCCCGTGTCCACCGCAACCGGACCGGTCGCCGCATTGGCCGTCACCGTATGGGTGTGGCCGCCGAGGCGGTCGGCCCGTTCGTAGAGGACCACGTCATGCCGCTGGTTCAGCAGCCAGGCGCAGGACAGGCCGGAAATCCCTGATCCGATGACGGCGATGCGCAGGGGCGGCCCGTCCGGCCCGGCGGTCGAAACTGGTGTGAGGCTCATGCGAACTCCGCTCTGCCCACGGACGGGCGGCACGGTCGCTGTTACGTCGACCATCCGGTTTTGGATGAGGTATGATCCGTCCGGGGACTCCCCGCGTATGAGGGCTGATGCATGGAATGGTTTCGGACATCGGCTTTGCGCGCGCCGGCGCCGTGAGCGGTGAAGCTGAGTACGACCGCCTGATCCAGGCGGTCGCGCGGGACCGTGACCGCGACGCCTTCGCGGCCCTGTTCGATCATTTCGCGCCGAGGCTGAAGGCCTATCTGATGCGGGCGGGCGCGGCGCCGGCGGCGGCGGACGACTTCGCCCAGGACGCCATGCTGACGGTCTGGCGCAAGGCCGAGCAGTTCGACCCGTCGCGGGCCCGGGCGGCGACGTGGATCTTCACCATCGCCCGCAACCGCCGGATCGACGCCCTGCGGCGGGAGAGCCGGCCCCTGCCGGTCCCGGAGATCACCCTGGACTCGCCCGATCCGGAGCGGCCCGACGATCTGCTCGAGGCCCGTCAGGACGAGGGCCGGGTCCGCGCCGCCCTGCGCAGTCTGAAACCGGACCAGATCGAGGTCATCCAGATGGCCTTCTTTCAGGATCTCACCCACGCCGAGGTGGCGCAGTCGCTGGCGCTGCCTCTCGGAACCGTAAAGTCGAGGATACGCAACGCGATGATCAAGCTCAGGGATCTGCTCGATCAGCCTGTCGGGGAACAGTCATGACCGCCCGCCTTCAACCCTCCGAGGAGCGCCTGCTGGCCTATGCGGCCGGAACGCTCAGTCCGCCCGAGTCCGTGGTGGTGGCGACGCATCTCGCCCTGCGCCCCGCAACCGCCCGCTGGGTCGAGAACCTGCAGGCGGTCGGCGGCGAGGTTCTGGAAAGCCTGGAGCCCGCCGCCGTCGCCGACGACCTGCTGGCGCGGACCTTGGCCAGGCTGTCGGCGCCCGAGGAGTCCGTCCGGCCCGAGCCCGCCAACGACATGACCGAGCTTCCCGAGCCGCTGCGCCGCTACGAGCTGGGGCCGTGGCGCTGGATCGGACCGGACATGCACGTGCGCGATGTCCACGCCCCCCGCGACGGGGACTGCCGGGTCATCCTGCTCAGGATCGGTTCCGGCCGCACCACGCCGGTCCACACCCACGCCGGGGTCGAACTGACCTGCGTCATCTCCGGCGCCTATGAGACCGACGAGGCCCGTTTCGGGCCCGGCGATTTCGAGGAAGCCGACGGCGAGGTGCACCACCGGCCCCGCACGGTCTCGGCCGAGCCCTGCCTGTGCGTGGTCGCCCTCGACGGCCAGATCCGGCTCGACGGCTGGATCGGCCGCCTGCTGCAACCGTTCGCCCGGCTGTGATCGACCTTCTGGCGCCCTGGGGCCTCGCCGCCCTGTTCCTCTGCGCGGTCATGGCGGCGGCGTGGGGCGTGCAGCGGAAGACGGGGCAGGGCGGTTGGGCCGACGTCTTCTGGTCCTTCGGCCTGTGCGCGGCCGGGGCCGGCGCGGCCCTCTATCCGGTCGACGGACCGCCCGACGCCCGCCAGTGGCTGGCCGCCGGCCTGGCTGCGCTGTGGGGCGTCCGCCTGGGCTCCCACATCGCCGGCCGGTCGCTGTCAGGCCCCGAGGACGCCCGCTACGCCCGTTTGCGGGAGGACTGGGGCGACGGTTTCCAGAAGCGCCTGTTCGCCTTCCTGCAGCTTCAGGCGGGGGCGGCGGCGGTTCTGGTCCTGCCGATCCTGCTGGCGGCCCACAATCGCGAGGGGCCTCTCGGGATTCAGGACGCCCTCGGCGTCGCCTTGCTGATCGCCGGCGTGGTCGGGGCGGGGATCGCCGACCGCCAGCTGGCCGCCTTCCGCTCGGACCCCGCGACGACCCGTGATCAGGTCATGGACCGGGGCCTGTGGGCCTGGTCGCGGCATCCCAACTACTTCTTCGAATGGCTGGGCTGGTGCGCATGGCCGGTGCTGGCCATCGACCTCGGCGGCGACCGGCCGTGGGGCTGGCTGGCCCTGATCGGTCCGGCCTACATCTACTGGCTGCTGACCCGGGTGTCGGGCATCCCGCCGCTGGAAGAGCACATGCGCCGCAGCCGGCCCGAGGCCTTCGCCCGCTACGCCGCCCGCGTCCCCGTCTTCTTCCCGAGGCCGCCGAGGCGCTAGATCGCCAGGTTCAGGGCCTTCATCAGCCGCAGCGCCACAGAGCAGGCCGCCGCCGACGAGACGCCGCTGACGATCACGCCCCAGGTCATGTCCAGCAGGGTGATCTTCAGCCCCCAGGTCTTCAACGTGGCGTAGTTGGTCAGGTCGTAGGTGCCGTAGGCGAACAGGCCGAACAGGGCGCCCCACATCAGCGCCGTCCTCCAGTCGCCGGTCTTGAGCCCGGGCAGGACCGCGAAGATCGTCAGGCCGGTCGCATACAGGGCGTAGAAGGCGATGGCCGGCGCCAGCCGGAACTTGTCCGCCAGCACCTCGCCGATCAGCGGGCGATAGACCCGGTCCCCCATGGAGCCGAGCCACAGGGTGTCGATCACGCTGAAGATGATGAGCACCGTCACAAAGGCGAGGGCCTGGGTCATGGTCGTCTCCGGTTGAGTCGATCCCATACGCCCGAAGCCGCGGGGCGGATCATGCGCAGGTTCCCGGAGCGGGCAGGGGCCCTCGCCCGCGGTTCCGTGGAATGCTAATCGCCGATCATGCGCCGCCTCCTCGATTTCATCCTCAACATGGAAGGCCGCCGTTGGCGGGCCTTGCTGGCGACGGCGCTGCTGCTCGGAGCCACGGTCGCCCTCCTGATGATCGGCAAGAGCCAGCTGGGGCTTGAGGCCGAGGAAAATCTCGAGGCCTGGCTGCAGGGCTACGCCGGCAGTCCGTGGGCCTTCGCCGCCACCGTGGGTCTGTTCATCGCCGCCGCCTTCATCGGCGCGCCGCAGTTCATCCTGATCGCCGCCTGCGTGGTCGCCTTCGGGCCGTCGCTGGGCTTTTTCTACAGCTGGGCGGCGACCGTGGCCTCGGCCGGGGTGACCTACTGGCTGGGTCGGGGGCCGACGGCGCGGATGGTGGATCGCTACGGCGGGCGGACCCTGGGGCGGCTCAAGGGGTTCGTCGGCAAGAACGCCTTCTACGCCAGCTTCATGATCCGCAATGTGCCGTCGGCGCCGTTCATCGTCGTCAACATGGCCTTCGGGGCGACCCGCGCCTCCTTCCCGGCCTATCTGCTCGGCTGCGCCCTCGGCGTCCTGCCCAAGACGGCGCTGGTGGCCTTCTTCGGCGGGGCTGTGGTCTCGGCGGTGTCGGGCGACGGCGTCTGGACCTCGCTGATTCTCGCCGCCGTGGCCGTGGTCTGGCTGGTCCTGATGCTGGGGGTGCGCGAGCTGGTGAAGCGGCGCGAACGGGCGGCGGGCGCGCCCGACTAGAAGCTTCGCTGACGGGATCGTGAACGGTCCCGCTGCCGATAGTGGCTCAAGCCGTTCCGGCGGGGGCGCATGGGGCTTGTAATCCCCCCCGCACAAGGGCAAACGGGCCGGAAGGTCGGTCAGGCGATAACGATCAGGAGGCGGCGCTCAGGGGGATGTGCGCGGCCGGGGCGTCGCCGAAGCGGATCGAGACAGCGAACGCCCTATTCAAGGCCCGAACGAACGGTATCCCGGTTCCATGTTCAACAGCATTTTCGGCGCGATCTCCAACGACATCGCCATCGACCTCGGCACCGCCAACACCCTGATCTACATGAAGGGCAAGGGCATCGTTCTCAACGAACCGTCCGTGGTCGCCCTGCGCAACGTCGGTGGTCGGAAGATCGTCCACGCCGTGGGCATAGAGGCCAAACAGATGCTGGGCCGCACGCCCGGCCACATGGAAGCCATCCGTCCCATGCGCGACGGGGTCATCGCCGACTTCGAAGTCGCCGAGGAGATGATCAAGCACTTCATCCGCAAGGTTCATAACCGCAAAGGCTTCGTGAACCCCAAGGTGATCGTGTGCGTGCCGTCGGGCGCCACCGCCGTCGAACGCCGCGCCATCAACGACTCCTGCCTCAACGCCTCGGCCCGCCGCGTCGGTCTGATCGACGAGCCGATGGCCGCCGCGATCGGCGCCGGCCTGCCGATCCATGAGCCGACCGGCTCCATGGTCGTCGACATCGGCGGCGGCACCACCGAGGTGGCCGTGCTGTCCCTGTCGGGCATCGTCTATTCGCGCTCGGTCCGCGTCGGCGGCGACAAGATGGACGAGGCGATCATCTCCTACATGCGCCGCAACCATAACCTCCTGATCGGCGAGACCACCGCCGAACGCATCAAGAAGGATATCGGCACCGCCCGCATCCCGGCCGACGGCGAAGGCCTGTCGATCGACGTCAAGGGCCGCGACCTGATGCAGGGCGTCCCGCGCGAGGTCCGCATCTCCGAACGCCAGGCCGCCGAAGCCCTGGCCGAGCCGGTCACCCAGATCGTCGAGGCCGTGAAGGTCGCGCTGGAAGCGACCCCGCCCGAACTGGCCGCCGACATCGCCGACAAGGGCATCATGCTGACCGGGGGCGGGGCCCTGCTGCGCGGCCTGGACGCCGAGATCCGCGACCACACCGGCCTGCCGGTCTCGGTCGCCGACGACCCGCTGTCCTGCGTCGCCATCGGCTGTGGCCGGGTGCTCGAGCATCCGCGCTGGATGAAGGGCGTGCTCGACTCCGCCCTCTAGGCGCGACTGTCGAATGACGGCCTCAAATCGCTGTCATCATTGGCGGTATTGGGGTTGCAGCGGTTTCCAAACGGCCCGGATTTTGCGATAGGCTGGGCTGATCGGCGGGGGGCGTCCCGCTGATTCCCTTTTTCTGAGGAAGGCGCGCCGTGGCGTTTCGCGACGGACCGTTCGAAAACATCAAGGTGCCGCTGGTCTGGACCGCGGCGGTCGCTGTCGTGATCGCCGCCGTCGGCTGCGCGCTCCTGCTGATCAGCGACGCCCGAGCCCAGAATTCGCCCTACCAGCCGGTTCGCGCCGGGGTCGAGACCGTGGCCGGTCCGGTCGGCGGCGTCTTCGCGGCCCCCGTTCGCTGGTTCGGGCACGCCTCGGACTATGTCGGCGGGTATTTCTTCGCGGTCTCCGAGAACCGCCGGCTCAAGCGCGAACTGGCCGAGCTGCAGCCGTGGCGCGACCAGGCCATCGCCCTCAAGAACGTCAACGCCCGCTACGAAGCCATGCTCGGCATCCGGCCCGAGCCGCCGGTGGCCATGCGCACGGCCCGCTCGATCACCGACACCCGCGGACCCTTCTCCAAGGCCCGGCTGCTCGACGCCGGATCGGCCGGCGGGATCAAGGTGGGCAATCCGGTGATCAACGAGCACGGCCTTGTCGGCCGGGTGGTCGGAACCTCGTCCAACGTCAGCCGCATGCTGCTGCTCACGGACGTGGCCAGCCGCACGCCGGTGCTGATCGACCGCACCGACGCCCGGGCCCTGCTGACCGGCGACGGCTCGGGCAATCCGCGGCTTGAGTTCGTGCGCGGGGTCGGCTCGGTCCAGGCCGGCGACCGCATCCTGTCCTCGGGCGACGGCGGCGGCTTTCCGCGCGGCGTGCCGATCGGGGTCGCGGCCAAGGGCATCGACGGTTCATGGCGGGTCAAGCTGTTCAGCGACCGCGGGGCCATCGACTACGTCCGCGTCATGCTGTTCGAGGATTTCGGCCAGCTGATCGACGCCGACGACCTGAACGCCCCGCCGCTGGCCGCGCTCGACACCCTGACCGAGGCCACGCCGGCCCAGACCACGGCCATCACCGACTCCGCGGCCCGTCGCGACGCCGCGCGCCAGCCGGCCCCCACGCCCGCACCCGCACCCGCTCAGGGGGGCGCCGAATGAGACGGCCGGTCGCGGTCCGCGTCGTCGGGCCGATGCAGTGGATCGTCTATCCGGCCCTGATCGCCGTCGCGGCCACCATCGTCCTGCAGACACCGGTCGAGCTGTTCGGCCTGCACCTGCCCGAGCCGGTCATCCCCATGGTGCTGGCCTTCGCGTGGCCGCTGATCCGACCGTCGGTGCTCGCGCCGATCGTGCTGGCCGGCCTGGGCCTGGTCCTCGACGTCCTGACCTACGGCCCGCTCGGCCTCTGGGGTCTGGCCTTCCTCGTCGTCTACAGCGTCGTCCTGGCGTCGCGCAGCTTCCTGGCCGGCCAGGACACGGCGGTGCTGTTCGTCTGGTACGCGGCCTGCTGCGCCCTGGCCTTCGTGCTGGCCTATGTGGTCATGGCCTTCATCGCCGGGACGCCGGCCAGCCTGATCGCCGTCTTCCTTCAGGTTCTGCCGACCCTGCTGCTGTTCCCGTTCGCGCATCGCCTGATCGAGCGGTTCGAGGACGGCGACGTGAGGTTCCGATGAGCTCGGAACCGTCGATCTTCTTCTCCGACACCAACGAGCGGCAGGGATCCTTCCTGCGCCGCACCTTCGTCATGGGCGCGGCGACCGCCGTCGGCGGCCTCGCCCTGACCGGCCGTCTGGCCCAGCTGCAGGTCGTGCAGGCCGGCGAATACGCGACCCTGGCCACCAACAACCAGTTCAACTTCCGTCTGGTGCCGCCGCCGCGCGGCCGCATCCTCGATCGCAGCGGCGTGGTCATCGCCGGCAACCGGCCCAGCTTCCGGGTGCTGGTGGTCCGCGACGAGACCAAGGACCTCGATCAGACCCTCGACCTGCTCGGCCGCCTGTTGCCGGACACCATGGAGCGGCGCCGCTCGATCATCCGCGAGGTCAACGCCGCGCCGCGCTTCTCGCCCGTTCCGGTCAAGAGCGACCTGACCTGGGAAGAGTTCGCCCGGGTCAACCTCTACGCCAACGAGCTGCCGGGCGTGATGGCGGACATGAACGAGGCGCGCTTCTATCCGTTCGGCGGCTCTTTCGCCCACGTCATCGGCTATGTCGCCAAGCCCAACGACCGGGATATCGAGGCGATCAAGGCGCGGGGCGAGAAGGTCCCGGAGATCCTTTACAATCCCGGCTTCCGCATCGGCCGGCAGGGCGTCGAGAAAGCCTTCGACTCCGACCTGCGCGGCGAGGCCGGCGGCAACCGCGTCGAGGTCGACGCCCGCGGCCGGGTCGTGGCCGAGGACATCGGCGGATCGAAGCCGCCGGTGCCGGGCAAGGACGTGGTCCTGACGCTCGACGCCGACGTGCAGAACCGCGCGCTCGAGGTCTATGGCGAGGAGTCCGGCGGCTGCGTCGTCATGGACATCCGCAACGGCGACATCCTGTGCATGGTATCGGCCCCGTCGTTCGATCCGAACCTGTTCGTCGGCGGGGTGCCGTCCACCATCTACAACGCCCTGCGCGACTACGAGCGCAAGCCGCTGCTGGACAAGGCCATCTACGGCACCTTCCCGCCGGGCTCGACCTTCAAGATGACCACCGCCCTGGCCCTGCTGGACGCCGGCATCGATCCGTCCGAACGGGTGAACTGCACCGGCGGCTATCGCTACGGCAGCCGGACCTTCCGCTGCTGGAAGCGCGGCGGCCACGGCGCGATGGATATGCACAACGCCATCAAGAACTCTTGCGACACCTATTTCTACCACCTGTGCAACCGCGCCGGGGTGGATCGCATCGCGCGGGTGGCGAAGGACCTCGGATTCGGCCAGGCCTATGAGATCGGCATCGCGGGCCAGTCCAGCGGCACCGTGCCTTCGACCCAGTGGAAGCGCGATTATACGGCCCGCACCAAGTGGGACGACGACGGCACTTGGTACCCGGGCGAGACCCTGTCGGTGGCCATCGGGCAGGGGGCGCTCGAAGTGAACGCCCTGCAGCTGGCGGTGATGACCAGCCGTCTCGCCAGCGGCCGCAAGGCGGTCCAGCCGCGGTTGGTCAAGGCTGTCGGGGGCGAGAAACAGCCGGACGCCGAGACCTTCGCCGATCTGCCCTTCAGCAAGGAACACCTCGACATCGTCCGCGCGGGCATGGCGGCCGTGGCCAACGACGTCACCGGCACCGCCTACCGCGCCTCCCAGCTCGGCCTCGGCGACATCCAGATGGCCGGCAAGACCGGCACGGCCCAGTCGCGCGACTATGGCTCCGGTTCACGGGGCCCCCGCGACGCGGTCTGGACCCGGCGGGACCACGCGCTGTTCGTGGCCTTCGCCCCGCACGATGCGCCGCGCTACGCCATCGCCCTGATCATCCAGCACGCTCCGTCCGGCGGCGCCGCCGACGCCGCGCCCAAGGCGCGCGAGATCATGAAGACGGTGCTGCTCAAGGATTCCGACATGCGCGCCCGTATCGAGCGGCCGTTGCCGCCGGAGGCCGTGGCGCCTGTCGGCGTGGACGAGGGCGAGGCCGGCGCCGGCCCCGGCGGCGAGGTCACGGGAGCCGAGGCCGCCGAGATCGCGCCCCCGCCGGCGGCGCCCACCGCCGCCTCGGGTCCGCGCCCCTATCTGTCGGAGCCGCGTCGATGACCGCCTCGGCCCTGACCCGTCCGGGTGAACGAGACCGGATTTCGACCAAGATCACCGAGCTGGACTGGCGGCTGGTCGGCCTCCTGTGCGTGGTCGCCGGCGTCGGCGGCGCCATGCTCTATTCGATCGCGGGGGGGCATTGGCAGCCGTGGGCGGCCGACCACCTGATCCGCTTCGGGGTGATGCTGGTCGTCATGCTGGGCCTCGCCATGGTTCATCCGAAATGGTGGTTCCGCGGGGCCTATCCGCTCTACGCCGTGCTGCTGGTGATGGTGTTGATGATCGAGTTCACGCCCCTCGGCTATGTGGCGGGCGGAGCGCGCAACTGGCTGAACCTCGGGGTTATCCGCATCCAGCCGGCCGAGTTCATGAAGCTGGGCCTCGTCCTCGCCCTGGCGCGCTGGTACCACAACCATACGGCCCAGGACGCCCGCTGGTCCTGGAAGCTGCTGATCCCGGCCGGGATGATCGGCCTGCCGTTCATCCTGGTCGCCAAACAGCCCGACCTCGGCTCGGCCATGATTATCGGCCTGACGGGCGGCGCGGTGATGTTCCTCGCCGGGCTCAGCTGGAGGGTGATCGCCGCGGGAGCGGCCGCCGCCGTCGCAGTCATCCCGCCCTTCGTCATGTTCGGCATGCACGACTACCAGCGCAACCGGGTGCTGACCTTCCTCAGCCCGGAATCCGATCCCTCGGGCACGGGCTACAACATCATCCAGTCCAAGATCGCCCTCGGCTCCGGCGGGGTGCTGGGCAAGGGCTATGGACTGGGCAGCCAGAGCCAGCTCGAATTCCTGCCGGAACGACACACCGACTTCATCTTCTCGACCGTGGCCGAGGAGTTCGGCTTCGTCGGCTCCTTCACGGTGCTGGCCTGCTATGTCGCCATCATCCTGATCTCCCTGCGCATCGCCTCGCTGGCGCACAGTCACTTCGGGCGTATCGCCGCCGCCGGCATGACCGCCTTCTTCGCCCTGTTCGTCCTGATCAACGGGGCCATGGTCATGGGTCTGGCGCCGGTGGTGGGCGTGCCCATGCCGCTTCTGTCCTACGGCGGATCCTCGATGATGACGGTGATGATCGGCTTCGGCCTGGTGCTCTCCACCCGCGTTCACCGCTACGCCGAACTGCCGAAGGGCCACGGACTGTTCTGATCGGGGTTTTCAGGCGTTAGGTTCGGACCATGTCTGAATCGTCCGCCAAATCCGCCCCGCCCGTCTTCGTCCCCGACTGGGGCGACGAACCCTGTCCGAAACCCGTCATACCGGCCGCCTCGCCGGAACGGACCGCCGCCCTGATGGACGGCGTCCGCATGCGCGAGAACCCCGCCGAATGGGCCTTCGTGCGGCTGTCCAAGCTGATCGAGGACTTCGAGAAGGGGCTCGACAAGGACGACGAGGTCGGGGCCCGCATCGTCGGCCTGCCCGGCGACGGCACCATGTCGATCGAGGACGTCGGCTTCTGGGGCCCCGACTTCATCCTGTTCATCGGCAAGAACGCCGACGGCAAGCCGGTGCGCCTGATCCAGCACTATGGCCAGATCAACGTCCTGCTCGACGTCCGCCGCCGCCCAGAAGAGCGCGAGGCCCGCCGCATCGGCTTCCAGCTGTCGGAAATGGTGCGGAAGACGGACAAGAAGTGAGGCTGTCTGCTGCCTAGAGCGAAGCCGCCCAGTCCGTCGCCCGGATCAGGCTGTCGACGATGCCCGGTTCGGTCGAGGCGTGGCCGGCGTCCCTGACGACGTCCAGCTTCGCTTCCGGCCAGGCCCGATGCAGCGCCCAGGCGCCCGACATCGGAGTCACCACGTCGAACCGCCCCTGGGCGATCCAGCACGGGATATGGCGGATGCGGCCGATGTTCTTCAGCAGCCAGCCTTCCTCGGGGAAGAAGCCGCCGTTGGTGAAATACCAGTTCTCGATCCGGGCGAAGGCCACGGCGAACTCGGGCTCGGCGAACTTGTCAGGGCGGGCCTCCGGGCCCTCGACGCTGACCGTCTCGCCCTCCCAGCTCGACCAGGCGATGGCGCAGCGTTCCCGCTCGGCCCGGTCCTCGCCGATCAGCCGCTTGTAGTAGGCTCCCATCAGGTCGTGACGCTCGGCTTCCGGGATCGGAGCGATGAATCGCTCCCAGGCGTCGGGGAACAGATGCGACGCGCCGTCCTGGTAGAACCAGATCAACTCGCCCCGGGTCAGCAGGAAGATGCCGCGCAGCACCAGGGCCGCGGCGCGCTCGGGATGGGTGATGGCGTAGGCCATCGACAGGGTCGAGCCCCAGCTGCCGCCGAACACTACCCACTTGTCGATGCCGAGAAGCTCGCGCAGCCGCTCGATGTCCTCGATCAGCGTCCAGGTGGTGTTGTCCTCCAGCGAGGCGTTGGGCCGGCTCTTGCCGCAGCCGCGCTGATCGAACAGCACGATCCGGTATTTCGAGGGGTCGAAATAGCGCCGCATCCCCGGATTGACCGCGCCGCCGGGGCCGCCGTGCAGCACCACCACCGGCAGACCCTGCGGGTTGCCGCATTCCTCGTAATAGATTTCGTGGACGCCGCCGGTCGCCATGAAGCCGGTGGCGTAGGGCTCGATCTCGGGAAACAGGTCGCGGCGGGACGTCTCGGGCACGGGGAAGGCCATACGGATACTCGGTCTCTCTTCGCGGCTGTCAGGCGAGGGGGTTTTGTGTCCGCAATGCGGCAAAGCCGATCAAAAGCCAAGCTGAGATCATCAGCAGGCCCCCGATCGGAGCGACGGCGCCCATGGCCGATAGGCTCAGCAGGGCGATGGCGGAAAGGGCGAGCGAGAAGATCAGACCGCCCGCGGCGGCCAGCCAGCCGGCGACCGCGACCAGGCGGTCCCGCACCGGCCAGGCGGCGCAGACGAGGGCGACCACGGCGTGGACCATCTGGTATTGCGCGCCCGTGGTCAGCAGCTGTTTGACCTGAGGTCCGGCGCCATGGGCCGCGAAGGCCCCCAGGGCCACCGCCATCGCGCCGTTCAGCGTGGCGAAGGCGACCAGACTGCGGTTGACTGTCATCGCGAGACGCTAGCCGACAGAATCCCGCGCGTCTGCTATTCGCCCGCCATGACCGCCGCCCAGCGCATGGCTTTGCAGTATGTGTTGCTCTTCGGCGCCACTGGCGTGGCCCTTCCGTTTGCAGGCCTGTGGATGCGCGCGCAGGGGTTGAGCGGCGCCGAGATCGGGACCCTGCTGGCCGCGCCGATGCTGGCCCGAATCGTCACCGGACCGGTGCTGGCGGTCTGGGCGGACGGCTTCCGCTACCGGCGCACGCCGATCGCCCTGATGGGACTGGTCATGGCCGCGGGTTACGCCATCGCGGGGCTATCGGACCTCTATGCGGTACGGGCGGTCGGCTGGTTCGTCGGCGCCACGGCCATGGGCGTGCTGGTGCCGCTGTCGGACGTCATGACCCTCCGTCTGGCCGGTCGGCTGGGTTTCAGCTTCTCCCTGCCGCGCGGCGCCGGCTCCGCCGCCTTCGTGGTCGCCAACGTCGGCATGGGCGCGCTGCTGCTGCACTGGCCGGTGGACGGGGTGATCGTCTGGCTCGTCGCGGCCTCCCTGGGTCTGGCCGCCGTCGCCGCCTTCGCCCTGCCGGCCGAGCCGGTCGCCGACGGGGCGCCGGTGGCCGGACTGGAGCGCTTCCGCGGTCTTGGCCGGCTCCTCGCCGATCCGCTGTTCATGACCGCCATCTTCGCCATCGGCGCGGTCCAGGGAGCCCACGCCTTCCAGTACGCCTTCTCCGCCATCCTGTGGAAAACCCAGGGGATAAGCGAGGCGGTGACCGGCCAGCTGTGGGCCTTCGGCGTCATCGTCGAGATCGCCCTGATGTGGCTGTTCGAGCCCTGGCGCCGCCGGATCGGGATCGGCCCATGGAGTTTGCTGATGGTCGGTTCGGGCGCGGCGGTGCTGCGCTGGAGCGCCATGGCGCTGGCCCCGCCGCTGTGGATGCTTTGGCCGCTGCAGGCGCTGCACGCCCTGACCTTCGCCGCCACCTTCCTGGCGGGGCTCCAGATCGTCGAGCGACTGTCGCCCCCCGCCAGCCATACGGCCGCCCAGACGCTCAGCTCAGTGCTCTCCGCCGGGGTGCTGATCGGTCTCGCCACGGCCGCCTCGGGGCCGCTGTACGACCGCTTCGGCGCGGGCGGCTACTGGGCCATGGCGGCGATGGCCGCGGCGGGCCTGATCGCCGCCGCGCCCCTGCGTCGGCGGCTGGCGGGCTGAGATCAGGCCAGGTCGCCGATGGCGGCGTCCAGCAGCATATAGGCCCGGCCGCCGTCCGACGTCAGCCGCCCCAGCACGCCCGGGGCGTCGCCGGCCGCGGCGCGGGCCGACAGGTCCTGCGAAAAGGCCCGCACATAGGCCTCGGCGTCGGCGCGCAGATCGGTGTCGGTCAGCACCCGTCTCGAGACGCTGCGCACCGCCGCCGGCGCGACCCGGCGCACGATCTGGCGCGCCCGTTCCGGATCGCCGGCGGCGACGGCCTGGGAGGCCTCCTCGACCCGGGAGCGGGGCAGCAGGGCGTTCGGATCGACCCCCATGCGGCGGATGGCGGCGGTGATCCGTTCGCCCAGGGCCTCGCCCTCGGCGGCGGGCATGACCGGGGTGTCCAGGTCCAGCGGGGCCTCGCCAGGGCCGTCGTCGACCAGATCGCTCCAGCCCAGTCGATCCTTCTCCGGCTGGTTGGCGACGGCCGCTCCCGGCATCGGCTCCAGCTTCAGACGCCCGCGCAGGCCGAAGCCTCGAGGCTCTCCGGCCGGTTCGGGCCGCTCCGGCCGGGCTCGGGGCGCTTCCGGTTCCGGGGCAGGGATCGCGGCGCCGGCCTCGCGGCGGCGGGTGGTCGGGCTGTCCCCGGACACCACCCCCATCAGCCGGACCGCCTCGGTCAGCATGTCGTAGTTGCGCCGGACCCGCTCCTGGAAGCCGGCGTCCAGCGCCTCGGTGTCGGCGGCGGCCTTCTGCGAGGCGGCGGACAGGGCGGCGAGGCCTTCCTCGACCGTGGCGCGGACGGCGTCGACCCGGCGCTGGGCCTCCTCGGGCAGGCGCGCGGCGCGCTCGTCCAGCTCCCCCATCGCCTGCTCAACCCGGGCAAGGGCCGTATTCATGCGTTCGACGGTGGCTTCCAGCTGGTCGATGGCGCGCTGACCGGCCTCGTCGACCAATTCGCTGGTCTCGGAGACGATGCGACGGGCGCTGTCGACGCGGGCGTCGGCGGCCTGGTCTGCCTTCTGCGCGGCCTCGAACAGGGCCTCGCCCAGCCGGTCGGCCCGGACCTGGGCCTGTTCGGCGGCGCCCTCGGCGGCCAGGCGCGAATCCTCGGCCGTGGCCTGCAGGGCCGCGAGCGCCCGGCGGGTCTCCTCGACCAGGGCGTCCCGCGCCTCGGCGGCGAGGGCCTCGAACTTGTCCAGTGCCAGCTTGGTCGCGCTGTCGAATCCGTCGGCCTCGCGCTGGGACATCTCGACGAGGGCCCGGAACTGGTCCGTGGCGGCCTCGACCAGATCCTTGATGCTCTCGGTGGTCCGCACCGAGGTCTGGCCCAGCTCGTCGGTGACGGCGCGGGTGGCCGACAGCTGTTCGGTCAGCTGGGCCCGCTGGCTCTCGACCTGGGCCGAAAAGTCCTCCTGGTCGGTGCGCAGGGCGTAGGCGGCGGTCACCAGGGCGGCGCGCTGCTGACCCAGGCCTTCCTCGACCGATTGAATCTGCTCGGCGACGCCCGAGCCGGCGTTCTCCAGCCGCAGCGTCTGCCGGGCCAGGTCGTCGGCGGCGACGCGGGCGGCGTCCTGGGCCTCGCCGGCGGCGGCGGCCAGGTCCGCGGCGCGGGCGGCGAGGGCGGCCTCGGCCTCGCGCAGCTGGGTCTGGGCCAGGTCGGAGGCGTCGACGACCATGCGGGACTGGCGTTCGACCGCGTCGATCACCCCGGCCGCCTGGCTGTCTAGCTGGACCCCGAGCGTCTGCATCTGGTCGCGCTCATGGCCGAGCTGTTCCGACAGCCGGCGCGCCGTCCGTCCCGCCGTCTCGGCGGCCTCGTTGAGCCGCGTGGTCTCCTGCGCCAGCGCCTCGCGCAACAGGGTCATGTCGTGGCGCGCCCGCTCGGCGGCGAGCGAGGCCTGGTCGATGTCGTTGCGCAGCGCGTTCAGCACCTCGCCGGTCTGCTGGGCGGCCAAAGCCGTCGGCGCGATCAGCGCCTCGGACAGGCTGCGCGCCCGGCGGGTCTCGGCCGCCAGTCCCGCGCCCTGCCGGACCGCATGGGCCATCATGATGGCGAGCCCGGCCGGGGCGAGGGCGATCAGGGCGTAGACCGCCAGCCGCAGGGGCTCCAGCTCGGCCGCGCCGGATCCGACCTCGAAGGCCAGCCAGGCGGCGACGCCGCCGATCCACAGGGCCGCCGAGACGCCGGCGAGCAGATAGGCGTGCCGGCCGGACGGGACCGGCTCGGCCGGCCGCCGGGGCAGGGCGGGGGCGGGCGGGGGCTCATAGGCCGCCGGCGGCGCGTCTGCGGACTCGCTCAGCTCGGGCGTGACGGCGGGGGTCTGGGCGATCGTTTCCCGGCGGGCCGCCTCGGCGGCCTTCTGTTCAGCCTGGCGGCGCTCTTCCGCGAGGCGCCGCCGACGGCGCTCCGACATGGGGCGTTCGGTCTCCGCCGGGGAAGCGGGCTCCGGATCGGCCCCGACGTCCGGCGCGGCTTCGACCCCGGACAGGGCGGCGCCCTCCGGATCGGGGTCGGTCAGGTTCAGCGGCGGCCGTTGGCGGGGCGACTTCATAAGGCGGCGATCTCGTCAGGATGCGACGTCGCGCAGCCGGGGCGCGCGACCCGGCGGAACCCTAGCGGCTCATTCGCGGCGCGCAAAGGCGAACCCGGACGAATCCGGCGGCTGCGTTCAGCAGTCCCGACCGCGCTGGTTCGCGGTGATGACGGCGGCGGCGGGCGCATCGCCGCAGTCCTGGACACGGTGGACCTCACGCTCGGACTTCTTGGGGGCGTCCACCTGCAGGCCGAACTGCGACAGAGCCGCCGCGGCCAGCAAGGCGATGAAGCCGATGATCATTTCGATCAGCGCCTGCATCGCCGACCTCCCCGTCCAGAATGAACAGGGATGTATGCCTCAAAAACCGCGTTCGGGCAATGCGCGGCGGCTCCGGCCCTCGCCATTGACGGGAATGTCCGCGGCATGGAACGGAACACGTCGGCGCGCGTCCTGTACAGCTTGGGGCGCAAGCCGCCGTCATGCGAATCGGTCAGGCTTCCACTCATGAGCTCTTCGGCGAACGAACAGAGCGAGCCCTGGCTGACGCCGGGACGCAATTGCTGGCGGGTCGAGACCGCCGAGCGGTTTGCCGTGCTGATGGAGAACGCGGCCTATTTCGACGCCCTCCGGTCCGCCCTCGGCAAGGCGCGGCGCTCGGTGGTCCTGCTCGGCTGGCAGTTCGATCCGCGCACCCGGCTGGATCCCGCGACCGCGCCCGACGACCATCACGCCCAGATCGGTCACCAGCTGCGCATGCTGGTCAAGGCCCGCCCCGACCTCGACATCCGCCTGCTGATCTGGAAGTCGCCGCTGGTCATCGCCGCGTCACAGGGCTTCTTCCCGCACCGGGCCCAGGGCTGGTTCCGCAAGCGCATGGTGGAGTTCCGTCTCGACCGTCCCGGCCCGATCGGCGCCTGCCATCACCAGAAGGTGGTCATCATCGACGACGCGGTGGCGTTCTGCGGCGGCGGCGACATCGCCACCGACCGCTGGGACTCCATCGAACATCTGGACGGCGACCCGCGGCGCTGCCAGCCGTCCGGCCTGATCCCGTCGCCCCGGCACGAGGTCATGTGCGTCATGGACGGCGCGGCCGCGCGCGCCCTCGGCGATCTCGGCCGGGAGCGCTGGTTCCGCTCGACCGGCGAACGCACCGTCGCCGAGGAGCCGGGGGCCGACCCATGGCCCGACGGCGTCGAGCCCGACCTGCTCGATACGCCGGTCGGCATCGCGCGGACCGAGCCGGCCTGGGCCGGGCGCAGCGAGGTGCGTGAGAACGAGACCCTCCATCTCGACGCCATCCGGCGCGCACGCCGGCTGATCTATCTGGAGAACCAGTATTTCACCTCGCCGCGGATCGCGGCGGCCCTGGCCGAGCGGCTCGCCGAGCCGGACAGCCCGGAAGTCGTGCTGGTCTCGACCGGGGGCAGCCCCAGCTGGTTCGACCAGATGACCATGGACACCGCCCGCGCCGAGGTCCTGTTCCGCCTGGAGCAGGCCGACCGCAACAACCGCTTCTACGCCTTCGCCCCGCACACCAAAGGCGGCGAACGGATCATCGTGCACGCCAAGGTTTCGATCTATGACGACGAGGTGCTGCGGATAGGTTCGACCAACCTGAACAATCGCTCCTTCGGATTCGACACCGAGTGCGACGTCGCCACGGCGCCGACCACCGAGGAAGGACGGGCGGCCGTCCGCCGGTTCCGCCATCGCACGATCGGCCACTGGATCGGCGTGAGCGCCGAGGAATTCGCCGCGGCCGAGGCCCTTGTCGGAACCGTCGGCGAAGCCATCCAGCGGTTCGACACCGGGCGGATGCAGACTCTCGGCGCGGAGCCGCCGTCCCGTCTGGAGCGCTTCATAGCGGAATTCCAGCTGGGCGATCCGACCTCGCCGTCGGACGCCTTCCGGCCGTGGAAGCGCCGCAGCCGCTCGCAGCGCGATCAGCCGGCGATCTCGAAGTCCACGACCAACGGCAAGTGATCCGAGGCCATGCGGGCGAGGGGCGAGAACGGGGCCGTCACCCCGGTCACGACCACTTCCGGACTGGTGAAGCAGTGGTCGATGCGGATGGCCGGGAAGCTGGACGGAAACGTCTTGATCGACGGCCGGATGCCGAGCTCGCGCTGGCAGTCGGACAGCCGTCGGGCGAGGGCCTGATACGGGCGGGTGATCGAGGTGGCGTTGAAGTCGCCGGTCAGCAGGGTCGGTCCGACGCATGACGGGTGCCCCAGCCAGCCTTCGCCCAGCAGGGCCGCGGCCTGCAGCCGCTGCTCGCGCGGCACCAGCCCCAGATGGGTGGTGATGACGTTCACGGCGACGCCGTCGAAGTCGATCGCCGCCCACAGGGCGCCTCGCGGCTCCAGTCCCGGTATGCCCCGGACCGAGGGCAGGGGGCCCGACTTGACCAGCCGTTCGGGACGCAGCGTCAGGATGGCGTCGCCATACTCTTCCGCCTCGACCGTCATGGCGGCGTGGAAATGGAAACTCATGGCCAGCCGCTCGGCGATGGCGCTGGCCTGATCGACCATCCCGGTCCGGGCCCGGCCGACGTCGAGCTCCTGCAGGCAGACGACGTCCGGCTCGTGCTCTGCGATGACGTCGGCGATCCGCCCGACATCCAGTCGGCGATCGACGCCGACGCAGCGGTGGACATTGTAGGTCAGCAGGCGGGGCATGAAGTCCTGGGTAGGGCCGAAACGCTCTGTCGCGGTCGGGCTAGGCCATTTCCATCAGGAATGCGACCCCCATGCGACCCGTTCCGGCGACGGGTCAGATCACCACCAGCCGGTCCGCAACCTCATTGTGGTTCGAGGGCCGGGGTGGGAAATGACTGGCCAGAACCTCGCCGCAGAGCCCGACAGCCGCTTCGAAGCCGGCCGCCGCGTCGCCCCGCTTGAGGCCTTGGGACAGGGCCTCGGCGGCGTCGGCCCAGACGGTCCGGTCGACCCGGGCGTGAATGCCCTCGTCGGCGACGACCTCGACCTGATGATCGCTCAGGGCCGCGAAGATCAGCACCCCCGTCCGGCCCTCGGTGACGTGCAGGCCATGGGCCAGAAACTGCTGGATGGCGGCGTTCCGCACCCGGGCCCGCCGTATGGCGCGGGGGGTGACCCAGCGGGTGACCACGGGCAGGCGGGTGATCAGATAGACGGCCAGGAACAGCACCGCCTGGATCACGGCGTAGGCGCCCAGGGCCTGTCCGACCGAGACTTCGCGGGAGGCGAGATGGGCCGCCTCCCAGCTGTCCGCGAAGCCGGGAATCCAGGCCGCCTCGAACCCGAGCGGAATCAGGCCCAGCGGCAGGAGCAGCGCCGCCGCCGCGGCCCAGCCCAGCGACACGTCGCGGTAGGACGACACCCGTCGGGCCAGGACGCAGAAGATTTCGCCCGACGTGCGGGTCTCCGCCGCCGCGATGGCGGCCGCGATCCGGTCGTGGGCCTCGGTCGTGAGCGTGTTCACCATCCGCCGGACGCGCCTCCACCGCCGAAACCGCCGCCGCCGCCGCCAAAACCGCCGCCGCCGCCGCCCCAGGACGATCCGCCGCCGCGACTGCGGCCGCTGTTGCGCAAGGCCTCGGACGCCGCCCAGATCAGGATCGGCGCGACGCCGGAGCCGCGCCGGCGCCGTCCGCCGCCCGCGATCCCGCCTATCAGGCCCATGAACATCAGGAAGAAGACCAAGCCGATCATGATCAGCGGACCCACGGGGACGCCGGCTTTCGGTTTGGCCGCCGCGGCCGCCCGGGCCTGGGCCTCGGTCGGGTCGAGACGCAGCTGGGCGTCGATGGCGGTCACGCCCTGCTCGATGCCGCGCTCGAAATGGCCTTCGCGGAACGAGGGCAGGATCTCATTGTGAATGATCAGGGCCGAGAGGCCGTCGGTCAGCACCGGCTCCAGCCCGTAGCCGACCTCGATACGCACCTTGCGCTCCTCCGGCGCGACGATCAGCAGGACCCCGTTGTCGTCCTCGGCCTGGCCGATGCCCCAGGTCCGGCCCAGCCGGTAGCCGTAGTCCTCGATCTCGAGACCCTGCAGGCTGTCGACGGTGACGACCACCAGCTGGTCCGAGGTGTCGGTCTCCAGCGCCTCCAGACGGGCGGTGAGCTCGGCCTCCTTTTCGGGCGTGATCAGACGCGCCTGATCGACGACCCGGCCGGTCAGGGCGGGAAACTGGACCTCCCTGGACCCCTGGGCGGCGGCGCCCTGCGCGAAGGCCAGACAGACAGCCGCGAGCGCCCCGGCCAGCAGGGCGGTCAGTCCTGGTCTCTGATGCGGACGCGTTGGGTTCACTGGGCGGGCGGCGCCGCGCCGGGGGCGGTCGGAGCCGCGGTCCCGCCGGGCCGCGCCGGATTGAGGGCGTCGAAATTGACGGTGGGGGCGGTCTGCGCCGCCTCGGTGGCCTGGAACAGCTGCATCGGCTCCGAGCCGCCGTGGATGGTCTTGGCCCAGATCACCGTCGGGAAGGTGCGCAGCGAGGTGTTATAGTCCTGGACCGCCTCGTTGTAGTCGATCCGGGTGATGTTGATCCGGTTCTCGGTGCCTTCCAGCTGGGTCTGGAGCACGAGGAAATTCTGGTTGGATTTCACGTCGGGATAGCGTTCGACGACCAGCATCAGCCGGGACAGGGCCTGGCTCAGCTGCCCCTGGGCGGCCTGATAGCGCTGGAAGGCGGCCGGGTCGCTGAGCGTCTCCGGCGTCACCGTCACGCCGGTGGCCTGGGCCCGGGCCTGGATGACCTCGGTCAGGATGGCCCGCTCCGAGATCGCCGCACCCTGGACGGTGGCCACCAGCTGGGGCACCAGGTCGGCGCGCCGCTGATAGGCGGACTGCACGTCGGCCCAGCGGGCCTTGGCCGCCTCTTCCTTGGTCGGGATGGCGTTGATGCCGCAGCCGGTCACGGCCGGCGCCAGGACCACCACGGCGGCGATGGCCGCCACCCGGGAGTTCAAGGGAATCATCGTCGTCTCCTGAAAGGCCGCAAGCCCGGATGAACGACTATCGGAGGTTAGGGTTCGCCGTTCAAGCGTCCAGCGATTCGGGCGCGACTCCGGCCGCGCGGCAGGCCGCCGTATAGGTGTTGGCCAGAAGGCAGGCGATGGTCATCGGACCGACCCCGCCCGGCACCGGGGTGATGCGGCCGGCCACCGCCGCCGCCTCTTCGAAGGCCACGTCGCCGACGACCCGGGTCTTGCCTTGGGCGGCCTTCTCCGGATCCCGCGAGGGAACCCGGTTGATGCCGACGTCGATCACCGTCGCGCCGCGACGGATCCAGTCGCCGCGGATCATCTCGGCCCGCCCGACGGCGGCGACCAGGATGTCCGCCGTGCGGCACAGGGCCGGCAGGTCGCGAGTGCGCGAATGGGCGATCGTCACCGTGCAGCTCTCGCCCAGCAACAGCTGCGCCATCGGCTTGCCGACGATGTTGGAGCGGCCGACGATCACTGCATTGAGCCCCGACAGATCGCCCAGCTCCGACTTCAGCAGCATCAGGCAGCCCAGAGGCGTGCAGGGCACGAGGCCGGGCAGGCCGACCGCCAGCCGTCCGGCGTTGACGACATGGAAGCCGTCGACGTCCTTGTCCGGGTCGATGGCGCCCAGCACGGCGGAGGCGTCGATGTGAGCGGGCAGCGGCAGCTGGACGAGGATGCCGTGGATGCCCCGGTCGGCGTTCAGGGCCGCGATCAGGTTCAGCAGCGTCTCCTGATCGGTCTCGGCGGGCAGCTTATGGGTGTCCGACCGCAGGCCGGCCCGCAGGGTCGTCTCGCCCTTGTTGCGGACATAGATCTGGCTGGCCGGATCCTCGCCGACGATGACGACCGCCAGGCCGGGCTTGACCCGATGGGCCGCCTCCAGCCGGGCCGAGGCGGCGGCGACGCGCTCCACCAGTCCGGCGGCGAAGGCCTTGCCGTCGATGAGGGTCGCGCGGGCGGGATCGGCCGTCATGGTTCGGCTCCGGTCGTCAGGAATGGTGCGGTGAGCGCGATTTACAGACGGCGCGGTTCGGCGTCTATGATCGAGGCTGTATTCAGGGGGACCGCATGCGCCGTCAGACCATCCTCGCCGCCGCCAGCTGCCTGGCCCTCGTTCTCGCCGCCGGTCCCGTCCTGGCGCAGTCCGCCGGGCCGCTGGCCGTGGGCGCCACGGTGGAGGGCGCGATCGAGGAGGGCGACCAGACCGCGGCCGACGAGGCGTACCGCTATGACGACTACGCCGTCACGGCCCGGGCCGGCCAGCGCTTCGAGGTCATCCTGCGCTCCGCCGCGTTCGACACCTATCTCGAGGTCTTCCCGGCGGATGACACGACCGAAGCGCTCGCCTCGGATGACGATGGTCTGGGCGAGGGCACCGATTCGCGCCTGCGCTTCACGGCGCCCGAGGCCGGGAGCTACACCCTGCGGGCCCGCCCCCTGTCCGGTCTGGAAGGCGGCGCCTATACGCTCAGCCTGACCGAACGCCCGCCCGCGCCCCGCGCCCCGCGCCCGTCCGGCATCCGCCTCGGCCAGACCGTCGAGGGCGAGCTGTCGGGTCGGGATCCCGAGACCGACGACGGCCTGCCCTACGACGCCTTCAGCTTCCGGGCGCGCCAGGGAGAGCGTTTCGCGGTGGCGCTGGACAGCGAGGCCTTCGATCCGGTGGTGCGCGTCGGCCGCAATGTGGACGGCGCCTTCGTCCAGCTGGCCGAGAACGACGATGGGCCGGACTCCGGACTGAATTCCCGCCTGGTCTTCACCGCGCCCGAGACCGGCGATTACCTGATCCGGGTGACGCCGCTGAGCGTGACCGACGCCGGCGCCTACAGCCTGAGCCTCCAGGAGGGCCCGCCGCCCGCCGCCGCCGAGCCCATCGCCATCGGCGCCACGGTCGAGGGCCAGCTGACCGAGACCGACGGCAAGAGCGAGAGCGACACCCCCGCCGACGCCTGGCGGTTCGAGGGCCGGGAGGGCCAGCGGGTCCGCATCGACATGACGTCGGACGATTTCGACACCTATCTGGAGCTGTTCGACGAGAACCGCGTCAGCCTCGACGAGGACGACGACGGCGGGCCGGAAGGCACCAATTCGCGGATGACGATCACCCTGCCGCGAACGGGGTCCTACATCGTCGAGGCGCGGGCCTTTTCCGACGGGACCGGCGACTACAGCCTGTCGATCACCGAGGTGGAGCCCGACCGCGCGCCGGAGCCGATCGCCTTCGGGGCGTCGCTGCAGGGCGAGATCGGCGAGAGCGACCCGCGCGACGACGACGACCGGGGCTTTGACGCCTTCACCTTCTCGGGCGTCGAGGGCCAGCGCATCCAGGCCATCATGCGCTCGGGCGACTTCGACACCTTCCTGCAGATCGGCAAGGCCGACGGCGAATTCACCGCCCTGGCCGACGACGACGACGGCCTGATGGAGGGCACGGACTCGCGGCTGAACTTCACCCTGCCGGAGGACGGCGACTATGTGCTGCGCGCCCTGCCGCTCGGCTCCGACGCCAAGGGCCTGTATTCGATCGAGCTGATCGACCGCGGCCCGCAGCCCCAGCCCGGCAGCATCCTGGTCGGCTCCACCGCCTGGGGGACCCTGACCGGGACCGACGCCCTGACCGACACCAACAGCCACTACGACGCCTACCGCATCACCGTGCGCGAGGACGAGGAGCTGCTGATCACCATGGTCTCGAACGATGTCGACAGCTTCGTCGTCGTCGGGCGCGAAAAGGCCGATGGCGCGTTCGAGGTGCTGGGATCGGACGACGACGGCCTGACCGACACCCACGCCAAGCTCGAATGGACCGCGCCGGACGACGGCGTCTTCGAGGTCCGGGCGGGGGCGTATCAGTACGGCCAGACCGGGGTCTACGCCCTGACCATCGAGAAGAAGCCCTGACCCCACGGCGTCGGCGGAGTAAGCGTTTGACGAAGATCACCGCCCGCAAGGACCAGCATCTCGACGTCATCCTGGCCGGGAAGGCGCGGCATGGGCGGGACAGCGGCTTTGCCGACATCCGCTTCGTCCACGAGGCGCTGCCAGACCTCGACCACGGCAAGATCGACCTCGGCGCGGATTTTCTGGGACGGCGGCTCAAGGCGCCCCTGCTGATCAGTTCGATGACCGGAGGCCCCCGCCGGGCCGAGGCCATCAACGCCCGCCTGGCCGAGGCCGCCCAGCACCTCGGCATCGCCCTGGCGGTCGGCTCGCAACGCGCCGCGCTGGAGGCGGAGGGAGCGACGCCGGGTCTCGACATGGCGCTGCGGCTGAAGGCGCCCGATACGCCGATCCTGGCCAATATCGGCGCGGCCCAGCTGACCCGCGGCTTCGGCGTGGACGAGGCGCGGCGGGTGCTGGACATGATCGCCGCCGACGCCCTGATCGTGCACCTGAACCCGCTTCAGGAGGCCTGCCAGCCCGAGGGCGACCGCGACTGGTGGGGCGTCGGCGCGGCGCTGGAGGCACTGGTCAAGGCGCTGGACGCGCCGGTGGTGGTCAAGGAGACCGGGGCCGGGATCTCGGCGGCGACGGCCAGGCGACTGGCCGGCATGGGCGTGGCCGGGATCGACGTGGCCGGCGCGGGCGGTTCGAACTGGGCCACGGTCGAGGGCGAGCGGGCCGAGGAGGCCGGCGACAAGGCTCACGCCGCCGCCTTCGCTGACTGGGGCATACCCACCGCCCGGGCCATCGCCGAGGTTCGCGCCGCCTGTCCGAAGACCCTGATCATCGGCTCGGGCGGGGTGGCGGACGGCGTCGACGCGGCCAAGGCCATCCGGCTGGGGGCCGACATGGTCGGTCAGGCGGCCGGCGTGCTGACGGCCGCCACCGTCTCGACCGAGGCGGTGGTGGCGCATTTCCAGACCATGATCCGGCAGATGAAGACCGTCTGCTTCTGCACCGGCTCGCCCAATCTGACCGCCTTGAGGAAGGCGCCGCTACAGGATTACGCCGACGGCAGCAGGTCCGCCGCGAACCCCCGATAGCGGCCCGCCCGCACGCCGTCTGTCGCCCGGGCGATGTCCGGCGCGAAATAGTGATCCGACCCATAGGCGGCGGCCGCCTCGCGCACGATGCCGAAGACCTGTTCGAGATCGGGCGAGGTGGTCAGCGGCCGGTGGAACTCGATCCCCTGCGCCGCCGCCAGCAGTTCGATGGCCACGACGGCGGCCGTGTTCTCGGCCATGTCGAGCAGCCGCCGCGCGCCGTGGGTGGCCATGGAGACGTGGTCCTCCTGATTGGCGCTGGTCGGCACGGTGTCGACGCTGCAGGGGTGGGCGACCATCCGGTTCTCGGCCACCAGCGCCGCCGCCGTCACCTGGGCGATCATGAAGCCGGAGTTGAGGCCGCTCTCCCTGACGAGGAAGGCGGGCAGGTCGCTCATCTTGGGGTCGACGAGGATGGCGGTGCGGCGCTCGGAGATATTGCCGATCTCGCACAGGGCCATGGCGATCTGATCTGCCGCGAAAGCAACGGGTTCCGCGTGGAAGTTGCCGCCCGAGATGACGTCGCCGTCCTCGATGAAGACCAGCGGATTGTCGGTCACGGCGTTGGCCTCGCGCTCCAGGGTGGCGGCGGCGTTGCGCAGCACGTCCAGCACGGCGCCCATGACCTGGGGCTGGCAGCGCAGGGAGTAGGGATCCTGCACCTTGGAGCAGTCGTGGCGATGGCTTTCGCGGATGGCGCTGCCGGCCATCAGGGCGCGCAGGCGGGCGGCGACGTCGATCTGGCCCGGCTGGCCGCGCAGGGCGTGGATGCGGGCGTCGAACGGGGCGTCCGAGCCCTTCAGCGCATCGACCGACAGGGCCCCGGCGGCCACGCCCGCGGCGAAGGCGGCCTCGGCGGCGAACAGGCCGGCGAGGGCGAGGGCGGTCGAGCACTGGGTACCGTTGAGCAGGGCGAGCCCTTCCTTGGGGCCCAGCACGATGGGCTTCAGTCCGACCGTCGCCAGCGCCGCCTCGGCGGACAGGGTCTCGCCGTTGACCCGCGCCTCGCCGACCCCGATCAGGACGCAGCTCATATGCGCCAGCGGCGCCAGGTCGCCCGAGGCCCCGACCGAGCCCTTGGACGGGATGCAGGGCAGGACCCCGCCGTTGACCATGGCGATCAGGGCCTGAAGCGTCTCCCGCCGGATGCCCGATGCCCCCTTCGACAGCGAGGCGATCTTCAGCACCATCAGCAGCCGCACGACCGCGTCGTCCAGCAGCGGCCCGACTCCGCAGGCGTGGCTCAGCACCAGGTTCTTCTGCAGCGTCTCGAGGTCCCCCGTGGCGATGGAGGTGTTGGCCAGCAGGCCGAAGCCGGTGTTGACGCCATAGACGGTGCGCCCCTCGGCGACGATGGCGGAGACCACGGCCGCGCCGCGATCGACGGCGGTCCAGGCGGCGGGCGCGAGCTCGACCGTGCACGGGCCGTCCAGCACGGCGCGGAGCCGGGCGAGGGTGAGGGGGGAGGAGCCGAGGGTGAGGGAGGTCATGATCAGGCCTTCAGGCTCGGCAGGTTGAGGCCGTGTTCGCGCGCCGCCTCTTTCGCGATCTCATAGCCCGCGTCGGCGTGGCGCATGACGCCGGTGGCCGGGTCGTTCCACAGGACGCGCTCCAGCCGTTTCGCGGCCTCGGGCGTGCCGTCGGCGACGATGACCACGCCGGAGTGCTGGGAATAGCCCATGCCGACCCCGCCGCCATGGTGCAGCGACACCCAGCTGGCGCCCGAGGCGGTGTTGAGCAGGGCGTTCAGCAGGGGCCAGTCGGAGACGGCGTCCGAGCCGTCCATCATCGCCTCGGTCTCGCGGTTGGGGCTGGCGACCGAGCCGCTGTCCAGATGATCGCGGCCGATGACGATGGGCCCGCTGAGTTCGCCCGACGCCACCATGTCGTTGAACATCAGGCCCGCGCGGTGACGGTCGCCGAGGCCGATCCAGCAGATGCGGGCGGGCAGGCCCTGGAAGGCGATGCGCTCCTCCGCCATGTCCAGCCAGCGGTGCAGGCCGGCGTTGTCGGGGAACAGCTTCTTCATCGCCGCGTCGGTCTTGCGGATGTCGTCCGGATCGCCGGTCAGGGCGGCCCAGCGGAACGGGCCGATGCCGCGGCAGAACAGCGGGCGGATATAGGCCGGCACGAAGCCGGGGAAGGCGAAGGCGTCCTCGACGCCCTCGTCGAAGGCGACCTGGCGGATGTTGTTGCCGTAGTCGGTGACCGGGATGCCCTGGGCGTGGAAGGCGAGCATGGCCTGCACATGGACGGCCATCGACTGGCGGGCCGCGGCCTCGACGGCGGCAGGGTCGCTCTGCCGCTTTGTCTCCCACTCCGCCACGGTCCAGCCCTGCGGCAGATAGCCGTTGACGGGGTCGTGGGCCGAAGTCTGGTCGGTGACCAGATCGGGGCGGACGCCGCGCTCGACGAGTTCAGGCAGCACATCCGCCGCATTTCCCAACAGACCGACGGATATAGGTTTTCCGTTCGACTTGGCCTGCTCGATCAGGGCCAGCGCCTCGTCCAGCGTCTCGGCCATGACGTCGAGGTAGCGGGTCTTCAGCCGCATCTCGATCCGGCTGCGCTGGCACTCCACGGCGAGGCAGGAGGCCCCCGCCATGGTGGCCGCCAGCGGCTGGGCCCCGCCCATGCCGCCGAGGCCGGCGGTCAGGATCCAGCGCCCCGACCAGTCGCCGCCATAGTGCTGGCGCCCGGCCTCCATGAAGGTCTCGTAGGTGCCCTGAACGATGCCCTGGGTGCCGATGTAGATCCACGAGCCGGCCGTCATCTGGCCGTACATCATCAGCCCCTTGCGATCGAGCTCGTTAAAATGCTCCCAGGTCGCCCATTTGGGCACCAGATTGGAGTTGGCGATCAGCACTCGCGGCGCGTCGGCGTGGGTGCGGAAGACGCCGACCGGCTTGCCGGACTGGACCAGCAGGGTCTGGTCGGCATCGAGATTGCGCAGCTCGGTCACGATCCGGTTGAACGAGGCCCAGTCCCGCGCCGCCTTGCCGATGCCGCCGTAGACCACGAGGTCCTCGGGGCGTTCGGCGACCTCGGGGTCGAGGTTGTTCATCAGCATCCGCAGCGCCGCCTCGGCGGCCCAGGTCTTCGCCGTCATCTCCATGCCGCGCGGGCTGCGGATGACGCGGGTGTTCGGGGTCTGTTGAGTCGTCATGACCGCGTCTCTACGCTGTCGGCCCATGACCTTGGAAGACTCAGACGCGCTCGGCTGGCGCAGCGTCGCCGACCTGATCGGCGATCACCCCGACGCCCCCGTCGCCCTGATCGGCGCCGGGCTCAACGAGCGCTCCCTGACGCCCGGTCGCTGCGACCTCGGCCCGAAGGCCTTCCGGGCCGTGCTGCCGCGTTTCTCGACCTATGACGTGGAGACCGGCGCCGAGCTGACGACGCGGGTCCACGACGCCGGGGATGTGGCGCTGAAGGGGGTGTCGCCCGCCGATGGCTTCCAGCCTGTGCGCGACGCCGCGGCGTCCCAGGCCCGACGGGCCCTGACCGTCCTGATCGGCGGCAACAACGCCATCACCCGTCCCGGCGTCCACGCCCTCGGGCTCGACCGGGTCGGCGTCCTGACCCTCGACGCCCATTTCGACCTTCGCGACACCGACCAGGGTCTGACCAACGGCAATCCGATCCAGGCGTTGCTGGAGGACGGCCTTGCCGGCGACCGCATCAGCCAGATCGGCCTCGCCCCCTTCGCCAACACCAGACGGGCCCACGACAAGGCCAAGGGCGCCGGCATCTCCGTCCGCCCCGCCCGGGACTGCCGCGAACGAGGCCTCGTCGCCGTTGTCGCCCAGGAACTCGACCGCCTCTCGGCCCTCGCCGAGGTGATCTATGTCGACTTCGACATCGACGTCATCGATCGCAGCCAGTGGCCGGCCTCGCCCGGCGCCCGGCCGGGCGGCGTCTCCGCCCAGGACTTCTTCGACGCTGCGCGGGTGATCGGGGCTCATCCGAAAGTCCGGTCCGTCGACCTGACCGAATACGATCCCTCGCTGGAGATCGGCGACCTCGGCTCCCTGACCGCCGGGCGCTGGTTCTGCGAACTGCTGGCGGGATTCGAGGCGCGATGATTCGCGCCGACCTTCTCATTACGGACTGCCGCCTCGCGACCATGGTCGAGGGCGGCGCGCCCTATGGCGCCATCGACGACGCCGCCCTCCTGATCGCTGACGGCCGCATTGTCTGGGCCGGCGCCCGCGCCGACCTGCCTGTGCACAAGGCTGTGGAAACCGACCGTCTCGACGGCCGCTGGGTCACGCCCGGCCTGATCGACTGCCACACCCATCTGGTGTTCGGCGGCGACCGCTCGGGCGAGTTCGAACAGCGGCTGGGCGGCGCCACCTACGAGGAGATCGCCCGCGCCGGGGGCGGCATCGTCTCCTCGGTGGCCGCCACCCGCGCCGCCTCCGAAGACGCCCTCTACGCCAGCGCCCTGACCCGGCTGGCGGGTCTCAAGGCCACGGGCGTCACCGCCGTCGAGATCAAGTCCGGCTACGGCCTCGACCACGACAGCGAGCTGAAGATGCTGCGCGTCGCCCGCCGTATCGGCCGTGAGGCGGGGGTGCGAGTCCGCACCAGCTACCTCGGCCTCCACGCCGTCCCGCCGGAGCACCGCGCCGACCGCGCCGTCTATGTGGACAAGGCTGTGGATGGAATCCTGCCGGCCGCCCACGCCGAGGGCCTGGTCGACGCCGTCGACGCCTATTGCGAGCCCATCGCCTTTTCCACCGACGAGGTCGCCCGGCTGTTCGACACGGCCCGCGCCCTCGGCCTGCCGGTCAAGCTGCACGCCGACCAGTTGTCCGACGGCGGCGGCGCGGCCCTGGCGGCGAAATACAACGCCCTGTCCGCCGACCACATCGAACACACCGGCGAGGCCGGCGTGATGGCCATGGCGGCAGCCGGCGTCGTCGCCGTCCTGCTGCCCGGCGCCTATCTGATGCTGCGCGAGATCACCCCGCCACCCGTCGACCTGCTGCGCCGCCACGGCGTGGCCATGGCCGTGGCCACCGACTGCAACCCCGGCACCTCGCCCGTCGCCTCCATGACCGCGGCGCTCAACCTCGCCTGCGTCCAGTTCCGGCTGACCCCGGAGGAGGCGCTGGCCGGGGCCACGCGCCATGCGGCGACCGCCCTCGGTCTTGGGGACGAGGTCGGAACCCTCGAGGCCGGCAAGGCCGCCGACCTGGCCGTCTGGGACATCCAGCGCCCGGCCGAGCTCTGCTACTGGCTGGGCAAGCCCCTGCTGGACCGCCGTTACGTCGCGGGCGTCGCCGATCGGTGATCGCCCGCCGGGACGAATCCCGGCAACCTGCGCCCATGCGTTTCGCCCGCGACCGCACCGAAGGCCTGCTGCTCGCCGCCCTGATCGCGGTGACCCTGGCGCTGGCCGTGGCCACCGGCCTGTCGATCGAGGCGGTCCTGGCTCAACTCCGGTAGTCGACCTTGGCCGACAGGTCCGGCCGCGGCCGCTCCAGCGGCGGCTCGGCCAGGGTCCCGACATGGATGAAGCCGGCGACCTGTTCGCTCGCCTTTATACCAATTAGTTCAAGCGCTTGCGGGTCGTAACTGTACCAGTCCGTGATCCAGCTGGCCGAATACCCCAACGCGTCTGCGGCGTGTTCGAGGTTCATGCACACCGCCCCGGCCGAGAGCCGCTGCTCCCACACCGGCACCTTGTGGCCCTCGACCGGAGTCGAGAGCACGAGAATGGTCAGCGGCGGCGCCGTCAGCTTGGACAGCACATGGCGGGCCTTGGCCGGATCGGACTGGCGGTCGGCGTGCGGACGCAGGGCCTCGGCCAGAGCCGCGCGGCTCTGCCGCCCCATGACCACGAACCGCCAGGGGAACAGCTTGCCGTGATCCGGGGTCCGGGCGCCGAGCTGCAGGATGCGCTCGACCTCGGTCGGGGAGGGGCCGGGGTCGACGAGCGACTGGGCCGGGGCAGACCGGCGCACGGCCAGCCGGGCCTGCATCTCGGGCGAAGGCGTCGGAAGGGGGAGGGCCTGGCCCAGATCGGCGTCGGACATGCGGTCTAGCTAGTCGTCCGCGCGCCCCGGCGCCATATGCGGACGATGACGGATTCCCGCGACGCCTTCGACGCCGACCGCCCGACCCCCGCCTGGGAAGACGGAACCGACCGGCCGCCGCCGTGGCGCAGCGCCGGCGAGAGCGTGATCTTCGAAAACCCGTGGATGCGCCTGACCCGGCATCCGGCCACCGCGCCGACCGGGCTGGAGGCCGACTATGTGGTCATGCGGCCGCGAAACCTGTCGGTCGGCGTCCTGCCGATTCACGACGACGGGACCGTGACCCTGGTCGGCCAGCAGCGCTTCGCCCTGATGAACTGGTCGTGGGAAATGCCCGAGGGCGGCGCGCCGTTCGACGAGGACCCGATCGAGGGCGCCCGGCGCGAACTGGCCGAGGAGGCGGGCCTGTGCGCGGCCAGCTGGCGCGAGGCGCTGAAGGTCGAGATGAGCAATTCCGTCACCGACGAGCGGGCCCTGGCCTGGATCGCCTGGGACCTGTCGCCGGTTCCGGTCGCGCCCGATCCCACCGAGATCATCCGCGTCGCCCGCGTCCCCTTCGGCGACCTGCTGCGCGAGGTCGCCCGGGGCGCGGTGCGCGACATGTTCACGGTGGCGACGACGCTGCGGGCCTACCATATGGCCCGCGAGGGCGAGCTTCCGCCCGAACTGGCGAAGGCCATGCTGGCGAGCGTATGATGATCTCGAAGGAGACCCGGATGCCGAAGCTCGAAATCGTCCCCGTGCGCTCCGACCCTGCGCGCCCGGACGTCTGGAACCAGCTGCGCGCCGCCGCTGAAGAGACGGCGCGGGCCGAGCCGCATCTGGCCTCGCAGATGAACGCGGTGATCCTGTCGCACAGCGATCTGGCCGCCGCCCTCGGCTTCCAGATCGCGCGCAAGCTGGGCGACGCCGAACTGGGGGCCATGTCGGTGCGCGAGATCTGCCGCGACGCCTTCGAGGCCGATCCCTCGATCGTGGAGGCGGCCGAGGCCGACCTGCGCGCCGTGGCCGAGCGCGACCCGGCCATCAAGTCGCTGCTGCAGCCCTTCCTCTATTTCAAGGGCTTCCAGGCCCTGCAGGGCTATCGCGTGGCCCACTGGCTGTGGACCCAGGGCCGAGAATCCCTGGCCTTCCATTTCCAGAGCCGCATGTCGGAACTGTTCCAGGTCGACATCCACCCGGCCGCCCGCCTGGGCTCGGGCCTGTTCCTCGACCACGGCACCGGCATCGTCATTGGCGAGACGGCGGTGGTCGGCGACGAGGTGTCGATGCTGCACAACGTCACCCTCGGCGGCACCGGGGCCGAGCGCGGCGACCGTCACCCCAAGATCGGCAAGGGCGTGCTGCTGGGCGCCGGGGCCAAGGTGCTGGGCAATATCACCGTCGGCGACTACGCCAAGGTCGCCTCGGGCTCGGTGGTGCTGAAGCCGGTGCCGGCGGGCTGCACCGTGGCCGGGGTTCCGGCCCGGCTGGTCAACTGCCCGACCGAGGCCGCCCCGGCGCGGACCATGGACCATACGCTGGCGGACATCGTCTACGACTTCGTCATCTGAGGCTTTCCCTCGCGCGGGGCATTCTCTAGGGTCCGCCGCTCAATACAGAGCCGAGGCCGACCATGAACACCGCCGACATGAAGCGCGTCGAGACGCACCTGAAGCGCACCTTCAACACCGGCGGCATCATCCTGAAGCCACGCGGCAAGCCGAACGACTCCTGCGAGGTCTATGTCGGCGACGAATTCATCGGCGTGGTCTTCGAGGACGAGGACGAGGCCGGCAGCTTCATGTTCGAGATGGCCATCCTCGCGGAAGATCTGCCGGAAGCCTGATCGGCCGCCCTGCAGCGCGCACGAAAAAGCGCCGGAGGATCGCTCCTCCGGCGCTTCGTCGATTCAGCCCGTGATGGTCAGCCCTTGCCGAAGATGATCCGGCTGAGCGACGCGAAGAAGCCCTTGTTCTCGGCCGGTTTGGCGGCGGGAGCCGGAGCGGCGGCCGCGGGCTTCGGAGCCGGAGCAGCGGCGGCGACCGGAGCGGCGGCCTTTGCCGGGGCGGCCTTCGGAGCCGCAGCCTTCGGCGCACCCTTGGCGGCGGGCTTCTTGGCGGCGACCGGCTTCTTCGCGGCGGCGGGCTTCGCCGCGGCCTTGGGCGCAGCAGCCTTGGCGGCCGGCTTGGCGGCGGCCTTAGGAGCGGCTTTCGGGGCCGCCTTCGGGGCGGCCTTGGCGACCGGCTTCTTCGCGGCGGCCGGCTTCGGCGCGGCGGCTTTTACGGGCGCCTTGGCGGCCGCGGGCTTCGCGGCGCTCGACTTTGCCGCCGGTTTCGGCTTGGAAGCGGCGGACGCCGCCTTCGGTTTGGCGGTGCTCGGCTTGGACGGTGCTTTAGCCATGGTTTCCCCGACCCCTCGGTTCAGTTGGTTGATGCTGGCGCAGGAGAGCACGCCAGCGCGCGTCTCGATTCGCAATGATAGCGGTGTTTGAGAAATGTCCGAGTCCGCAGTTCAAATAATCGCGAGGGGCCCGCGCGCGATCGCGGAGGCCGCCGCCATGTCTCTGGATTCCGACCCGCTGCTGGAGGGCGCTACCTATTCGATCCTCGAGGAAGACGAGGACCGGGGCATATGGCGGATCGACGCCTTTCCCAATGATGAAGAAGACGTTCGCGGCATCGAGGCGCGGCTGAAGGCGCACGACGGCCTGACGGTGATCGTCGAGAAGCTGGCCGACGCCGACTGGCTGGCCATGTCCCTGTCGGGCCTGCCCCCCGTGCGCGCCGGCCGCTTCTTCATCTACGGCGCCCACGACCAGGGCGTCGTGCCGAAGAACACCGTCAATCTGAAGATCGACGCCGGCGCCGCATTCGGCACCGGCCACCACGGCACCACCGTCGGCTGCCTGCTGGCCTTCGACGACCTGCTGAAGCGCGAACGGTTCGAGCGGGTGCTGGACGTCGGCTGCGGCACCGGCATCCTCGCCATCGCGGCGGCCAAGACCGGCTCGAGGGTGGCGGTCGGCACCGACATCGACGAGCCTTCGGTGCGCATCGCCAACGAGAACGCGAAACTGAACCTGGCCAACGCCCGCTTCGTCCATGCCTTCGGCCTCAACGACCGCAAGGTGCGGGGGCAGGGGCCCTACGACCTGGTCTTCGCCAACATCCTCGCCCCGCCGCTGGTCAGCCTGTCCCAGGACATCAAGGAGGCGCTGGCCCTGGGCGGCGTCGCCATCCTGTCCGGGTTGCTGCGGACCCAGGAACGCCGGGTCACGGCGGCCTATCTGTCGCGCGGCTTCGTGCTGGAACGCCGCATCCGCCGCGACGCCTGGAGCGCCCTGGTGCTGCGCCGGGTGGGTTAACGACGGAACGGAGGGCGAGCGTGGCCGTTGCGGGAGTTCAATGGAGAATTCCCCGTGACCCACTACGATCCCAACGAGCCGACCACCGAAACTGTCGAGGTCATCCGCACGGTGGAGCCCGGCTATACCGAGACCGTCGAGACGGTCGTCGTGCGCGAGTCCAACACCGGCTGGTGGATCGCCGGCATCCTCGGCGCCCTCGTGCTGCTCGCGGTGCTGTGGATCCTGTTCGCCCGCGGCACGCCCGAGACCGACGACGCCCTGCTGGACGCCCGTCTGGACGCCGCCGAGGCCCAGGCCCAGGCTGACGCCGCCCTCGTCCAGGGCCAGGTCGCCGGGGCCCAGGCCAGCGTTGACATCGCCCGCGCCGACGCGGCCCGCTCCCAGGCCGAGGCCGCCCGCGCCGCCAGCGAGGCCCGCGCCGCCGAGGCCCGCTCCGCCAGCCCGGTGATCATCGAGCGTGAAGTCCCCGCGCCCGCCCCGAGCGGTGCGGCCGTCGTCACCCCGACCTCGCCGCAGAACTGACGTCAAAAGGGGGAGGGGCGGCCGTCAGGCGCCCCTCCCCAAGACGGACCCGACGGTGCTATGCCCCGTCCATGCGCCAGTCCTTCGATGAAACCACCGATCCGTCTTTCGGGGCCAGACACCTGCCCCGCGTCCGCGCGAAGATGGCCGAGCAGGGCCTCGACGGCCTGCTGGTCCCGCATGAGGACGAGCATCAGAACGAATACCTCCCCGCGGCCAACGACCGGCTGGCCTGGCTGACCGGCTTCACCGGCTCGGCCGGCGCCGGGGCCGTGCTGACCGACCGGGCGGCGGTGTTCGCGGACGGCCGCTATACGGTGCAGGTCCGGGCCCAGGTCGATCCGGCGCAATTCGAGATCCTGTCGCTGGAGAACAATGGCCTCGCCGCCTGGCTGGAGAAGGCGCCCAGGGGCGCGACCATCGGCTACGACCCGCGTCTGCACAGCCCCGACGCCCTGGCGTCGCTGAAGCGCGCGGCCGGCAAGGCCGGCGCCGTGCTCAAACCCGTCGAGACCAATCCCGTCGATCTCGCCTGGGGCGACGAGCGGCCGGAACAGCCGACCGCCCCGGTCGTCCCGCACGACGACCGCTACGCCGGCGAGTCCAGCGCCTCGAAACGCGCCCGCATCGGCGAGGCGATCCGCGAGGCGGGCGCCGACGCTGCCCTCCTGACCGCCCCGTCCTCGATCGCCTGGCTGTTCAACATCCGCGGCGGCGACGTGATCCGCACCCCGCTGCCGCTGGCCCAGGCCGTGGTGAAGGCCGACGGCACGGCGCGTCTGTTCCTCGATCCGCGCAAGGTCACCAATGAACTGCCCGGCTGGCTCGGCGACGCCGTCGCCCTGGAGGCGCCCGAGGCGCTGCCCGGCGCCCTCGACGCCCTGAAGGGGCAGGCGGTCCTGGTCGATCCCGGTCAGTCGCCGGCCTGGTATTTCGACCGGCTGGAGGCCGCCGGGGCGACGGTCGTGCGCGGCATGGACCCGTGCACCCTGCCGCGCGCCTGCAAGAACCCGGTCGAGATCGAGGGATCGCGTCGGGCCCATATCCGCGACGGCGCGGCCCTGAGCCGCTTCCTGCACTGGGTCGACACGACGGCCCAGCAGACCCTGCCCGACGAGCGCGAGATCGCCGAAACCCTCGAGCGTTTCCGCGAGGAGACCGGCGCCCTGCAGGACCTGTCGTTCGACACCATCGCCGGGTCGGGCCCGAACGGCGCCCTGCCGCACTACAAGCCGGTGACCCGCACCATCCGCCGCATCGAGAATGGCTCCCTGCTACTGGTCGACGGCGGAGGCCAGTATCTGGACGGCACCACCGACGTCACCCGCACCATGGCCGTCGGCGAACCCACGGCCGACCAGCGCCGCATGTTCACCCTCGTTCTCAAGGGCCACATCGCCATGGCGACGGTGCGCTTCCCGGCCGGCACGACCGGTCACCAGCTCGACGCCCTCGCGCGCCTGCCGATGTGGATGGCCGGTCTCGACTACGACCACGGCACCGGCCACGGCGTCGGCTCCTATCTGGGCGTTCACGAGGGCCCGCAGCGCATCGCCAAGGCTCCAAACACGCAGCCGCTGCTGACCGGCATGATCCTGTCGAACGAGCCCGGCTACTATCGCGAAGGCCATTGGGGCATCCGCATCGAGACCCTGCAGGTGGTGACCCCGCCCGAGCCGATCCCCGGCGGCGAGCGGCCGATGCACGGGTTCGAGCAGCTGACCTTCGCTCCGCTGGACCGCAAGCTGATCGACGTCGACCTGCTGACGCGGGACGAGCGCGCCTATGTCGACGCCTACCACGCCGAGACCCTGGCAAAGGTCGGTCCGCTGCTGGACGGGGAGGCGAAGGCGTGGCTGGAGCGGGCGTGCGCGCCGCTCTGACGATCGTCCTCGCCGTCCTGACGGCGACGCCGGCCGCCGCCCAGTCGGCGCGGCTGCCGCGGGATGTCCTCGACGTCATCCCGCCTTCGGCGCGGGTCGAGGGCGAGCGCGGCGGGATGCGGGTGGCCCAGCCGCTCTGCCGCGTCGGACCGACCCATTGGGCCCGACGCCGGATCGTCGACATCGCCGTGCAGGAATGGGCCGTCTTCGGCTATCAGACCATCGACGCCCGCCCGGTCGAGACCCGGCGGCTGCCCGACGGGGTGGTTGCCGACGCCGTCAATCCGCCGCGCCCGGCGCCGCGCAACGCCCGCCGCCTGCTGCGCCTCGGAACCTGGGAGAGCGATCGCGACGTCGACGCGACCATCGCCGGCTACTGGAGCGCGACCCCCGACGGCCCGTCGCTGCTCGCCCGCCAGAACCGCCAGTGGCGCGGCGGCGACGACGGTCCGGTCGACTGGGTGCAGCCGTGGTCCGCCGCCTTCGTCAGCTGGGTGATGTGCGAGGCGGGCCTCGGCGACCCGGACCAGTTCCGGCGCGACATCTCCCACCGCGTCTATATCGACCAGGCCATCCGCGCCCGCGATGGCGCGGCTCCCAAGGCGGCCTATGCCGCATACGACGCCGGCGAACAGCCGATCGAGCCCGGCGACCTGCTGTGCAACAGCCGCGGCGGAGTGGATTATCGCAGCCTCGCCGACCGGCGGCCGGAGATGGGCGAGTACGCCCCGGCCCATTGCGACATCGTCGTGCGGGTGGACGCCGACCGGATCAATGTCATCGGCGGCAATGTCGTGCAGGGGGTCAGCCTGACCCTCCTGCCGCTGACGTCCGGGAGCTCGGCCCACCCGCGCCCCCTGGCCGCCGACGATCTCGCCGGAGCCCGCACCATCTTCGCCCATCTGAAGCTGCGGGCCGATCCCGTGGAGCTCGACGCCATGGATCGCTCGCCCACGATCCGGGCCCTGCGCGGCTCTTGAAATAAGGCCGAACGGCGCCCATCTCCTGAGGGTCGGCGGATGCGTCGCCGGCTTCCCACATTTCAGGAGACGCGCTGATGAAGACGCGCACGCTGGGCCGTTCGGGCCCTGAGGTTTCGGCCATCGGCCTCGGCTGCATGGGCATGGCGGCCTTCTACGGCCAGGCCTCGGATGAGGGCCAGGCGACGGCGGTGATCCACCGCGCGCTTGATCTGGGCGTCACCTTCTTCGACACGGCCGAAATGTACGGCCCGCACACCAACGAGATCCAGGTCGGCAAGGCCTTGGCCGGCCGTCGCGACCAGGCCTTCATCGCCACGAAATTCGGCATCGGCTACAACGCCGACCGCACCGCCCTGGCCGTCGACGGCTCGCCGGCCAATGTCCGCCGCGCCATCGAGGGCAGCCTCAAGCGGCTCGGGGTCGACCACGTCGACCTCTACTATCTGCACCGCGTCGACCCGAACACGCCGATCGAGGAGACGGTCGGGGCGATGGGCGAACTGGTGACCGAGGGCAAGGTGCGTTTCCTCGGCCTGTCGGAAGCCGCGCCCGAGACCCTGCGCCGGGGTCATGCGACCCATCCGATCACCGCCCTGCAGACCGAATATTCGCTCTGGAGCCGCGAGCCTGAGGACGACCTGCTGGCGCTCTGCGACGAGCTCGGTATTGGCTTCGTGCCCTACAGCCCGCTGGGCCGCGGCTTCCTCTCCGGCGAAATCCGCTCGGTCGACGACCTGGCCCCCGACGACTTCCGCCGCTCCAATCCCCGTTTCCAGGGTGAGAATTTCCTGAAGAACCTCGACCTGGTGGAAGCGGTGAAGGGGATCGCCGCCGACAAGGGCGTCACGGCCGCCCAGCTGGCTCTGGCGTGGGTGCTGGCGCAGGGCGAGCATCTCGTCCCCATCCCCGGCACCCGCCGTATCCGCACCCTCGAGGAGAACGTCGGCGTCGTCGACCTGACGCTGACGCCCGAGGACCTCGCCCGTATCGACGCCGTCTTCCCGAAAGGCGCGGCCTCCGGCCACCGCTATGCCGAGGCGGCGCGGGCGGCGCTGAACCGCTGAGCCGCCTTACGGCGATTTAACTGGCGGGCTGCTGCGCGACGCCGATAGTATTTGCAAATGCAAATAACATCGGATCAGAGCGAAGCGGAACAGGCCCTGAGCGCCCTCGGCTTCACGGAGCTGGAGGCGCGGGTCTACTGCGCCCTGCTGTCCAGCGGCCCCGCCACCGGCTACCGGCTGGCCAAGCTGGTCGGCAAGGCGCCGCCGAACGTCTACCAGGCCTTGGCCGCCCTGGGCCGCAAGGCCGCAGTGCTGGTCGACGAGACCGAGCCCCGCACCTGGCGGGCGGCGCGACCGGCGGAGTTGCTGGCCGTGCTGGGCGGGACCTTCGCGAGCCGGCAGGCCGAGGCCGAGCGCAAGCTGGCCAGTCTCGCCTCGGCGCCCGCGGACGACCGCCTCTACCAGATCGCCGACCCGGACCAGGTGCTGGAGAGGGCCCGGGCCATGCTGGCGGGCGCGAAGGACATCGTGCTGTTCGATCTGTTCGAGGCGCCGCTGGCGGCCTTGCGCGAACCGCTCGAGGCCACGGCGGCCCGGGGCGTGACGGTCGCCGGCCTTGTGTATGGCGAAACCGCCCCGATGGCCGGTGTGATGACCCGCCTCGCTGCCGGCGCGGCCGTGGCTCGCGACCGCTGGCCGGGCGTCCAGCTGAGCCTGGTCGTGGATGCGGCCGAGCATCTGGTGGCCCTGATGACCCCGGCCATGGACGGGGTGCGGCGCGCCATCTGGAGCGACAGCGCCTACCTCAGCTGCCTGCAGCACAGCGGCCTCTCGGCCGAGATCCGTCTGTCCGGGATCGAGCCCGCCGTGCTGGCGCCCCTCGCCGGCCTGTCGCTGCTGGGCGCCGCGCCGCGCGGCCTGCGCGCCCTGATCGGCCCCGAGCCCCTGTCCCTCGCTTCCGACCAACAGGAGATCGTCGCATGAGACGCGTCCAACTCGCCGCATGGACGGCCCTCGTCGTTCTGGGCCTTCCGGCCGGCGCCTTCGCCGACGATCCGGCCAGCGTGCTGGAACGCTATCGCCAGTGGCGGGGCGGCGCGGCCTTCGAGCAACTGGCCGCCGTCCGCTCGACCGGGGCGATGACAGGCTCCGGGCTCGAGGGCGTGATCGAACAGATCGCCACCGCCCGGGGCGACCTGCGCCGCGACGTCGATCTGGGGATCATCCGCACGGCCAGCGTCCGGCTTGGCGAGGAAGGCTGGACCTTGACCCCGTCGGATCAGATCGAGGATGTCGCCGACTCCACGGCCGAGGACCTGCGCCGCGACGCCCTGCTGATGTTTGAGGCCATTCTGGACGACCCCGCCCGGCTGGACCGCAAGGCGGACGCCGTCCGCGAAGGTCGGACCTTCGCCGTGGTGGCCGTCGATTTCGGCGATGACGACGTGCACGAACTCTATCTCGACCCCGAGACGGGCGCCCTCCATGGCCTTCGGCGCGTCCGCGACCGGCGCGAATCCTTCGTGCGCTTCGACGACTGGCGCATGGTCGAGGGCGTGCGCATGCCGTTCGCCGAGGTCTCGGTCGACGATGCGGGCGAGGAGGCGGCGGTGCGCTGGGCGTCGGTCGACGCCAACCCCGAGCTGGCGGCGGAAGCCTTCGCCCGTCCCGAGCTCCCGGCCGCCCACGCCATCGCCGGCGGCGCGGCCTCGACCGGCTTCATGCCATTCGACCTGTTCGCCGGGGCGCGCATCTACATCCCGGCGACGGTCAACGGCGTCGAGACCGAGGTGCTGCTGGACAGCGGGGCCGAGATGACCGTGCTGGACAAGGCCTTCGCCGAACGGCTCGGGCTCACGCTCGGCGGCGACGTGGCGGCCGTCGGCACGGGGGGCATCGGCTCGGCCCAGTTCGCCTCGGGCGTGACCATCGAGCTGGACGGGATCACCTTCGCCGACCGGACCGTGGCCGTGATCGACTTCGCGGCGATCAGCCAGGCCATCGGCCGGCCCTTGCCGGTGGTGCTGGGCAAGGACGCGTTCAACGGACTTGTCATCGACATCGACTTCCCGGGTCGCCGGATCGCCTTTCACGAGCGTGAGGGCTTCGTTCCGCCGGATGGCCTGACCGGGGTCCCCCTGGTCTCGACCGGCTCCATCCGCGCCGTGCCCCTGTCGATCGAGGGGAGGGAGCCGGCGCTGTTCGACTTCGACACCGGCAACGGCGGCGCCCTGATCGTCTACCCGGCCTATGCCGAGGCCGCGGGCCTGCTGGAGGGCCGGCCGCGATCGACCGTGATGTCCGGGGCCGTCGGCGGCGTGCGCGAGAGCGGCATCGCCACGGTCCGTTCGCTGGGCCTGGCCGGGTTCGAGGTCCGCGACGTGCCGACCGTCTTCCCGCCCGCCGGGCCCTCGGCCGTGGACAGCGACCGGACCGCCGGCAATGTCGGCCTGGGCGTCCTCGGCCGCTTCCGCCTGGTCACGGACTTCGCCGGCGACCGTCTGTGGCTGGGCGCGGACCCCGCGACCCTGGCCCAGCCGTTCCCGCGGGACCGCCTGGGGTTGAGCCTTCGCAAGGAGGGCGACGCGATAGTGGTGCAGCGGGTGTCCCCGAACTCGCCGGCCGCCGAGGCGGGCTGGACCGCGGGGGAGCGGATCGTCGCGATCGACGGCGCGCCGGCGGCGGAACTGGACGCGGCCGCGCTCCGGTCGGTGGTGTCCGACCCGGCCGGCCGCGCGGTGCGCCTGACCCTCGAGAGCGGCGAGACCCGCGTTCTGGAGAGCCGCGACTTCTACTGATTAGCCGCCGATCAGGGCCAGCCACTCGTCCTCGGTCAGCACCGCGACGCCGTGTTTCTGCGCCTCGGCCAGCTTGGAGCCGGCCCCCGGCCCGGCCACGAGATAGTCGGTCTTCTTCGACACCGAGCCGGAGACCTTGGCCCCGAGGCTCTCGGCCCGGGCCTTGGCCTCGTCGCGGGTGAAGCGTTCGAGCGCGCCGGTGAAGACCACGGTCTTGCCCGTCACGGCGGTGTCCGACTTCGGCTTCTCCGCGTCTTCGATGCGGTCCAGCTCGGCCACGAGAGCGTCGACCATGGCGCGGTTGTGGGTCTCCCGGAAGAACAGCGCCAGGGCGCGGGCCGCCACCGGGCCGACGCCGGAGACGCCGGCGATCTGGCCGAGACCCTCTGACGGTCCCTCGTTGCGCGCGATCTCCGCCAGCCGCACCAGCCCCGCCCAGTCGTCCGCCAGTGTCGCCAGACCGCGTCGGGCGGGGGCGGCCAGGCCAGGGAAGGCGAGGGCGATCTTCTGGTCCAGCGGCGCTTCGGGCCACGGGTCTTCAGCCGGCGGCGACGCCTCCGACAGCGCCGCGATCACGCGCGGCGACACCGCATGCGTCTCGGCAAGCCGCACCCAGTCCTCGCTCGGAATCCCGTCGGCGGCGGCGAGGCAGGCGGCCTCGAAGGCGGGCCAGGTCTCGAAGGCGCGGGCCAGCACCAGCGAGGTCTGTTCGCCGATGTCGCGCACGCCGAGGCCGTAGATGAACCGGTCCAGCGCGATGGTCCGCCGCGCATCGATGCCGGCGACCAGATTGCCCACGCTGGTCTCGCCATAGCCGTCCTCGGCGCGCAGGGCGTCCAGCTTCTCCGCGTCGCGAGCGAGGCGGAAGATGTCGGCCGGCTGGTTGATCCAGCCGCGCTCGTGGAAGGCGATCAGCTGCTTCTCGCCAAGCCCCTCGATGTCGAAGGCGCGACGGCTGCAGAAATGCTTCAGGTGTTCGATGCGCTGGAATGGGCAGGCCAGCTCCCCGGTGCAGCGGCGGACGACGGACTCCACGCCCGAGGCGTTGGTCTCCTTCACCAGGGCGGTCTTCAGCGGGCAGATGCAGATCTGCGGGAAGGCGTAGGGCTCGCCGCGTCCGGGCCGGTCCGGGTTCACGACCCCGAGAATCTGCGGGATGACGTCTCCCGCCCGCTGCAGGGTGACGGTGTCGCCGATGCGCACGTCCAGCCGTTCGATCTCGTCGGCGTTGTGCAGGGTGGCGTTGCGCACCACCACGCCGCCGACGGTGACCGGATGCAGCCGCGCCACCGGCGTGTGCGATCCCGTGCGCCCGACCTGGATGTCGATGCCTTCCAGCACCGTCTGCGCCTGTTGGGCCGGAAACTTGTGGGCGATGGCCCAGCGCGGGGTGCGGGCCACGAAGCCCAGCCGCGCCTGCCAGTCCAGCCGGTCGACCTTGTAGACCACCCCGTCGATGTCATAGCCCAGCGTCGCCCGGTCGGTCTGCAGCCCGTCGTAGAGCGCCACCAGCCCGGCCGCGTCCTCGACCCGCCGTGAGCGGTCGTTGACCGGGAAGCCCCAGGACCGCAGCGCCTGCAACGCTTCCCACTGGGTTTCCGCGAACGGGGCGGAGACCTCGCCCCAGGCGTAGGCGAAGAAGCGAAGGGGCCGCTTCGCCGTGATCGACGCATCCTTCTGGCGCAGCGAGCCGGCGGCGAAATTGCGCGGATTGGCGTAGGTTCGCGTCCCGGCCGCCTCGGCGGCGGCGTTGAAGGCGTCGAAGGCGTCGTTGGGCGCGTAGACCTCGCCGCGCACCTCGATCACCGCGGGCCAGCCGGCGCCGGTCAGCCGTTCGGGAATGTCGTCGAGGGTGCGCAGATTGGCGGTCACGTCCTCGCCGGTGCGCCCGTCGCCCCGCGTGGCCCCGCGAACCAGCTCGCCATTCTCGTAGCGCAGGCTGGCCGACAGGCCGTCGATCTTGGGCTCGGCCACGAAGGCGACATGCGCCTCCGCCGGCAGTTTCAGAAACCGCCGGATACGGGCCTCGAAATCGGCGACCTCGCCGGCGTCGAAGGCGTTGTCCAGCGACAGCATCGGCACGCCGTGGCGGACCGGGGCGAATTGCGTCGAGACCGCCGCGCCGACCACCTGGGACGGCGAATCGGCCATGGTCAGTTCGGGAAAGCGGCTCTCGATCTCGAGCGCCCGGCGTTTCAGCGCATCGTACTCCGCGTCCGAAATCTCCGGCGCGTCGTGGCTGTGATACAGGGCGTCGTTACGCGCCAGTTCGGCGGTCAGGTGGGTGAATTCCTCCCGGGCCTGTTCCTCGGTCAGCTGATCGACGGCGGTGTCGGCCATGGGAATCGCGTTCGCTCCGGTTCTTCGACGGACTTCTAGCACCCCCGGCGAACGCCGCGAGGGGGCCCCGGTTTCCCCTCTCATGACATGAGCTTAACCTGACGCAGGCTCTGCCGTCTGCTAAGCGTCCGGACATCAAACGGAGCCCCCATGCGTCACCCTCGACTCGCCGCCCTTTCGCCGCTGGCCGCGGTTCTGCTGCTCGGCGCCTGCGGGACGGCCCCCATGCCGGCGGTTCCGGCCGCGCCCCAGCCCTCGGCCATGCACGCCCAGCTGCTGGAGGACGTCCGCATCCTCGCCGCCGACGAGATGCAGGGCCGCGACACTGGCGCGCCCGGCGGCGCCCTGGCCCGGGCCTATATCGTCGGCCGGCTCGAGGCGCTGGGCGTCGCCGCCCCGCCGATGGGCCGCGAACAGCCGTGGGAAATGCAGGGCCGCACCCGCGAGGGGCCGAAGACCTTCAACGGCGTCAATGTCCTGGGCGTCATCCCCGGCACCCGCGTCTCCAATCGCTACATCGTCGTAACCGCCCACTACGACCACGTCGGGGTCTCCGACGAACAGGTCTACAACGGCGCCGACGACAACGCCTCGGGCGTGGCCACCATGCTGGCCCTGGCCGCCGATCTGAAGCGTCAGGCGCCGGAGCACAGCGTGCTGATCGTCGCGCTGGACGGCGAGGAGCGGGGCCTGCTGGGGGCGAAGCATTTCGTCGAGGCGCCCCCGGTGCCGCTCGCCTCGATCGCCATGAACCTGAATTTCGACATGACCGCCCGCGCCGAGACCGACGGCAAGCTGTGGGTCACCGGCACCTACCAGCACCCGAGCTTCCGCCCCATGCTTGAAGGCCTCCCGGCCAATGGCGCGGTCGCCCTGGCCTTCGGCAAGGACACGCCGCAGGACACCGGCGAGGACAACTGGGTCAACTCATCCGACCACGCGGCCTTCCATCGGGCCGAGGTGCCGTTCCTGTATCTCGGCGTGAACTACCACCCCGATTACCACCGCCCGTCGGACGACTTCGCCACCATCACCCCGTCGGTGTTCATCAGCGCCACCGAACTGTCGATCGCCAGCTTCCGGGCCCTGGACCGCGGGCTGGACCGCTAGGAGTCGACACCGGCGGCCCCCCGTGGTCGGCTGCCGGCCGGAGGATCGCATGCACGCCAGAATTCTCGTCGCCGCCGCACTGCTGGGCGCGCTCGCCGTCGCGTCCTGCGAGCGGACCTCCGGGTCCCCGGAGGCCCCGCCCGCGGCGGCCTTCAGCCACGCCCTCACGGCCGACGTCTCCGGCTACTACATGCCGGAACAGCCGGTGCGGATCGGCCAGTGGAGCCTGGACCACGTCTTCGTCGGCCAGGCGTCGGAGTTCGAATCCTGGGAGGGCGGGTCGCGCGGCGAGACCTTCGGCCCGGTCATGCTCCAGTTCGACGACGCGACCAGCCCGATGGTCGCGACCGAACTGGGCGAGGCGCACAGCGTCAGCGCCCGCGTCCTGCCGACCCGCTATGAGGTGACGGATACCAGCGTCGCGTTCGAGGGCCGGTCGCCCGAGCTGGGGCGGGTGACCTTCGACGGTCGTCTGGACCCCGACGCGCTCGCCACGTCAAAACGCAATCTCGGCGGCGACGGGGTGGTGATGACCGGAACCCTGACGGCCGGCGGCCAGACCGTGCGCGATGTCCGTCTGCGGTGGTGGATGGGCGACTGAGCCCTCAGGTCCCGTTGCGGATATCCAGCTTCAGCCCGAGGGCCTCGGCCAGCGCCTTGCCGCGCCGGCGGGTCTGTTCGCCCAGCAGCACGTCGGCGTAGCCGTCCGAGGCGGACAGGACCAGCACGCCGTCGGTGACGGCGACATGGGCGTTGACCAGCAGCTGCGGCGACCGGCCCGACAGGTCGCAGGCCAGACGGATGGCGAGGCCGAGGGCCCGCGCGGCGGTCCTCTGCTCCTCGTTCAGCAACCGGGAGATGGTGTCGGCCTCCGGGGTCGCGGCGCCGCCGCCATAGCGGGCGTTGACGGCGGTCGCCAGGAAGGCGCGTTCGGCGTGGGTCTGGCCCGGAATCGGCGCGCGCAGAACCTGGTCGAAGGCCAGTTCGGTCCGGTGGTCCGGGTGCAGCCGGGCGCCCAGATCGGCCACCCGGCAGGCCGCGTCGGCCAGAACCCGGTCGCGGGTCCTGTCGAAGACTGTGGGCAGGGCGTCGAGGATGGGGCCGATCCAGCCGAGCAGGGCGCCCGGCAGTCCGGGCGAAATGCCCTGGCGGGCGCCGAGGGCGGTGCACCCCGCCAGCAGCGGGTCGGCCGCCGCCGTCTCCTCGTCGAGGGCCTCGAACAGCAGCCCCTCGCGCACGCCCCAGGCCGACAGCACGATCCGCTTCAGCCCCAGACGGTCGATCAGGCCTTCCAGCACCAGGGCCGCGTGCGGCAGGGTCTCGGCCCGTTTCTTCGACAGGCCTTTCCAGCGTTCCAGAGAGGTCCGGGAGGAGCGGGCGACCAGCCGGGCGATGTCCCGCGCCTCGTCGGCCTCCATGACGTACTGGTGCACGATGTGCAGCGGATAGCGGACGTGGCCCATGTGGACCTGCGCCAGCGTCCGCCAGGCGCCGCCGACCGCATAGAGGGTGTCGGCCTTGTAGTCGCCCGCGGGCTTCAGCCGCCCGGCGATGGTCTCGCGCAGGCGGTCGGCGTCGAACGGTCCGTCGCCTGCCAGCGAGAAGGGCCCGAGCGGCAGGGTGATCCCCCGTCCGACCCGACCGTCCTCGACCCCGACCAGCTCCAGGCTGGATCCGCCCAGGTCGGCCGCGACCCCGTGCGCCGTCGGCATGCCGGCGATCACCCCGAGGGCGGCGTAGCGGGCTTCCTCCTCGCCGGAGAGGACGCGGATGATCAGGCCGGTCTCGGCCGCCACCCGCTCGCAGAAGGCCTGGCCGTCGCTGGCCTCGCGCACCGCCGCCGTGGCCGCGACGAAGGTTTGCGCCGGCTTGACCCCGTCGATCACCGCGGCGAAGCGCTTCAGGGCCGTCAGCGCCAGGGCGGCGCCGTCCTCCGACAGCCGGCCGGTCGAGGCCATGTCCCGGCCGAGTCCGGCCAGGACCTTCTCGTTGAACACCGTCCAGATAGCGCGCCCTTCCAGCCGGTACAGCACCAGGCGGACGGAGTTCGAGCCGATGTCGATCGCCGCGAACTCGCGGATCGCGGCGAACGCCGGAACGGCGGACTCCGGCATCAGCGCTTCTTCCGCGAGGGCTCGTAGCTGAGCTGGCCGGGCAGGGTCTTCACCTTGCGGCCGCGTCCCGACAGGCTGGGATTGGTCATGAAATATTTGTGGGCCGAGAAGGGTCGTTCGGGATCGGCCGGCGCCACGCGGCGGTACTCGCCGTCGGCGTCCAGCACCCAGCTCTGGGCGTCGTCCTTCAGATTGGCCACCATGATCTGATCCAGCACCTGGTCGTGGACGGTGGCGTTGAGCACCGGTGTCATCAACTCGACGCGGCGGTCGAGGTTGCGCGTCATCCAGTCGGCCGAGGAGATGAACAATTTCGCCTTGTCGTGCGGCAGCTCGCGGCCGTTGGCGAAGGCGACGATGCGGCTGTGCTCGAGGAAGCGGCCGACGATCGACTTGACCCGGATATTCTCCGACAGGCCGGGCACGCCGGGTCGCAGGCAGCAGATGCCGCGCACCACCAGCTCGATGCGCACGCCCCACTGACTGGCCCGGTACAGGGCGTCGATCACGCCCGGATCGACCAGCGAGTTCATCTTGGCCCAGATGGCGGCCGGCTTGCCCTTGGCGGCCGCGGCCATCTCGTGGCCGATCAGGTCGATCAGGGTCGCCTTCATGTTCAGCGGCGACACCACCAGAGCCTCCAGCTTGTCGGGCGTGGCGTAGCCGGTGATGTAGTTGAACACCCGCGTGGCGTCCCGGCCGAGGATCGGATCGCAGGTGAACAGGCTGAGGTCGGTGTAGATGCGCGCCGTCACCGGGTGATAGTTGCCCGTGCCGAAGTGGCAGTAGGTGCGCAGGCTCTCGCCCTCGCGGCGCACGACGACGCTGAGCTTGGCGTGGGTCTTGTATTCGACGAAGCCGAAGACGACGTGGACCCCCGCCCGCTCCATGGCGCGGGCCCATTTGAGGTTGGCCTCCTCGTCGAACCGGGCCTTGATCTCGACCAGGGCGGTGACGTTCTTGCCGTTCTCGGCGGCCTCGATCAGGGCGGCGACGATCGGGCTGTCGCGCGAGGTCCGATACAGCGTCTGTTTGATGGCGATGACGTGCGGGTCGCGCGCCGCCTGGCGCAGGAACTGGACCACCACGTCGAAACTCTCGAACGGATGGTGGATCAGCATGTCCTTCTCGCGCACGGCCGCGAAGATGTCGCCGCCGTTGTCGCGGACCCGCTCCGGATAGCGCGGCTCGTAGCCGGGGAATTTCAGGTCCGGGTGTCCGCTCGGAATGATGTCGGAGACCTGGGCCAGGCCCAGCATGCCGTCGACGATGACGATGTCCTGCGGCGCGGCGTTCAGCTCATTGGTGATGAAGGTGCGCAGGTCGTCCGGCATCGAGGCTTCGATCTTGATGCGCACCACCGAGCCCATGCGGCGCTGTTTCAGCGCCTCCTCGAACTCCATGACGAGGTCCTCGGCCTCCTCCTCGATCTCGATGTCCGAATCGCGGATCAGGCGGAAGACGCCGCGCTCCAGCACGTCGCAACCGGGGAACAGGTGGTCAATGAAGAGCATCAGCAGGCCCTCCAGCGCGACGTACCGCTTGCGGCCCGGGGTCGACCGCCCGTCGGTGGCCAGCGGCCAGAACCGCTTCACCTGGGTCGGCACCGGCACCAGGGCGTAGAGCGTCCGGTTGTCCGAGCGCCGGCGCAGCTTCAGCGCCAGCGAGAAGCCGAGATTGGGCAGGAAGGGGAAGGGATGGGCCGGGTCGATGGCCATCGGCGTCAGGATGGCGAACAGCTGGCTGAGGAATTCGGGCTCCAGCCGCTCGCGTTCGGTGCGGTTGATCTTGGCGGGATCCACCACCTCGATGCCGGCCCCGGCCAGTTCCTTGCGCAGCTTGCGCCAGCGGCGCTGCTGCTCGTCCATCAGCGCGCCCGCGGCGACGCTGACCTTGGCCAGCTGTTCGGCGGGGGTCAGTCCGTCGGCGGACAGAACCCGGACGCGCTCGCGCACCTGGCCCTTGAGGCCGGCGACGCGGGTCATGAAGAATTCGTCCAGGTTGTTGGCCGAGATCGACAGGAACCGCAGCCGTTCCAGCAGCGGATGGGCCGGATTGGCGGCCTCCTCCAGCACCCGGCCGTTGAACCTGAGCCAGGAGATCTCGCGGTTGAAGAACCGCGTCGGCGAGGCCATCAGCTCTTCCGACAGGTGCAGCTGCGGGGCGCGGGAGGAGGGGCCCTCTTCGCCGGTGGTGGTGTCGCTGATGGCCGCGTCGCTCATGTCTGTGGTTCTGACGCGCGCCGGGGGCGGCTGCAACCTCGATCACGGACAGCGAAACGCCGGCCGATCGGGGGATCGGCCGGCGTTCCTTCCGTAGGCGGACGGCTTACCAGCTCCAGGCGTCGTAGATGACGTCGATGATGTAGCCGTCGTATTCGTCGATCAGATAGATGTGGTTGTCGACCAGCACCCAGCGGGTGCCCTCGGGCGGATAGCCGAGGCCGTAGGTCCGCCAGTCGTCCAGCCGGTAGCGCCAGAAGATCGACGGCAGGTAGTCGCCGACCCGCCACGTCTGGTTCCAGTAGCTGCGCGGGACGTTGTAATAGCCGTAGCCGGGCGCGAAATAGAACCCGATGCGGATGCCGTTGTAGCCGCGCCAGCGCCGGTCGTGACGCCACCAGTCGCGGCCGTGACGCCGGCTCCAGTCGCGCCGCCACTGGTCGCCGCTGAAGCGCTGGCGGAACTCCCGGTACTCGCGACGGTCCTCGCGGCGTTCCTGCCGGTCCTCCCGGCGATCCTGCCGCCGCTCCTGGCGGTCGTCGCGGCGTTCCTCGCGCCGGTCCTGACGGGTGTCCGGACGATTGGGGCGGTCCTGACGGTCCTCCCGACGATCCTGCCTGCGGTCCTGCCGGTCGTCGCGGCGGTCCTCACGCCGCTCCCGGCGATCCTCGCGCCGGTCCTGCCGGACCTCGGGGCGGGCCGGAGGCGTGGGGCGATCGGCGCGGCGTTCCTGACGGTCCTCCCGCCGCTCCTGCCGTCGGTCCTGCCGGTCGTCGCGGCGATCCTCGCGGCGCTCCTGCCGGACCTCGGGACGGGCCGGGCGCTCGACGCGCGGCTGGGGCGCCGGACGCTCCACCCGCGGCTGGGGCGAGGGCGTCTCGCGACGGGCGGGCGGAGCCTCCGCCTGCCGTTCGGCGCGGGCCTCGCGGCGTTGTTCGCGGGCGGCGGCGCGGTCCTGGCCGGCGTCCTGGGCCAGGACGGTGAGCGGCGAGGCCGCGGGGACGACGAAGGCCGCGACTGCCGCGGCGACCATCAATGAGCGTTTCATTCTCGTTTCTTCCTGCACGCCCCTGTCAGACGGCTTGGCCGCAAGGTCGCGTCCGCAGGATGAACCGTGACTGAACGAAATGCGGCCTGGCCCTGAAACCCGCATGAAAACGCCCCGCCGGCGGACCGGCGGGGCGTTTCGGTTCAGCCTTGCGGCCGGATCTAGAACACGTCGTGCAGCACGCTCGCGATCAGGCCGGTGGCGATGGCGATCATCACGATGTCGTCGCCGGCGTGGACGTAGCGATAGCCGCGCGGAGCCGGACGCAGGCCGTAGACATAGGGGTCGCGCACATAATAGCTCCGGTACGACGGCGGCAGGTAGCCGCCGCGCTGCCAGCGGTAGCCGTAGTAGCGGGGCTCGACCCGGTAATAGCCGTAGCTCGGCGCATACCAGTAGCCGCTGCGGGCGCCGCGGTAGTCGCGGAAATCGTCGCGGCCCCGCCACCAGTCGCGATTGTTGCGATCCCAGCGGCGGTCCTGGCGGAATTCGCGGCGGTCGTCGCGGCGTTCGCTGCGGAAGTCCCGGCGATCCTCGCGGCGGTCCTGCCGATATTCGCGGCGGTTGTCATACTCGCCCCGACGCCAGTCACGGCGGTCGTCGCGGCGTTCCTGGCGGAATTCCCTGCGGTCCTCGCGGCGGTCCTGACGATAGTCGCGGCGATCCTCGCGGCGTTCCTGACGGTCGCGGCGGCTCTGGGCCTCGGCGACCATGGGCGCGGCGGTGGTGGCCAGGGCCAGGCCGATGATCGCCGCGCGGGTAAGGCGCTTCATGATACTCTCCATCCTCGCTCGGGACGGAAAACGCGTAACCGCCCGTTAATCATAGCCGAAAGGTCTTGCGCCGGGGATGAACTGGGCCTGAACGTCGCTGTCAGGTTCGCCCCCGGGCGTTGCGGGGCGGGGCCCTTCTTCCCACCTCCCGGGTCACCCCAGTCAGGAGCGCTGCGTGACCCGACAGATCGATCTCTGGTACTGGCCCACGCCGAACGGCTGGAAGATCTCGATCGCCCTCGAGGAGATGCAGCTGCCGTATCGGGTCAGGCCGGTGAACATCGGCGCGGGCGAACAGTTCGCCCCCGACTTTCTGGCCATCAGCCCCAACGGACGGATGCCGGCCATCGTCGATCCCGACGGGCCCGGCGGGGAGCCGCTGTCGATCTTCGAGTCCGGGGCCATCCTGCAATACCTCGGCGTGAAGTCGGGCCGCTTCTATCCGCAGGACCCGCGCCGCAAGGCCGAGGTCGACCAGTGGCTGTTCTGGCAGGTCGGAGGTCTGGGGCCCATGGCCGGGCAGACCCATCATTTCCGCCAGTACGCTCCGGCCATGATCAGGGACCAGCGCCAGATCGCCTATGGCGTCCGCCGCTATACCGACGAGACCCACCGCCTCTACGGCGTCCTCGACCGACGCCTCGCCGACCGCGACTTCGTCGCCGGCGACTATTCGATCGCCGACATGGCCATCTGGCCGTGGATCCTGCCGAACCTGCAGGGCCAGTCGCTCGACGACTTCCCGAACCTGGCGGCCTGGATGGCGCGGGTGGGCGACCGACCGGCCGTGAAGGCGGGCCGCGCCGTCGGCGAAGACCTCCGACGCAACCTCGCGGCCTCGGGCAAGGCGGCCGAGGAGGCCCGCAAGGTCCTGTTCGGCCAGCGCGCCCGGTAACCCTTTGCAAACGGCCCGGTGACTCTTCGTTAGCGGTCGTGAATCAGAGATTTCGAAGAGATTTCAGAGGTCTTTACGGCGCGCTTTATTCGACGCGCATTTCGTCAAAAGGCCGTCCGGACCCCGTTGCTGTTAACTTTAACTTCAAACCGCGGGTATTTCATTCGTGTCAAAGGGCGGGGCCAGAAAGGCTCCGGTTCGGAGGATACGGTGATGATCGCGCAAGAAATGGCGCCCACGGTCAACGAAGAGCAGGGCCTGCCCCTGCCGACCGCCGACATGAGCGGCGACGACCTGTTTCGTCTGGGCATGATGTATTCGAGCGGCCAGGGCGGTTGCCCGATGGACCGGGTCTCGGCCCACATGATCTTCAACCTGGCGGCCATGAAGGGCTCGATCGAGGCGCGCGTCTATCGTCGCGAAATGAGCGCCGAGATGGAGCAGGACGAAATCTGCGAGGCCCAGAAAGCCGCCCGCCGCTGGATCGACGCCGGCGTGGTGACGCTGGCGGCCTAGTGTGGCTAGTGGCTAGTGGCCAGTGGCTAGGAACTTCCGCCTTGGGTCCTCTTGCGCCGTACGAGAGCGTTGGAGAGCGCCGCGAGCATTCGGCTGATTTCGCCGGACGCGGCCAGAAGGGCCTGGGCTTCGCCATCCGGAAGGTAGTTGAATCGCCGAGCCAGAAGCAGTTGGGTCTCGGCCTCGGCCAATGATCCCTGCGCCATGCCCACGAACTGAATGAACTCGCCAGTGCTTCGGCGCGCGGCACCCTCGGCGATATTGGATGCCACCGAGACCGCGGCGCGCCTGATCTGCGTGATCAGGCCAAACCGCTCGTCCTTCGGCCAATGGGCAGTGGCTTCGTAGACGGCTTCAGCCCAGTCCAGCGCTTTCTGCCAAACCTGCAGGTCCTGGTAGTTGGTAACGCCGCTGGTCATCCGTCCCCCCCCTGGACCGGGCACCGCTTCATTCACTAACCACTAACCACTAACCACTAGCCACTAGCCACTAGCCACTAGCCACTAGCCACTAGCCACTAGCCACCCGACGCCCGCCGCTCAGAACTGCTGATACTGCCCGCCGATGGCGTAGCTGAAGCCGATGGGCAGGGCGTTGCGGAACAGCGAGACGAAATTCGCCACCTCGCCCAGGTTCGAGCGCGGCACGAAGATGATGTCGCCGCGCCTCAGCGCCACGACCTCGCCCCGGCGGGGCCTCAGGTCGACCGCCCGCATCATTCGCACCCCGCCCGGGCCGCGCCGGATCAGCGCCACCTCGTGCTGTCGTGCGGTCGGCAGGAAGTCCCCCGCCTGGATCACGGCCTGATAGGCATCCAGATCGCCGTTCATCTCGATCATGCCCGGCGTGCGCACCTCGCCCCCGACCCACACCCGGATCGGTCCCGCCGTCTTCAATGTGATCTCGACCACCGGACGGCGCAGCTGGCTGGCGAAGGCGTCGGAGGCGTCCGCCTCGACCTCGGCGATGGTCCGGTCCGCCGCCATGATCTGACCGACCAGCGGCAGGGAGATACGGCCGTCGGGGCCGATCCTCTGGGTCCGGGTCAGTTCGGGGGCGGTCGGCGTGGCGATCTCGATCTCGTCGCCGGGATAGAGGACATACTCCGGCTCGTTCTCGGTCCAGTCGGCGAAGCCGATCTCCGGAAAGGACGATCGTCCCACCTGCTGAACCCGTCCGCCGTCCTGCGGCAGTGGCATGCGCGAGCCGTAGTCGTCGCCGCCTCGAAGTCCCGGCACGCCGCCGCAGCCGCTGAGCATCGTCCCGGCCCCGACAAGGCCGAGCAGCATCAGGCGGCGGTCGATGGACATGGGGACTCACTCCACGAAAACAGCGTCGAAGGCAGGGTCGGTGCTTATGGGTAACCAGTGGTTAACGCGGCTGGCCCAAGGCTGGCGCTGTCAGTCCAGTACAACGGAATCAGTCCGCCACCCATGCGCACGACGGCCTACACGACAGTCCGCCCGCGCTACGGCTTCTTCGACGTCGTCGGCCTGCTGTTCCGCGAACTCCTGCTCATGGTCGTCATCTTCCTGCTGGTCTTCGCCATCGGCACGGCGGCGGTGCTGACCCTGAAGAAATCCTACACGGCCAGCGCCAGCGTCTACGCCGGCGTCGGGCAGGAATACGTCTATCAGCCGAGGGTCGGGACCGCCGAGCGGGGGCAGCCGCTGGAAGCGGACGCCGTCGCCCAGTCGGAGGCCGCGATCCTGGGCAGTCTCGCGGTCAAGCAGAAGACCGTCGAGGCGCTCGGCGCCGACGCCATTCTCGGCCCCGGTCGGTCGGGCCCGCCCGCGGAGAAGAAGGCCGCCGCGCTGAAGGCGCTGGATTCCGGTCTCGGCGTGGGCACGACGCCGGGCAGCGCCATCATCTCGGCCTCCTATGAAGCCGACGACCCCGTCCGCGCCGCGACGATCCTGAACGCCCTGATCGATCAGTATCTGGTGCAGCGACGCGCGGTGTTCCGCGATCGGACCACGCCCGCGATCGCCGCCCAGCGCGAAGCCTTCGAGGACGATCTGGCCGAGGCCGACGCCGCCTACCAGGCCTTCATGACCTCCAACGATATCGGCGACTTCGCCACCGCCAAGGCGTCACTGGCCGCCAACTACCAGACGACCCAGGCCGAGGCCCTGTCGCTGCGAGCCCAGCTGAACCAGGCCACCCGGCGGCTCAGCACCCTGGAAGCGCAGCTGGCGCAACAACCCGCCGAGGTGGTGCTGCAGCAGGACCTCAACGTCTCGGCCCAGAACCAGATTCTCGAACTGCGCACCCAGCGCGAGGCCCTGCTGTCGCGCTACACGCCCGAAGCCCAGCCGGTGAAGGACATCGATCAGCAGATCGCCGACCTCCAGGCCTATGTCGCCGGCGGGGACACGGTGGGAGCCAAGGAGGTCCGCACCGGGCCCAGCACCATTTTCACCGCCATCGAGACCGAACGGATCACCGCCGCCGCCGACCGCGACGGGCTGGCCGCCCGGCTGGCCGTGGCCGAGCGCCAGCTGGCCCAGCTGCGCTCCCGGCTGGCGGAACTGACCCGACTGGAGTCGACCAACGCCAACCTCGCCGGCAATCGCGAGGTGCTGACCGCCAGCATCCGGGAGTTCCAGCAGCGCGAGGCGCAGGCGCGCGCCGACAGCGCCCTCGTCGCGGCCGGGGCCGACAACGTCACGGTGATCGAGCGGGCCGAGGCTCCGACGCGGGGCTCCAGCCTGAAGGCGCCGCTGCTGGCGGTGGTCTTCCTCTTCGCCGCCTTCACCGCCCTCTGCGTCGGCCTGCTGCGGGTGTTCACCCGGCGCGGTTACACCACGCCGGCCTCGACCGGACGGACGCTGGAAATGCCGGTGCTGGCCGTCGCTCCGATGAAGGCCCGATGAGGCGCGCCCTGACGCGCGGCATGGTAGCGTAGGAGCCTGTAGCCGGGCGCGTAGCGATTCGATGGTCGATCTGACATCCGAAATGGCCGCCCTCTGGGCGGCGCTGGGTCCGGCGCCGGGCCACCGCGGCCGGGTCATCCAGATCGCCGCCGCCAACACTGGCGAAGGCGTCTCCACGGTCGCGCGAGAATACGCCCGCCTCGCCGCCGTCCGCGCCCGCCGCCCGGTCTGGTTGATCGACGCCGATCTGGCGCAACAGGGCCAGCTCGAGGCGGTGGCGGCCGAGCCCGACCGTTTCGGCGCCCTGGGCAAGGCGGCGATCGCGACGCCGGACGGCTCCATCTTCTTCGCCGTCACGCCGCGTCTCATCGACAAGGCGGGCAAACCCGTCCATCCGGCGCGGCTGATGACGGCCCGACCCTGCCTGGGCGGCCGTCTCTGGGTGACCCGGTTCGCAGCCGAACTCCTGCGCTCCGGTCAGCGCGCCGAACCGGTCGCCGATCCCCGCTACTGGGACGCCCTGCGCAAGCACGCGGACACGGTGGTGATCGACAGCCCGGCCGCCGACCGCAACGCCATGTCCATAACCCTCGCGCCCTTCGTCGACGCCACCGTGATGGTGGTCGCGGCCGAGAGCACGGATGCGGGCGACCCGCTGATCCTGCGCGACGAGATCGAGGCGTCCGGCGGCAAGATCGCCGGCGTGGTGGTCAATCGCTCGACCTACAGTCCGCCCGGCTTCCTGAAGCGACTGACCGGCTAGACCTGGACGGCGTCCAGCCGAGCCACTTCTCGCGCGCCGTAGAAATGCGGTTCGAAGCCCTTCATCCAGAACAGCTTGCCGGCGCCCCGCGCCGTGCGATCGTAAAGTTCCGCGCGGTTCGGGTGGCCGATCAGGGTCAGGACGGCCGCGCCCGCGCCCCAGACGACCGCCTGGCCGGCGCCGATGATCATCCAGCGCAACACCGCCGGCCAGTCGCGCGTCGCCGCCGCCGTCTGGCTGGGTCCCTGTCCATAGGCGAAGGCGCGGGCGAGCGCGTAACGCAGTGTGGCCCGGTGGGCCGGAGCGAACTCCTCGACCCATGCTTCGGCGGCCCAGCCGAAGCGGCCGCCCCGGGCTTGCAGCGCCGCGAACAGGGCGTCGTCCTCGCCGCCGGCCTGGTCCGAGGCGACGTCGAACGGCGCCGGGCCGGGCAGGGCGGTCGCCCGCACCATCAGCGAGTTGCCACACCCGTAGGGCGCGTCGATCAGCCCCGTGCAGTCAGGACCCTCGCGGCCGAAGAACCGCTCCAGATAGGGCTTCAACCAGTCCGTGGCCTCCGGTGCGCGGCCGGTGATCGGTCCGAAGACGGCGTCGGCGCCGGTCGCCGCCTGCGCCTTCAGCAGGGCCGCCAGCCAGCTGGTCGAGGCGGCCTCGTCGTCGTCCAGAAAGGCGATCAGCGGCGCGCGCGTGGCGGCGAGCCCGGCGTTGCGGGCCGTGGCCACCCCCGGCCGGGGCGCATGCACATAGACCAGCGGCCACGGCGCGACCGTGCGCAGGCCCTCCACGCCACGTTTCGCCGATCCGGCGGGATCGTTGTCGACGACCACGATCTCCGACACTCGGTCGCCCACGCCGGTCTGGGCGAACAGCGACCGCAGCGCCCGCTCCAGACTCTCCGGCCGGCGCAGGGTCGGGACGATGACGGCGACGTCGGCCATCACACCGCCTCCGCATACAGGGCCGCGCGATACAGGCGCAGCGAAAAGGCCCGCGCCGCCACCGGCAGCCAGTCAGCCTCGGCGGCCTCCCGCATCCGGCCGCGCAGCCACGGCAGGCCGGGCAGCCGCTTGAGCAGTTTCGCGGCCTTGTAGCTGGGATAGGCGGCGACGATTTCGGGGTGCCGGTCAGCCATGCGGGCAAAATTGGGCGCCGACTGTTCGTACTTGCCGGCCAGCGACGCCACCGTGTCCAGCCCCATGTGCGTGGCGGCGTTGTCGAGGTGAACCACCCGGAATCGCCGCGACACCCGCATGGCCCACTCCACGTCCTCCCAGCCCCAGCCGGTGAAGCCGGGGTCGAACGCCTCGGATTCGAACACGTCGCGCCGCACCAGCAGGTTGGAGGTGTAGACGTATTTCTCCGGCTGTCGCGCCCGCTCCGTATACGGAACGCACTCCGACTTCGCCGCCATGGCCCGGTGCACGGCGAAGCGCGCATCCGTGGGCGCCTGCAACAGCGAGAAGCCGCCGAAGGCCACCGCCGGATCCTCGCGCGCGACCAGTTCGGCCCAGTCGCGCAGGAAGCGGCGATGGTCGGGCCGCATGTCGCTGTCGAGGAACAGCAGGCTGCCGCCCCGCGCCGCCGCCGCCAGCCGGTTGCGGCCGATCGAGCGGCCCTCGTTGGCCGGCAGGGTGATCAGCCGGGCGGGCAGGGCCATGGCCCGGATCCGCGCCGTCAGCCTTGCCGTCAGCTCGGGATCGCGCGTGCCGTCGTCCAGCACGATCACCTCGACCGCCCCGTCGACCGACCCGGCCTCTTCGTCCAGCAGGGCCAGCAGCTCCTCCGGGTCGTCGCGCAGGAAGGGCGTCAGCACCGACAGCGCCGGCTTCGCCCCCTTCCAGGCGGCGTTGTCGGTCACCTTCGCACGCGCCGCCGTCATGCCGTCGCCCTCCGCTGACGCACCCTGGCCAACAGCCGCATGGCCACGTCGCGCACGCCCGCCGCGTTCAGCGTCAGGGCGGCGGCCGCGTAGACGATCCCGCCGACCGTCGCGTCCAGCATCAGTTCCGCGAACCCGCCGATCGCCGGCAAACGCGCCACCACCAGCGCCATCGCCCCGGTGGCGACGCCGCAGCGGATCAGACTCTCCCACGGGATCGGCAGGGGCATGACCCGGCGCCCGATGATCTGGGTGGCCAGCAGGCCGAGGGCGAAGCTCGCCGCCGTCGCCCAGGCCGCGCCCATCAGGCCGAAGCGCGGCACCAGGATCAGGTTCAGCACCACGTTCAATCCCGCCGGAATGGCCATGGCGACCAGCAGGTGCTTCGTCTTCTTGCCGAGTGTGAAGGCCTGGCCGAAATAATAGGCCGTCAGCCCGTACAGCAGGGCCGACAGGGCGATCCATGGCGTGATGCTGGCCGCCGCGACGCGCAGCTCCTCGCCGATCAGCACCTCGGCCAGCGGGCGCGCCACCAGCGCCACCCCCGCCGCCGCCGGCAGACCGATGAGCAGGAAGGTCGACAGCTGCTCGCGCGCCGCGATCTTCAGCCTGTCCAGACCCCCTCGCTCCAGCGCCATCACCAGCGCCGGCTGGCCCGCCGATCCCAGCCACAGGAACAGCACATCGAGCGTCCGGTTGGCGATGGAATAGCCGGCGTGATAGGCGCCCACAGCCGCCTCGTCCATGAAGGCCGCCAGCAGGAACCGGTCGGTCGAGGCCAGCACCACCGTCAGCGCCAGCGAGGCCGCGATCGGATAGCCGTACAGGGCGTAGCCGCGCACCCGGGCCGGCTCGAAGCCGCCGCCGCGCGCCTGCCTCAGCTCGCCCGGAAGGACGAAGGGCAGGGCGGCCAACGGGGCCAAGCCGATGCCCAGCAGCGGCGCCGCCCCGCCCCATCCGGCGAGGGCGAAGCCGACGCCGATGGCGAGGCCGCCGATCGTCACCGCGATGTCCAGTCCCGCCGCCTTGCCGACCTCGCCGGCGGCGCGGTAGCGCTCCTGGGCCAGCTTCACGAGACTGCGCGCCGGCACTCCCGCGAGACCGGCCGCCAGGGCGATCCGGAACAGCGGATCGCCCGGCCAGACCCACATCGACAGGCCCGTGACCACCAGGAACCCCGCGCTCAGGGCGAAGGCCGTACGGTAGAGCGAGGCGAAATGGCCCTGGGTCGCCGCGCCCGGCGCCTGCGCCGCCCAGAACCGCGCCATCGCCGCTTCCAGCCAGCTGAACACGGCGACATGCGCCAGGGTCATGACCGAGAAGGCGAGGGCGTAGCGGCCGAAATCCGCCGGGCTCAATATCCGGGTGAACAGGATGATGGCGAGAAAGCCGACCACCCCCTGGATGATGTTGGCGGGCAGATAGCCCCAGACCCCGCGCCAGAACATCGCGCTACCGCACCGCGGCCCGGTCGCCGAGCAGCACCGGCACGGTGACGGCCATGATCCACAGGTCCAGCCACAGCGACTGGCGCTCGACATATTCGATGTCCAGCCGCACCCGGGCGCGCACGTCCTGCGCCGTGTGCAGCGGGCCGCGCGAGCCGTTGACGGCGGCCCAGCCGGTCATGCCGGGCTTGATCCGGTGCCGGTGGGCGTATTCGGCCACCAGCCGCGCGCTCTCGACATGGCCGGTCTTCATGCCGATGGCGTGGGGCCGGGGCCCGACCAGCGACATCTCGCCGGTGATCACGTTCAGCAGCTGCGGCAGTTCGTCGAGGCTGGTCTTGCGGATGAACCGGCCGACGCGGGTCACCCGGTCGTCGTCGTGGATCACCTGGCGGCTGGCCGTGGCGTCGGCGGCCTCCTGCTTCATCGAGCGGAATTTCCACACCACGATTTCCTCGTGGTTGAAGCCGTGGCGGCGCTGGCGGAAGAAGATCGGCCCGGGGCTGTCCAGCCGGATGGCTGCGGCGATCAGGGCCATCACCGGGGCCAGCAGCACCAGGGCGATCAGGCCGATGACCAGATCCTGCAGTCGCTTGTTGAAGGCCCGGCGGTCGTGGTCGACCGGTCCCTGCACGTCGGCCAGCGGCGCCGCCGCCAGCCGGTCCAGCGCCGAGCGGGTCTCGGCCTCGCCGTTCGGCTCGACCAGCAGGGTGACCTCGTTCGGCAGGGTCCGCAGCCGCGCCGTCAGTTCGCGCACCCGCGCCTCGGCCTTCGGATCGATGGCCAGCACCACGCGCTCGACATAGGGGGTCATCTTGTGGGTCAGCAGGTCGTCGGCCGTGCCCAGCACCGGCACGCCCTCGACGGCCTCGGGCGAGCGCGCCAGCCGGTCGTCGAAAATGCCCAGCACGTTCAGGTCGCGCCGCTTCAGCGCTTCGCGGATCAGACTCTCGGCCCGCCGCGTCGCCCCGACCAGCACGATGTTGGGCGTCAGCGCCCCCGACGCCCGCCAGCGCCCGACCACGTCGCTCCAGCCCATGTGCAGGGCGTACAGGCTGACCAGGGTCAGGGCGCTCCACACCAGCCAGGCGGTCCATTGCGCCGCCGCGCCCTGCAGGGCCCAGCCCGACAGCATGGCGACCAGGGCCCCCGCCCCGACGATCCCCGCCACCGAGGCCAGATGCAGGGTCGTGCTCTGGCCCCGCGCGAACCGGTAGCGGCCCAGCGACCGCATCAGCCCCAGCACCGTCGCCGCGCCGAGGGCGAAGGGGGCCAGGATGGAGACGTCGGCGTGGATCAGCGGTCCCGGCGTGGCCGCCCAGGCGCACAGCAGGGTCACCGTCGCCACCGCCAGCACGTCGAAGGCCCGGAAATAGTGCGCCGCCAGCCGCGAGGCGTGCCTCTGCCGGGCGTTCAGCCACACCTCGGGCCGGAACGGTCCGCGCCGGGCCGCGCCCTTGCTCCGGGGCTCCGCGATCCGCCCGACCGAGGTCGCGGCGGCCAGAGCCTGCAGGCCGGCCACGTCGAAGTCCCCGGCCGCGGCCGGATCGGAGTCGAACGAAAGGCGGCTTGCGGCGTCGGTCAATCGGGACTCGCGGGGCGGGGTTCGCCGCCACCTTGCACGGGCCCTCTCACTGTCGCGTTAACGGTGGCCTGCCCTGGACGACTTTTGCCGCGACCCGTTGCGCCCGCCCGCGCGCTCCGCTATCCACGCCGCCTGCCGGAGACGTGGCCGAGTGGCTGAAGGCAACGGTTTGCTAAATCGTCGTACCCTGTAAGGGGTACCGAGGGTTCGAATCCCTCCGTCTCCGCCAGAACTTTCCCGCGAGAAATCAGTAGAGTGGCCCGAACCCGGCCCCGCCGCCGAACGCCCGGCGCCGGGCGGGCTGTCAGTGATCGTCCGTCAGACTGCGGTAGGCGCGCCAGCTGGCGAGGCCCAGCCACGGAAAGATCACCACAAGGGCGAGGAAACCGGTCGCCGCCGAAAGCAGCAGAAACAGGGTGATGATCACCGCCCAGAGCAGCAGGGGAAAGAAGTTGGCGTTGACGGCGCGGACGCTGGTCGCCACCGCCGCGAACACATTGGCCTCCGGCTTGAGCAGCATCGGCGCGGACACGACCACCAGGGCGTAGGTCACGAAGGCGATGACGCCGCCGATCGCCGTTCCCGTCAGCAGCATGGCGCGCCCCTCGCTGGTTCCGACGGCGAAGGCGACCAGGGAGTCCATGTCGCGGTGGATCTGGTAGGTCGACAGGCCATAGACGATCTGCGCCACACGGCTCCACAGGAAGTAGAGCAGCACCAGAAGCAGACTCAGGTAGGCGACGTCCTGCCGGAAGGCCGAGCGGACGAAGAACACCTGACCGAGGGTCGGGCGTTCCCCCCGGTCGATCCGGCGGCCGGCCTCATAGGGCCCCATGGCGAGGATCGGGGCGACGATGACGAACCCGATCGTCAGGGTCAGGACCCAGAAGGTCCCGTTGGTGACATAGACGGCGTAGCAGAGCGCGAAACTGGCGACCGCGACGACCAGGCCGTACAGCAGAAGCGGCCCCGGGGCCTTCAGCAAATCCCGCCAGCCGTCGGCCAGCCAGCCGAACGGGGCCGCGAGCGAGATGGTCCTGATGGCCGGAAGGCCGAGCGTCGTAGCCATATGCCCCCCCGGGCCGCTGATCGGGCCGGATGGTGTCGGGGATCGGCGGCGCTGGCAAGACGGCGCGGCTCAGGGACCGTCGGCGACGGGCCCGGTCAGCCCCCGTCCACCGGCTGGTGGGTGAAGCCCTTGATGCCGCTCAGGGGCCGCGAGTCCCGCCCGATCTCGACCTCGCTCTCGGCATAGGCGATCAGCAGCCGGGCCAGGTCGACGAGGGCGCTCTGGTGGATGCGCTCGTAGCCGTGGCTGGCGTCGATGCCGAAGGTGACCAGGGCCGTGCGGATGTCGGCCCCGGCCTCCAGGGCCGAGGCGGAGTCCGAGCGGTAGTAGCGGAACACGTCCTTCTGGTGCGGGATGTCGTGGTCGCGGGCCAGCTGGACCAGTTTGCGCGACAGGTGCCAGTCGAACGGGCCGGTCTGGTCGGCCATGGCGATGGTGACGCCGAACTCCGACGAGTTCTGGCCCGGCGCGGTGGTGCCGTTGTCGACCGTGACCATGGCGGCGACGTCGGGGACCAGCACGGACGAGGCGCCGTGGCCGACCTCCTCGGCGATGGTGAACAGCCACCAGGTGTCGACCGTCGGGACCCGTTCCTCGCGCACCATGCATTCCAGCGCCGCCAGCAGGGTGGCGACCCCGGCCTTGTCGTCGAGGTGGCGCGAGACGATGAAGCCGCTGTCCATGAACTCCGGCTGCGGGTCGATGGCGACGATGTCGCCGATCTCGACGCCGAGCTCGCGCGTGTCCGCGGCGCTGTGGACCACGGCGTCGATGCGCAGTTCGACCTGACGCCAGTTGACCGGCTGGCTGTCCACCTCCTCGTTGAAGGCGTGGCCCGAGGCTTTCAGCGGCAGGATGGTGCCCCGATATGCGCCGCCCTCCGAGAAGACCGTCGCCCGCGCCCCCTCGGCGAAGCGCGACGACCAGGTGCCGATGGGAACCAGCTCCAGCCGCCCGCTGTCCTTCACCGACTTCACCTGCGCCCCCAGGGTGTCGACATGGGCGACCATGGCCCGGGCGGGCTTGGGCGACCGGCCCGGCAGGCGGGCCCGGATCGCCCCCCGGCGGGTCAGCTCATAGGTCAGCCCCAGCCGTTCCAGCTCCCGGCACAGCAGCCAGACGGCCTCGTCGGTGTAGCCGGTCGGGCTGGGCGTGGTCAGCAGCTCGCCGAGGCGCGCCTTCAGATAGTCGAGGTCGATCGCGGGACGGGACAAGGTCGCTCCTTCGGACGGGGGGCTCATGAAACGGCCGGCGCGTCCGCACGGCCCGCGATGCGCGCCGCCGCCGGCGCCGACAGCGGGAACAGCAGGTCGACGAAACGCTCGGCCGTCGGCTGGGGTTCGTGATTGGCCAGGCCCGGGCGCTCGTTTGCCTCGATGAAGGCGTAGTCCGGCTCGCGCGGCGAGGTCACCATCAGGTCGATGCCGGTGACCGGAATGTCGATGGCGCGGGCGGCGGCCACGGCGGCGCGGATCAGGGCCGGGTGCACTTCCTCGGTCACGTCGTGGATGGTGCCGCCGAGGTGCAGATTGGCGGCCTTGCGCACCAGCACCTCCTCGCCCTCGGGCGCGACGTCGTCGAGCGTGTAGCCGGCCTCGGCCAGGGTCCGCTCGGTCTCCGCATCGAGGGGGATGCGGGATTCCCCGCCGGTGGCGGCCTCGCGCCGGCGGCTCTGGTGTTCGATCAGGGCCCTCAGGGTCGAACGGCCGTCGCCGAAGACGCGGGGAGGGCGGCGCAGGGCGCAGGCCACCACCTTGTAGTCGATGACCACCAGCCGCAGATCCTCGCCCCGGACCTGTTCCTCGACCAGCACGTCGGAACAGAGTCGCCCGGCGCGTTCGAGGGCCGCCTCGACCTCGGCCATGCGGGTCAGGCCCACGGCGACGCCCTGACCCTGTTCCCCGCGCGCCGGTTTGACGACGAGGGCCCCGTATCGCTCCAGCGCCGCCTCGATGGCGGCCGGATCGTCGGCGGAAATCCGCTCCGGCACGCGCACCCCGGCGGCCTCGACGATCCGCCGGGTCATCCGCTTGTCGTCGCAGATGCTCAGCGCCACCGCGCTGGTCAGTTCCGACAGGCTCTCGCGGCAGCGCACCGACCGCCCGCCCCAGCTCAGCCGGAACAGCCCGCCCTCGGCGTCGATGATGTCGGTGTGGATGCCGCGCCGCCGCGCCTCGTCGACGATGATCCGGGCATAGGGGTTCAGGTCCAGATCGTCGGTCGGCCCGACGAACAGCACCTCGTTGATCGGATTCTTGCGCTTCACCCCGAAGAAGTGGACCCGCCGGAAGCCCAGCTTCTCGTACAGGGCGATGGCCTGACGATTGTCGTGCATCACCGACAGATCCATGTAGGCCAGACCCTGGGTGGCGAAATGCTCGGCCAGCCGCCGCACCAGAGCCTCGCCGATCCCCGGCTGGGTCGCCTGCGGATCGACCGCCAGGCACCACAGCGACGAGCCGCACTCGGGGTCGTCGAAGGCGCGGGCGTGATTGACCCCGGTCACCGTGCCGATCACCGCCCCGGTGGCGCTGTCCTCGGCCACCAGATAGGTCAGGGTCCGGTCGTCCCGGTGCGCCCACAGGAAGTCCGCCGGCGCCTGAACCATCCGGCGCTTGGCGTAGATCTCGTTGACCGCCTCCGCATCCGCCTCGGAGGTCAGCCGGCGCACGGTGAAGCCGCGCGGCTGGCGCCGGCTGGCGCGATAGGTCGACAGGTCCAGCCGGTAGGTGTGCGACGGATCGAGGAACACCTCCTGCGGGGCCGAGGCCAGCAGCACATGCGGATTGCGCACATAGAAGGCGATGTCGCGCCGGTCCGGCCCCTCGGCGCGCAGGGTCTCGACCAGCGGCTCGGCGGTCTCGAAGGTCTGGGCGAACAGCAGCCGGCCCCAGCCGCAATCCAGCACGGCGTTGGGCCGGGGCGCGTCTCCGCCCGTCTGCACCAGCGGCTTCAGCCCCTCGTGGCGCAGCCGCTTCAGCCGGTGCGCCTTGGCCCGGACGGGACGGATGTCAGAGGCCATGCTGCTGCATCCACATCTCGAGGATGGCGACCTGCCACAGCTCCGAGCCGCGCAACGGCGTGATGTGCGCCGTCGGATCGGCGAACAGGGTGTCGAGATAGCCCGTGTCGAACAGGCCGCGATCGCGCGCCGCCTGGTTGGTCAGGGCCTCGCGCACCATCTCCAGATACGGCCCCTCGATGTATTTCAGCGCCGGGACGGGGAAATAGCCCTTCTTGCGGTCGATGACCTCCGACGGGACGACCAGCCGCGCCGCCTCCTTCAGCACGCCCTTGCCGCCCTGGCTCAGCTTGTGTTCCGGCGGAATCCGCCCGGCCAGCTCGACCAGCTCGTGGTCGAGGAAGGGCACCCGCGCCTCCAGACCCCAGGCCATGGTCATGTTGTCGACCCGCTTCACCGGGTCGTCGACCAGCATCACCTGGCTGTCCAGCCGCAGAGCCTTGTCGACCGGCGTCTCGGCGCGGGGCCGGGCGAAATGGGCCTCGACCAGCGCCCGGCTGACGTCGGTGTCGGCCATATAGGCCCCGTTCAGCTGGGTCTTCAGCGTCTCGTGGCTGCGGTCGAAGAAGGCCTCGGCGTAGGTCTCGACCGGATCGGCCGCCCCGACCATCGGCGGGTACCAGTGATAGCCGCCGAACACCTCGTCGGCGCCCTGGCCCGACTGCACCACCTTGATGTGTTTCGAGACCTCCTGGCTCAGCAGGTAGAAGCCGACGTTGTCATAGCTGACCATCGGCTCCGACATCGCCCCGATGGTCCCGGGCAGGGCCTCCATCAGCCGCTGGTGCGGCACGAAGATCTGGTGGTGCTTCGTTCCGTAGTGTTTGGCGATCAGGTCCGAATAGACGAACTCGTCGCCCTTCTCGCCGTTGGCCGCCTCGAAGCCGACCGAGAAGGTCATCAGGTCGCTCTGGCCCAGCTCGGCCAGCAGGCCGACGATCAGGCTGGAATCGACCCCGCCCGACAGCAGCACCCCGACCGGCACGTCGGCCACCATGCGGCGCTTCACCGCCACGCGCAGCGACTCCAGCACCCGGTCGCGCCAGTCCTCGGCCGTCAGCGACGCGTCCCCGGCCTGCCGCGTCATGTCAGGCTGCCAGTACAGGCGCTCGCGGGACGTCCCGTCCGGTTCGATCACCCGGATCGTCGCCTGCGGGAATTTCTTCACGCCTTTCAGGATCGTATGCGGCGGAGGTACGACGGCGTGGAAGGTCATGTAGTGGTGCAGACCGACCGGATCGATCGCGGTGTCGACCTCGCCCGCCGCCAGCAGGGCCGGCAGGCTCGAGGCGAAGCGCAGCCGCTTGCCCGCCTCGGCCAGATACAGCGGCTTGATGCCGAAGCGGTCCCGGGCGATCACCACCCGGCCCGAGTCGCGTTCGTGCAGGACGAAGGCGAACATCCCCTTGAACCGGTCGACGCAGGCCTCGCCCCAGGCCTTCCACGCCTTGATGATCACCTCGGTGTCGCCGTGCGAGAAGAACCGGTGCCCCAGCCCCTCAAGCTCCGCGCGCAGCTCCGGATAGTTGTAGATGCAGCCATTGAAGGCCAGCGTCACCCCGAGGTCGGAATCGACCATCGGCTGCTGGGCCTTTTCCGACAGGTCGATGATCTTCAGCCGGCGATGCCCCAGGCCCACCGGGCCGCGCATCACGATGCCGGACCCGTCCGGTCCCCTTGGCGAGAGCGCATCCGTCATGCGTTGAACGGCGCCGGCGTCGGCCGGCCGTCCGTCGAAATTGATCTCGCCGCTCAGACCGCACATGGGCCCTCCTTGAATTGTGGAAGCAGCGTGTAGATATGGTTAGTGCACTAATGAGTTCAACCCGATGACCGTGCTTTCCGTTCCGCCCGCGGCCGATCCGACCGCCTCCCTGGTCCGTTCGGTCCGCCGCATCGCCCAGGCCATCGACGTCCGGTCGCGCGAGATCTCGCGCCTGACGGGCCTGACCCTGCCGCAGCTGCTGGTGCTGCAGTCGATCCGCGCCCTCGGCGAGGTCAGCACCAGCGCCATCTCCCGCGACGTGTCGATGTCCTCGCCGACGGTGATCGCCGTGCTCGACCGGCTCGAGGCCAAGGGCCTGATCGTCCGCTATCGCTCCGGAACCGACCGGCGCGTGGTCCACGCCCGGCTCACCGACGCCGGGCTGGCCGCGCTGAAGGACGCGCCGGGCCTGATGGGGGCCGAGGCCCTGGCGCGCTGGTCCGTCCTGCCGCCCGAGCGTCAGCAGACCATGGCCGGGGCCATGGCGATCTTCGCTGACCTCATGGCCGGAGAGGCGCGCCCGACCTGACCGGCCGCCGGCGGGTCCGGCCCAGCCGTTGCTTCAGGAAGGCCCACAGCCCGACGCCGCCCAGGGCCGCCAGCGCCAGGCCCGACAGCACCGTCACCCCCTCGTACAGCCAGCCGCCCACCGAGCCCGCGTGCAGCGGATAGATGGCGTTCACGGCCCGCTCGCCGCCGGTCAGGGTCTGGGCGTCCACGGCGCGGGCGACGCCGCTCGTGGCCGGATCGATCAGCACCGTGGTGCGGCCGTTGGGATGCCATTCGCCGGGCTGTTTGAGCCGGATCGAGGCCGGCTTGCCGGGCGCCGCGGGCCAGCTGGCCATGCGCAGGGTCGCCTCGGGAAAGCGGGCCTGGGCCGCGGCGAGGGCGGCGGGCCAGTCGATGTCGCCGCTCCCGACCACGGGCGGCGGCGCCGGCTCCGGCGCGTTCGGGGCCAGCAGGGCCTTTGCCTGATCGTGAAACACCATCCCGGCCCCGGTCAGGCAGAAGACCAGCACGGGCAGGGCGGTGATCAGCCCCAGGTTCCGGTGGCTGGAGACCAGCTCGCCGCGTCGCCCCGACCTCGGCCACACCCGCCAGCGGGTGGCGCGCCAGGCCGGGGCCCAGACCACCAGCCCGGTCAGGACCAGCAGCACCGCCGCCACCGCGGCCACGCCGCCGACCAGCTCGCCGGTCTCGCCGGCCAGCAGATGATGGTGAAGGTCGAAGACGAAGGCCTCGACCCGGGCCGGGCCGGTCCAGCGGTCGAGCGTGGCGCCGTCCGGGGCGGCGAGGCCGAAATCCTCTTCGGCCAGATACAGTTTGTGCGCCCCCAGTTGCGGACCGCCGAAATCGACGGTGCGCATGTCCGGGTGATCCGCCTCCAGCCGTTCGGCGGCGGCTCCGAGCACGGCCGGATCGGCGGCGAAGCCGGCCCGCGCCTCGGGGTGTTTCAGCGCGATCCAGTCGTTCTCGAACACCAGCAGCGAGCCCGTCAGCCCGAGCACGATGAGCAGCAGCGACAGGATCGCTCCGGCCCAGGCGTGAACGGTGCGGATCGCGGCGATCACCGGCTCAGAAACTCCGCGTCAGGGTCAGCGTCGCCGTCCGCCCGCGGCCCGCGAAATAGCGCAGATTGTCGGTCGGCCCCTGGGTGTCCGAGAAATAGGAGATGTACTGCTCGTCCAGCAGATTCTGGACGCCCAGCGACACCGTTCCGAACCCCGCCTCATAGCGGACCAGGGCGTCCACAAGCGCATAGCCCTCGAAATCGTTGCGCGGGTCTTCGCCCTCGAAACCGCGCGCGAGGAAGTTCTGGGCCTGCAGACGCAGGGCCATCGGCCCGACCTCGTACTCGCCCCACAGCAGCAGACGATCCGGCGAGATATTGGCGCCGTCCAGATCGCGGTTGATCGGCCCGCCGTCGACGCTCGCGCTGCGGCCGTCGAGGGCGGCGAAGCTGCCGCCGACGGTGAAGGCGTCGGTGGTGCGCCACAGGCCCTTCAGCTCGAGGCCGTCGATGCGGGTGGCCCGGCGCTCCACCTCGAGGTCGCCCGACGGCCGCCGCACGTACAGCGCTCCGCGGTCGGCCTCGGAGCGGAACACCGCGGCGGACAGCTCCACCCGGTCGCCGCGATATTCGATCCCGATCTCGGTGTTGTCGGTGACCACCGGCTCCAGATCCAGGAAGTCGTCGACATCCTCGTTCGGCGTGGTGACCGCGCGCAGCACCCGGCCGACGTCCGGCATGGTGAAGCCCTGGGCGAACGATCCATAGACCAGCAGGTCCGGGCGCACCTCGAAGGCGGCCCCGATGTTGAACAGCGTCTCCTCGAAGCCCGGCTCGCCGCCGGCCACCGTCTGCGGGCCGTAGAAATAGAGGGTCTCGAAATCGTCGACCTTCAGCTTCGCCGACTCGTGCCTCACGCCCGCCGACAGGGTCAGGCGATCCGCCATCAGCGACTGGTTCAGCTGCAGGAAGGGCGACAGGCTCTCATAGGCCGTCTCCGGCACCCAGTTGCGGTTGGTCAGCACCAGTTCCTGATAGGTCTCGTCGCGCAGACCGTCGACGCCGACCAGGGCCTTCAGTCCCGCCACGCCGGGAACGTCGCCCTGCCAGTCGATCTTGAAGCCCAGCTTCTCGGAGTTGTTGGCCGACTGGTCGAACAGCGTCCCCGCCGGGGCGATCGCCGGGTCCTGGAAGGAGGCGAAGCGGCCGCCGCCGAACACGCCGGCATAGTCGTGGGCGAAGACCTGGGCCCGCAGCACGCCGCCGAACAGGGTCCGGTCGGTGTAGGTCAGGGCCGCCGAGGTCACCTCGTTCGACGGCTGGAAGCCTTCCGGCGCGCCGCGGACGGCGCTGGTGGGCACGCCCGTGGTCCGGTTCCCCGCTACGGTGACGTAGTCGCCGTCGCCCTCGAGGTCGAAGCGGTTGATCCAGCCTTCCAGCCGGCGGTCGTCGCCGAGGTCCCAGCCGGCGCGGGCGAAGAACGACAGGGCCTGCGAGTCCTGCACCTCGCCCTGGGCGCCGTCGAAGCCGATGCGTCGGCCTTCGGCGTCGTAATAGGCGCCGCGGGTCTCGAACGCCGCGCCGAGGGTCAGGTCGAACGTCCCGAAATCCTGTCCGCCGATGGCGGCCAGCTTGTAGCCGAGGCCGTCGCCCTGGATCTCGTCGTCGGTGGTGACCTGGGCCATCATCCGCCCGGTCAGGCCGTCGCTCTCGGCGGGCTTGCGGGCGGTGACGTAGTTGACCACGCCGCCGGTGGCGCCGATCCCCTGGATGGCGTTGGAGCCGAAGATCACCTCGACCCGGTCGATGAAGAAGGGATCGATGGTGTAGCCGTCCCGGCTGTCGTCGCGCAGCGGCGTCGACTGCGGTACGCCGTCGACCAGATAGAGGGGCGACCGTCCGCGCAGGCTCTCGCCGAAGCCGGACAGCTTCTGCCGGGTCGGCGAGAAGGACGGCACCAGGGTGGCGACGGTTTCGACCGCCGAGGCGCCGAGCGCCGTCTGCTGTTCGACGGCGCGGGCGTCGATCACCTCGATGGTGGCGGCCAGCGCCGACCGCGGGGCCTCGATCCGCGAGGCGGTGACCACCACCTCGTCCAGCGTCGCGGGCTCCGCCTCCTGCGCCATGGCGGGCAGGGCGATCAGCAGGCTGGCCAGGGAAACGGAGGCGAGAAGGCGGTGAGTCACGGGGGAGTCCACGGGAGAGCGGGGGAGGGAGGCGCCTTCCAGCATGGCGAATGTTGCGAGTCAATCGCACTCTCATTCGCAACATCATCGACCCGCGTTCTGAAACCGGACCGCCGCCCGGGGATTGAGGGAGGACGTTCCCGTCAGGCGCCCCGCCATGTCTCCGATCAAACCGCCCTTCGACCGTCTCGTCCCGGCCCTGCGTCGGGCCGCGTCCCGCGTGCGAGGCGGTCACGTCGTGGCGCTCTCGGCGGTCGCGGTTGCGGCGTTTGGTCTCGTGGGCCTGCGCGCCGTCGACCTGCCCGGGCCCCGTCCGATCAGCGACACCGACCGGCTGCGGATCGAGGTCGTCCATCCGGTCGAGCCCGAGATCGTCCCGGGCTCGGTGATGGAGGTCGGCGAACTCGTCGACGGCTTCCAGGGCGTGCCGCCGCCGCTCCCGCCGCTGACCGACGTCGCCTGGGCCCCGGACGAAAGCTGGAACGATTTTGACGAGGGCTATGCCCCGTCCCGTCCCGAATCGCGCCGCGTCGCCGAGGTGCGACATTATGAGTCCCGCCCGGAACCCGATCGGCCCTCGCCTGTGCGCGCGGTCCAGCGCTGGTTCGGATTCGACGCGCCCCGTCGGGATTTCCAGGCCGAGCGCGCCGCCCGCCGCGCGCGCATGGAGGCCATGGAGCGCGACGCCCGCGAACGCCACGCCCGCGAACGTTACGCCGCCGAACGGTTCCGCCGCGAGCGGGCCGAGGACGAACGCTACGCCTTCGAACGCCGCCGCCGCGAACGCCTTGAGGACGACCGCTACGCCTGGGACGGCGGCCGCGACGAATTCCGCGACTCGCCCCGGTGGCGCGACGACCGGCCGCCTCCGCGCGAGGACGACGGCCGCTACGCGCGCCACGACCCGCCCGAGCCGCCGCCCGGCTACGCGCCGGCCCCGCCGCCTCCCGGCCCGCGCCCCTACGCCGACTGGGGCCGCTGAGCCCTCCAGCCGGCTGGTGGTTCATCACAACGACCACGGCGAAGCCACGACGAACACGGCGTGAGCCTGCCCGCCGGCCCATCGCGGGCCCTTGCCCGCAATCCTCAATGGCGTCTCCCTGACGGGAGCCGCCGGCCCTCCGGCCCCGTCGTGTTCGTCGTGACCCGTCGTGCCCGCCGTGATGAACCTCGGCTCCCGAAGGCCCATTGCTGCGCTGCAAGTTCATGCGCAGCCATCAAACTTTCAGCAACCAACCCTCTGTTTTCCCTGCACATCGTCTTCCCCTCAGCGTCCTGAACCCGCCTGGGGGGAAAGCCGTGGGACAATCGGTCCGTCCCGTCGCAAGGGAGGCGCAGAGGCCTTGCGTGATCTGGCGGCGGGATGTGGAGAAGCGGGGGCCCGGTTCCCGGCTGGCAGAGCAAGTCAGCCAACGCCCGGGGTCTGATCGAGGAGATCGGACGTCAGGGGCGAGGGGGATACTCGCCCGGTCCGGGGACTGGTCACGCAAGACCAGCCCGCCCGCCGGAGGCGCTGCGGTAAGGCGTTAAGAGCG
>JAESFZ010000180.1_pt1 | contig 94988 bp, 78 predicted proteins | sample 9269561 | NCBI WGS metagenome assembly JAESFZ01 (sample SAMN14515552, study PRJNA621657) | algae metagenome | isolation source: Tildeniella nuda ZEHNDER 1965/U140 and co-occurring heterotrophs from wet... | place: Switzerland: Stansstaad, Zurih | collected 1965-01-01 | reverse complement strand
CCCCTCCCCCGCCACGCGGGGGAGGATCACGGAGAGGCCGGTGAAGGGAACCGACCAATGACTTTCGTTCACGACTGCAGAGGAACGCTCGCGTGATACGTCCTGCAACGGCTCGCCGCAGCCTGTTGATCTTTGTCCTGCCGGCCCTCGCGATCTACCTGGGCTTTGCGGTGCTGCCGCTGCTGATTTCGATCGGCATGAGCCTGTTCGATACCGGCAAGGCGGGCACCGGCTTTGTCGGGCTTGGCAACTATCTCTACCTGTTCACGCAACCGGTGGTGAGCGCCCGGTTCTGGAATGCGCTGTTCAATAATTTCAAGTACTTCGCCATTCATGTTGCCGTAGAGATTCCGATCGGGCTGCTGCTCGCGGCGTTGCTCACCGGTGGCACGCTCAGCCGCAGCGAGGGGATCTACCGTACGCTGCTGTTCATTCCGGCGACGCTGTCGGTGGTGATCGTCGGCTTCATCTGGCGGCTGATCATCAACCCGCTCTGGGGGCTCGTCGGCTTCCCGCTGCTCGGCAACCAGCTGACGGCGCTGCCCACCATCTCGCTGATGGGGGTCTGGCAATATGTCGGCATCCCGATGGTGTTCCTCTATTCGGCGCTGATCGCGGTGCCCAATGACGTGGTCGAGGCGGCGCGCATCGATGGCGCAAGTCCGTGGCGGATCTTCTGGGGCATCAAGTTCCCGCTGATCCTGCCGCAGTTCGGGCTGATCGTGATCCTCACCTTCATCTGGACCTTTAACGGCTTCGACCTGGTGTTCGCGCTCAACGGCTCGGCGCCCGGCCCGAACTACTCGACCGATATCCTCGGCACCTTCTTTTACCGCACCTTCTTCGGCTCGAGCGGCCAGGTGGCCGACCTTGATCTCGGCGCCACCGTCGCCACCGTGATCTTCACCCTGATGCTCGCTGTCACCGCCGCCTATTTCTGGCTGGTGCAACGCCGGCTCAAGGCCCACGCGGTTTGAGGGGCAGGGGCATGACCACAATGACCACAGAACTTGCCCACGAAACCCGGCTCCTGAGGGAACGCCGCCGCTGGAATGTCGAGCGCATCGCGGTGCACGCCGTACTGCTGGCCTTCGTCGCCCTGGCGCTCGGGCCGATCCTCATCGTCATCCTCAATTCGCTGAAGACCACGCCGGCGATCTTCGGCGGGCCGTTTGCGCTGCCCACCGCCGAGAGCTTCAGCCTCGCCGGTTACGAGCGGGTGCTGACGCGTGGCAACTTCGTCGCCAACTACCGTAACAGCCTGATCGTCACGCTGGTGTCGGTGGTGCTCACTGTCGGGCTTTCGACGCTGGCGGCGTTCGCGCTGGTCGAATACCGGGTGCGCTTCGTGCCGCTGCTGGCCGGGCTGTTCATCGTCGGCGTCATGCTGCCGATCCGGCTCGGCACCATCCCGCTGATCCAGATCATGATCGGCCTCAAGCTGATGGATACGCTCTGGGCGCTGATCCTCGTCTACACGGCGATGAGCATCCCGCTCGGCGTCACGCTGATGATGACCTATTTCCGCACCGTGCCGACGGAGCTCAAGGAAGCGGCGCGGGTCGATGGGGCGAGCGAGTTCCGCACTTTCTCGATCATCCTGCCGCTGGTGCGGCCGGGGCTGGCGGCGGTCGCCACCGTCACCATGCTGCCGATCTGGAACGATCTGTGGTTCCCGCTGATCCTCGCGCCGGGCAAGGCCAACCAGACGGTGACGCTGGGGGTGCAGCAGTTCGTCGGCCAGTTCCTCAACGATTACCCGGCGCTGCTCGCGGCGCTGACCCTGGGGGCGCTGCCGCTGGTCGTGCTCTTCACCATCTTTTCCCGCCAGTTCATCCGCGGGCTCAGCGCCGGCTACGGCAAATGAGCCAGCATCCCGAGTTTCGAGACGAGGCGATTGCCATGACGCATGCTCACGAAGGCCACACCCACGCGGCGCACGCCGTTTCCCACGGCGTCGCAGCTTTGCCGCCGCCGCGCTATCTGCAGGCGCTGGCGCCGCTCAGCCCCAACGAGATCAATGCCGCGGTGGCGGTGATCAAGGCCGATGCCGAGCTGGGGCCCGGCGCGCTCTATGGCAATCTCGACCTGCGCGAGCCGACCCCCGACGAGTGGCGCGCCCACTTGGCCGGCACGCACTTGCGGCGCGAGGCGCGGCTCAACATCTCGCACAAGGATCGCCCCGGTGTCTGGATGGTGATCGTCTCGCTCGAGGCCAATGCGATCGTCTCGCGCCGGCATTTCCCCACTGCCAAATCGGCGTTCCAGGTCGAGCAACTGCTCGATGTCGAGCGGGTGGTGAAGGCCGACCCGCGCTTCATCGAGGCGTGCCGCAAACGTGGCATCACCGACATGACCGGGGTGTGCGTCGACAGCTGGTCGGGCGGCAATTTCGGCGACGCGGGCGAGGAGGGCCACATGGTCTCCTATGCCCATTGCTGGCTGCGCCTCTATGCCAACGAGAATTTCTACGCCCACCCGATCGACGGGCTGAATGTTGCCGTCGACGTCAAGACCGGCGAGGTGCTGCGCATCGACGATCATGGCGGCCCGCCGATCCCGATCACCGATATTCCCTACGACCCGGAGTTCATGCCGCCGGCGCGGGCGCCGATGAAGCCGCTGAATGTCATCCAGCCTGAGGGCACCAGCTTCACCATGGATGGCCACGCCATCGGCTGGGACAAGTGGACGCTCGGCATCGGCTTTTCGCCGCGCGACGGCATCATCCTGCACGATATCCGTTATGCCGGCCGGCCGGTGGTGCGCCGCGCGGCGCTGGGCGAACTGGTGGTGCCCTATGGCTCGCCCGAGCGCGGGCACTATCGCAAGAACATCTTCGATATCGGCGAATACGGTTTCGGCAAGTTCAACCACTCGTTGAAGCTCGGCTGCGACTGCCTTGGCGCCATTCACTATCTCGACAGCCACTATTGCGGGCTCGATGGCGGCCTGATCAGCATCGAGAAGGGCATCTGCATCCATGAGGAAGATACCGGAATCCTCTGGAAGCACTGGGATTTCCGGGCCGATCGCACCGAGCTGCGCCGTGGCCGGCGGCTGGTGATCTCCTGCGTCAACACGGTCGGCAATTACGAGTATGCGCAGTACTGGTATTTGGACCAGGCCGGCGAGATCAGCTTCGAGGTGAAGGCTACCGGCATCGTCAACACCATGGCGTGCGAGCCGGGCCGCCCAAGCAAATATGTGAGCGAGATTGCGCCGGGGCTGACCGCGCCGATCCACCAGCACATCTTCTGCGCCCGGCTGGATATGGCGCTCGACGGGGGTGGCAACAGCCTCGTCGAGGTCAACAGTTTTGCCGAGCCGGTGGGGCCGAACAATCCGCATGGCAACGGCTTTTATGCCACCGAGACGGTGCTCAAGACCGAGCTCGAAGCTGGCCGCCGCGCCAGCGCCGAGACGCACCGCACCTGGAAGGTGATCAACCCCAATAAGCTCAACGCCGTGGGGAAACCCGTCGGCTACCGGCTGCACGCGAGGGATTGCGTCACGCCGTTCCTCGCCGAGAACGGGCCTTCCGGCACGCGCTCCAACTTCGTCCGCAACCATGTGTGGGTGACGCCCTTCCACCCCGATGAGCGCTATCCGGCGGGCGAATATGTCTGCAATTCCGATGGCTCCGATGGGCTGGCCGAGATCGTCAAGCAGAACCGGCCGGTGGAGAATACCGACATCGTCCTCTGGCACTGCTTTGGCCTCCATCACGTGGTGCGGCCGGAGGATTTCCCGGTGCAGCCCACCATGTCGGCCGGCTTTGCGCTGATGCCGTCGGGGTTCTTCAACCTCAACCCCTCGAATGACCTGCCGCGCGAAACCAATACGGCGAGCGTATTGGCCGATGGCAGCATCGCCTGCCACTGCTGATGTCTCGCACGAGCCCGGTCCCATGGCCCGCCCTCGCCGCCGTTGCGGCGGCGACGGCGTTGGGCTGGGCCGGGCTGGTTGCCCTCGGCGCCGGCGGGATCGAGGCGATCTGCGGTGGCAGTGGGCTGCCATTGGTGCTGGGAACGGCGGTGATGTGGGGGCTGATGGCCGCAACAATGATGCTGCCCTGCGCCATCCACGATATCGCCGAGGCGGCCCGGCATGGCTGGCGCGCCGCGGCGCGGCTGACCCTCGTCTGCATCGCGCCGCCAGCAGGGCTGGCCGTCGGCCTGGGCCTGGCGCTGACGCCGGTGGCCCTCGGCACCCCGACACTGCTGGCGATCGCCGGCAGCGCCTTGCTGGCCGAGGCAGCGCTGCCGGCCTGGCCGATGCGGCTGGGCGCAGCGGTGGCGATGGTCGCCTTGCAACTGATCGGCGGCATGGAGCTCGGCTGGATGGCGCTTTCAGCCATCTGGATGCTGGCCCTGGCGCTGGCGCCGGCGCGCCGGCTGGCCACGGTCGCCGCCGGTGCCATGCTGCTCGGGCTCGCCGTGGCCTGGAGTTTGTGACGTCCGCCGAACGGACGCCGAAATGAGGAGGAAAGCATGCCGCTCAAATCGATCAACCCGGCGACCGCTGCGCTGATTGCCGAATACCCCGCCGACAGCGCCGCCGAAATCGAGGCAAAGCTCGCGACGGCCTGGGAGGCCTGGCAAAGCTGGAGCCAGACGCCGTTAGCCACGCGCAGCGCGTTGTTGGCGCGGCTCGGCGACCTCTTGGAGCAGCGCGCCGACGATTACGCGCGGCTGATCACCATGGAGATGGGCAAGCCGATCGGCGAGGCGAAAGCCGAGGTGCTGAAGGCGGCCTCCGGCGCCCGGCATTTTGCCGCCGAAGGCCCGGCTTACCTCGCCGACCAGCCGATCGCTGGCACGCCGTCGCGGGTGCGCTACCAGAGCCTGGGGCCAATCTTCGGAATCATGCCGTGGAACCTGCCGTTCTGGCAGGTACTGCGCTTCTTCATCCCGACGGCGCTGGCCGGCAATGTGGTGCTGGTCAAGCACGCCGAGACGGTGCAGGGGGCGGCCCGCGCCATCGCACAGCTGGTGCGCGATGCCGGCGGGCCGGAGGGGCTCTATACCAACCTCGCCATTCCCAACGAGACCATTGCCGAAGTTGCCCGGCAGATCGTGCTCGATGACCGGATCCGCGCCGTGACCCTCACCGGCTCCACTGCGGCGGGGCGCGCCGTGGCGGCAGCGGCGGGCTCGGTGGGAAAGAAAGTGGTGCTGGAGCTCGGCGGCTCGGATGCCTTCGTGGTGTTCGCCGATGCCGATCTCGACAAGGCGGTGCAACTGGGGGTGGTGTCGCGCTTCTCCAACAACGCGCAGAGTTGTATCGCGGCCAAGCGCTTCCTCGTCGAGCGCTCGGTGTTCGACAGCTACGTCGCCCGCTACGCCGCGGCGGCCGGCGCCCTGGTGATCGGCGACCCTGCCGACCCCGCCACCAAGCTCGGGCCGATGGCGCGGGCCGACTTGGTCACGACCACCGAGCGGCAGGTGCGCGACGCGGTGGCGGCCGGGGGCAGGGTGGTGGCCGGTGGTAGGCGGGTGAGCGGGCCGGGCAATTACTACGAGGCGACAGTGATCGTCGGGGCCGACCCGGACGCACCGATCATGCGTGAGGAGTTCTTCGGCCCGGTGGCGCTGTTCTTCCCGTTCGAGGGCGAGGACGAGGCCGTGCGGCTCGCCAACGTCACCGAATATGGGCTGGGCGGCGCGGTGTGGAGTTCCGACACCGAACGGGCGCAGCGCGTCGCCGATCGGCTCGAGGCGGGCGCGGTGTTCATCAACGATTTCGTCCGCTCCGACCCGCGCGCGCCATTCGGCGGGGTGAAGGGCTCGGGCTTCGGGCGCGAGCTGGGGGCGCTGGGGGCGCGGGAGCTGACCAATGCGAAGCTGGTGTGGGGGAGTTAGGGACTGCGCTGAGGCTGGCGGTCGGCGAACCCTCCCCCGCTGGCGGGAGAGGGCACCCGACTGCAAGCCCGGTTCACTTGGTCAGAACTATGCCAGCAACCGCCGCAGCACCGCAAAACTGCCCGCATCCATCTGCGCGACGTTGAAGCGCATGAAATTGCCGGCGGTCTGGGCGGCGCTGAAGGCGTTGCCGGGGGCCAGCACGACGCCGTCGGCCAGGGCGGCGCGCGCGAGGGCGGCGCTGTCGCGGCCCTGGGGCAGACTGCACCACAGGAACATGCCGGCGCGGGGCTCCAGCCAAGGGGTTATGCCGATCTCGCGCAGCTGCTCGCCGACGCTGCGGCGGGCACGCTCCAGCCGGGTGCGCACCGCCTCGGCGTGGCGATGGAAACGGCCGTCGCCGAGCACGCTCAGCACCAGCGCCTCGTTCAGCCGGGCGCCGCCGAACATGGTGGCGATCTTGAGTTCGATCAGCGGCTCGAGCCACTCGTGCTTGAGCGCGATGAAGCCGCAACGCAGCGAGGCGGAGAGGGTTTTGGAGAAGCTGCCGATCTGGATGACTCGGTCGAGTCCGTCGAAGCCGGCGAGCCGCGGCGCCGGGCTGTGCTCGAAATCGGCGAAGATATCGTCCTCGATGATCACCAGCCCATGCTGGTCGGCGAGCTTCAGCACGCGATGCGCGGTCGTGGGCGACAGCGTCGCCCCGGTAGGGTTATGGACGGCCGAATTGGTGATGTAGAGGCGCGGGCGCTCCGCCGCGAGGGTTGTGGCGAAGGCCTCGAGATCAGGGCCGTTCGCGGTGTAGGGGACGCTCACCACCCGCACCCGATGGGCGCGCAGCAGCGCCTGGAAGTTGAAGTAGCAGGGGTCGTCGACCAGCACGGTGTCGCCCGGCTCGAGCAGGAAGCGGCAGATCAGGTCGATGGCCTGGGTGCCGCTTTCGGTGAGGATGATCTGGTCGGGCGCCGCCTCGACGCCGCGCTCGCCGAGGCGCCGGCTGATCAATTGGCGCAGCGGCGGAAGCCCGAGCGGCGTTCCGTAGTTGGTGAGCGTGTCGATGCCGGCCCGTGACGCGGCGCGCAGGGCTTTCCTGAGGCTCGGTTCGGCCATCCAGGCGGCAGGCAGCCAGCCGCAGCCGGGCTTGGGCACGGCATTGTCGGCTTCGAGCGACTGGCGGGAGACCCAGAGCGGGTCGATCGCCCGATCGAGTTTCGGCTCCACCGCCGAGAGCTGCATCGGCTGGGGCTGCGGCGCCACGTAGAAGCCGGAGCCGGGCCGCGACACGATCGCTCCCGCCGCCACCAGCCGGCTATAGGCCTCGACCACCGTCGACACCGAGACAGCGGCGGATTTCGCCAGCGACCGTACCGAAGGGAGCCGCGACCCGGCGACGAGGCTGCGCGAAGCGATGCGGGCGCGCACCAGCGCCATCACCTGGTCGATGCGGCTTTGCGGGGTGATCTGTGCTGTGTCTGTGGCCATAACAGTTTGCTCAAACTGTACTGGACTGTAGCTGGCGCGGCTGACGTGGGCAACCGATAAGGCGGAAGGCCGGCTGCCCCTCACCCTGACCCTCTCCCCAGAGGGGAGAGGGGACGATTGGAGCACCGACTATGCCACATCACCCCCTCTCCCCACTGGGGAGAGGGTTGGGGTGAGGGGCAGTTCAGATCGACATTGGTTGAATGGAGTGCAGCATGGACCGGTCGGCGAGCGGTTGGATCAACGGGTTGATCGGGGTGATCATCTTTTCGGGCTCGCTGCCGGCGACCCGACTGGCGGTTGCGGCGTTCGACCCGGTGTTCTTGACCGTGGCGCGCGCCGGTATTGCCGGGCTGCTCGGGCTCGGGCTGCTGCTGCTGTTCCGGCAGCCCCGGCCACGGGCGAGCGACCTCGGCTCGCTCGCCATCGTTGCCCTGGGCGTGGTGGTCGGCTTTCCGCTGCTGACGGCGCTGGCGCTGCAGCACGTCACCTCGGCGCATTCCATCGTCTTTATCGGGCTGTTGCCGCTGTCGACGGCGATCTTCGGGGTGATCCGCGGCGGCGAGCGGCCGAAGCCGGCCTTCTGGGCCTTCTCGCTCTTGGGCAGCCTGCTGGTCGCCGGCTTTGCGCTGGCGCAGGGCGGCGAGGCGTCGCCGCTCGGCGATGGGCTGATGCTGGCGGCGATCATCGTCTGCGGGCTCGGCTATGCCGAGGGGGCGAAGCTGTCGCGCACGCTGGGCGGCTGGCAGGTGATCTCATGGGCGCTGCTGCTGTCGCTGCCGCTGATGGCGGTACTGACGGTGCTCTGGTGGCCGGCGTCGTTCGCGTCCGTCGGCCTGCCGGCCTGGCTCAGTCTCGGCTATGTCTCGCTGTTCAGCATGCTGGTCGGCTTCGTCTTCTGGTATCGCGGCCTGGCGCAGGGCGGCATCGCCGCTGTCGGGCAATTGCAACTGCTGCAGCCGTTCTTCGGGTTGGCACTGGCAGCGGGGCTGTTGGGCGAGACGGTGACGCCGGCCATGCTGCTGGTGACGGTGGCGGTGATCGGGTGTGTGGCCGGGGCACGGCGGTTTGCGAAATAGGTTGGATTGAGCGTGGGGCTCCCCCCTCCCACCACGCTGTCGCGTGGTTCCCCCTCCCCCGCAGGCGGGAGAGGGTGTCCCGACTGAGGGTTAAGCGGTCTCGGAATGTGCAGTCGGCCGCCCTCTCCCGCTTGCGGGGTCACGGATGAGCGCCATAGGCGCTCACCGTTGGGGGACCAGCCGAAAGGCTGGTGGGAGGGGGGAGCCGCACGCGCTGATTCACCCCCGCATCTTCCGCTCCAGCAAGCGCCGCTCCGCCTCGAGCCGCACCAGCGGCAAAGCCCGGGCATAAGCCGCTTGCGCCTCGGCCGTTCGTCCCAGCCGGTCGAGCAGGTCGGCGCGCGCCGCGTGCAATGGCCAGTAGCTGTCGAGTGCGCCGGTGGCCGCCAGCGCCTCGACCAGCTGCAGCGCCCGCTCCGGACCATCGACCATCGACAAGGCTGCGGCGGCGTTGAGTTCGACCACTGGCGTCGGGGCGAGGCGCAGCAGCACCTGGTAGAGCGCTGAGATCTGCGGCCAGTCGGTGGCGGCGAAGCTCGGGGCCTCGGCATGGAGCGCGGCGATCGCCGCCTGTACGCCATAAGGGCCGATGCGGCGCGGTTGCCCCAAGGCCCGCTCGACCAATGCCTTGCCTTGGGCGATGGCGACGCGGTCCCAGCGGGTGCGATCCTGCTCCTCGAGCAGCAGCAATTCGCCGGCGCCGTCGCTCCGCCCATCGAGCCGTGCGGCATGCAGCAGCATCAGGGCGAGAAGGCCGGCAATCTCGGGTTCGCCCGGCAGCAATTGGTCGAGCAGGCGGCAGAGCCGGATCGCTTCGGCGCAGAGTTCGGGCCGGGTGGTCGCCGTGCCGGTGCTCGGGGCATAGCCCTCGGTGAACACCAGGTAGACCACGGCCAGCACCCCCGCCAGCCGCTCGGCCAGCAGCTCGCGGCTCGGTACTTCATAGGGAATGGCGGCGTCGCGGATCTTCGCCTTGGCGCGCACCAGGCGCTGCGCCATGGTCTCCTCGCTGACGAGGAAAATGCTGCCGACCGCGGCGGTGCTCAACCCGCAGATGGTGCGCAGCGTCAGCGCCACTCGAGTTTCGAGCGCCAGCGCTGGGCGGCAGCAGGTGAAGATCAGCCGCAGCCGATCGTCCTCGATCTCATCGAGGTCCGCCTCCGCCCCGGCAATGGCGCGTTCGGCCGCCAGGGTCTTCAGCTTGCCGCGCAGCGTGACGCGGCGGCGGATACGGTCGATGGCCTTGTGCCGTCCGGTATTGACCAGCCAGGCGCGCGGATTGTCGGGCAGGCCGGTCTCAGGCCAGCGCAGCAGCGCCGCCTCGAAGGCATCCTGCGCGCCTTCCTCGGCCAGCTCGAAATCGCCGACGAGGCGGATCAGCGTGGCCAGCACGCGACCCGCCTCGTGGCGATAGACCGCTTCGATGTCGGCTCGGTCGATCAGCGCCGTGCCTCAGTACATGCGCGCGAGGCTGTCGATCGGCCGGACTTCCACCGCGCCGGCGCTGAACGGGATCTTGCCGGCGATCATCAGGGCCTCGTCGAGGTCCCTGGCCTCGACGATGTAGTAGCCGCTGAGCTGCTCGCGGGTTTCGGCGAACGGCCCGTCGGTGGTGAGCGATTTGCCGTCGCCGCGGCGGATGGTGGTGGCGGTGCTCGAGGGCTTCAGCTTGTCGCCGCCCTTGAGGTGCCCGCTCTTGACGATATCCTGGGTGAAGCGCGCATAGGCCTCGCCCATCGCCTTGCCCTGTTCGGGCGTCGCCGCGCTCATCGCCGCTTCGTCACCATAGATCATCAGCAGGTACTGCATTGTCATCTCCATATGCTGGCAGGTTACCGGCGATCGGTCGAACGGGGGGATGACGAGATCGACAGGCGGGCGAGAATTATTTCTGCGGGGCGGGCGAAGCGGCCCGGCGCAATGCTAACCGATGGCGGCAGCACGGCGCCACCCGCCGTGCGGCAGGCTGGTCGGCGCCCACGGGCTCGGTGGCTACAGGCAGTTGCTCACCAGCCGGAAGCCCGAGGCGGCGTCGCCTGAGCGACACGGATGGCTGGGGGCGCCTTCGAGCGTTGCCTTCACGTCCGCCATCACCGTTTCGTCGAGGAAGGCGTAGGCGTGGCCAAATTCGGCTTCGATGCCCGGCAGCTCCGAGGCATCGACGCTGTCGACGCCGGCGACCACCGTCATGTTGGGCCCGCCGACACCCAGACGCGGCAGGCCGCCGCGCGCAAGGTTGCCGCTGGCATCGAGCGCGAAATCCTTGTCGGAAGCATAGATGGTGACCTTGCTCGCAACACTCGCCAGTTGCTGGAACGACTGCAGGAACTGGTCGGTATCGATATCGGGCGCGGCATAGACCACGTTGTTGAACTTGCCCGGAAACGCCCCTGGCAGCTCGCCGCGAAACTCGCAGTCGGTGAGGGCGGCGTGCACCAGGCGCGCGCCATGGCTGTGGCCGAACAGGATGATGTTCTCGGGCGTAACCGCCTTGGCGAGATCGAGCAGGAAGGCGCGGAACTGCTGGCAGCTCGAGGCGGCGATCTGGATGTCGTGGCCATAACCGTCATAGGCAGGGCGCAGCAGGTTGTTGCCGTTGAAGCGCAGGATCTCCTTGCCGGAAGCCCAGCTGTAGAGCATCGGGATCCCCGGTAGTTCGCCATCGAGCTTCAGCCGGACGATGCCGGTCAGCGCATCTTCGACCGAATTGTTGAAGCCGTGCACATAGAGCAGGATGCGCTCACCCGGCCGCTGCTCGAGCGCCGCCTTTGCCGCGGCCAGGAACGCCGTGCGATCGATCTCGCCGCTGGTGAAGCTGGCGAGATCCTTCTTTACCTCAGGGGTAGCCTCGGCGCCGAAGGGCGAGCCAAAGATGCCGGGCGTGGGCGGCGGGGCATCGTCCTTGCGCAGCGGAAAGGTTGCGATGGCCGAGGTGAAGATCGGCGCATAACCGGCCGAGTGCCGGTCGGTGAAGGTCTGGACCGTATTGTCTGCAGCCAGCTGCACTTCCCGCGCCACCGCAATGGCGACATTGACCGGCACGCAGGTATAGAACTGGTTGTCGCAGAAGTTGCTGAGCTGCTGCATCGCCACCTGCGGCACCGGGCCGGTGCCGAACTGGTTGGCGGTGGCGAACCGCTGGATCGCCTGATCGGAGAGGGCGCGGTTGTCGGTGGCGCCGAGCCTGTTGACATCATCAAGCGCCAGCGGCAGGGCCGCGTTGGCGTCGCCGCCCTGCAGACCCTGCTGCAGCCGCTCGATGCCCTCCAGACGCCGCTGCGGGTTGTTGCCTGCCGTCTCGAGCAGGTACTTGCCTTGGGCCGTGAAGGCTGCGGGTATCCCGGCAGCCGCCGCCTTGTTGAGCAATACCAGGCCGGTCGCCGGGTCGGCGGTGATGCCGTGCCCGCGCAGCAGGGCCTCGCCGAACAGCGTCGTGGCGTCGAGGTTGCCCATCTCGTGCGCCCGGCGCAGATCCTCGACGTTCTGGCGCCAGAGCGGGCTTTGCGGCGACAGACCCTCCACCCCCGCCAGCATTTCGGCTTCGTAGACCGGCGTCTCGAACGGCTGGGTCTGGATGAAGGGTTCGAAGCTCTCGGTAATCTCGGTGGCGGTGGCCGCGGGGGCGAGCGGCTGGAGGAACCTCGTGTTGTTGAGTTGCAGCCGGCTGCCAAGGTCTCGGGCGACCTGATCGGCCAGCAGGGCCGATGGCGCGGCATCGAGCTGGATGGTGACGAGGTCGTTGGTGAACTGCAGCTCGCCGGGGGTGAAATTCTGGGTGAACACCGGGCCACCCGGAGCAGCGGGCAGGGCCGGCGCCGCCTGGTTCTGCGCTCGCGCAGCACTTGCCACCAGGCACCAAAGTGCAGCAACAGCAAGAAACGAACTCAGCTTCGACATCCGTCCACTCCCGATCCGGCAGCAAAATCAGTCGCTCAGTGAGTCATAATCTTACACAGGACTGGGCGATCCTGTCACTGCCCGGACACGAAGAATAAATTGCAGAGCTGCTGACGTCGCTTGGTGTCATCTCTGAGCGTGATGATTCTGCAGCTGAAATGCGATAGGGCATATCTTCGTCCAACCGGCTTGCGCGGCTGTGGATGGAATATTTCCTCGTGAAGATATTGTCGTTCGGCGGAAAATGCGCTGTGATGATAGCGAAAGTCTCAACGATCGGCTGGATGAAATCTTGTCATGAAGATGATCTCGTCAGCATCAGGCAATGACGCGGCGTGGCGACGCCTTTCGGCATTGGTGCTCATGCTGGCGGTGATACTCGGCGGTTCGGGCGCCCTGGCGCGGGAGGGGCATGCCTCCCGGCTGGTGGTGTTCGTGCATGGCATATTCGGCACCATCGACAGCACGTTCCGGGCTGAGGGCCAGCGACTGGGCTGGCCGGAGATCACCGATGCCGACCCGCTGTTCGACGACGCCGACATCCGCACGTTCGAGTTCGAATCCACGCTAAACCCGAGCAGTTCGCGCATCATCGACATTGCCAAGCTGATGAAGACCGAGCTCGAAGCCGAGGATATCGACATCCTCGGCTACAACGACGTGGTGTTCGTCGCGCATAGCCTGGGCGGCATCGTGGTGCGCCAATACCTGGTGAACGAGAGCAAGCTCGAGGGCCGGGGCGTGCTTGCCGGCGGGCGCATCAAGGGCCTCTACCTGTTGGGCACGCCGATGAACGGCGCCGGCATCGCCAATCTCGGCTCCGAGTTCTTCAACAGCCCGACGCTGTTCGAACTCAACGAGAGCCACGACCCCAACGCGTTTCTCAACCGGCTGCGCGCCGATTGGATCGATGCGAAGCTCGGCACGGAGATCCCGTCCGATTGCATCCATGAGACCAAGGGCGAGGTGACGTTCGAAGTGCTGGGCTTCGAGCTATGGAGCGCCGAGCCGGCCGACCGGGAAAGCGTCGAGGCGCTCTGCAATATCGGCCTGTCGGGCTTTCCGGAGAACCATAGTGGCCTGGTCAAGCCGACCGGGCAGGGGGACTACCGCCACAACCGGTTCCAGCAGTTCTTCCTCGGGCTGTTCCCGGATGCCGACGACGCCATGGGCGACGACGAGATCGTGCTGGCCCGGTGCGAGGCCAGCAAGTTCGGCGACGGCGTGACCTACCAGCTGGCGCAGGAGCTCGATCTGAAGAGCCTGAAATATCACTACTCGCGCTACCTGCCCAAGGACTGGCCAGCCGGTGGACCGCTGGGCATGGTGTTTCGCCAGACCGCGCCAAAGGTGGTGGTGCTGCACTTCTCCTGCTTTCAGCAGGGGCCCGAGACCGAGACCGGCATCGCCGAAGGAGCGCGGGATTTCAACCGCTTCCTCGCCGACCTGGCAACCAACGAGGGGATCAAACTGGTCATCTACTCGCGCGCCGATCCGGCAGACATCACCTCGATGATGACGATGGCCAATCGGCAGGCGCTGATCGATACCAGGCGGCTCGAGTTCGTTCCGCTGCGCTACAAGGTGCCCGCAACCCAGGACCAGATCGACTTCGCCATGTCGAAGATCGAGGGTTTTCTCAAGTCCGGGGCGAGCGGGCAGTGACTGGCAGTGGGGGGCGCTGATCATCTGGGCGGCGGCTGTTCGCACATTGCAAACAACAGCAGCCTGTGCGCCGTTTGACTATCAGCAGCGAGGCCCGAGCGAGCATGGCGAACGACTTGCAGTCCTATGTTCCTCCGATGGTCGAACCCGGCTGCGGGGGGGGGGCATCCTCAATCTTGCTCCTTGCGCAACGCCCACAACGGTTTCGATGCCCGCTGCGCTGATGGGCCTTGGTCTGGGGCTGGGCTTCTACTTCCTCAACAGGAAGAATTCGAAGTACCGCCGGCCCGCTCTTTGGGCGCTGGGAGTGGGCGTACTCGGATCGGCAGTTTTCTTCGCGCTGAAGGTTCTCGGGTAACTGCGCGGGCCGGATCTGCCGAACAGCAAACGAGCCGCTCCTGCATTGCCCTCAAGTGGGAAGCGGTGCCTATGGTCGCTCCTCGGCCAGCCGTTCGAGCCGCGTGACCCGGTCGGTCACGGCCGCCAGTTGCGCACCCTGGCGCACCTGTTCGACCAGGGTGGCCGTTGCGGTTTCCAGCGTGCGTTCGACGGCCCGCAGCCGCCCGTCGAAGCTGGCCCAGCCGATGGCCATGGTGACCAGCAGGCCGCCGAAGGTGATGACGTGGCCGAGGTTGATGGTGAGGTCGAGACGGGGTGTCGGCATCACGGCCTCCCCAGTCTGAGGAGTTTTTCGACCAGGGTCTCGCCGCGCTTGAGGATGGCGGTATGGGCGAATTCCTCGACGGCGCTGATGGTGCCGCGGGGCAGCTCGCGCAGCTCCGCCCGCTTGCCGGCCTTGGTGACGATCTGCGGCTTCACCGTCGCGACGTAGGAGCGCCACTGGGTGATAGCCCAGACGAGGAAGCCGCCGGCCGAAGCGAGGCTGATCTCGCCCCACCGGCCACCGAGAATGGCGAGGAGGGTGTGCTGCATATCGGCCGGCATCAGGCCATAGAGGGCCAGCAGGCCGCCCAGCCAGCCGGACAGCTGGCCGCCCCAATCCCACAGGCGACGGAGCCACCACTGGGTGGCGATGGAAGACAGGAAGGCGGTCATTTCGGGTGTCCTCAGAACGGAAGCGGGAGGGTGAAGGCGGCGGTGACGAGGCCCGCGGCAACGAGCAGCGCCAGGATGGTCCAGCCGAGCCAGCCGCGTCGGGCGGGCAGGCCGGGCTGGGGTTGCGCGGGAGCGGGAGCAGGGGCGGGGCCAGGGGCCGGCACCGGCAGGGCCAGTGCGCTCAGCACCTCGGCCAGTACGGCTTCGGTCTCCGAGGCCCGGGCCAGCGAGGCGTTGATGCCGTCGCCGGCATAGTAGCTTTCGCCGCGCTCGACGGTGCGATGTGCCCCCTGCTGCCGGCTGAGCACCGGAACACTCGCCCATTCGCGCGCCAGGCGATTGCCGAAGTCACGCAGCGACAGGGTTCTGGCGGCGAACTGGTTCCAGCCGCGGCGTTTCAGCAGGGCGAACCCGAGGCGATCCTGCAGGTCGGGAGTAAAGGTCGCCGATAGTGGCAGCCCGAGTTCGGCAATGAGGCTGAGCAGGGTCGGCCGGATGATCTGGTAGCGCCCGGCGGCGCCGCTCGGCGCCTTGAGGTTCTTCACCCAGCGCTTCTGCTCGGCCAGCAGCTCCTCGAGCGACATCCCGGTAATCGGCCTCGGCAGCGTGCCGGGCTTCTCGTTGCGATAGCCGATGATGGTCTGGTAGCCGGCCTCGCCCGGCCGGTTGGTTTCGAGCCCGGCAATGAAATCGAGCAGCATCGCCGCGCCGCGGGGCACGTTGGGGTCCATGAGGGTCTCCGATGTTGAGGAGGCGCCGCAGCCTGCGGCGCGACTAGTCGGCCTGGAAGATCATGAAAGCGAACACCGATCGGCTGCTGCCGTCGGCCAGCGCGATCGCCTTGGCGAACTCGGGGGTCCGCCGGCGATCGTTCTCATCGAGCTGTTGCGGGTGATCGAGCCCGCGACAGTGTCGGGACAAGGGAGCAGGCGCCTGCGATGGTCGATCATCTGATGGCGCGCTATGGTTTCTGCCGGGCGGTACCGTGCCGCTTCTGACCGGGAGACAGCATGGTCCGGGTTTCTGCGTGGCTGAAGAACCCCAGGCGATGGGGGCGCGAGGCCGAGGCATGGTGGCTCAGGCGGAGGGCGCCGCGGGATGGACTGGAATGGACGAACGCCGCGCCGTGCCCCGAACCGCTGCTGGACGCCGGCGGCGCCCAGATCGGAGACTTGCTCTACGTTGCCTGCGGCTACAAATCGCTGGACGTGACGAACGAAGAAATCTTCGTGTTCGACATGCGCAGGCAACGCTGGGTTGGCCGCATAGCTACCCCTGCCGGACTGGCGCATTCTCACTGTGCGGTCGCTTCGGATGGGCACCGCCATATCTACTTCGCATCAGGACAGCTCGGGCCGCAGTGCGGCCCCGCGGTACCGAACGTGTTTTCCTACGATACCCGCGAGGATCGCTGGCGCGAGCTGCCTCCAGTACCGGCCCCTCGCTACGCGGCCACAATGCAGTATTGGCGCGGGCGCCTGCACGTCGTCGGTGGCGCGGACGAAGATCGTTGGACGGCAAGGGCCGACCATTGGAGCCTTGCGGTGTCGGAGGGGCGCCCCGACGAGGTAAGCTGGCGGGACGAGCAGCCCATTCCGGTAGCCGGGATGCACCGGTCGAGCGCTGTCGTAGGCGATATTCTCTACGTGTTCGGCGGTCAGCAGGGCGATTTCCAGCCGATCGCAGGCGATCCCCAATGCACCTGCACGGGTCGAACACCGGAGATCTACCTCTCATCGGCCTTCCAGCTGTCCGATCCTTCGGGCGATTGGAGCAGCGTGGCGGACGTTCCCATCGCCGTATCGCACTGCGACTCCTCGACGGTGGTGGTCGATGGCCGCATCCTCTTGATCGGCGGGCAGGTCTACAAGGATCCGGACGAATTCTACCAGCGGCTGACCGGCGCGATACAAGCCTACGATCCGGTGGCGGATCGGTGGTCGATACTGGGCCAGCTGCCGTACACCCTCAAGATCCCGGTCGCCGGCCGGCTCGGCGATCGCCTGTTCGTCGTCGCCGGTCAACGTGGCAGGCGGCCGGATGGTGACAGGCCGGACGAGATCACCCGGGAAACACTGACGACGACCCTGCCGAAGGCGTCGGCGCCGCGGGTTCGCGACAGTGCGGGCTATGCCGGCAGGAAGATCCTGCTGGTTTCGCATGATCTGTCGCGCAGCGGGGCGCCACTGCTGTTGCTGGAAACCGCGCAGGCCCTGATGGAGTGCGGCGCCACGGTCCGCCTCGCGACGGCAGCGGACGACGTGACGGGCTGGAATCTGGCGTGTCAGTTCGGCGTGCCCCTGATCCCCATCGAAAATGCCATTGCCGTCGCGGCTGCCTCCGACGCCGTCATCGCCAATACGGCAAGCGATCTGACCGCCGCCTGGGTGCGTCGGTGCCTGGCCAGCAACCCCTTTCTGGGGCAGCGTCTGGTCTGGTGGGTACACGAGATCGATGTCGAGATGTTCTCGCACGCCGCCGAGCTGCTGCACCTGGCGGCCCTGGCGATCTTCGACAGCGCCGCGGCACGCTCCGCCTGGCAGGCCGCCGCAGCGTTGCCGCCCAGGGTTCACGTCATGCATCCGCCGCTGAGCGATGGCTTCATCGAGCAGACGGATCGCGCCTCGCTGCCCTTTCCGGCAAGACCGCAAGCCCGCAGGCAACGTCCGGTCGTTCTCGGCCGCGACGACATTCGCAGGCGGCTTGGTGTGTCGAAGGATGATTTCGTCCTGCTTTGTGTGGGTAGCTTCGAGCCGAGAAAGGGGCAACGAATGCTCATCGGCTCGATCGCCCGGCTGGCGGCGGCGCGCAAACTCCCGATCAAGCTGCTGATCATCGGGCTGCATGGTCGCCCCGACCGCTCGGCCCTTCTCAAGGAACTGACCGAAGACGAGCGGGCCGTGCTGTCTCCGGCCCGAACCTATGTGCAGCAGTCGGCGATCGCGTCGTTCTACCTCGCGAGCGATGCCTTCGTCATGAACTCGCAGGGTGCGGCACACGGCAGGGGCGAGGCCTTCGGCCGAGTGACCACCGAGGCCATGGCTTTCGGCCTGCCGGTGCTGGGCACGTCAGCCGGTGGTACCGCGGAAATCATCGAACCCGGGGTTACCGGCTACCTGTACCCAACCGGGGAGGCGGGGCAGCCCGAACTGCTGCGGCATGTGGAGGCCCTGGCGCGCGATCGATCGCTGGCCCGTCGCCTGGGCGCGGCGGGCCGCACGAGTGCCCTCGCTCGATTCCGGCAGGGAGAGCTGTTGAGCGAACTCGCAGAGGCGCTGCGGGTGGTTTGGTAGTGGTCGTCATACCACTGTGGTAACAGTCGCCAAGCAAGGTCACACGCAACAGCGATATGCAGCAACCGGCTAGGTCAAGAAGCACCACGACCGGTGTGGGGATGGCTGTCCCAAAGCTAGGCGGCAGCTCAAGTGATCTTCGCGGACGAGTGTCGCCATGGTGTCTGCACGCCGAGCACGAAGCTGGGATATGCTGTGCCGCCTTCACGGGGAAAACGGGACGCGGTAGAGGATCTTCTACGTTAACTGGAAGGCCGCGCGGCAGACGGAACAAGTGCGAATGAAGGTTCACCACGTCACGTTTGCTACGCACGAGTATATGATTCCGGCGCTGTTGCTTCGTCGCTCGACGCGTCGCTACGGTCTTAGGACACGCATATATTCGCGATGGTCACCGGTCATCCGCTCGCTCATTCATAGAGAGCCAGAGAAGATGATGGCTCGTCGCGGTGCCGGCTATTGGCGCTGGAAGCCATGGATCATCCTGGACACGTTCCGTCACGCGAAGGAGGGAGACCTCGTCCTCTATAGTGATGCAGCAGTGGAGTTGATCGCGGACCCAGCCCCGCTTTTTGCAATGGCTGCCGGACGCTCGATCGTGCTGTTTGAGCATGGTCGGAGACACGACGGCACACCATCGCTTCCAATGAGCGTGTGGACCAAGCGAGACTGTTTCGTCATGATGGATGCGGACGAGCCTCGGTTTCACGACGCTCAGCAGTTCCAGGCTGCGTTCCAGATCTATCGCGTCGGCGATGAGAGCCGTGAGTTTCTTCGCCGCTTAGCTGAGGAGACGATGGATGACCGCAAGGTGTCGGACCTGCCGAATGTGTCGGGCCTGCCAAACCTTCCGGGCTTCAAAGACCACCGGCACGATCAATCGATTCTCAGCATCTTGGCGATAAAGCACGGGATTCACCCGCTCGGAGATCCCAGCGATCGGAACCAACACGCAGCGCCGTTCTTTCGGCATCATCGGCGGCGTAGCAGTTTCTACATTCGGCAGTTCTTGGGGCGGTTTCGTCCTGCCGTTAACGATCAGTAAACGGCCGACTACGAACGGGGTAGCTTGCACCGGCATATCGCCCCACACCCTTGGTGACCCGCAACTCGTCCAAGTATCCCGGAAATGAGGTGCTAGCTGTCGCAGAGCGTCCCGCAATCTGAAACTGTTGCTGCGTATAGGTGCTCGAGTCCGCTGCCGAGGCCAGCTGGGTTCCGTCGACGTATATTCTTGCTGTGCCACCTGACCGCACGCATGCCACCGCATACCATTGGTTGGTCGCCGGACTGAAAGCTCCCGCCACGACTTGACCAATGTTTTGTACACCAATCGAAATGTTGCCGCTGCCGATGAGTATTTCGAAGCCGTTGTTTCCTGTGCCGCTGACGATGCGCTTGTCTGCCGCGGCCACACTGGCCGTGAGATACATCCAGCACTCGACGGTGTAGTCACCGCTGCCAAAGTTAAGCAGTGGGTTTGAGGAAACCGTCAGGTAGTCCCCGCTACCATCAAACTGAGCCGAGGTTGGCCCAAATCTCGCTGCCGTGTTTTCGATGTGCGCCTGGCCTGACGGAGTGACAGTCAGGTTGTTGCTCGAGCTATCGGAGAAGGTGGTTGAGCCGTCGGTACCATCGAAATGCAGCAGCAGCGACACGTTGGCGAAGTAGGGGTCTCGATCCGCCGCGTACACCCCGAACGGAATCATCATGTCGTGGTATCCCCGAACAGCCACCATTCGTCGGTGGCGCGCTTGCGCAGAGACGCGGCCGAGTATTGACCCGCCAGCTTCAGCCGCGATCCCGCTGAGCGGATGGTCACCCCGGCGCCGGCGGCGAATGTCACCTGCCCCGCCCCGTACTGCATCAGGTTGATGATCGTATCGACCGGGTAGGGGACCGAGCTGTTCGGCGGCACGGTACACGTGGTCGCCGATCCGCTCTGGAACTCCACCACGCCGCCCATATCGGCATAGACCAGCGTGTCGGTCGTGCCGGCGACGGGGCGCGTGGCAAGAATGGCGTCCTCGCGAATGCGGTACCATTGGCCCCAGGTACCGTTCTGCTGGGCGCGCCGCCAGACCGGCACGATAGGGACGCCGAAGGCAAAATCGTAAAGCGTCTGCGTGCACCAGCCGGCGCCCTGGTGGTTGATAACTTCACCGTAGAACCAGTTGTTCGAGCCGTTCGGCGCATTCGCTGCGCCAAGGCCCGAGGCCATGTACCAGCGGTTCTCAACGGCTGTGTTCCAATCGGTGATGGTCTTGGACAATGTCCCCAGCCGGGTCGGCAGCCTGGTATCGGCAAACGTCCCCGAGACGATGTCGGTGGCGGCCAGCGCCAGCAGCGTCTTCAGCTGCGCCATGGTTACGTCTTCGGGGTCGCCGGTGCCGGCGGTGTTGCGGCCCTTCACCGTGGCGTTGGCCATGTTGGCGAGCTTGGCGTTCGTCACATAGTCGTTCGGCACGGTTTCGAAGCGGGCGTCGTCGCCGGCCGCCGCGGTGCCGGCGGTAGTGCCGATATTGCGGGAGGCGACGTTGCCGAGCAGTACGCCGCTGTCCTTCAGCAGCTTGCCCGTGGTGCCGTTGAACAGCGCGACGCGGTTGTCGACGGCGCTGGCCGGGCCGCTGACATTGCCGGCTGCGGCGACGATCGGGTTGGCCGGGTCGGTGCTATCGACTGTGACATTGGCGCCGGCAACCACCGAGGTCAGCAGCCCCGGCGCGCCGCGCGGGATGCCGAAGTTCAGCACCGCGGCGCCGGAGGTGCCGACATTGGTGACGGTGGCGGCGCTGCCCGGCGTCAGCGTCGTTACCGTGCCCACGGCGAGCGTCGCGGCGGCGCCTTGCGGGATGGCGAAGTTGAACACCGCATCGTTGGCGGTGCCGGCATTGCTGACCGCGGCGGGCGTCGCCGGGCTGACCGTGGTCACCGTCCCCACCGCGATGGTCGCAGCGTTGCCCTGGATGCCCTGGATGCCCGCGGGGATGGAAAAGTTCAGCACCATGTCCTTGCTGGTGCCGACATTGACCACCGCTGCTGGGGAGCCCGGCGGCAGCGTGGTGACGGTGCCGACGGTCACCGTGGTATCGAGGTCGTCGATGGCGATCAGATCCTGCCAGTCCTGGCCAAGATAGCGCCACTGCACCATGGCGCCGGTGTTCCGGAGTTCGATCTCCATCGGCAGCAGCGCCGGGGTGACGCGCAGCCGCACTTTTGGCGGCGGCACCGGTTTGGCGCGCACCGCGATCTCGGGCTGCGCCTTGATCCTCAGCCGTGGGGTGATGGTGTCGCTCATCTGCCGAACCCGCCTCCGACGAAAGCCAGGGTGCCGGTGAACAGCTGCGTCGTGCCGGTGCCATTGGTCATCCGGCAGCCGACCCGATAGCTGTTGCGGATATCGAGCGCCCCAAGCTCAGGCACGCTGAAGCGCCACTGAATGGTGCCCGGCTCGGGGATCTCGATGCTGTTGTCGGCGGTCGAGGCGAACAGCCGCCGCGCGCCGCCCTCGCTCACCTCGAGCTCGAACAGCACGCCGGCCGTCACCAGCGGCAGGTTGGTGGCGTCGTCGATCAGGTCCACCCGCTGCGCCCAGTCGGCATCGTCGGTGGCAAAGAACTGCAGCTCGTACATGCCGGACCTCAGAGTTTGATGATCACGAGTTCATAGGTCGAGGGCTGGATGTTGGGGTGCGCCTCGCCACTACCGGCATTGGCCATGTCGCCATCGAGATCCATGGCGCCCGAGCCGCCCACCTGCCGGCCCAGCAGATCCTCGGGCGCGCCGGTCCAGGCCACCTTGTTCTGCGGGCCGCTGAGGCCGCGCACCACGATGCCGCCATAGGTGTCGCTGTCGACATTGGCGGCCGGGTTCATCCGGGTAGGGTGCCCGTGGTTGGGCATTTTCAGCGTGCCCTTGGCGTGCAGGTGCGCCGGCATCTGGCCGGCGGTGAGCGTGTGGGTCGCCGCGCCCACCGTGGCGCCGAGCGTGGTGTTGTTCTCCCCGCCATCGATCAGCGTATCGGGGATGCGGTTGGCATCGGTATTGCCCATGGCGCCGAGCCCGATGGCGATGCGGTCGCGGTAGTCGGGCAGGGTGATGGTCTTGTTGGCGGCCCAGTCGCCCGCCGCCGAAGCGCCGCGGCCGCCGCTGACGGTGAGCGTCGCGTCGGCCGTCCACAGGTGGAGGAACAGCGCCTGGCAATCGGCATTGGCGCGCTCGCTGGCGCCCGAGGCGGCCGAGCCGAGGCTGCGGCCGTTGCAGCGCACCCAGCCGGCCGGCGCCGCGGTGCCATAATAGCCGATGCGCATGCCGGTGCTGACCAGCAGCGTCGGGTCGGTGACGCCGGGGTCGGGCGGCTCGTAATCGGCCGATTGCGGCACGTCGATATCGTCGTCGTCGAAGATCAAGACGCCGTTGGCGTCGGTGAGTTTCTGGCGATAGCTGCCCGGCGCCGGGCTCAGGTAGATCACCGGGAACATGCCGCGCGCATCGGCACGGATCGGCTGATCATGCGCCACGCTCAGCGCGCCATCGGCATAGACCACCTGCGGCGTCGAGGTGGCGGTATCGTAGAAAGAGAGACGGTCGCCGATGCCGAAATTGGGCACGCGCGAGCCGGGCCAGATGGCTGCCATGGGGAAGTCTCCGGGGGAGGGGATGGACGCGTCTCAGCCCCCACGCATTGAATGCGCAGGGAATTCAGCTGGTCGCACGCAAGGCGCTGAGTGGGTAGTGGTTCGCGCTGCTGGGACGGGAGTGGGGGGCAAGAGGGTGCTTGCCGCCGCGAGGACCCAGCCCCATCGTCGGGGCGTAAAGGGCAACGATGGGGGCGCACAGTTGGAGTTCCAGGAGTGGCTTTTCGGCGCCCTGCGATTGATCGGGGTCACCGATCCGCTAGCCATGAGCGTGGCGCTGGGGGTGATTGCCGCTGCGGGCCTCTTGAGCGTGTTTGTGTTTGTTGTGCGCGTTGTACAGATCTTGTTCGCAATCTTCATTTATCCGCGCTAACGACTGATTGCCGCCGTCGCGGCGGCCGTTGCCCGCGATCTTGCTTGTTCGGCCGGAGGCGCGCCCTTCATACGGAGCCGTGGAGAGTTGGCGCGGGGAATGCAGCATGAGCGGTTCATGCTGGGATCGAACGCGGCGGTCTGCTCATGTGGGAGGTATTCGCCGCGATCGTTCTGTTTTGGGCTTCATCGCAGGTGCAATGCTACGCTGAGCCTCAAGCACATCGACTGGTGGTCAGATACGCGTGCCGTCGGGCATGATAAACACGTCGTTGGGGTCCCAGACCAGGTTTGGATTGCCGCCTCGCACCTCGATCTCGATTGGCCCCGGCTTGGTGGCCATTAGTTCGACCGTGCCGGCCAACCCAGCCAATTCTGCCAAGAAGAGCTTTCATGGTCAGTGGAAGTATGTGATAGCGGCGCTGACGTCACTGATCATATTCGTGCTGTGCTTTATGCGTTTCGCGCCGCTTTTTTCTCTATTCGGCGGTAGGCCATTGGGGTGAGCGGCCCTCTTGCCAATGGGCAAGCCCGTCAAAAGGGCCAATTCGCGGCTGGTCGCTGCCGTGACGCTTCATATGCTGCGCGCGGGGTCAACTTGCCGGCCGCAAGCTGGGCAGCAAGATCAGCGTGGCCGTTGCGCGATAGCCAGGCTGCCAGTCCGAGGTCGGGACGATTCTGGGTTACGGCGGCGACGCCGGGAACGGCGGTCATGGCGGCCTTGTCCGCGTCAGTGAGGAAAAAGCGCTTCACGGGTGGGGCACTCTGAACTTCCCAAAGCTGTTCTTCCGCGGCAGGCGCCGTTTGTTCACGCCGTTGCTGATCTCGCCAGCGCTCGGGATGGGCGCCTGCTTCCCAATGATCATTTCCGCCACTACGTTGCCCCAATACTCGGAGGAGAGAAGGTTTATGTGGCGTTTGCTGAGCCTGGCGGTCTCGTATCTGTGGGCGATCGCGATCAGTTTAGTACCGCTTGGTATCGCCTTGTATGTGCTCTGGCGGTTGACCAACCGCACCGAGGTGCTGATCGTCTCACTCGCCGGTGTGCTGTACGCGATGATCATTGTGGCATGGACCAGTCACGATTTTCAGATTCGCGAGTTGCGGGAGGAGGTGGCTAAGACGAGGCTCGCGGTGCGGAGCCTAATTGATCCGCATCATAAGGAGAAATTCATCGAGTCATTGAGGGAGGAGCGCCCGCGTGAGGAGAAGGAGTTTCGCGAAGTGATGCTTGATTTACTCAAGACGCTGGTAGCAGTGGTGGTGCTCATTGCCTGCGCTGTCCGGTTCTTCACAGTACTCTGAAAACTGGACAACATTGCCGAAGGGATATGAGGACGCCAGGCAAGTCGGACGTGATCGTGGGCCGCACGCGCTCCGGCGGTCTCTGTCAATGCAAAATCCATCGTTGACATATGGCGGGAGCAGCGGATTCCCCCGTTGGGTGAGGTGACTTGCACGCGGAGCGTTGGCGGCGGCGCGCAAGGGGCTCACGGACAGGCCCGCGTCTCATTCGCAGTTTCGCAGGGTTCCACTGCGGCCTCGTTTATGCGAGCCGCGGCGGTCGATGGGCTATTGCTGCCCCGAGGACCCAGACCTAACGTAGCGCCGAAGTCATGAGGGGATGAGCATGGAATCGTCCGACACGAACAGGCAGCGCAACAACGAAGAGATGGCGGCCCGTGAGCAGTGTCACGTCGACCTTCGAAATCAGATCAAGACGCTGGCTTGCGTAGCCGGCGATGGCCGTGAACCAGTGCTGGAGGTGTTGGGGGATGTCGGAATTGGATGAACAAAAGAGATCTGCAGATTTGCTTGCCCGCATACAGGCAACACTTCAGGGCATCTACTGGTGTACATCGATGATGGTTACCTTGCTTGTCTTCATAGCTTTCAAGTTGTGGTTTCCTGACATAAAGTTCTTTTGACTAGAGTGCTGTTGCGCTCGGTAAGCGGGTGATGGCGTACTTCTTGTTTGGCGCGACCCGTGCTGCCCTAACTCCATCCCCGGCAACAAGGAGGTCCGTCGCTCACAGCCCTCCCCAGTTTTTGCCGCCAATGGCACTCTGACCAATGGCCACTATCTCGCCCAACTCCGCCAGCGGGTCGCGCGACGGGCTGATCTCGCCGGTCTGCCCCGCGAGCATTGCGCCAAGCGGTCCGAAGCCGTTAGACCCCGATGGTGGCCCATTGAGCACTTGGTTAGCCAGGTACCGTCTCCCCGGATTCGACAGGATTGCGCTACCAGCAGCGTAGGGACCGGCAGCTCCCGCCAGCGCTGCTCCGACCGCAGCCCCATTCACGTCGCCGATCTGGTTGCCAATGTAACTGCCGGCGATGGTTGGCCCCGCTGAGAGTAGCTGCCGCGTGCCGGGCGCTAAGCCGGCCGGTGACGGTGGTGTCATCAACATCGTGCCGCTGTCCGCGAGCTTTGCGAGATCGCCCTGTCCGGCCACTGCGGCACTTTGTAACGCGGTAGGTGAGATTAGCCCGGACGGGTCTTGCAATGCCGCCTTCTGAATGATCGTGAAGTCGCGATCCGCGGCGCGAGCCCACCGAAATGCGTCAACGTCCCCCTTGGACAGACTGCGTTCCATTGCGTCATCTAGGGCGCGCTGGATGTCCATGAGCACGGAGTTTTGCTTTGGGTCGGCCGTCTCACGGGCCAGCTGGCCAACACGGGTCCTGAGGCTGGCGTAGACATTGCCATCGAGCACGTCGACTCCACCTTTCGGTTTCATCGCCATGGTGGCCTCGACGATGAAGTCCTCGATCGCCGGGAGGCGATTGGCTTCGGCGGTACTCTTGGCATAGCCATAGTAGCTTTTGCGTAGGTCGTTGCCGAGTTTCCCGTCTGCCAGCTGGATGTCATTGCGCGAGCCGATGTCGCCAAATGCGGCACCCAGGCGCTCATTACCAGCACTCAGCACGTCTTTGGTCGCGCGGTTGGCACCAATGCCGATCCGCTTGAGTACGGCTTGGGTGAACTGCTCCATCTGCTTGTTGCTGAGCCGGACAAGCTCGGCACCGGCCAAATCGCCTTCGATGTTCTGTAGCCCAACGTGCCCGGTTTGCTGCCCCGCGGAAAGGTCGATACCTTCGCGTTGCAGCATTTCCATTGCGCCGAGCCGGGCAGGGTCTTGAACTGGAAATGGGGTGATGAGCTTACTGCCAAGCTTGGTGGCGCCATGCGCGGAGACAGTTCCCAGTATTTGCCCTATGAACTCTGCCCAAGGATTGTCCGGGGCTAACTGATCCGCAGTAGCGGCGCCAATGCCCGCACCGCCCGCAAGGGTAAATTCCTTGGCAGCAGCAGCAAGGGGGCGTGCCGCGCGACTCATCGTACCCATCGTCGGGATGAGCGAGGCGCCGACTTCCTGAAAGACACGACGCCCGAACTGCTTACCGGGGTCGTTAGTTTCTGGCGTGATCGCGCCAACATCGGCCATGAAGCGGTTGATCATCTGCGAGCCGCCTACCGGGTCTACGATCGGCTTGAAGCGTGGCTCCACGTGCTTGCCTGCAATCTGGTCGGCAAGCGTTTGTTCGGGCGGGAACGCCATATTCAGACCCCCGATACCCAGGTTCAGCAGAGCCGCAGTGAGATCGACCGGGCCTCCAAGCAAGTACCCGATACCCTCGTTAAGCCCGGACATGTTCTGCGCAAAATGACTCTCGCCATAGGTCTCGGGGCGGTTGGGGTTGGCACCCTGCGTCCTCGCCAAATAGATCGCGAGCAGCGGATCCTCAGTGACAGGGGTCGGGGGCTGCATCGGATCAAACGGTACCCAAGCCATCATTGCACCTTGTAGCTAATGGTTGTGGAGGAGAAAGCGGGCGGCCGCGCCAGCGTTGGCGCAATACGCGCCGATGGAGTGGGTGACTCTGTCTGAAGGTCCCCGCGTGCCGGACTGCGATCACTGTCGCTGCGGCTGATAGCCAGCAGCCGCGCGCCGGGCGGATGCCTCCTGCACCATATGCAGGGCGAACGGCCGCGTCTCCGGGTTAGCGAACAGCGCGCGTAACTGATCGGGCGGCGTCGTCAGGCCGAACTGCGACAGTGGTGCTGCAGCGCTCGCGAATTGCTGCGGCGCCTCGCGCTCATAGCGGTCGGCTTTGCCTTGCGCGACGCCCCGGTCCCACAGGTCGAGCAGGTCGGTGAGCTTGGTCTGCGAGGGTTGCGGGACGACGTAGGTGGGGTAGGTCAGCGCCATGTTTCAGGCCTCCTCGGAAGGTTGCGGACAGCCGGTCACACGCCGGCCTGGTAGCCGGGGCGGAGCTGGCCGGTATATTGCGGAGCGCCATAGTTGAGCGGCGCCTGCGCACCCCCGAAGCCGCCATAGCCGCCGAAGGCGCCGCCGCCGGCTATCCGGCCGCCGATGCCGACTATGGTTCCGAGCGCATCGAGCATGGCGCCCTGGCCGGCTTCCTTGCCGGCGGCGACCTGGTTGTTGGCGCCCATATAGGCGGAGGAAAGCCCGCTCTCGAAATCGAGGCTGCCGCCGCGGGCGGCGACGTCTTTGTCAACGCCGGCGCCGTACATGTTGTTGTAGCCCGAGAGCCCGTTCATCCAGTTGCCCCAGGCCTGGTCGGCATAGCCGGTGGCGTAGCGCATGAGGTCGAGATCGGTATTGCCGCTATCGAGCCGGCCCATGGCCGAACCCTTGCGGGCCACCGCGTCGAGCCCCTGGTCGAGCGCGAACTGGTAGCCCGGCCCGGCGCGGAACGCCGCTTCGGCCCGGGCGTAGCCGTCGGGGCCGTTGAGCCCCATGGCATCGGCATAGCGGTCGGCGCCGAGCTTGCCGAGATCGAGGTAATCGCCGGTGACCCCCTGGATCCCCTCGATGATCGGCCGGCCGGTCTTGCCCAGCTGGTCGATGAGGCCGCGGTTCTGCTCGGCGGCCTTCTGCGTGGCCTTGCCCTTGTTGAGGCCCAGCCAGTCGCCGATGGTTTCGAAAATGTCAGCCATTTGAGGCTCCTATCTGTAAACGCGGGCGGTCAGCTTGCCGCTGCCACAATCGAGCGGCGTGCCGGTTTCGTTCTGGAAGCGGACGGAAACGGTGTTCGGGGCGCTCACCCAGGCGGTGATGACGATGCCTGCCGTGGCCAGCGAGAATGCCGCGGTGGCGAAATCGCCCAGCGCCGCTCCAGGCACCGTCACGTCGGTGGTGGCACCGGCGCCATCGGCGAGCAGCGGGGGATCGTAGGTGGCGCTGGCTTCGAGCGGGGTCAGCTCGGCAAGTTTTCCCGCCAGTTGGTTCAGCCAGTCGTACCAGGGTTTGGCAATCGCCCCGTCGGCCTCGACCAGCCGGGCGCTCGGATGCGGGATCGGCCTGAGGCTATCCGGCGTGCTCATGCGGCGCGCTCCTCGATATCCATGGCGCCGCCGAAAAACGCGATCTCGATCGGGTCGGAGATGCTCATCTCCCAGATCCGGCCCTTGCGGCCGGTGAGCCCGGCATTGTTGATGTCGATGGGCACGTCTTCGCCTTGGGTGCCGAGCCTACGGGTCAAGGGGTTCCCCCAGTTGCGGCCGCCATCGTCGGACCAGCGGATCCGCACCACCGGTTCGGTTTCGATCGGCGAGATGCCGGCGTCGATGCCGATGCCGGTTTCGAAATCGAAGCTGGCTTTGTGGATCACGGCGCGGCCGGGGAAGCGGTGCGCCTGGTTGGAGCGCAGCGTCCAGACCAGCGGGTTCGCTCCATCGCGTCGCGCCGCCGAGCTCAGCTCGAACGCCTTGCCGCTCTCGAGGTCGAAGGTGAACCACTTGCTCCAGGCGGCAACGCCATAGCGGCAGCGCCAATCGGGGAACCCATAACTCTGGCGCTCATGCCAGCTGCCGGTCGAGACGTCGTAGACCCAGGTCCAGCCCGGCCCGCTCAGCACCCAATAGGCGTGGCCGGCCGCCTGGTAGACCCAGGCGGCGAGCTCGGCGGGGTTGCTCACCGCCTCGATCAGCCGGTTGAGGTCGGGCCCGGAAATCGGCGTGGGGTCATAGCCCTGCAGCCGGCGAACCGTGTTGTCGTTGGCGACGAAGATCACCGTATCGGCAAAGCCCGGCTCGAACCCGGCGACGGCATAGGGAGCCTTGAGCCCGATCGGCACCACCACCGAGCGGTTGAAGGCGAAGCCGGTAGGGTTGCCGGCATTGGCGTAGAATTCGAGCGAAGCGGTGCCCATCAGGATCAGGTCGCTGCCCGAGGCGATGGCGCGATAGAGCCCGTCGGGGTCGGCCTCGGCGGTGGTGCGGTCGACCGAGGCGAACGTCGTGTCGTTGAGCCCCGACTGGTAGGCGAGCCCGTTCTCGGCGGTGACGACGAAGTAGCCATCGATCCAACAGATCGAATTGACCGAGGGCAGGTCGCCATCGCTGAACACGGCGACAGAGGCGCCGGAGATGTTGATCTGCGACATGCCGCCGGAGTGGACAATCAGCACGTCCGGCACCGGCGCCTTCATGTTGCGCGCCATGGTGACGGGGCCGCTGCCGCCCACCGTGCCGGTGAGCTCGGTCACCAGATAGCTCGAGGTGATCGAATAGACCCGGTTGCCGGAGACGACATAGAGCACCGAGCCCACCAGCAGCGCGCCGCGAATGGCGGTCTGCGTGGTGGTGAAGCGGGCGATCAGCCCGGCGACGCGGCGCCAGACGATCTCGCTGCGCGAGCCCGCGGGGGCCCGCTCGGCGATGGCATTGATCAGCCGGCCGCCGGTTTCGGTGGGGTTCACGCCCGGCGCAGTGCCGGTAGGCCAACTGATCGGGGGCATCAGAAATACTCGATTGGTGTTGAGTAAGTTGCCGGAGAGATGTCGGCCGCATCGGCGAGAACCACTGGTCGCGTGCCGCGCTCAGCGTGCCGTCGACATTGGTCGCCCACAGCGCCGAGGTGGGGTGTCATAGCGATGCGAGCTATCGCCGATGCCGAAATTCGGCACGTGCAAGCCGGACCAGATGGCTGCCTGGGGGGACTCTCCCGCGGGAGGGGATGGGGCTGGCAGGAGCATTGCCGCGCGGAGGGCGCCGCCATATCGTCGCGAGGCAGCAGCGATGGGAGCTCGCACAGTTGAAGGTACAGGAGTGGATTCAGGCCGTGTTCGCATGGATCGGGATCACCGATCCGCTCGCCGTAAGTGTCGGAGTCGGGGTCGTGGTCGGCGTCGCCTTGGCGATGGTGCTCACTGTGGTCGTGCGCCTGATTCTGTTCGTCGTTAGCTCCGCGGTCGGCTTTCGCCGCTAGGTTCAGCGACTAGCTCACTGGAGCGAGGGAGGCGTTGCAGCCCAAAAGGCGCAGCCCTATCGTCCTGCGCAGGAGCGACGGGAGCTTTGAGTTGAAGGTCGAGGAGTGGATTCAGGCGTTGTTCGAATGGGTCGGGATCACCGATCCGCTCGCAATGAGTGTCGCAGTCGGGTTGGTCGTCGGCCTTGCCATTGCGGTCGTGCTTACCTCGGCCTTGCGTCTGATCCTGTTTGCGCTGAGTTTGTTCTTTCGCGGTTAGTCGCCAGGGGGCAGCTGATGCCGGGGACGGGTCATCAGCGGATTGAGAGCCGGAACGCTGTCCCCGATGAGCCGGCTCGGCCGTTACGGCCCAATGGCATTGGCGGATCGCTTGTACGACCGGTGATGCGGCGATATCTGTGATAAGGTGGCCGTAGTGGCAATCAAGCTTGGCAGTTGCGATGTCCAATTTGGAACAAAAGCCGAACGAGTCTCAAAGACGCGACCAGATACCGTTGATCGTGGCCGCTTTTGGCGTCGTGATTTGCGCTGTTGGGTTTTACAGGGGCTTGGAGGCCACGGGCTACAACTGGACAGCGGCAGGGTTCTTTACCGTTACCGGCGTGATCATTGGGTTCGTATTCGCCCGGCGCCCTCGCATCACCTTATGACGGGCATCCATGGTAATGCCTGGCCGCTGGAGTGCCTTGGCGACGCGCACGAGCGGGCAGGTTCAGTGCGTGTCACTGCAATCTGATGGGTGTGATAAAGGGTTCCATTCCGTTGGCCATATTCGTCTAGTGTTTCGTTCGCTTATTCGGGGTTCTCTGATGCCGGAACTAGACCTTGAACCACACCAGTATCGCCGTAAGGCCACCTATCGCTTGCGTGACATGGGTTGGCTGGTGAAGCTCGCGGTTCCGCTCGGCATCCTGGCCCCGTTCCTGGCGGCAGGAGTGCTGTCATTCTTCCCACCCGTCTCGCTGTGGGTTTTCTGGGGCTTGGTGCTGGCCCCTGGTATCGCCCTGATCGTCCTGCACGAAGCCCTGGACGGAACCCGCATCAAGCATGCAACTGAAACAAGGGATCAGGTTCCGGCGGAGTTAGGCGCATCCAAGGAGCAAGGAACGGCTGAGGACGTATCGCGCGATCAACTTCCGAAGGGGCACGCGGATCGTACCTTACCCCGATAGAGCCTAGCGCCCTGGTGAGATCGTTGCCGACCTGGGGTTGCACCACGTCTCGCACCATCTGCTGCGCGAGTCCGCGAAGATCCATGTCATTTTCGCGCTCAGCTGTAATTGCAGCGACTCTGGCTGCAAGGCTAGGGGCATAAAGCAGGGCGTCCGACACCGACTTGGGGGGCAGTTTGTTGGCGATCGCTGCTCGTGCCTCCGCCTCGCGAGTGACCCTACTAAAGATCGGCACCGCTGCCGCGGCTAATATTCCCGGCAGCTCTGGCGCAATACCTGGTATCTCTCCCCCGAGCTTGGCTCCGACGACGCCGCTGATGACGGACGCCGCCACATCTTTGACCGTATCGCCAAGCCCAAAAAACGAGCGAGAAGGGTTCCGCGCTTCCAGCGGCAGAACTGTTCGTTTCAACACCGCCGAAAGTGCCTTCATCCGGTTGCGCTCCTCCTCGCTGAACAGGGTGCTCGCCAATGAAGAGTCCTTGTTCGCGAGGAAGTCGTCGAGGCGCTTCGTTAGTACCGCCGGAGCTCTCGCTTCGCCGGTCGCGGGGTCACGAACCAGCTTGTTCCAGGCCGCGGCGCGAATGGCTTTCCATTCCTCGCTCGAAGGCCCGAATACCCCCTTCAGGCGTCTGGCCACGTCGGTCGCAGCGAGGCTCGGTGACACGACATCCGCGCCGTAGAGCCAGTTTGCGACCTGTTCGGCCGTAGCGTCGCCTTGTTGTATCTTGGCGATGGTTGCCCCGGCGGCATCACCCTCCTTCGGTTTGGTGAAGCTTTGATACTGGTGTGTCTCCGACCTGGCGGCCTTGAGCGCCTCCAGCGCCGCCTCGTCGCCGCTGAACAGTTGCTGGTCGACTGCGTCGTCCAGCCAGTCGTCGAAAGCCTGCTTCACGGTGCGAGTGGCGGCGATGTCCTCGGGGCCAGTCCCCGTGAGGCCGGCCAGCGTCCTCCGGACATCATCGAGCGCCTTCCACGACAGGGGGCGACGGCCGGCAGCGAGGCTGGCATCGTCGACCTCCTTCAACGCGATAACAGCCGCGCGTGTCAGATTATCGTCCATCACCACGCCGGCGAGACGTTGCCTGACGAAGCCCGGCAGCGCTTTCACCGCGGCAGATCGAACCTTAAGCTTGCCATCCTGGGCGACGTCAAAGAAGGTATTGGCACCTTCTTTCGCCAACTTGGTCTTGTTCTGCAAGCCGGTGGTGACCGTGCTGGCCAGATCGTCGGCCGAGCCACCAAACTCCTTGCCTATTGTGCCTGTCGCGGTGCCGATCGCATCAGCCTGGCGATCGTCGAATGTCCGCATCAGAGGCTGCGAATGGTCGGATTGCCGCAGCAGTTGCTCCGACCGCAACTGGTTCAGGTCGCCTGATGCTTGCCCGGATGTCAGGGGGATACCGAAGCTCTCGGCTTCCTTGGTCGCAATCTCTTGACCAAGCCGGGGTAGCCGACCGGGACCGAGCTTCGGCATGGGGCCTGTGACCCCAAACGTTGCGAGGTTGAAGACGCGGGCTGCGAGCTCGGGCGAATAGGAATAAGGCGCGCCGAGATCGCCGTACCCGTCTGCTATGTCACGGGGTAGCGTAACTGCGTCAACGGCCCCCTCGATCATTCCAGGGATTATCTTCGGCACGGCTGGCCTATACTCGCCGGTCTTGACGTTCCGCTCGAAAGGATAGAGCGAGCGGATCATATCCGGGATGCCCGGCGGAATAGACGCCGGTCCAACGTTGAGCGGTTCGCCGGCACCCGGGGTCTCCCACCCTGGCACGAGTGTTACGTTTTCAGGCAACATCTCCTCTAGTGACAGCGTCGGAAGGCTCCTGCCCGCCTTCGACTGTTCGATCGCCCAATCGAGATAGCCCTGCGTGCCAGGTTTCAGTCCCACCGGCGGCACCGCGGGCTCTGCGACGTGGGGCCCGTAGTTCTCCCAAGGGCCAGCCATTAGAGTTTCTCCCAATTGACGGGGTTGGACGGATCGCCGCCGGTAAAGCGGTAGCCGCCTTCGATTGCGCCGACGCTTAGCCGTGCAGCTTGCGTTGGTCGCGCCTCGCGCGGTGCAGGGACTGGCGCGTAGGAAGCTGCCGCAGCGCCGGGTCGAGGCGATCTGGCCGACTCGGCGCGCAACTGCTCGAGCTGCAACTGCAGCCGTGGATCGTTGGCAGCAGCGCGTCGCGCTGTTGCTTCCTGCACCATTTGCACGGCGAACGGACGCGTCTCGGGGTTGGCGAACAGCGCCCGCAACTGATCGGGCGGCGTCGTCAGTCCGAACTGCGACAGCGGTGCTGCAGCGTTCGCGAATTGCTGCGGCGCTTCGCGCTCGTAGCGATCGGCTTTGCCTTGCGTGACGCCCTGGTCCCACAGGTCGAGCAGATCGGTGAGCTTGGTCTGCGAGGGCTGCGGAACGACGTAACCGGGGTAGTTCAGTGCCATCTTCGGGGTCCTTGGAAGTTTGCGGGCATGCGGGTGGTGGGGTTGGCGGAGCTGCCGCCGAAGCCGGCAAAGCGCGGCCGGCGATGCCGGCAATGGCGCCCAGCGCACCGAGCATGGCGCCCTGGCCGGTAGGCCAGGGGATCGGGGGCATCAGAAATACTCGATTTCCTGGGTGCGGCCGGAGAGGATGGTGGGCTTCAGGCCACGCAGCCGCTGTTCGGCGAGGAGCCGCTTCTGCTCGTCGGGCGCCAGGCCGAAGGCGCGGGCCCGGGCATTGGCCAAGAGCACCGCAAGGTGGTCGAAGGCATCGTCGTCATAGGCATCGGGGTCGCCCCACACCCAGATGTCGCGGGTGGCGAGGTCGCTCATGACAGGGGCGACGGCCTTGTCGATCTCATCGAAATTCTCGGCGGCAGCGGTCTGCCCGGCGCCGACGACGCCGAGTTCGGCCAACGCGCGGTTGACGAGGTCGTGACGGGTTTTGGGCATGGGGGCTCCTGGAGTGGGAGGGCTGTGAGCGGGCGGCGGTGCCACGGAACGGGCTGAGAGAGCGGTGCGGGAAACGCACCCCCACCCCTGTCCCTCCCCGCAAGGGGGAGGGAGACGCTTTCACCGGCGTCAGTGTTTGGTCGCCTCCCCCCTTGCGGGGGAGGGACAGGGTGGGGGGGTACTCTTTCCGCGCCGACCCGTCCCTACGACAACTGCGACTATGGGAGAGGGGCCGTTAGGGCGACCGCCGCCCCTAACCCACAAACGCCCGCTTCTCCGCCTCGGACAGCGCGTTGAAGGCGTGGGCCTCGGCCTTGTTGAGGCCATCCCGCACCTTCTGGTCCTTGTCGCCGCGGACGATGATGAACCGCCCGCCGCCATTGTGGATGGCCCTGAGTCCGATCGGCGGCGGATCGGTCTCGTCGAGCACGGTGAGTGGAGCGCCGGCGGTGCCGGCGCCCACGACTTCGAAATGCGGGTTGTGGGCCAGCTTTTCGAGCAGCGCCGCGTGCTCGGCGTCGTCGAGTTCGCGCGGCTCGCCATCGAAGAAGCGGAGCCCCGAAAGGCTCACCACTTCGCTGTCGCCCTGGGGCGCGTGGTAGGTGACCTTCGCCATTCGGGGCCTACTTCATGTAGCCGAAAAAGCGCGGCTGGATGGTGCCGGCGACGGCCGTGGCGGCCGCGGCGGTGGTCTTCCAGGCGATCTCGGTGTCGGCGGTGAACTCGTAGTTGAGGCCCGTCGCCGCCAGCGTCGTATTGGTGCCGCCGGCCTGGCCGGTGGTGGCGCCGGTGGCGATGAAGCGGTCATCGTCGCCCGCGTCGCCAATGGCGAAGGCGAGGAGGGGCGAACCGTTGCTGTCGAGGTCGGGCACCACCACCGAGAGCCCGGTGAGCACGAAGCCGCGCGGCACGACGAAGAGGCCGACGGTCTTGTTGAGGGCGAGATCACCGGCGAGCAGCGCCACATCGGCGCCGAGGCACTTCATGGTCCGGGCAAAGCCCTGGTTGCCAACCTGCGGCTGGCTATAGGCGTTACGATCAGCCATGGCCGATCTCCTTTTTGTGAGGTTTGGAATCTGGGAGAAGAACGCGCCGGCTGTGCTTGGGGCACCGCTTTGCCTTCTCCCCTTGAGGGAGAAGGTGCCCGAAGGGCGGATGAGGGGTATCGCAACCGAAGGTTGTGCGATCGAAGCGAACGCGACGAGCGACTGAGAGTCTAGCCGCCCCCTCCACCGCCTACGGCGGTCCCCCTCCCCCGCCACGCGGGGGAGGATCAGGAGAGGGCGGTGCGGGAAAGTCCGCCTTAGCTGTTACCCACCCCCGCGACGAACCCGGTCACCATGCCCCAGTCGACGAGGCTGCCGATGGTCGCCGAGGCACCCGCCGCCAGCGGGGCCTTGGCGATCTTGCCCACCCCATACTGGGCTTCGATGCCCATGCCGGTGACGAAGTCGTAGTCGCCGTCCTCGAGCGTGGTGGGGCGCGGCATCTGGCCGAGCGCGTAGGCCAGCGCCCCCTGGCCGCAGAGGAACACCGGCTCGACATCGATCCCCGCCGCGCCGGCGCCCTTCAGCAGCAGGCGCTGGGTGATCTCGGGGATCTCGACATAGATCACCCCGTCATAGACCAGCGCGCCGCCGGTAAAGAGCGGGTTGGTCTTGGTCGGGTCGCCGCTCTCGCGGTTGCGGGCGTCGCGGTTCGCGGCGGTCATCACCGGATCGGCCTTCAGATCGCGAAAACCGCGGGCGCCGAGGAAGCAGACGAACCATTCCTGGTCGCCCTCCGCCTCCATATAGGGGTTGATCCTGGGCCGCCCGTTGTAGACGCCGGGGTTGTTGGGGTCGACGCCGGTCTGCTTGGCCTGGTCCTTCAACAGGCTCCCGACCGCCGCAGACATCTTGTCGTTGGCGGAGTCGACATTTCCCACGGCGGTCGCGAAGGTGGTCGAGTAGTTGGAGAGCGCCGAGCCGAACACCACGCGGTCGGGGTTGGCGGTGACCCAGGCATTCTTGTTGCCGGCGGTGGCCGCCGACCACTTGATGCCGTTGACGCGGTTGCCCGGATTGCCGAAGCGGCCGGCCTGCATTGCCGAGGTGGGGATCGACAGCAGCGCATCGACCAGGTCGTCGCGGACGATCCGCTTCGACCAGCCACGCAGGAGGCTCCGGGCCGTCGAGCGCACCGAGAACGAAGATTCCTTGTTCTGCGCCCGGTTGTTGGCCACCGCGTTTCGGGCCCAGTCGGCCCAGAGCGGCATGCCGTAGCTGTCGATCTGCTCTTCGTTGCCGCGCAAGGTGCCGGCGCCGACGCCATCGCCCGAAAGCTGGGTGACGAGCGGCACGCGGATCTCCTTGCCGTCGGCTTCGAGGTCCGACATGCGCACGATCACCGAGGTGGAATCGTCGCCCATATAGGCGTCGAAGCGCGACGAGCGCAGGAAGTCGTAGGCGACATCCTGGCGGAACTTGATCACTTCATTATTGGGGTGGTTGGGAGAAAGAGCCATTGCTTGATGGTCCTGATGCTCAGCCGGTTACAGCGCCTTCAGCGCCGCCGGCGGGTGGTTGCCGAGAACAGCTCGGCATCGGTGGGGTCGCCGGCCGCGGATGCGGGGCCGGCGGCAGTGCCGATGCCTTGCAGCGAGGGGATGTGCGGCACGGCTGAACGACGGGGGGCCTCGATATTGGGCTGGGCGGCGCCACGCAGCTGGGCGAGGAAACGCTGCTGGACTTCGGGGTCCCGCATCGCCTCGTCGAGCACGCGGTTGCGATAGGCAGCGGGGTCGCTGCCGATCTCATCGAACGCCTGGCGCTTCTTGTGCCAGGCGACGAGCTCGCCATAGGGGTGGTTCGAGCGCATGATGCGGAGGTAATCGGTCTGCACCGCCGGGTCGGCCTGCATGGCCTGCCCGAGCGCGTTGTAGGCCGCCCGCACATTGTCCGCCCCATGCTTTTCTTCCGCCAGGAGGCGGGAGACGCCCTGCCGCTGCTGGAACAGCTGCTCGTGGATCGGGGTCACCAGCGAGCGGCCCCATTCATCCGGGTTGTCCCAGAATTCCGGTGGCCGGGCCGCCTGGTGCTGCGGCTGCAGCTGCGCCTCGAGCCGGCTGAGCCGATGCTTCAGCTCATCCCGATCCCGCTCCGCCGCCCGCCTTGCATCGGCTTCCTCACGAAGCCGGGCCGGGGGAATGGCAGGTTCGGGCCGCGGTTCGGCCGGCGCGACGACCGGTTCTGCTTCGGCCACGGGCGCCTCGCCCGTGACGGTGGCATTGAACAAGGCGGTATCGTCGACCGTTTCAGTGTCGTTCATCTCGTGTCTCCCGGACTATCGCGTCCGATTGGCGTGACCCTCACTGTCGCGGAGAGTGCAGCGAAACCGGCCAGAGGGCGCCGGCAGCCCATGCGCCGTATCGTGGCGCGGACGGAAACTGTTGGTGGGGAGCGGTGCGCTTGGCGCCCCTCACCCCAGCCCTCTCCCCCGCGGACGCTCTTGCGTCCGCTAGAAGGGGCGAGGGGGCGTTGTGGCACTGCCGGCGCGTCTATCGTCCCCTCGCCCCTCTGGGGAGAGGGTCAGGGTGAGGGGCGCCAAGCGCACCGGGTTGTCAGCGAAGAGTCGCGCCCAGCTGAAGCCGTCTCTCAGTCGTCCTGCGCCCGCACCTGAGCCGCCCGCAGCTGTAACGCTCGCCCGGCCAGCTCCAGCTGCCGGTTGGTGCGCCAGACGTCCTGCTCCTCGCGGCGGGCCAGCAGTTCGTCCTGCCGCTCCACCGCATCGATCCGCTGCTCCAGCCCTTCGGCCGCCCGTTCGGCGCCGATATCCTGGGCTTCGGCCATCAGCTTTGCCGTCTCGGCCTCGGTCTTGCGATTGCGCAGCCCCTTACCTTGCAGCTCCAGCATCGCCGCCTGCTGCTGCAGCATAGCCGCCTGCTGCTCCAGCGGGTTGGGCGGCTGCGGCTTCTGCCGCGTCGCATCGCGGAACTTCTTCTTGGCCGAGGCCGGCATCGAGGAGGTTTCGATCAGCACTTCCAGCGCCGCCGCGGCCACTGCCGGCTGCAGCAGCGGGCCGACCGCGGCCAGCGCCTGGCGCACCGACTCGTTGGTGTCGGCCTGCATGGTCACGGTGTCCGGCCCCTCGTCGAGGATGATGTCGACATCGAGCGAACCGAGCGCGTTGGTGATGGTGGGGATACCCGTCGTGGGGTCGATGGCCAGCCGGTTGACGGCGAGCCAATTGCCCAACCCCTCGTCATCGGTGACGCGGATCCAGCGCTCGGCGGTCCAGAGGCTCTGCACCGCATTCCAGATGGCGCGATAGACCCGCTGCTTCCAGCCGCGATAGCCGAGGAGATACGGGCCGAGTTCGGCAACGCCCGCCTGCTGCTGCAGCGCGATGGCGCGGCCCGACATGTCCTGGATGCCCGAGCCGATCAGCGCCGGGTTGAAGCCATAATTTTCGATCTCCTGCTTGGCTTCCTCGAGGAAACCGAGATTGGCGCTGAGCTCGGCGCCGCGCGCCGCATCGTCGAATTGCGGCAGTTCGGCGCCCACCGGCACCACCACCACGCCATCGGGGCGGGCCATTTCGGCGCGGATCTTTTCCGGTTCCAGCCCCTGGCCGTCGCGGATGACGATGCGGCGCGACTGGCTGGTGTGCAGCCCCTTCGAGCGCCGCTGGTTGATCTCGTCCTGCGCCGATTTCATGTTGCGGAAGAAGCCGTAGCGGTCGCCGTCATGGTCGACATTGGCCGAAAACATCACATACTTGCAGAGCGTCCGGCGCTTCTCGTCGCGCAGATAACTCTCGCCTTCGGCGAGGATGGCGGCGCCGGTATAGATGGCAAAGCACCACTGGTTGCCGCGCCTGTACCAGTGGTCGATCACCCTGACACGGCGGTGGTGTTCGTCGCCCATCACCCAGTTATCGTCGCTGTCGGGGTTGCTGGTGAGCTCGGAGCCCAGGTCCACCGAGGCCTCGATCTCGCGCTCCTTATCAGGGAACGCCGCAAGCAGCTCGCTGGCATCGGCCCATTTGCCGATCCCCATATAGCCCGCATCGGAGAAATCGGCGCGGGTCGAGGTCGGGTCGTAAAAGAACCCTGCAGGGTCGACGACTTCGAAGCCGATTTCGGTATCGCCGCGGTCGCCGGCTTCCAGTGTCAGCTCGAGCCCGCCAATGCCGTCGACCGCGCCGTTGAGCGCAGCGATCGGCGACTTCTCCTGCCAACGCTGCTCATCGAGCACATAGCGCAGCACCGCGGTCGCCACCTCCGCCCCATCCTCGTGGCGCGGCGTGCGGGCATAGCCCTTGGGGTCCTGGCGCTGCCGCTCGAGCAATCCGACCACGGCGTTGATCTTCCGCGCCAGGCGGTTGTAGGTGACGATCGGCTGTTTGCGCTGATTCAGCGTCTTGATCTGTTTCGCCGTCCAGTGCGCGCCGTGGTAGTAGCGCCGCGCTTCCTGCTGCTCGTCGATCTCCCCGCGCTTGCCGTCGAGATAGCTCAGGTAATCCTGCTTCAACCGCGCCAGCGACCGACCCGGCACGGTGGCCGGGGCAGGGGAGGCGGCAGCCGGTGCATTGGCGAAATCGCTCATCGGAACTCCTGGATCACGTCACGTTCAGACGGCGCAGTCGGCGCACCCTCTCCCCTCAGGGGAGAGGGTAGTGCAGCTAGGACCGTTAGGTCCGTAGCGGAGCTAGGGTGAGGGGTTCAGCCTCTCAGCGAGCGCGTGTTGCGCCGCTTCACCCCTCAACCGGCCCGCGGCGATGGCTTCGCCATCGTCCGCCAGCCACCTTCTCCCCTGAGGGGAGAAGGGAAGAGGTGCCACGCCGACGGATCGTAGGGTCACCCAAATCGTGGACCTCAATAACTCTGCCAGTCACCCGGCCCGGTGCCACCCGTCGCAGCCCGGTACCCCGAACGCGCCTTGCCCGGCTCAGCCACCGGCTTCGTCCGCACCCAGGGGCGCGACATCGCGGCATAGCGCCAGTCGTCGGCGGCATGGTCTTCCATGTCGGTGTCGAGATCTTCGGGCCGCGCCGCGTCATGCTGCAGCATCGGGATGGTGCGGATCGAGTCGCGGCAGGTGGAAAAGCAATAGATCATCGGCCGCCCCTCGGGGTTGGGCTTGCCGTCCTCATCGAGCGTGGTGCCGACGAAGCGCTGGCGCAGCATGTCCCAGCCGCCCATGGCGCCGCGCTGCGACACGCGCTTGTTGTCGGCGCCGCGAAAGAAGATCCGCTTGTCGCCCGAGCCCAGGGTAATGCGGCTCGCAATCGAGGGGCCGCCATCCTCGGCAAAGGCCGCCGGGTCGAGCACCCCCAGCCCCACGGCTTCGGTCTCGCGCTGCGCGAGGCCCTTGCCGACCTGTTCGGCGGTGAGCTTCAGCCCCTTGTTGGGTTTGCCGGGTTCGCACCCATACCATTCGCGGTAGCGGATCAGCGCGCCGCGCGGCAGCAGCACACCTGTCACTGGGTGCCTGGTGTCGTCGCCGACGATCGCCCACCAGCCGAACGAGAACGGCCGGGCGCTGCCCCAGTCGCCGGAGCGGAATTTCGCCCAGTCCGCGGGGATGGCGAAGGGCTCGATGACATGCAGGTGCGTCTGCCAGCAGTCGAAGAAGGCGCCATCGATAATGTCCCAGTCGCCGTGCCGCATGGCGCGCACCAGGGCCGCGCTCCCCAGCCCCTCGAGCCGCGCCTCATAGGTCGGGTCGTCAGTCGTAAGCGTGGGGTTGTCCTCGAGCCGCGCCGGAATGAACTGGCGCAGCATGCCGCCTTCCGTCGCGCTGGTGCGGTGAATGTCGAGCGGCGCCGCCGCATCGATGAAGGTCGTCTTGACGAACTGGTGCCCCACGCCGCCGGGGTTGGCGCCACAGAGGATGCGGGGAAACCGCCCGCTATATTTTTCCGGCACCGCAATGCCGGTCATCCGCACGCGGTTGCGCAGGAACCGGTAGATCACCTCGGTGAAATGGGTCAGCTCGTCGATCAGCAGCACGTGCATCTCGGCGCCCTGGTACTTGAAGCGGTCCTTCTCGTCCTTGCAGTGGCAGAGATAGATCTTCGAGCCGTTCCAGAAGCGGATCTCATCCTCGACGATCACGACGAAGCCGCACTCCACCCAGCCGGCCAGCAGGGCGCGAAAGCCCGACGGGCCTTCCATGTGGTTCTTGCTCAAATCCTCGCGGATGCGGCGGAACAGATAGACCTGCAGGCCGGCAATTTCCGCACACCAGCTGATCGCCGCCTGCCGCATCAGATGCGATTTGCCGCCACCTGCCGCGCCGCCATAGAGGATCTCGGTCGCCGGCGAGAGCAGCGCCACCCACTGTTTTGGGTGCAGCGCAACGCGCAGGGCGTCTGGGCGCTTCGCGCTACTTGTCGCTCCCTTCGTCGCGCGGTTCGCTGCTCTCGCGCTGGTCGTCGCTGGCATCCCTCGGCATCCCCTCGAAGATAATGGTCGGCCGCATGCTGCCATCGGACGACCGATGGTCGACGGTGGCATGCTTGGAATGGAGGTACGGCGCCGCCTTGTTGGCGGCATCCACCCGCTCGCTGCGCGGAATCTCGGGGTTGCGCATGATGGCGAGGAGGAAGTCGAGCGGGGTCTGGATGGGGTCTTCCGGCGCGTTACTCGGCCAGGTTGTGCTGTCTGGAGCGTCAGAAGGCGGAATGGCGCTCGATTTGCTACCGGCGCGGGGCATGGCATTCCTCTGAGTCTACAGGTGCCCGACTGATAGAGACGGCCCCCTCCCGGCCTCCCCCATAAAGGGGGAGGTGAAGAGTCGAGGCTCTGTCTTCGATCGTGCCAGACGAACCGCGCGGCACCTCCCCCTTTATGGGGGAGGATGGGAGGGGGCCGTCTGCCAGCAGTCAGTCGCCTAGAAGCGACCACCGGCCGGTGCGGGGCAGCGAAGCTGGCGAAAGGACACGAGCAAACAACACGTGGTGAAACGGGTTCCGCCGATCGGCTCTCCCGTCACCGTGGACCCGGAGGCAACCCGCCGAAGCGTCCCCTCACAGTCGGCCCACATAGAGGCGGCGAAGCTCGCTGCCTGATGCTGAAACTAGGGTGCTTGCGCCGGGGGTGCAAGCGCGGGGTTTTTCGCTCACCACAGGCGGGGGGCAGGGGCTGTGGTGAAGGTAACCGGTCGCCTACTTTCCCCGCCCCGCACGCCATGCCCGAAACCCCTCCACATCCAGCACGCCATGATCCATCACCGCCTCGTAGACCAGGGCGCTCGGGAGCTTCGGTTCCGTCGGGTCGGCAGCGAGCACGTGCTTGATCTTGAGGATCACCACTCGATCGGCGTCGGTCAGCCGCGGCAGCAGGGTACGCAGATGCGCGAGATCCGGCTGGCGTTCCGGCTGGTCGACCAGCCAGATGTCGAACGTCCAGTTGGCGCCGGCGGAGGTGCGGGCGGATAGGCCGAGATAGAGCCCGTCGGGGTAGTTCTGCGGTTCGGCGTTCCAGCGGCCGGCGTCGTTGCGGAAGCGGACGGTGACGATGAGGTCATCGCGCCGCATCAGCCGGGCGCCCAGCTGGGCGAAGGCGGCGAGGCTGGCGGCGTCGAGCCGCTCGCAGCTCACCGTGATGTCGATGTCGCGGCGGACCATCAGCCCGAGCGCGGAGCTGCCCACCCGGACCGGGGCGCCGAGCTCCGCGAGCTCCGCCATGAGATCGAGTGCCTCCACCAATGCGTCGGCTTCGGCCTGCAACTGTGCCTGGGCTGCCAGCAGATCGTCCATCACCCGTACCCTCCTCGGGCCCCATGGCTACAGCAATTGGGCGCTCAGGCCCATGGTAGAAGACACCCAACGCCGCGGCAGGGCCCGTCACCCAGTAATACGCGTGCCTGCCGATGCGGTTCGCGAAATGTTCTTGGTGGAAAAGGGGTATTTCCGAGGCGCATTCCCGAAATGTTCCCGGTACCAGGCTGTTGATGATCTATTGCTGACAACAAAACGTCATACCTCGTCTTGGCAGTCGGCGACGCGGGGGGGGACGCCGGGTGGCTGCAACCTTTGCCGGCTCCGGCCATTGGATGGGGTAAGCACGACGAGGTCAGCCCGATGCAGCTCAACCCGCCTCCTCCGCCCAAGAAACCCAAGGCCGCCTTTCGCGACGGCAAGGCTGTCGGCACCCGCGAGAGCGATCTGCAGGTGCGGGCCGCCGGGCCCGAGGCGATGCGCGACCGGCCGAGGCGCCCGTGGACACCGCTCGACGAGGCCTCCGACGAGTCGTTCCCGGCCAGCGATCCGCCCGCCGCCAACCGCTTCGATTAGGGGGTCGGAGGCGGGGCACTGCCAGGTTCTGGGTGGGGGGCCTGGAGGGCACGATAGCACAACGGCCGCTCCGCGCCGCAGGCGGGGAGGGGCATCACTCCCGCGACACCCGCTCCAGCACCGCCGCCGACGCCGCGAGGTTGGCGCTCCACAGCGCCAGCAGGTCGTGGGTTCGCGGCGTACCGGCGCCGGCCGGCGCCGCGGCAGCGATCGCCTCGAGCCGCGCCACGTTTTCGCGCAGGTTCCGGGCTGTCGCCGCAAGACGTTCGCGCGCTTCCGCCCGGGGCAGGGCGTCGACCAGCGCCAGCCCGGCGCTGAGTTCGATCAGGTCGAAGCTGCCGAGCGCCTGGCGCAGCAGGGTGAAGAACTCGGCCTCGCCTGCCGGCGTGGTGACGAACAGCGTCTTGCCCGGGCCGCGACTGCCGGGCGCCTCGGCCTCGGCGGCGAGGATCCCCTCTTTCTCCAGCTGCGTCAGCGCATGGTAGACCGAGCCGGAGTGCAGCCGGGTCCAGCTTTGCACCTGCCATGCCTCGAGGGTCTGCCGAATGGCATAGCCGTGGGCGCCGCCATTCACCCGGATCGCGCCCAGCACCAGCAACCGCGTGACGTTCATCTTCACCTCGTGATTCCCGCGAGGGTAGACAAATTTGGCCAAAGCCGATAGCCAGTAGCCAAATTTGGCTACCAGAGGATACGACGTGGCCAGCATTGCCGACATCCGCGCTTTCCTGCTCGGCTTCGAAGGGGTGAGCGTGCATGAGACGTCGCCCGATTATTTCTTCTTCGCCGGGGCGGAGCAGAAATTCCCCTTCGCCACCATCGTCACCCATGACGATGCCTATGACAGCGCCTCGGCGCTCGATCGGGAAGGGGTGTTCCGGCTGAACTTTCCCACCGACAAGGCAACGTTTGCTCAGCTGTTTCCCGGCATCACGGGGCGCAGGGATCTCGAGGCGGCCAGCTTCGACACCCAGGCGCTGGATACGCCGTTCCCGCATCCGCTCTATGGCCGGATGCGCTGGGTCAGCGTGATCAACCCCGAAACCAGCTGGCCCCAATGCCGGCGGCTGCTCGAACTGGCGCGCCAGATGCGCGAGCTCAGGCCCGACAGCTGGTAGCGGGCGGCGCCGCCTCAGCGTTCGGTCCGGGCCAGCAGCGCAATGGCTTGGCTGCGGCCGGAAACGTCGAGTTTCCTCAGGATCTCGCTCATGTGGTAGCTGACGCTGCGGGTCGATTGGCCGGTGATGATGGCGATGTCGGCATTGGATTTGCCCTTCGCCGCCCAGGTCAGCACCTCGAGCTGCACGCTGCTGAGGTTGGCGGCGAGCAACCGCCGGTCGCCGCCGCCCTCGGCAATGGCCGGCAGCTGCGCCCGCATCTGCGCGACCCGGGCGATGATGCCGGCGCAATCGATGGCCAGCGCATCGAGCGGCTGGCCCGCCTCGACGCTGACGATGGCGACGCTTTTGAGCCCCGGGGCGCTCGGCAGCGGCAGCACGGCGCCCGACACCGGCGGGGCCGCCAGCACCAGTGCGCGCCAGCGTGGGTCGGCTGCCTCCCGCGCCAGCGCGTGGGTGTCGAAGCTGAAGCCGGCGTCGCCGCCGAGGATCCGGCGCACGATCGGGTCGCCATCCACCAGGTCGAGCTCGTGCAGCCGTGCGACATAGCCGGGCACCTGCTTGAACGGGGTCGCCAGCATCTGCGCCGCGCTGGCGAAATCCAGCGCCAACAGGAAGCCATCGATGCCGAATGCCCCCAGCCCCTCGGAGAGGGCGTGCATCAACGCGCCGAAATCAGCCGCCGACTGGATCCGCGTGATGGTCGATTGAAGTTTGCCCGCAAGGACCCGCGGCATGTTTGCCCCGTCGCACTTCTGGTCCCGAAGCTACGATCGCGCTCCGGCCGTCGCAAGGCGGGCTCGGCAATATGCCGGGGATCAATCCGCAACCGGTCCCCGGCACCGGCGATCGCTGTCGCCGCGCCCGCCGCTGGGTCAGCCGGCCCGAGCCAGGCGGGGATGCCAGCTCTGCCGGCCGTCGGCGCCGCCGGTCTCCTCGGCAACGACGAACACATCGACGATCCGGTCGAGCTGCTGCGCCTGGCCTTCGGTCTGCTCGATCGCCGCGTTGGTTTCTTCCACCAGTGCCGCATTGTGCTGGGTCATCTCGTCGATCTGCCGCACCGCGGTAGTCACTTCGCTGATGGTGCCCGATTGCAGCTGGGTGGCGTGGGCGATGCCCTCGATCAGCGAGCTGTTCTCGCGGATGCCCGAGAGCATCAGTTCGAGCTTGGCGCCGGCTTCCGACACCAGCTTGGAGCCGCCGGACACCTCGGTGGTCGATTGCTCGATCAACAGCTTCACCTCGGCCGAGGCGTTGGCTGCCGACTGGGCCAGCCGGCGCACTTCCACGGCAACCACGGCAAAGCCCTTGCCGGCATCGCCGGCGCGTGCCGCCTCGACCGAGGCGTTGAGCGCCAGGAGGTTCGTCTGGAAGGCGATGTCGTCGATCAGCCCGATGATGTTGGAGATCTTGGCCGAGGACGACGAGATGCGCCCCATCGCCTCGTTGGCGAGCGTCATCACCGAGCCGGCTTCCTCGGCGTTCTGCGCCACGGTGCGGGTCTTGGTGTTGGCGGCGTCGGCGCGCCGGGCGTTCTCTGCCACCGTCTCGGCCAGTTGGTCCATCGCCGAGGAGGTCTGCGCCACCACGGCAGCCTGCTTGCTGGTGCGCTCGGCGAGGTCATTGGCGCCCGACAGGATCTCACCGGTCGCGGTCTTCAGCGCGCCGGAAGTGCCGCGCAACTGCGTGACGATTTCGTTGAGCCGCTCGGCGACATTGTTGGTGTCGTCTTTCAGCGGCTGCATCGCCGCATCGAACTCGGCAGTAATGCGTTCGCGCAGGTCGCCGGCGCTCAGCTTCTTGAGCGCGCTGCCGGTCGCCGTCACCGCCCGCATCACCTTGTCGGCGTTCGATTGCGCGAGGTCGGCGGCCTCCTCGGTGACCTTGTCGAAATAGATGCTCACCGCATGGTCGATATCGATCAGCACCGCCTTGAGGATATCGGAGAGCGCCGCGGCCAGCCGGTCGGCATCCTCCAGCACGCGGGTGGATTCGGTGCGCTTGAGGCCCATCAGCCCTGTCGGGTGGAGCTTCAGCGCATCCACCATGAAGTCATGCACCACGCCCTTGACCAGTTGTTCGACGATCACCCCATAGCCGCCGATATACCAGCGCGGCTCGAGCCCGATCTTGGCGTGCCTGAGGCCGATACGCTGGGTGGCGCGTACATAGTCCTCGTCGAAGCGGCCAGCGGCGATCTTCTTCCAGTGGTCGATCTGGCTGCCCTGGGCGCGCTTGACCTGGCTGTCATCGGCAAAGAAGCGGCTGACCTCGGGCACGCCGGCGATCTTTTCGTAAAAGCCGCGCAACGCCACCGGCAGGTGCTTGTCGACATAGGGCTGAACCTGGCCGATGCGCGCCAGGGCGGCGGCATCGAGGCCGATGAAGTCGAGACGGGCTTTCAGTGCATCCGATAGGTCGGTCGATCCGGACAAGTGTGCCTCCATTGCCTGGTGCCCGCCCCCCGGCAGGCAACCGCGGCGTCAAACGTCCCACGGCTTTTTCCTGCGTCGCCACTGTATTGGTAACCAGTTCTCAACCATCGCAAATCACCTTAAGTATGCGTTCGAGTGCTTTGCGTCGGGTGTATTGTCGAAGCAGTGGCTGGCCCGTCTGCAATAATTCCCTAACGAAATACTGTGGTGCGGCTGCGTGTTTTTACGTAGTCGATGCCGGCTGCTGGCCGAGGGCAGGGCTTGACGCCTATCCGAGAGGTCGCTAGAAAAGAGACAGACAGGTCTGTCTATTGAGGCGGAAATGGCAAGCGGCGAGACAAGGCGCAGAACGAGGCGCAGGACCGGGCCCGGCGAGACCACCGGCTTCCGCCAGTTGCTGAGCCTCGAGCGGCAGCAGGCCTGGCTCGATGGCGCGCCGCTCGAGGATGCCGACGAGCGGGCGGAAGCGGTCGAGCTGCGCTTCAAGTACCTGCCGCGCTACCACAAGTTCCTCGGCCTGCCGCAGGCGCCGGAGGTGCTGAACCTGCTCGGCAGCTATGGCCGGCAGTGCCTGCCCATGCCGCGCCGCACCGAGCGCTACTGGTGGTCGGTCTCCTGCCTGCCATCGACCTCGGACAAGCCGCTGGTGCGGGTCAATGCCAGCTGGATGGAGTTCTTCACCCTCTATGCAGATGGCGAAGGGCTGCGCGGGCGCTTCATCCTGCACCTATCCGATTTCACCACCGATGGATCGGTGACGCCGGAGCGGCTGGATGAGGCCCGGATCGAGCAGGCGGCCATGGTGCCGGAAGATGTCGCCTGGTTCTTTCCTGATGGGGCCGACATGTTCGGCATCAAGGTGCGGGGCTCTGCCTCGCTCCACCGGATGCTCGCCGACCCGCGCATGCTGCGGGCCATCCGACGCTTCAACCTCACCCACCTGAACCGCGGCCGCAACGCCTACCAGGCGAGCCACAGCTACGGCATCGCCGATCACATGCTGGGGTGAGGGGGCGCGGCGCTACTCCGCCCCCGCCTTGGGACGGCCAGGCCTCTGCATCCAGCGACGCAACAGCCTGAGGATGAAGTAGGCGATCAGCGCGGCCGCACCGTAGGCCAGCCACTTGGTCAGCGGGTCCAGCCTCTCCGAGGAGTTGCCCAGAACGATGCCGATCGGCAGCAGCAACACGCCGATACCATCGGCAATGGCGTAGTCGAGCCGGGTGGCCTTGTGGATGGCCCAGCCAAGCAGGCCACCGATAATGAGCGCCCCGATCGTCGCACCGACGACGAGACCGGCCAGATATGCTGGATACATGACGTTTCCCCTCTCAATTCACAATTGGTAGAGTGTAGCCGTAGCGCTGTCACGTCATCGGCCTCGGCCGTCGCCGGGTTTATGCACTGTTCGCTTGGGTTTTCGCTTGCAGTGGTGCACCAGCGGAGCCGCCGTTACATGCGCTCGAAGAACAGACCGGTTCTCGTTGCTTGGCGTACTGGTCCTGGGCGAACTATCTCGCTCAGCTCGCGGCGGCATGAACGGCGCCGACACTTTCGGGATCAAGGTGCGGGACTCTGCCTTGCTCCACACCGCAAGGCGAGACAGGCAAAACCTCAGGCGCTGCCGGGAAACCTGAGGGTCGCCTCGAACCCGTCCGACCAGCCGGGTGCCGGGGAGCGGAGCAGCAGCTCGCCGCCGACCTGCTGCATGATGGTGGCGACCACTGCCAGCCCGAGCCCGGTTCCGCTGGCGCGCGTCGCGCCGCGGGCAAAGCGCTCGGTCAGTCGCGCCATCACGTCGGGCGTGACGACCGGGCCATGGTTGCGCACCGTCACCTGCGGCCCGGGGCCCGCCTCGACCAGGACCTGGCCCTGCGCCGCCCCGTGCAGCAGGGCGTTCTGAATCAGGTTGCGGATGGCGATGGCGAACGCATCGGGATTGATCCGCTGCGCCAGCTGCGCGCCCTGGTGCTGTTCGAGCCGTACGCGGCCAGCCGTGCTCGACTGCGCTGCAAAGTCCCGGATCACCAGCTCGAGCACCGGCGCGAGCTCGACCACCGCTTCGGAGCGTGCGAAGCCGGCTTCCAGCCGCGACAGCTGCAGCAGCTTTTCGGAAAGATCGGAAAGGCCGCGCAGCGCGTGCTCCACCTCCTTGAGCCGCGGCGCCGCGACATGGTCGCCCAGCTCGCGGCCCAATCGCTGTGTCTGCGCCAGCGCCCCGGCAATCGGCGTCCGCAGCTCATGGGCGCTGCTCGCCGCGAAGGTGCGTTCGGCCTCCATGGCGGCGCGCAGCCGGCCCAGCAGCCCCTCGATCTCGCGGGCGATCGGCGCCAGCTCGGCCGGCTGGTCGTCATCGTCGAGCGGGGTGAGGTTGGTGCCGCTGCGCTGCGCCACGTCGCGGCTGAGCCGTTTGACCGGCTGCAGCGCCACCCGCACCGCCTGCCAGATGCCGAGCCCCACCAGCGGCAGCAGCGCCGCCAGCGGCCACAGCAGCCCGGCCACCGCCCCCCACAGCGCCTCGTCGCGGGCGTTGCTGGTTTCGAGCACCAGGATGCCCGTGCCGGTGCGCCGGTCGGTGGATTTGAAGGCGCGATGCCCGTCGACAAACAACAGCCCATCGGCGGCCGGCAGCACCGGCAGCACGGTGGGCGCGTCCTCGGCGCGCAGCTGCACCACGCCGTTCCGGTCGAACACCACGTAGGTGAAGGATTCGAGTTGCGGGGCGATCTCGTTGCCGCGGGGCAGGGGGCGGTCTTCCCGCTTGCCGGGGCCCGGGTGATCGTCGTCCTCGCGCCCCAGCCGCGGCACGGGATCGCGGCCGCGCGACGCGTCGCCGACATCGCGGTTGGCGAGCGGCAGCAGGCGGAAGGCGCTCTGGCGCAGCGTCTCGTCGAACGCCTGCTCCAGTTCGTTGCGCAGCACCACGGTCGAGATCGCGGCGCCGCCGAGCCAGAACACCAGCATGGCAATGCTGAGCCATACCGCCAGTCGCACGGCAATCGAGCGGCGCTTCATGGCTCGATCCTGTAGCCCATGCCGCGCACCGTGGTGATGACGCTCTGGCCCAGCTTCTTGCGCAGCCGGCTGACATAGACCTCGACGGCATTGCCTTCGATCTCGGCGCCGAACGGATAGAGCGAGTCCTCGATCTCGGCCTTGGTGACGATGCCGCCGCGTCGGCTCAGCAGGCGCTCCAACACCGCCCACTCGCGCGCCGTGACGGCGATCGGCTTGTTGCCCAGGGTGATCGTCCGGGTGGCGAGGTTGACGCTGGCTTCGCCCACCAGCAGCTGCGGCGCTGCGATCCCGGCATAACGTCGCGCCACCGCCAGGACGCGGGCGCTCAGTTCGTCGAGGTCGAACGGCTTGACCAGATAGTCGTCGGCGCCGGCATTCAGCCCTTCGATACGGATCGCCACCTGGTCCTGCGCCGTGGCGATGATCACCGGCACCGGGTTGCCGGATCGGCGCAACTGCTTCAGCAGATCGAGGCCGCGACCGTCGGGCAGGCTCAGGTCGAGCAGGATGAGGCCATAGTCCACCGTGTCGAGCGCGGCGCGCGCATCGTCGAGGCGCTGCATCCAGTCGACGCCATGGCCATCGGCGCGCACCTGGTCGCGGATCGCCTCGCCGAGCACATAGTCGTCCTCAATCAGCAGAATGCGCACGCCACGGGCCCCTTTGGCCAGCCGGTCTAGCCTGCCAACCTGTCGCCAGCCTTACGAAAAATCTGTGCGGCTGCAAGGTCGCCGACAGCTCGGACTGGTTGGTTGGCCGCAGTTCGCAGCGACCCCGCCGCGACCACAAGAGGAAAGACCATCATGAACACGTCGACCCGTTTCCTTGTCCCCACGGCGCTCGCCGGCCTCATGGGCCTCACCGCTCTGGCGCCCGGCGCCTATGCCCAGTCCGCCCCGGCGGCCCCCGCCGCATCGGGCGTGGCGCAGCCCGACGACAATGGCTGCATGCGCCCCGATGGCGGCCCCCTCGGCAAGCGCCAGGGCGAGCACCGCGAGGCGGGCCAGCGCGGCGGTATTGCCGGGATGATCTGCAGCACGGACGGTGCGGCGCAGCTGGAAACTCGGCTCGCCGATATCGCCACCAAACTGGCGCTCACCGCCGAGCAACAGCCGCTGTTCGATGCCTACCGCACGGCGGCGCTGACCGCCCAGACCAGCTTCGCCGAAAGCTGCGCCAAGCTGCAGCCGGCCAGCGCGACCCCGGCCACCCCGCCGGATGCTGTGACCGTGCTGAAGGATCGACAGGCGCGCCAGACCGCTGAACTCGACGCGCTGAACGCCGTGCTGCCCAGCTTTGAGGCGCTCTACAACAGCCTCACCGACGCCCAGAAGGCCGTGCTGCAGCCGCTGGTCGGCCCGCATCGCGGCGACCATGGTCCGCGCGGCGATGATCGCGGTGGCGAGCGCGCCGGGCGGGGCGACGATCACCAGCGTGGTCGTGGCGACGAGCATGGACGTGGCCGCGATGGCCGCTCCGGCATGATCGAGCCGGCCCCGACCAATGGTGCCGTTGCGGGCTGACCCCCGCGAGCCGCACCGGCGCCCTCTCCGATCTCCGGGGACGCCGGTGCAGCGCAATAGCGGGCCCAACTCCGCGGCTAGAAACTCCCCCCGAGCGAGGCGCTCGCCTGGTGCGATTGGCCATTGGCGGAGAAGCGCCCGTCGTAGTTGGCGCCCAGCGACAGGCCGTTGTCGAGTTCGTAGGCGAGGCCGGCGCCGAGGCGGACCCAGCTCATGTCGGCGGGTGCGCCGCTGATGGTGAAGGGGCTGCTGCTGCCGTCGAAGCTGAATGCCGCGGTCCCGGCGGAGTCGGTGAGGCGCTGCTCATAGAGTGCCCGGCCCTCCAGCGCCAGCGCGCCGCTTTCCAGCGCCACCTCCTGGCCGACGGACAATCCGAGCCCGGCGGCGGCGCCGAGCTTGCCCTCGGCTTCGGCGGTGAGGTTGAAGGCGCCGGCGCCGGTTTCGGTGAAGCCCGGTCGGCCGAGCCAGCCGACGGCGAGGGTGCCGAGCGGGGCGAGGCTCAGGCCATGGCCCAGCTCGAACGCATGCGAGGCCTCGAGCTGCAGGTCAATCGCCTGCGCCCAGTAGTCTGCATGCGCCACCTCGGTGCTGCCGCCGACGGCGATCGTGCGGTCGGTGGCGACATGGCCGGCGCCTGCCGAGAGTGCGCCGACAAGCGTGGTGGCGCCATCGCTCCAGCCGCCATAGGCGGCGGCCGAAAGGCTGTCGAACGCCGTTTCGGAGTTGCGCGCGGTGACGATGCCCACCCCGTGCTGGTAGCCCAGCGCCACGCCGCCAAAGCCGGTGCCCGAGCCGAGATCGACTTCGTTCTCGTAGCCGAGGGCCAGCCCGCCAGTGCTCCATTCGATGGCAGCGGCATTGCCGTCGCCCTGGAGCTGGCCATAGCTGCCGAGTGCGCCGAACCAGGGGCGTGCGGTGCCGGCCGCGGTGGCGTCGTCGATGGCGCGGACCCCGAGGTTGCCCGGCGCCGCCGCATAATTCATTGGCCCCGCCGCCGCGCCGGCGCCCGCGAGCCCGGCCGCGGTGCGGCGGTTCACCGTCCGGCCGAGTGCGTCAAAGCTCTGCTCCAGCACTTGCTGCATCGAGACATGCGCCTCGCCCGAAATGGCGTCGAGGGCACCAGGCGCTTCCTCCTCGCTCAATCCCTGGAACAGGTCGAACCCGGCATTGCCTGCTCCTAGCGCGAACAATGCGTCGCCGGCGGCGCACTGGTTGGCGGTGCTGTTCTCGAGGCAGAAGCTCACCGCCTCCATGGCCGAGGTCAGGTAGAAATTCTGCCCGTCATGCGAACCGGTGAAGTTGAGATAGGCGAAATTGTCGATGATCTCCGGCGCTTCGGCGACGGTGAGGTTGCCGGGAGCCGCCGTGTCGATGATGGTGTAGACGAGGCCAGGCGCATAGGTGCTGCCGTCGTCTGTGCCGTTGCCGGCGATGACCCGGATCTTTGCCCCGGTCGCGATGCTGGCCGTGCCGGTCACATGCGTGGTGTCGTTATGCACCCCGGCGGTGTTGCCGCCATCGTTGAGTTCGATCTCATAGATCGAGCCCGCGTCGAGGGTCAGCCCGCCGGTGGTTACCGCACCGATCGAGTTGCCGGGCGCCAGCACCGCGCCGTCGCCGACGTTGATCGCGCCGTAGGTCCCGGTACCGCCGAGCCGGGCGCCGCTCTCGGCGGTGACGCTCGCGAGCAGCGTTCCGAGCACGTTGAGCCCGCCGCCGCTGACCGTGGTGGTGCCGGTAAAGGTGTTGATCCCGCTCAGCGTCAGCGTGCCGGTGCCGGTCTTGATCAGCTGGCCCTTGCCCGCCAGCACGCCCGAGAAGGTGGTCGAGGCATTGTTGCCGCCCAGGGTCAGCTGGGCGCTGCCGCCCGGGTTGCCGCCGTTCGGCGGGTTGCCGAGCTGCACGGTGCCGGCGCCGGCGAGGCTGCCGATGGTCTGGGTCTTGCCGGTATCGATCCTCAGCGTCGCGCCGGCAGCCACATCGTAGGCGCTCTTGGCCGACAGCACCCCGGTTTCACGCGCCCTGAGCGTGCCGGCGCTGATCAGCGTCGCCCCCTCATAGGTGCTGGCGCCGTAGAGGTTGAGCGTACCGGTGCCCTTCTTGGTGAAGCCGCCCACGCCGACGAGGCCAGGGTCCATGTGCACCGAGTAGGTGCCGGTGTCGATGGTGCCGCCGCCATCCTCCAGCGTGATGTCGCCAGTCTGGAACCCCGAGAACAGAAACGACTGACTGGCGGTGAGCTTGAGCGTGCCACCGTCGAAGGCAACGGTACCGGCGCCATCGTAGCGCTGCACCTGCTGGGCGCTGAGCTGGCCGCCGCTTTCGAGCCGCAGCGTGCCGGTGGAGCCGGCCTCCTGGGCCATCATCACGTAGTCGGAAACCACCTGCCCATTGTCCGAGATGGTCAGGCTCCCCGAGGCGCCGTCACGGGCGCCCAGGTAGATCTGCGCGGCTTCCACCCGTCCGCCATCGCTCACCGTCAGCGCGCCGCCACCTTCGAGCCCGATCGTCAGGCCATCGACACCCATCGTCCAGCTGGAGCCGGCGCCGGTGACGGTGGCGGTCGCGATGCCCTCGCTGCCGGCGCCGCTGTCGATGTAGCCGGTGCTGCCTTCGACGGTGGCGCCGCCGCTGACCTTGAAACCGTCTTCGCCCGGGCTGGTGACCACGATGCCGCCATGCGCCTCGAGCCTGGTGTCCGTGCCATCGACGGCAACGGTGCCCTTGCCGACATAGAGCGAGTTGAAGATCTCGACCGAGGCGCCGGCCTCGATCGTCACGGTGCCGGTACCCTCGCGGCCGACATACATGTCGCCCTCGTCGATGTAGCTGGAGTCCGCGCCGGTCACGATCAGCGTTCCGTCCGAGCCGGGGTAATAACCGAGCCAGGTGCCGTTGGTATTGACCGAGCCGCCATTGGAGACGGTGAGCGTGCCCTTGCCGCCATACCCGACAAACATGCCGGCGCCGGCGATCCGGGTGCTCCAGTTGGAGCCGGCGCCGTCGATGGTTACCGTCCCCTCGGAGGCGGCGGCATCGCCGATCACGCCCTGGTTGCTGGTTACCGTGCCGCCCTCGAGAATCTCGAGCTCGCCATTGCCGTCGAGGCCGAGGGTGATCGAGGTCATCGAGTCGAAGCTCGAGCTCGGCCCGACTACCGAGATCTTGCCGGTGCCGCCATCCATGCCGATGGTCGTGTGATAGGCTTGGAGCGAGCCTTCGGTGATGCTCAGCGCGCCCTCGGCGCCTTCGCCGACGCGCAGGTTGCCGGCATAGGCCGCGCCGCCACCATCGATTACCGCGGTGGTCGGGCCATTGATCTCCACGTCGCGCGAGCCGTCCGGCTGGGCGCCGCTCCAGTTGCCGCTGGTGAACCAGTCCGACGATACTCCGCCGCCCCAGCCGGCGGTCTGCGCCAGGGCAGGGCTCGCGCCGAGCGCGCTCAGCGCCGTCGCCGCCAACAGGCCGGCGAGCAGAGGAGCGAGGAACGGTTCGCGATGGCAGTGCATGATACCCCCCGGAAGTGCCGGCAGGCAGCGGTGCATGACGCAACCGCCGCGGGACGGCGGGGGGCACTATTGAGCGGATGGGCAAGCTCACATATCGCTAGAAATAGCGACAAGTGCGTAACTGCCGCGATGCTAGATTCTGGAGCGGCAGATCTTGTCGCATCTTCGATGCAGAAGTCTCAGGGCTGTGCTGAAGCTCCGGGGGCAAGTTGGGGGAAGTGTCGTGGCGACAGGGGCGACGCCGCTCAGGGTGATGGTGGTCGAGGACGATGCCTCGTTCCGCGGCAGCTTCGTTGCCGCCATCGAAGCGACGGGGGACATGGTGCTCCACGCCGTGGCGGAAAATGTCGCCCAGGCGATGGCGCTGCTCGCCGGTGCGCCGGCCGATATCCTGGTGGTCGATCTGGGGCTGCCCGACGGTTCGGGCATCGAGGTGATCAGCGCCGCGCATCGCGCCTGGCCCGAATGCGGCATCATGGTGTCGACCACCTTCGCCGATGATCGGCACGTCATCCCCTCGATCGAGGCCGGTGCGACCGGCTATCTGCTCAAGGACAGTTCCGAGAGCCGGATCGCCGACGACATCCGGACCCTCCATTCGGGCGGCAGCCCGATCAGCCCGCGCATTGCCCGCAAGATCCTGCTGCGTTTCCGGCCGGTCGAACCGCCGGCACAGCCTCTGCTGAGCCCACGCGAAAAACAGGCGCTCGAGCTGATCACCAAGGGCTTCAGCTACGACGAGATCGCCGAGCTGATGGGGGTGACGCGCAACACCGTGATGACCTTCGTGCGCCGCATCTACCTGAAGCTCGAAGTGAGCTCGAAGGCTGAGGCGATCTTCGAGGCGCGCAGCCATGGCCTTCTATAGGCTCATCGGGCGCTATCTCGCGGCGCTTTGCATCATCGTCGCGGCGGCGGTGGTGCTGCATCTCGTCGCCCGGCCCGGCGGCGTCCATATCGAGTATGCCAAGCTGCTGGTCGAGAGCTCTGTCGGCTACCAGCCGCCGCCGGCGACCATCGATCCCGAAGCGCTGCCCGGCGCCTGGGTGCCGGTGGGGCTGCCCAATGCCGCCATCCCCAGGCTGGCGCTGTCGCAGCAGGGCGCCGCGACTGCGCCCGATACGCAGATCACCTGGTATCGCGCCGAACTCGAGCCGCCGGTATCGCCGGCTGACAAGGGCTATCTCTACATCCCGCGCTGGAAATCCGACGGCACCATCGCGGTCTATGTCAATGGCGCGCTGCAATACCAATCGCATGCGAACCTGCAATGGAACGGCTCGAACCGGCCATTGCGCATCGGCTTCGATGTCACCGAGGGGGCGCCGCCGATCAGTTCCCTCGTCATCCGCCTGCAGCATGTGCGGGGTATCGGCGGGGCGCTGTCGAGCCTGTGGGTCGGCGATTTCGACGAGGTGGGGCCGGCCTTCCTGGTGCGCAATTTCTTCCAGGCCGAGCTGTCCTACCTCACCAGCGCGGCGTTCCTCGCCAGCGGCGTGTTCTCGCTCCTGGTGTGGTTCCGGCGGCGGCAGGAGCGGCTCTATCTGCTGTTCTTCCTGATGTCGGCGGCCACTTTCATCCGGGGCCTGCACAACCATCTGGGGCTCGAGCGCCTGCCGATCGACGACCAATGGTTCGGCTGGCTGACGGTCAACTCGACCATGTGGATGGTGGCCATCTCGCACCTGTTCCTGATCAGCGTGCTGCAGGTGCGCACCTCGTGGATCACCGCGGTGGTTGGCGGCGCCACGCTGCTGCTCGGGCTCGCGACACTGCCGTTGTTCGAGGGGACGCTAGACCCCACGCTCACCGCGCCCTTTGTCTACGCGGCCGCCTTCATCGTCTGCAACCTGGTGGGCATCAGCTCGATCCGTGCCGCCTGGCGGCAGCAGTCGATGGAGGGGCTGGTGCTCGCCGTCTGGGTGCTGCTCACTGCATATCTGGGCATGAACGATCTGATGCTGCAGAACAACCTCATCGACATCGAGGGCTATTTCATCCTGCCTTTCGTGCAGATCGCGCTGGTTTTTGCTTTCTTCCACATCGTTTTGGCGCATTATCTGAAAGCAATAGATGCGGTCGAGCGCTCCAATGTCGTGCTGGCCGAGCGGCTCGCCGCCCGCGAGGCGGAACTGGTCGCCAGTCACGAGCGGGTGCGCGACATCGAGCAGCGCGAACTGCTGCTGCACGAGCGCCAGCGGCTCACCGAGGATATGCACGACGGGCTCGGCTCATCGCTCCTGGGGGCCCTGCGGATGGTCGAGCGCGGCCAGCTCGACGAGGCCGAGCTCAAGCAGATCCTGCAGGGCTGCATCGACGATCTGAAGCTCACCATCGACTCGATGGAGCCGGTCGAAACCGACCTGCTGCTGCTGTTGGGCACGCTGCGCTTCCGCCTCGAGCCGCGGCTCCAGAGCACCGGCATCAAGCTCAACTGGAACGTGCGCGACGTGCCGCCGGTGTTCTGGCTCGATCACCGCTACGCGCTGCACATCCTCAGGGTGGTGCAGGAGGCCTTCACCAATATCATCAAGCATGCCAACGCCACCGAGGCGACGGTCAGCACCGGCGTCGTCGATGGCGATATCGTCATCAGCGTCGCCGACAACGGCAAGGGCTTCGACACCGCCGCCCCACGCACCGGCCGCGGCCTCGCCAACCAGACCCGCCGCGCCAGCGCCATGCGCGCCAGGCTCACCGTGGAGTCGGGGCCGGAAGGCACGAAGCTGACCCTGCTGCTGCCGATCCGGCAGCTGGCGGAAACACCGGCCGACTAAGCAGTTTCGACTGCGCGTTCGAACTCCCGGCTGCACCCTCCACTCAGCTCCCTTGACTCCGCGCAACCTCGTTTGCTAAAGCGTTTAAGCAGAGTGCTAAAACCTTTTACCAGTGGCGATGCGCGACACAAAGGTAACGATCAAGGATGTCGCCGAGGCTGCGGGGGTTTCCATCGCAGCGGTGTCGAACGCGCTCAACGGCACCGGGCGGCTGTCGGAGCAGACGCGGCAGGCAATCCAGGAAGTGGCGCAGCGGCTGAAGTTCCGGCCCAACCTGATGGCGCAGGCGCTGATCAAGAAGCGCACCCTCACCATCGGGCTCCTCACCGACGATACCTATGGTCGCTTCAGCTTTCCGGTGATGGCCGGCATCTCCGACGCGCTGGTCGACCACGGCGTCTCGGTGCTGCTGGCCGCGGTCGAAGAGGATCCCGAGCGGGCGCGCCTGCACGTCAACGCGCTGCTCGAGCGGCGGGTCGATGGGTTGATCGTTTCCGGCCGTCGCGCCGATCGGCATATCCCGCTCGACCTTTCCGATGCCGACGTGCCGGTGGTCTATGCGCTGACTGCCAGCCCGAGCGGCTCGCCCAACATCACGGTCGATGACCAGGATGGGGCGCGCATAGGCGCCGATTGGCTCCTGAAGACCGGCCGCCGCGACATCGTGCATGTCACCGGCCCCGAAAGCCATCTCGCCGCCCGCCATCGCGCCGCGGGTTATCGCGAAGCGATCGGCAAGCCCGGGCGGGTGATGCACGGGCAGTGGGCCGAACGCTGGGGGCGGCAGGCGGTGGCCGAGCTCTGGTCGGGCGCCAGCCCGCCGCCGGACGGCATTACCTGCGGCAGCGACCAGATCGCCCGCGGCGTCATCGACGAATTGCGCGAGCGCGGCATCAAGGTGCCCGAGCAGGTCGGCGTGGTCGGGTTCGACAACTGGCAGATCGTCGCCGATGCGACGCTGCCGCCACTCACCACCATCGACATGAACCTCAGGGCGCTCGGACAGCAGGCCGGCCTGATGGTGCTCGCCATGTCGCGCGGCGAGCTCGATACCGCCGCCGAGCACAAAATTCCCTGCACCCTGGTCGTCCGCCAGTCCTGTGGCGGCGGCAAGCCGGTGGAGGGCGAGGAGGTCTAGGAGCGTGGTCGGGAAAGGTTGCAGGCCTTTCCGGTTCGATCTCGCGACAAACAGGGACGTCAACCGGCCCCGAGCTGCACATCCGGCACCGCCCGGCAACGCGATGCAGCCTCGGCCACAACAGGGATCGCCCGCTTCATGTCGAAGGGGTGACGATGGAGGAAACCATGAAACTTGCTCGCAACATCCTTGCGGTCAGCCTCGCCGGGCTCGTGCTCGGCACCAGCCTGCCGGTCTTCGCACAGACCACTTTGACGATGTGGTCGCGCCAGGGTAGCGCCCTGCCGGCGTTGGTCGATGCGTTCAATGCCGGCCACGAAACCAAGGTCGACCTGCAGCTCGTGCCGTCCGACCAGATGGTGCAGAAATACGCGACCTCCGCCGCCGGCGGCTCGGCCCCCGACATTATCGGGCTCGACCTGATCTACACCCCGGCCTTTGCGGCGGCCGGCCAGCTCGAAGATCTCTCGAGCTTTGCCAAGGGGCTGCCCTATTACGACCAGCTCTCCAAGGCCCATATCGAAGCGGGCAGCTATGACGGCAAGACCTACGGCATGCCGCTGCTGGCCGAGGGTTCGGTGCTGCTGTGGAACAAGAAGCTGTTCGAACAGGCGGGGCTCGATCCCAACGCGCCGCTGACCAACTGGGCCGAGATCGAGGCGGCGGCCGCCAAGGTCGATGCGCTGGGTGGCGACATCAACGGCTTCTATTTCGCCGGCGCCTGCGGCGGCTGTAACGCCTTCACCTTCCTGCCGCTGGTCTGGGCCTCGGGCGGCGATATCTTCGCCGATGGCGCGAAGAAAGCGACGCTCGATACGCCGCAGATGCACGACGCCATCAACTTCTACCGCTCCATGGTGGAAAAGGGTTACGTGCCCGAGGGCGCCGAAACCGATAATGGCAGCAACTGGCTCTCGACCTTCGCGGCCGGCAATGTCGGCATCTCGCAATCGGGCGCCTTCTCCATCGGCACGCTGACCAAGGAATATCCCGAGGTCGATTTCGGCATCACCTTCATCCCCGGCAAGGACGGCAACCGCTCCTCGTTCGGCGGCGGCGACAACTTCGCCGTGTCGGCCGGTCATGCCGACAAGCTGCCGGCGATCAAGGAATTCGTCGACTTCCTCTATTCGGTCGAGGGCCAGACGATCCTCGCCAGCGGCGGCAGCCTGCCGACCCGCGCCGATGTCGCCGCCGAGGCGCTGAAGGACCAGGATCCGCGCTACGCCGTCGCCGCCGAGGCCATGTCGATCGGGCGTACCCCGTCCTCGCCGGTCTATAACGACCTGATCAACAGCCCGACCGGCCCCTGGGCGCAGATGCTGACCGAAGCCTTCTTCGGCGACGATCCGGACGGCGCCATCGCCACCGCCCAGGAGACCATGCAGTCGATCATCGACAACTACGGCAAGTAAGACGCCAACGGCATGGCAGTTCGCGCCATGCCCTGTCCGGAGCCCCTTCCTCCCCCGGGCTCCGGACGCCCTCGACCCTTTGCCCGCCCTTCGCACCAGGCTCGATGACAGCAATGGCCACTGACACCCTCACCACTACCAGTCGGCGCTCGCGCCGGCGTCCCGGCCGCCGGCAACTTGTCGGGCTGCTGTTCGTCGCCCCGGCGCTGCTGCTGGTCATCGCCTTCTTCGTCATCCCGCTGGGGATGACGGCCTGGATGTCGCTGCACAACTGGCCGCTGCTCGGCAAATCGAGCTTCATCGGGCTCGGCAATTACGAGGCTTTGCTGGCTGACGGCCGGTTCTGGAGCGCCATGCGCTTCACGCTCTACTACACCGTGGTCGTCACCATCGTGATCTTCGCCGTGGCCTTTCCGCTGGCGCTGTTCGTCGAGCGGCAGCGGCCGCTGGCCGGGTTCTATCGCACCATCTATTTCCTGCCGGTGGTGGTGGGCTTTGGTTCGGCGAGCCTGCTCTGGGCCTGGCTGATGAATGTCGATGCGGGGTTGTTCGGCCCGGCGCTGCAGCAGCTGGGCCTCACCGAAAAGCGCATCAACATCCTCTCCAATTTCGACGCGACGTTCTGGTCGGTCATCGCCATGGTGGTGTGGAAGACCTCCGGCTTCACCATGATCATCCTGATGACCGGCTTGCAGGGCATCCCGACGGACCTGCGCGAAGCGGCGCGCATCGATGGCGCCTCGCGCCCGCAGCTCTTCACCCGCATCACCCTGCCGCTGATGCGCCGCACCATCGCGCTGGCGCTGATCCTCTCGGTCGCCGGCTCGATGCTGGCCTTCGACCAGTTCTACATCATCGCCCAAGGCGGCCCGCGCAACACCACGCTGACCGCGGTCTACTGGATCTTCAACTCGTCGTTCGTTTCCTTCCGGATGGGCTATGGCGCGGCGCTGTCCATGGTGCTGCTGGTGATCCTGCTGGCGATCAGCGTCGTCCAACTGCGGATCCTCCGCACCCATGAGGGGATCTGATCGATGTCCGCCCGTCAGGCCGCCCGCCAGCGCAAGGCGCTCCTCAACGGCATCGCCCGCCATGGCTTCGGCATGGGCGTCGCCTTCCTGTTCCTCGCGCCCCTCGCCTGGAGCATCCTCGTCAGCTTCAAGCGGCCGATCGAGGCGCGGAAGCCGCCGATCCCGCCCTGGCCGGTGGATGGCGCGACGCTCGACAATTATGCGGTGCTCAACGATTTCGGCGCCGGCATCTGGGCCCATGCCGGCAACAGCCTGACGGTGGCGCTGGGCACGGTGATCATCTCGGTGATCGTCAGCCTCCTCGCCGGCTACGGCTTCTCGCGCTTCAAGTTCCCGTTCAAGAACACGCTGTTCGTCCTGATCATCATGTCGATCATGGTGCCGTTCCAGTCGATCCTGACGCCGCTGTTCCTGATCCTTTCGGCGCTGAAACTGCAGAACTCGCTGGTCGGGCTGATCCTCGTCTACGTGACGCTGCAGCTGCCGTTCTCGGTGTTCATGATGCGCAACGCCTTCGACGCGGTGCCGCGCGAGATCGAGGAGGCGGCGCGGGTCGATGGCGCCTCGGTCTGGCTGGTGCTGGTCAAGGTGATGCTGCCGCTGGTGTTTCCGGGGGTGGTGACCGTCGCGATCTTTGCCTTCCTCAACTCGTGGAACGAGTTCCTCGCCGCGCTGATCTTCATGACCGACCAGGACAAGTACACCCTGCCGATCCTGATGACGGCGGTGGCCTCGGGCCAGTTCGGCACCATCAACTGGGGTGCCATCCAGTCCGGCGTCACGGTGATGATGCTGCCGTGCCTCGCGCTCTTCCTCCTCCTTCAACGCTACTACGTCCGTGGTCTCACCGCGGGCGCCGTCAAATGATCCGGGAACAGACCATGCCTGCTATTTCCGCCGAGCCGCCTGTCGCCTTCCGCCCGCTGCGCATCCCGCAGGTTGCCGTCAACGGCTTCTGGGGTGAGCACATCGACGCGGTGGCCAACAAGACCGTCGACATCCTCTACGAGCGCTGCCTCGCCGCCGGGATGTTCGACCAGATCGATCCGACCCGGCCGGTGCCCGAAATGCGCCTGCCGTTCCGCAAGAACCAGTATGGGGTGATGGACACCATCACCGCGCAGATGTTCTGGGATTCCGACGTTGCCAAGGTGATCGAGGCCGCCGCCTACGCGCTCTATCGCCGGCCCAATCCGGCGCTCGAAGCCAAGATGGACGGGATCATCGAGATGTTCGCCGGCCTCCAGCTCGAGGATGGCTACCTGAACTCCTGGTACATCCGGATGCAGCCGGGCCAGCGCTGGACGAACCTGCGCGATTGTCACGAGCTCTACTGTGCCGGCCACCTGATGGAGGCGGCGGTCGCCTATCACCAGGCCACCGGCAAGCGAAAGCTGCTCGACGCCATGGCGCGCTATGCCGACCATATCGGGCGCACCTTCGGCACCGGCCCGGGGCAGAAGCCCGGCTATTGCGGCCATGAAGAGATCGAGCTGGCGCTGGTGCGGCTGGCGCGAGAGACCGGCGAGCGGCGCTATCTCGAACTGGCGAAGTATTTCGTCGAGCAGCGTGGGCAACAGCCGCATTATTTCGACGTCGAGGCGGCGGCGCGCGGCGAGAACGCGAGGGGTTCCTGGCCGGCCTCGCTCCACGCCGATTTCCGCTACACCCAGTCGCACCTGCCGGTGCGCCAGCAGCAGAAGGTGGTGGGGCACGCGGTGCGCGCCATGTACCTCTATTCGGGCATGGCCGACATCGCCGCCGAATATGGCGACAGCTCGCTCACCGAGGCGCTCGAAATTCTCTGGAACGACCTGACGGGCAAGCAGATGTACGTCACCGGCGGCATCGGCCCGTCGGCGTCGAACGAGGGGTTCACCGACTATTACGACCTGCCCAACGACACCGCCTATGCCGAGACCTGCGCCTCGGTGGGCCTGGTGTTCTGGGCCAGCCGCATGCTGGGCAGCGCCCCTGACCGCCGCTATGCCGATGTGCTGGAGCAGGCGCTCTACAATGGCGCGCTGACCGGCCTGTCGCGCGACGGCTCGCGCTTCTTTTACGACAACCCGCTCGAAAGCCACGGCCAGCACCACCGCTGGGACTGGCACAAGTGCCCGTGCTGCCCGCCCAACATCGCGCGGCTGGTGGCCTCGATCGGCACCTATATCTATGGCGTCTCCGACACCGGCGTGGCGGTGCATCTCTATGCCGATAGCGTCGCAAAACTGCAGGTGGCCGGCGCGAACCTGACTCTGACGCAGAGCACCGACTATCCGTGGGACGGCGCGGTTCGTCTCACCCTCGGGCTCGATCGCCCGACCCGCTTCACCCTGTCGCTGCGCATCCCGGCCTGGTGCAAGGACGCGAGGGTTTCCGTCGGCGGCCAGGACGTGCCGGTCGAAACGGGAAGCTCGGGCTATCTCGAGATCGAGCGCCAGTGGCGCGACGGCGAGGTGGTCGAGATGGCGCTGCCGATGGCGGCGCGCCCGGTGCGGGCTCACCCCAAAGTCCGGCAGGATACCGGCCGCGTGGCGGTGGCGCGCGGGCCGTTGGTCTATTGCCTTGAGGAAGCGGACAACGGCGCCGGGCTCAATTCCGTGCTGCTGCCGCGCGGCCTGGGCGGCATGACCACCGCGCCAATCGCCGAATTCGGCGGCGCCGTCAGCCTGTCGCTGCCGGCCCTGCGCGAGGATGAGGGCGGCTGGTCGGCCGAGCTTTATCGCTCCGACGTGCCTGGGCTCAGCGACACCACGGCGCGCTTCGTGCCCTATTACCTGTGGGACAACCGCGCCCCGGGCGAAATGCTGGTCTGGGTGAGGTCTGGGACATGAGCATGCAGTCGGAAACCCTTGATAAGGCCGATATCGAGCTGCGCCACGTGCAGAAGAGCTTTGGCTCGGTCGATGTCATCCATGGCCTCGATCTCACCATCAATGGCGGTGAGTTCGTGGTGTTCGTCGGCCCGTCGGGCTGCGGCAAATCCACCTTGCTGCGGATGATCGCCGGGCTCGAGGAGGTCACCGATGGCGACATCCTGATCGGTGGCCGCGACGTCACCGATTCCGATCCGGCGCGGCGCGGCATCGCCATGGTGTTCCAATCCTACGCGCTCTATCCGCATATGAGCGTCAAGGACAACCTGGCCTTCGGGCTGAAGATCGCCCACACGCCGGCCGCCGAAGTGGACGCGCGGGTCGGTGCGGCGGCCGAGATTTTGAAGATCAATCACCTGCTCGAACGCCGCCCGGGCCAGCTGTCCGGCGGCCAGCGCCAGCGCGTCGCCATCGGCCGCGCCATTGTGCGGAAGCCTTTGGCGTTCCTGTTCGATGAGCCGCTGTCCAATCTCGACGCCGAGTTGCGCGTCTCGATGCGCATCGAGCTGGCGCGACTGCATCGCGAGCTCGGCAACACCATGGTCTATGTCACGCACGACCAGATCGAGGCGATGACGCTGGCCGACAAGATCGTCGTGCTGCGCGACGGCCGGATCGAACAGGTGGGGACGCCAAGGCAGGTCTACGAAGACCCCGACAACATGTTCGTCGCCGGCTTCATCGGCTCGCCGCGGATGAACTTCCTCGCGGCGCGATTGCGCGACAAAAACACCGTCGAGGTCGCCGGCGCCAGTCTGGTGCTCGCTGCCGAGCTCGGCGCCGCCCCCGGCGAGATCCAGTTCGGGATCCGACCCGAGCACCTCCACCCCGGCGCCGAGCGCCCCGGCGCCATCGCGGCGCGGGTCGATTTCTCCGAGTATCTGGGCAACACCCGCTACCTCTACTGCGTCACCGGCAGCGGTGAAACGCTGGTCGCCGAACAGCGCGACGGCGATGATTTCGCGCCCGGCCAGCCGGTCTGGCTCGGGTGCGAACCGAGCCAGATGCGCCTGTTTGCCAAGGCCGGCGAACGGCTGCGCTAGCTCCCCTCATTTCAGGACCACACCCTATGACCGCCAGTTCCCCCGTCGCCAACCGCGCGCCGCTGCTCGAGACGCCGTTCATCCCCCTGCCGCTCGGCAGCGTGAGGGCAGGGGGGTGGCTGGCCAACCAGCTGAAGCTGCAAGCCGAGGGGATGACCGGCCATGCCGAGGAAATCCTGCCCTCGCTCGGGCCGGACAGCGCCTGGCGCGGCGGCACGGGTGAGGATTGGGAGAAGGGACCGTACTACCTGCGCGGGCTGATCAGCCTCGCCTTCCTCCATGACGACGCCGGCCTCCGGCAGAAGGTCCAATCCTGGGTCGATGCGCTGCTCGCCGGGCAGCAGCCGAACGGCCAGCTCGGGCCCGCCTCCAATCTCGACTGGTGGCCGCGCATGGTGATCTGCTGGGCGCTGCGCGATTATCACGAGGCGACCGGCGACGAACGCATCATCCAGGCGCTGCTGCGCTATGCCCGCTATCTCGGCGATACGCTGAGCAGCCAGCCGCTGCACAACTGGGCCCGCGCCCGGGTGGCCGACCAGATCGATACGCTGTTCTGGCTCTACAACCGCACCGGCGAGAGCTTCCTGCTCGAGGTTGCAGACGCCCTGCCGGCGCAGGGCAATCGCTGGCTCGAGTTCTTCAATACGCTCGAAGTGAAAGACACCGATTTCGCCCCGAGCCACGCCGTCAACGTCTCGCAGGCGATGAAATATCCGGTGGTGCTGTACCAGCGCAGCGGCGAGCCCAGCCACCGCGACGCCTTCGGCATCGGCTACGACAAGCTGCGTGAGGCGCATGGCCTCGCCTTCGGCATGTGGAGCGGCACCGAGGCGCTGGTCGGCCATTCCGACACCCAGGGCGTCGAGCTCTGCTCGATGGCCGAACAAATCCTCAGCAACGCCATGGCGCTCAAGGTGCTGGCCGACCCTCAGATCGGCGACGAGCAGGAGCGGATCGCCTTCAACCTCCTCGCCGCCGCGACCACCAAGGATTTCAAGCAGCACCAGTATTACTCGCTGCCCAATATGCCGATCGCGCGCACCAATCCGCGCGGGCTGATGCCGTTCCGCGACGACCATGGCGACGACCTGCTGGTCAGCCCGCATTCGGGCTTTCACTGCTGCTGCTACAACCTGCACATGGGCTGGCCCAAATATGTGCAACACGCCTGGATGGCCACGGCCGAAGGCGGCCTCGCCGCGGTGGCGCACGGCCCGACCACCGTCTCGACGACGATCGGCGGCGTTGCGGTCCGCGTCACGCAAGAGACCAATTATCCGTTCGAAGATACCACCCGCTTCACCATCGAGACCGCCCGCTCTGTGGCGTTCCCGCTGCTGCTGCGCATCCCGGGCTGGAGCAGGGCCACAAGGGCCGAACTCAACGGCCAGCCGATCGACGCCGTGGTCGCCGGCTCATTCCTCAGGATCGAACGGGAGTGGCAGAGCGGCGACACCGTCACCCTGAGCTTCGATGCGCCGGTTCGGCTTGCAACCGGCCATAGCGGCAGCGCCAGCGTCTGGCGCGGCCCGCTGGTATTTTCGCTGCGCATCGAGGAGCAGCGCACCGTCCTCAATCCGCTGCCCAATGGGTTCGACGAGATGCAGTTCACGCCACGCTCGCCGTGGAATTTCGGGCTCGACCGCGATGCCCAAGGCGGCGCCATCGACCTCTCTGTCGAGCGCCGGCCGATGCCAATCAATCCCTGGCTCCCCGAGACCGCGCCGATCAGCCTGACGCTGGCCGGCGTGCCCCTGCCGCAATGGACACTGACGCGCGACGACCACATCGCCGACGACACGCCACAGAGTCCGATCTCGACGACGACGCCGAGCCAGCCGATCCGGCTGGTGCCCTGCGGCGCCCAGACGCTTCGGATCACGGCCTTCCCATGGCGCGGTGGTGCGGGTTGAGGAGTGCTATCGTGCCCTCCAGAACCCCCTCTCTTGCAAAATCTAAGGCTTAGCCAAACGGCTAAACCTAAGATTTTGCTTTCTCCCCCGCCAAGGGGGAGATGATCCGTGCCTTCCAACAACGCCGGCGTATCAGTCGGGACCCTCCCCCTTGGCGGGGGAGAATGCGAAAACTTGGGCTTAGCGCAGCTAAGTCCTTAGTTTGCGCAAGAGAGGGGGTTTTGGGAGCCACCGGGGTCTACAGCAGTCGTATCCGCTACCGCACCTTCGGCGCTACCACGGTGTGAACCTGCTGTTCCGGCGGGCTGTTCTCCGTCGGCAGGCCGGAGCTGGCGGCGAAGCGGCCGGGGGTGGTGGGCCATACTGCCTTGTCGCCGATCCGGTCGATGATCTCCCGGGCCAGCCGGGCGAGCGGGCCGCGAGAATAGTAGGCGGCCAGCTCGGCCATCTCCCTGGCGGAGCCGTAATCGCCGTTCGTCTCATAGTATTCGGCCAACACCAGGTAGGCCTCGGTCTGCTCGTTGAGGGCCGCGCGATGCAGCCACTGCAGGGCGACAGCCGTCTCTTCGGGGGTCGTGGCCCGCTGCAGCGACAGCTCGCCGAGCGCCAGCATCCCCGGGCCGTAGCTGCCATGCTCGGCGGCGTAGCCGTACCAGAGCAGGGCCTGCTCGGGGTCTGCCGCGACGCCGTTGCCGCGTTCATAGGCGGTGCCGACCCGCAGCATCGCGTATTCGTTGCTCTGGCCGAGATCCGTCCACCAGTTGAGCGCTGCCTGGGGATCCTGCTGCGTGCCGCGGCCGAGCTCGAAGCCGCGGGCGATGGCGTAGGAAGAGGGGGCGCAGGCCCGCGAGCCGGCTTCGTTGTACCAGCGACGCGCCTCGGCATAATCGCGCGGCACGCCGATGCCGAACTCGTACCGGTAGCCGAGCATGTCCATGGCATTGGCGTAGCCCGCTTCGCTCGCCGCGCGGGTCAGTCGCAGGCTCTCGGCAAGATCGACCGGCGCACCCTGGCCGTTCATCAGCATGAGCGCCAGGTTGTGCTGGGCGATCGGGTGCCGGTGTTCCGCCCCTCGCCGCAGCCATTCGAGTGCAATGGTGTAATCGACATAGACGCCCTGGCCCTGCATGAAGGCGGTGCCATAGGCGGTCTCGGCGGGACCATAGCCGGCTTCCGCCGCCTCCAGCATGAGCGGCAGCGCCTCGTCATAGGCGCCAACCTGCATCAGGGTGCGGGCGAGGCGATACTTGATCTCGGGCGCGTCAGGCTGCTGCGCCAGCGCCCGCCGGCAGGCCGGGATCGCCGCCGCGGCATCGACCTGGTTCCACTCGACGCCGCTGGCGCCGTTGCGCCCGGGTTCCCACGGATGGCCGGCCAGTTGGTTGCACACCTCGCCCGGCGAGGCCGCCTGCGGCAACGCCGGCTGTGTCAGGGTGAGGCTGATAAGTAAGGAGGTGGCAATGACCTTAAGCATGACTTCAGTATTCTGGTTACGGAAGAATTTGTCTTCGTCTAAATGTCGGCATCATTAAGAGATGATAAGTAACAGTGACCGAGCGATGAAGTGTAGTGCGATGGGGGCAGCGCACGCGCGGTGGAGCTAGCCCCAGGCCAACTGGGTTATCGGACTGTGCGGGCCGTGCAGGCGGGAGAGGGAGTCCCGACTGACGCCTCCGAACAATTGACAAGCGCAGCACTTCAAGTAGAACTCGCTCCCATCGGCGCTTTAGGCCGATCTGCCGACTTCTGGTCCCCTGGTACGGACAGTTGTCCTTTCGATACCGCTCGTCGCGAACACGCTCACCCCGGGCGTGCTGGCGGGCAATGCATCGGGTCACAACACACCAGGGAACTTCCATGTCGACGCTCGTCGCCAACCTCAACACGTCACGATTCTTCGCCGAAACCGTTCGGGCGGAGGTCGAATACAAAACGCTCGTGCCGGCAAATGCTCCCGTCGATCGGCCGCTGCCGTTGATCCTCCACCTGCATGGCGCGATGTCATCGGCGGCTTCGCTGGAGCTGGCGCGGCCGGCCTATGAGGCGGCATGGGCCGGTGGCTTACTGCCTCCGGCGCTGGTAGCTTCAGCCTCGACGCCGACAGCCGGTGGTTTCTACATCGATTATCCCCTTGGTCCGGCGTGGGAAACACTCCTGGCCGACGAGCTGCCGCGTCACCTCCGCGCGCGCCGGCAACTGGCGGCGCGGGCGGCTGTGCTCGGTTTCTCCATGGGTGGCTATGGCGCCTTGAAGCTGGCGCTGCGTCGGCCGCACAGCTTTGTAGCGGTGGCTGCACTGTGCCCGACGGTGTTTCCGGCGGAGACTCCCGATGAGGTTCCCGAGCGCAACCGCCCCTCGGTGCTCGGCGCGCTCAACGAGGCGATGCGGAGCGCCGGCTACGAGGCGGCCAGCGTCCACAGCCTCGTTCGCCGCAACCGGGAGGCGATCGCGGCCGCCAGTCTCGGGATCTACCTCGATTGCGGCGATGCCGACGAGTTCCACCTGCATGACGGTGCGGTGTATCTGCACAGGCTGATGGCCACACTCGATATCCCGCATCAGTTCTGCTCCGTCACCGGCGCCGGCCACGCCGACGCGCAGGCCGCGGCGCGGCAGTCGGCGGCGATCGGCTTTGTCGGCACGGCCCTCTGGCGGACCAATCCGGAGGTCTAGCGCTGCGCCGGCGCGAGGGGCGTTCAGGGTCTTCTCTCCACCCCCCTCTGATGGCTGGCGGGTCCCAAGCATCGGCGGTGGGCGGCAGGGGCGGAGGCCGGGGCTCTCTTCGCGTGACCGCCTGCTAGCTCGCCGCCGCGCGGGCTCCTTCTCCTGCGGCGTTTGCCGCCTCGAGGGCCTGCTGCTCGCTCCAGCCGGCGCCTTCCGCCTTCGCGTCGCTGAGCCCAGCCGGGGACAGGCGCTCCGCCAGTTCGGTCACGAGGCGCTGGTAGGTGACCTGCTCGGTCCACTCCCGGCTGGCGCTGCCTTTGGCGTAGAAGGCCTCGGTGTAGCCCAGCAACCGGGCGGCGAGGGCGGCTTCGCCTTCGAGCGCGGCGACCAGCGCCAGGTGTTCGGCGGCGCGGACGATGGCCCCCGGCCAGCCGAGGGCCCGCGCTTCGCGCAGGCTCTCCTGGGCGGCCTGCCGGGCCAGTGCCGTCTGCCCGTCCGAGAGGAGGTAGGAGGCGAGGTTACTGAGGCCAAGCGTGGCCTGGCGGCGGTTATGGTCGGTGCCGCCGAGCATGCGGCGGATCCCATCGATGGCGCTCGCCACCTCGCCGGCAATGAAATCCATCTCGGCGAGCGCGATCTGCGCGCTGGCGGCTCCCCGGGAATCGCCGACGCTTCTGCATACGGCCATGGATCGGCCGATCAGGGTCCGCGCCGCCATGACGTCGCCGCCCAGATAGGCCGCGACGCCCTTGGAGCGGAGGCACGCGGCCAGCGGCTTGGTCGGGCCGAGCGGCTCGAGCACCCGCAGGGCATCCTCGAGATAGGGCAGCGATTTGTCGATGGTCTCCATGGTGAGCAGTGCTGCCCCGGCGCGGGCCAGGGCTTCCCCCAGGTCGAGCGGGCGATCGGCGGAGCGGAGCAGTTGAACCGCCTGATCGGCGAAGGCGAAGCCGGATTGGCCGCCATGCGCGCTGTTGGAGGTCCTCGCGAGATAGAGGCGGGCGGCGATGGCGGGCGGCGTGCCCTCTTCGATGCGGAGCATCGCCGCCTCGCTCCACCGTTCGCGTTCGCGGAACAGCGAGAGCTCATCCCACAGCCTCAGCGTCAGCGTGGCAAGTCGGACGCCGAGGCCGGCATCCCCCTCAGGGCCGAAGGCCCATTCGAGCGCCGCGCGCACATTGTCGAGCTCGGGTTCATACCGCCCCAGCCAGGTGAGGGTCGGGGTCCTCGGCCAGGTCTCGCCCGCCTCGGTCAGCCGATCGATCAGGTAGTCGGCAAGCCGCCGCTGCCGACCCGCCTCGCCGGTCTCGGCCTGCTTGTCCAGTGCATAGCGCCGCGTCGTCTCGAGCAGCCGGTAGCGCGGCTCGGCTTCAGTCAGATCCACCGCAACCAGCGACTTTTCCACCAGCGAGGAGAGGAGGTCGAACACCTCGTCCGGGGCGATCGGGGCGCCGCCGGCGACCCGCATCGCCGAGGCCAGCGAGCAGCCGCCGGCGAAGACGGCGAGCCGGCGTAACAGCGCCTGTTCCTCCAGCGTCAGCAGATCGTAGCTCCAGTCGAGCATGGCGCGCAGGGTCTGGTGATGCTTGGGGCCGGCCCGGCCGGATCGACGCAGGGTCAGGAAGGAGGCGCTGAGATTGGCAGCCAGCCACGCCGGCCCCATCATCTTGAGCCGCCCAACCGCCAGCTCGATGGCCAGCGGGATGCCTTCGACCTGCTTGCAGATGCTGGCGACGGCCGCCGCATTGCCGTCATCGAGGGCGAACCCCTCGATCATGGCGGCGGCGCGATCGACGAACAGCTGCACGGCGCTGTAGCCGGCGGCGGCAACCGGGCTGATCGCCTCGCTGCGGGCCGGGTAGGCAAGGCTCGGCACCCGATAGAGGCTTTCGCCGGCGACCGACAGGCTCTCGCGGCTGGTCACCAGGATGGAAACGGCAGGGCAGGCGCCGAGCAGCATCTCGACCAGCCGCGCCGAGGCGGCGACCAGATGCTCGCAATTGTCGATGATGAGCAGCAATTCGCGTTGCTGCAGATGCGCGATGGCGCTCTCGATGGCGGTCCGCTCCCCGGCCACCGGCACTCCCAGCGCCCCGCACAACGCCTCCCCGACCAGCTGCGGATCGGCAATCGAGGCCAGCTCGACCAGCCAGATGCCATCCGCATAGCCGCCGGCGAGCCGGAAGCCGGTTTCGACGGCCATGCGGGTCTTGCCCGCCCCGCCGGGCCCGGTCAGCGTCACCAGCCGGTAGCGGCTGAGGCGGGCGAGAACGTCCTCCACCTCGCGGTCGCGGCCCACAAGCGAGGTCAGCTGACGCGGCAGGTTGTGCGCCTGCTGCGTCCGGCCGAGGGGCTGCTCTGCGACAGTGGCCGTGGCTTTCAGTTGGATCGGCGCCGGCTCGGCCGTTTCCCGCAGCAGCGCCTTGGTCTCGTCGGCGGGTTCCACCGACAGCTCGCGTGCGAGGATATCGCGGCAGCGTTGGTATTGCCGAACGGCGAGGGCGCGTTGCCCCGCCGCCAGGTGGACCTGGATCAAGGCGCGGTGCCCCGTCTCGGCGAGCGGATCGATCTCAAGCAGGCGCGACGCCACCGGTTCGGCAGCCTGGTGCTGTCCGGCCCGGGCGTAGGCGGCCAGCAGCCACTCGAAGCGTTTGGTCGCCAGCGCGCGGAGTTCGGCCCGCCGGGCCTCGAGCCATTGCTGGCCGAGGGGATCGCGCAGGCTCAGCCCCTCGAGGAACTCCCCCCGGTACAGGGCGACCGCCCGCTCCAGCTCGGCGATGCTGCTGTCGGCCCCGGCCTGCGACAGCACCGCGACGTCGGATTGCACCGCGCCTGCGGCAAAGCCGAGCGTCTCGCGATCGACCTCGAGCACTTCGCCGGGCTGGCCGAGGGCGCGCCGCAGCACAGCCAGGGTCTGGCGCAGGCTCTGGCGGGCCTGGGGCTCGCTGCGTTCGCTCCACAACAGGGCGGCAACCTCTTCGCGGCTGCCGCTTTGCCGGGGACGGAGCACCAGCCATGACAGCAGCAGGCGCGCCGTCCTGAGCCGCAGTTCGATCGAACGCCCATCCGGGAGCCGCGCTTCGAAAGGCCCCAGCAGATTGAGGTACAGAGTGGGCGAAGTCACAGGCTGTTCAGCTCACTGCTTCATCGATGGCCGAGCATAGCAGGCGGCGCAATAAATCACGAGCAAATCACGTTGTTCAGGTGCCGGCATCACGTGACGATGACGTCCGCGCCCTAGCTTTGCCGGAGCTTGTCCGAGGTGTTCCTGGCGCAGGGCGCATCGGCGACGACCTCTGGGATTGCCTGGCGCCGTTGTTGGTGAGGAAGCGCAATGGGCGAGGTTCAGTTCACTTTCCAGGTGGCGCGATACATCGGTCAAAAGGGTGGAGTGGCTTTCGACAAACCAGTGCGCGCCGTTGCGGCCCACCCTATCGCCGCGGCCGAACGGGTTGCGCGGACGAGGCTCTACCTGCTGGGCGAGCCGGAAAACATCTTCGCGGAGGTTTCGTATCTCAACCCCGACGGCGACGAAGAGCGCGTGCTGCTCTATCACGATGGATCGGTTGCCGGCGCGGTCTCGGCCGCATCGCGGTGACGCACCTGCCATAGGCGCAGCCGGCGCTTGGGTGGCCTCAAGCAACCGGCTGGCGGGCCCAGCGCAACAGGGGCTCGGTCCCAACCGAAAGCTACGGTGCGGCGCGTGAGGCGGGCGTTACGACCCGGGCGCACCGCCTGCGGATGTGGGGGCATTTCTTCCCTCGAACCACCCGCGGCAGCCGGGGTGATGGAGTATGATCAATGGCCAAACCGAAGCTTCCCATAGAACGAGACAAGTGGCTTTGGGTTCTGACGAGGACGACCGGGATCGCCGAGGAGCCCAACGGCCGGGGCCTGCGCCACGTGACGGTGCAACTGCCCAATGGCAACCTCGAAACCATGGCTTACGACCCGGCCAAGATGCGTGCAGACGACGTGCTGAGCCCGCTGCTCAATCCGTGACGGCTGCGCCCTCGAAAGGGCCAGCCGCCTTCGTGCCGCCACTGCCCGGAGGGATCTGCCGATGATCTATCTCGATATTGCAGTGTTTGCCCTCGCCGATGCCGACTGGCAGCTGGCGCTCGATCCCTACATCGATTTCGCCAACTACCAGCTGGCCAGTTTCGATATGCGGCTCAATGTGTTTCCGGCGCGGCCGAGCATTCCGACCGGCATTCCGCTGGTCGGCGAGGTGTGGGATCCACCGCCGGACTTCGGCTTGCACATGCGGCCGGGCGATGTGCGGACGGCGGCGGGGGTGGTGCTGCCGACCGGCCATGGCATGCCGGTGATCTTCTGCCGGATCCACCAGCCGCGCGACGGCCTGACCACCTACCAGGAGGATACGGTCGCCAATCGCGGCGTGCCGTGGCTGAACTATGTGCTGCTGCAGCAGCATGTGCTGAGCCGCGACCGGTCGGCGCTGCTGCATGAAATCATCCATGCCGCCAACTACCAGGGCAATATCGATCCATGGGGCAACCGCCTGCTGCATGACAGCGCGCGGGACAGCATCATGCGGATGGGCGACACCTATCCCACTGATCCGCCGGTGTTCATGGCCGAGCGGCACGCGGCAGCGCTGCGGACCGCCTATTTCGCCCGTTACGCCTGAGCTCAGCCACCGCCCGGCGCGGCCGCTCGGCGCCGGCATGGCTCGATAGCGCCGAGGCCCGGGGTGCTCCCAGTAATCGCAAAAGCTGAACGCCCGGCGCCAAGCTATCTGGGGCAGTGACGCTGTTTTGAGTCCGGCGGGAGACTGCCGTTAAGCTCCTGGTTTGCGATGTTCGCTGTTTAGCGAGGCAGGAGTGTTGGAGTTCTTCAGGATATGGCGCCTGGGCAACGGGATATGAGTCGGAGTCGCCGCCCAGTAGCAGCAAAAATCGTGGGAACTGCTCTTGATTCGCGGCCTGAGGATTGTGGACGCGGGTTTTGATGTTTCATGGTGCGCTGTTGGTGGGGGGCTATCGATTTGGCGAAAAGACTTGCGATTGTCGGCGCGGGCGCGAAGGCCGCGGCTATTGTGGCGAGAGCTGCGGCGTTGCGTGCCTTGGGGGTGCCTGACGTCCCCGAGGTGGTGGTCTTTGAAGCCAACGACATCGGGGCAGCGTGGAGCGGCCAGGGCGGCTTCAGCGATGGTGTGGCCACGCTTTGCACACCCGGAGAAAAGGACGTCGGCTTCCCCTATCCGGAGATCGCTCGACGCGGCTCGGCGCGCGAGGCCGTGGGCCCATACCTGTTCGCCCACTATTCCTGGTCGGCCTATCTCGTCGCTCGTGGCAGGTTCATGGATTGGGTGGATCGGGGCCGGGAGCACCCGACCCATGCAGATTGGGCAGGCTATCTGCAATGGGTGTTCACGCAGGCCGGCCAGGCTGTCCAGCGCGCCAGGGTGAGGGAGGTGCAGCCGCGAGGCGGCCGCTGGCTGGTCTCGTTCAGCGAGGACAGCGGGCCTGCACTGGTGGAGAGCTTCGACGGCGTCGTTCTGACGGGCACCGGCCGGGCGAAGGGCATCGATGTCGACGCGAGCGTTCCGGCGGGCCGCATCTTCGACGCCGAGACCTTCTGGTCGAGCCGCAACAGCGTGCTTTCGGGGGCCGATACGACCGTCACGGTCGTGGGGGATGGAGGCGCGGCGGGAACGATCATCGCCTGGCTGGTGGAGCATTTTGCCGAGGGTGAGCGGTCGGTGCTCTGCCTGAGCAGCATGGGAACACTGTTTCCGCGCGGCGATGGCCATTCGGAGCGCCGATGGTTTTCCGATCCGGCGGACTGGCACATGCTGAGCCCCAAGCATCGGCGCAAACTCATGGAGCGGACCGAAGCAGGCGTGATTTCCCTCCGCAACAAGCGGACGATCGATCGTTCATCGAAGGTGCAGATGCATATCGGCAGGGCCGATCGCGCTACATGGAGCGGACCAGTCGGGTCGGCCTCAGGCGATATCTCGCTCGAAAACAGCTACGACGGCCAGGCAGGCGTCTCGATAAAGACCGACTTCCTGATCTGTGCCATCGGCTTTGATCCCTGGAGCCTGCTGGAACTGGTCGATGCCGCTCCGGCGCAAAAGCTGGCGCGCGGCAGCAACCACGTCAGGGAACAGGTCGAGGCCGGCATCACCGCGGACCTGGCGCTGCCGCCGCTTTCCGGCCTTCCGGCTGGGCTTCACGTGCCGGCACTGGCTGGGTTCGCCCACGGCCCCGGCATGGGAAATCTCGGCTGCCTTGGGCTGATGGCGCAGGCCGTGTTGAAGCCCTACCTGTGAAATAGGGCAGGCGGTGGGTTGTCAGATTTCACATATATATGTATATATAGCGCATCAGCTAGGAGAGCAACATGGACGACAATGAGATGGTTATGCGGTCGGTCTATCTATGGCCGACCCAAGACAGCGAACTGCGCCAGTTGGCCCACGACCTCAATGTCACCAAGAGCGATCTTATCCGTTCGGCGATCGGCGTAAAGCTGCGCGAGTGGCTGCAGGCTAATGACGATCAGGGCGTCCGGCAAGACCTCGAAGTCGGTCGGCGGGATGGTGGCCATGAACGAGGTGCCCGGTCTCCAGCCAGCACGCCGGCCGCACAGGCTGCCGGCAGGCGGACGAGCAAAAAGGTTGAAGCCAAAGCCGAACCGGCAAAGCCTGAAGGTCGAGCTCCAAAGGCGGCGCAGCAACATGGAGTAAAAGTTCCAGCGGGCGCCTGAACATGGCAGCGCGGTGGCCGATCGATGTAATTTCGATCGGCCGCCCACCAGCGATCGGTCACCTCGGGGGGCGAGAATGGACCGGTCAGACCCCGAAATGGTTAACACATAGACAATAACCGACATATATGCGTATATACGTTACCGGTACTCTGAACCCCTAAGGAGCCCGACATGGACATGACCGCTGTTACCAGCAAGCCGCGCCAGCCCTCCATTCGTATCGACAGTTCGAGGGTATCGGGACGGCTGAAGGCATTTCCGCTTGGGCTCAGGGCTCGGGCAGAAGCGGCGATCATGCGGCTCTGCCTGCGTGTGGATAGTATGCTGGTGCGGACTTCGCCCGACGTAAGCTGGGCAAATGTCGAGTGGGAAGACGGCTTCATGATTGAGTATGAAGCCTTCCACGGACACTACATTCGGATCATGGACGTTGAAGTGGAAAGGACGCCGCCGCAGCGCGAACTGCAGGGGGCGTTCTTTTTGCTTCGTGCCGGGGACTCCCGTCCGATCGCCAGTCGAGGCCGAGATGATGGTCCGTCATCTCGATTGCTGAACAGCGAGATTTCACTGAGCCTGGCGGAGACTATAGCGGCCTGCTTCGCCGTTGCCGTGCGATATGTCCGGGTGTGCGGCTATCGCTTTGGCTTTGGCACCGGTCGACCGGCGGTGGTGGCGAGCGCATATGATGCCGTGCTGCGAAACAGGGTTGGCGCCGCAGGCTTTCCGTTTGAACCGGCGCCCATCGGCCGCTTTGCCGGGCCGCACCGCCATGATGCATTGCTGACGCGGGCAGATGTCCTTTGTCTCTCGGACAACCGGCCAAATGTAGCAGCCTGGTTGGCGCGCCGATTTGCCGGCATGTATCGCTCCGCGTTTGGCGGCCGACTGAGGGAACCGGACGGCATGACCAGACAGGTTGGCCCCGCCGGCTCCGGCTCGCTCGACGACCTGCTATGCCTGCAGGCGGATTATCGTATCGACCTGCCCGACAGCCTGCGGCTGCCTCCATTCAGCGCATCGGCAACGGCCGTCGGGATAGATGGCAGGATCGGAGGTCAGTCGCTGACTGCGCACTGACCTGTCTCGGGCCCGACACACGGGGATGGGCGCGGAAGACTGCGCCAATCCCGCCATCAGCCCCAGCATCGCAGACTGAACGCCCAGTGATGTAAACATCAGCCGGGGGGCTTCGGGGGCGCCGAGTTACGGTCGTGCCTGCCACCGGGTCATGCCCGCGAAAGCGGGAAGCTCTGTCCTACCGCACGATCGCAAACGGAGGTCCCCGCTTTTGCTGGGATGACGCCGAGTTGCGGGGACTTTCAGGGCGTCGGTTCGCACACCCGGTGCCTAAGGCGCGATGCATCACGGCAACCGGAAGCGACGCCTGAGCTCAGCCATCGCCCGGCGCGGCGTCCTCGACGAAGACGTCGAAGCGCAGGTGCGAGGTGGGTGGGCCGATGATCGGCCTGACGCTGCGCTCCACCCAGAGCACCGGCCGGCCGGCGGTGTCGCGGGCCAGCCGGGCGCGGCGCCGGAGCGCCAGGCCGCTGCTCGAGATGGCGTTGGCGGCAATCTCGTGGCCGCGCCCGACGCCGGTGCCCGACGGCCCGCCGATCAGGCGCGAGGTCGGACCGGGGCGGGCTACGGGTTGCGGCCCGGTCAGGTCGGCGACGATGCCCTGCTGCCAATCGCCGAACAGCCGGTCCTGGTGCATGCGGCGATAGGGGTGCCAGTGCGGGGGCAGGGTGGTCGAAGCCTGATAGCGGAAGTTGCGGGTGCCGGTGCGGCGGGTTTCCTCCTCAGCCGCCAGCGTTTCGGCGTTCGCGAGCAACTGCCGGCCTTCGGCAGACAGCTCCACTGCCCAGGCGGCATTGGCGTCTTCGTCGATGCCGATCAGCACCTCGTCGAGCAGCGGCCCCTGGTGCGGGGCCGAGGCGACCGGCCAGACCACCAGTGCCGAGACGTCGAGCCCCCTGGTATGGAACAGCGACCAGGCGTCCGCTCCCTCGACTGGTGGGGGCGTGAGGTCCCACACCTCGTCGAAGCTGTCGCGCACCTCGGTCTTGAGCAGCCGCACCACCGAGCCGGCGGATGGCGGCGGAGCGCCACCGTCGGGCGGCGGCAGCGGCGCGGGCACCGGGAACCAGTACCAGTCGTCGGAATGGGCCAGCGCCACGTCATGGAGCAGCGCCGTCCCCAGATGCGCGCTGTCGGGCGCAAAGCCGCCAATGTCGACGGCATGATCCTCGATCTGCCACCAGCGTGGATGCGGCGCGCCAGGGTAGCTGATGCGGCCGGGGAGCATGGCGCGCCGGCTGGCCGGCGGCGCTTCCGCCGGCACTTCGCCGCTCGCATCGAGGGAGAACCAGTCGACATCGCCGCCATCATGGTCGGTGACCTCGAGCTGCTGCTCACCGGCGGTGAACGGGGCGGCATAGCTGAGCCGGCGCGGGCTCCAGCGATCGGCGGCCGGTGACGGCACCTCGTTCCAGAGCGGCTGGCCGGCCAGCAATCCCGAGGCGAATACGGCGTGCCCGTCGAGTTCGCCGGCCAGCCCCTCATAGGGGGTGGGCAGGGCGCCGAAGCGCAGCGCGGCGAGATTCTGCGGCTCGAGCAGCGGCGCGGCCAGGCGGCCGAGGCGAATGCGGCGACCGATGGTCCACCAGTCGCCGGGCTCGGCCTCGATCAGCGCCTCGGCCGGTATGACCGTGGGATCGAGTTTGGGGCGCTGGGGGTCGTAGCGCAGCGGCGTGTGGCTGATGTGGGAATAGACCACCACCGGGCTCGACGCATCTTCGCCTTCGTGCTCGCCCAGCTGCCATTGCCGGGCGAGGAACCAAACCGGGTCGGCGATGCGGGCCCGGAGCCCGGCCTCGAGATCGGGCGCCGGCAGCGGCTCGAGCCTGAGGTGCATGGGGGTGCGCATCACCAGGCCTCCGTAAAGCCGAGCGCCTCGGAGCCGAAGCCGAACGGGGTGGCAACGAAGCTTTCGACGCCGCGGCCGGGGCGAATGGCGCGGGCGCGCGCCGAAGCCCGCGCTTCGATGATGGTCTGCAGCAGGTGGTCGTCGTCCATGCGGGTATCGATATCGGGCGGCACGGCGAGCAGGATCGCCTGTGGCGGCCGGGATTTCGGACCGTTGAAGCCGAAGGCGGCGCTGGTGGCGTGATCGGAACTGGGGATCGCATCCACCCAGGCATCGACCGCCACCACGCCGACCGCGCCGGCGAGGCCGGTCAGGCCCGGGCCATAGGCGACGATGACCGGCCCTCGTTTCGACCAGGGGTCGGTGCCGGCAGCGCCGGTGGCGATCGCGGCAGGCCAGGGGGCGCGGTGCGGGTCGAGCTGGCGGGCTTCGAGCGGCGCCAGCCGTGGCCGCACCGCCGCGACGAGTTCGAGCCAGGCCTGGTCGAGCGCCGGGTGGCCCTCGCCATCGCGCGGGCTCGGCAGCAGGGGCCCGAGCTTGGCGCCGCTAACGATCGGCACCACCGGCAGGCTCGGCCGGCCGACCAGCGCACGGATCGCTGAGCGCAGCGCATTGGCGCCGTCGCCGATGCCGACGAGCCCCGCAAGGCGGCCGGCGAGCGCGGCCTTGGCGGTGGCGAAACCATCCTCGGCGTCGGGGTCGGGCGGCGGCAGCCGCCACGCGGCGAGCTGCGCCGCGAGCGCAACCGCCTCGGCCGCGTCGTCGGGGTCGTGCGTTTCGAGCGCGCCGGCAAGCGCCTCCGCATATTGCTGCAACTGCTCCAGCCGCGTTGTCAGCGACTGAAGGAGCGCCGCGCCCAGCTCGTCGCTGTCATCGCCCTGCATCCGGGATGGCACCGGCGGGTCGGCCTCGCCGCCGCCGAGCAGGGTGGCGAGCCGGGCGGCCTCGGCCAGCCGTTCGGCGCCACCGGTCGAGACCAGCGTCGCCTCCGGCAGCGGGCCGCGCAGCAGAGCGGCCAGCGCCGTTGCATCGAGGTCGAACACGTCGGCCGGATTGAGCCCGCGGCTTTCGAGGCTCACGGGCAGGCCATCGAGGCTCCAGGTGAACGCCGAAGGCAGCCCGAGTTCGCGCGTCAGCAACGCGGCAAAGGCCGGGTCGGCCACCGTCGCCGGCGAATTGCCGCCGGCCGGCGGCAGCACCACCCAGGCCTGTACCCGCACGGCCTCGGCCTGCCGTGGGGTGCGCATGGCCCTCAGTTCCGGCGGCGCGCCGAGGCCCGCCGCCGCTTCCATGGCGGCGAACGCCGTCTCGCCTTCGCCCGAAACCAGGGCGTGGACGCCGTCGGCGAGCAGCAGGTCGGCATAGGTATCCATCACCTCGCGCAGCGGCGTGAGGATGGTATCGAGATCGGGCGGCAGGCCGGCCGGTAGCGGCTCGGCACCGTCGAACACGGCGCGCAGCACGCGGGCGCCATCGCAGCAGCGCTGCCCCTGGTGCGTGGTACGCAGCTTGAAGTGCTGGCGCAGCACGCGCACCGCATCCCAATCGCCCACCAGCCGCTCCACCTCGAGCCCGAGCGCCTCATAGGGATGGACACCCAGCCGCACCCGCTCGGCGAGGCGGATGGCGCCCCGCACCTTGGCGGAATCGATGGTCATCTGCCAGTTCGTCTCGCCCGGGTAGCGCACCGCGCGGTCGCGCAGCAGCGCCGCGGTCAGCGCCTGCCCGTAGGACGGCGCGTGCAGCAGGCCGGCCTCGGTCGGCCCCGGCTTGGGCGGGCTGCCGGGCTGGCCGGTAGCCGGCCGCGGCCGGTCGACCCAGCCATAGGCGCCAAGGTAGAACGGCACGCGATCGCCCAGGAGTTTATCGAGGCGCGCAGCGGCCAATCCGGTGGCCCAGGGGTCGACGCGATGGCTGGCGGTATCGAGCGTCGCGAACAGGGCGTCCAGCACCTCGGCCGGCGCGGTTTCCCAACTGCCGATCAGGTCGAGCAGCGCGTCGCGCCCTTTCTCGTAGCGCTTGGCCGCGTCATAGGCGCCGGGGTTGGTGTTGCCGCTGGCATAGAGCTCGTCCAGCAGCTGCCGTTCGTCGTTGATGCTCGCGAGGTCGCGCAGCCGATCCTGCTCGCCATAGATCGGCAGCGGCGCGTCGGCATCGACCTGCAGCCCGGCATGCAGCGTATCGCTGGCGATGCGCAGGCGGGCCCGCAGCAGCACCAGGGTGGCGGCGACGAGGTGGCCGAACAGCCCCAGCTTTATGCGCCAGGCCTTGGGGAAGTAGCTCTTTTCCCAATCGAACAGGGCGCGCAGCTCGTCGGCATTGTCGTCGAACTGCTGCGGCAGCGGCCAGAGCGGCGCAAAGGGCGCCAGCGGCCGCTTGAACTGCCCCTCGTCGCTGAGGCTCTTGGCGGTGACGATCTCCCACTCGTCGGGCTCGAGCGGCGGCTGGCCGGCCGATTGGCGCAGCAGGTTCACCACCAGGCGCGGCAGCACCGGGCGAATGCCCCAGCGCCGGTTCGGCGCATCCTCGCCGAGCAGTTCGACCAGCCGGGGCGTGCCGGCATCGGCGACATTTCCGGCACCCGCGGCGGCCGCTGCCGCTGCCTGGCGCCACTCGGCGGCCCAGTGCGCCAGCCGCTGGTTCACCTCGAACTGGCTGGTGTAATAGCGGAGCGGCACGATCGGCAGCAGGCCATAGGGCTGTTCGCCAACCCGGATGGCCGGGTAGGGGCCCTGCGGGCGGAGGCAGGCGCTGGCCCATTCGCGCACCGCGTCCTCGTTGCCGCCGGCGCCGGCCATGTCGCGCATCGCCTGGCCCCAGAGCAGCGGCCACAGCCCGCGCACCACTTCGAGGTCATAGCGGGGCAGCTCGCCCTCGCCGCCGAGCAGCGGGACCGGCGCGGCCTTGCCGCCCGACAACAGCTCGATGATCCGCGATGACGCCGACGGTTCGCCCTCGAGCAGTTTTGTCCAGGCGCGCGGATCGCGGCCGAGCTCAACGGTCTTCTCGCCGGCCACCGTGTTGGTCGGCCTGCCGGTCTGCAGCACGGCGAGGCGGCCGCTTTCGGCCTGCGCCTCGATCAGCGCTTCCGGTCCTTGATCGCCCATGCCGCCGACGACGACGGCTCCCAGTTCCGGCTCGTCCGGCCCGAGCTCGATATCGCGGGCGAGGCCGAGGTCGCGGGCGCGCTCGTACGAGGTCCACCAGGTCTTGGCCAGTTCGCCCTGGCGCAGCAGGTCCTCGTCGTGGAGGCGGCTGAGGTCGAGATCGGCGGCGATCTCCTCACGCTTGAGCGCCATCTCGCCGCGCCAGATCGGCGCGTCGTTGGGGGCCAGCAGCCAGATGCTGAGCACCGGCGGCAGCCCCATCGGCCGCGTCGTCTCAGGGTACGCCTCGGCGTCGCGCAGCACCATCCCGGTCCGATCGGCCCTCGGCACCCCATCCACCTCGAGCACCGCGACATGGCGCAGCAGCCACAGCGCCCGCTGCGGCCCGAGGTCGGCCGCCAGCAGCAGGAAATCGGCGTTCGGGGCGGCATTGGGGTCGGCCTGGGCGGCGGCCTTGGCGATGTCGAACAGGTCGAGCTCGTCCTTGGTCGGCTTGGGCGGCGGCCGGCTCATCGAGAATTCGTCGGGGTAGACGCGCAGCCTGAGCAGCCAGTTGAGCCGCTCCTCGCCGTCGGGGGCATAGAAGCGGGTTTCGATGCGCAGCGGGGCAAGGATTTCGACGCCGGCCATCACACGTCGTCCTCGAGCAGGTTGCCGATCATCACCCGCACCGGCACGGCGAAGGTGTCCTCGGCATATTTGGCCGCATCCTGCGGGTTCTGGTCGGGCTGCGGGACATTGGCCTTTTCGGTGTAGAAGCGGCGGCCGTCGGGCGGTTCCTCGAGCACCACCCAATGGCGCTTCAGCGCCGAGGGGGAGACCGGAAAGCCGAAGAAGGTGACGTCGGGGCCGATCCGGCCGACGAAGCTGGGGAACACCTTGCCAACCAGCACCTGTTCGGTGGGCGGATCCCAATCGGTGTCGGGGCAGAGATAGACCACCGTCTCGGGGTAGCGGCGGAACAGCGTGGTGCGAAACACCACCACGGCCTCGATGGCGAGATTGGCAGGCGCCAACCCAGGCCCGCCGAAGCCCGATGCCGCCGGCCAGCCGCGGATCGGCTGGATATCCATGGCGCCGCCGGTCCGCTGCCAGAACTTGCGCAGCGGCGACCAGCGTGCCCCGATCGGCATGTTGCGCCAGCGCAGTTCGCCCAGCGCCTGCTGGTTGGCGCCGACCAGCAGCGCCTCGACAAAGGCCGGGTTGGTGGCCAGCGCCACCACATGGTTGTCCGGCAGGCCGCTGACGCCGGGTAGCATCCAGTCGGGTGCTTCGCTGGAAAGAAAGCTCCAGAGCGGCAGGTCGAGTTCCGGCTCGATCTCGATGGGGCCGATATCGGCGATACCGGGGAGGGTCGAGAGCACCCGGTCGACCGCCACCGGCCGGGCGAGGGTCGGATTGACCGCCCCGGCCACGGCCTCGCCGAGCTTGCCGGGCGAGAAGCTCAGGCAGGGGGGCGGCTCGCCGGCCATCTGGTCGAGCCGGCCGAAGCTGCCGAACACCTCGCCGGGGTCGTAACGCACGCCGCGCGTTTCGGGTGTCGAGGCGATCTGTTCGGAAATATCGTGGTCGGGCTTGGGCGGCACCTCGTACGGGTCGGGCTCGTACTTGGGGCATTGCGCGGCGTGCTCGATCACCGCCTCGAAGCGGCCGGCGCCGGGTTGGCTCAACGCGCTGCGGGCCGGCCCGGTGCGGAGCGCGCGGCGCGCCGCCGATGACCAGAGCGCCCGCGCCATCAGCGGCGTGCGCCCGGCGATGGCATCGAGCACCGAGCCTCCCGACCTCGACGGCAACCGGCCGAGCATCGGGCCGAGCACGGCGAGCCGCCCGGTCGGGTCGGGCGGGACGTGGCGGTGCCACAGCGAGCGGCTCGCCTCCAGCCCCAGCGCCAGGTGGCCGATGCGATCGCGGGCGATGCCCAGGTCGCCGGCCCTGGTCGCCGCCGCCGCGGCGATGCGGTCCTGCCAGGCGATGGCGTTCCAGGCGCCGAGCCCGGCGGCGCCGCGCTGGCGCGGGTCGGTATTGAGGGCGAGGCTCCAGCCGGCAACGGGCTTAACTCCCGGCTCGGTGAAGGCCTCGTGATAGCGCGGCGCGCTCAGCACCCAGCGGCCGTCGGGGGTGGGGATGGGGGTAGCGAGCGCCGCCACCTCGGCCGCCACCCAAGGCTCGGGCGCGGCGGGGGCAGCGCCGGCATCGGTCGCGCGCTGCAGCGCGCCGCCGGTGCTGAGCACGGTCTCGGCGGGCGTGCCGGCGCCGCGCCGGCGATAGCGCAGCTCGGCGCGGGCGAATTTGGGGCCCAGCTCGCTCGGCCGCTTGGCCTTCAGCAGGCGCGACAACTCGTAGAAATCGCCATCCGGCCCGGTGCGGAACGACCAGCTGTCGTAGCAGCGCAGGCGCACCGGCCCATTGCCCGGCACCGGCCAGGCATCGTGCAGCCGGCCATCGGCCTCGACCACGAAGGCTGGCACGAGGCAGGCGGTGTAGCTGGTATTGGGCGCCATGTCGGCGGGGCAGAGAATGCGCGACCAGCTGCCCTCGTCGGTCTCGTGCACGTGAGCCCACAGGTAGGACCGGCCGAGGTCATAACGGGCCTGCAGTACCGGCGAGAGGCTGACCTTGCCGTCGGCGGTGACGCTGAGCTCGCCCGGCGCCCCGACCACCAGCACCAGCCATGGCCGCAGCCGGTTGCCATTCGGCGCTTCCGGGCTGTAGCGCCAGGGCAGGTCGAGCAGCTCGCGGCCGGCGAACTCGACCAGCGCCCGCTTGGTCTCCTCGGCATCGGTGGCGCCCGGCATCGGGTAGCGGCGGCTGATGTCACCCTCGATCAGCCGCGCGACATCGCCGGGGCCGTAGAGCTCGAAGGCTCCGGCGCCATCGGCGGTGAAGCCATTGGCCATGTCGCGCAGCCGGAGCGGTGCAACCGCCTGCTGGCGGCCGGCGATCACCTGACCGCCGCCGAAGCTGCGCAGTTGCGACATCACCCACGAGGTGTAGCTGGCCATCAGATGCCTCCCAGGTCGACGGGGCGGGCAGCGTCAGCCGCCGAGAGCGCGGCGCTGCCGATCGAGCGGGCATACTGGAAGGCTGCCGTCGGGTTCTCGAACCTGGCGCCGCTGCCGATGACCCGCCAGCTCTCGCGCACCGCGCTGAGCAGCGCCGCATTGTCGCCGAGTGCGGGCGGCCGGCGGCTGGCGCCGGCAAGGCCCATCACCGGTCCCAGGTGGATGGCCGCCATGCCGAGCGTTGCAAGCTTCTGGTTGGCGAGGATCACCACCACCTCGACCTCACGCGGATCTGGCACCTTGTTGCCGGCCCGGCCGACGCCCGGCGTCAGCACGATGCCGGCTTCGAGTACATCGAAGGGCGGGCGGCTGAGCTTTTCGGCCTTGGTCAGCTCGCAGAAGCTGCCGGGGCTGAAGCTCTCGTTCACCCGCGTGCCGACGGTATCGATCCTGACCCCCTGGCGGGCGGCGAGCGGCTGGCCATCGACCCGGTCGATGAGCAGGCCAAGCGGCGCCCGGCGCTGCGACCATTGGAGCGCGCCGGTGGGCGGCACCGCGGCGACGCCGGGCCGGCCGGCGCGCGGCTCGAGCACCACGGCCGGATCGTTGGTGGCGGCAGCGCGATAATTGCCGGCGAGCCTCACTTCGTCGGCCATGATGTCGAGCAGCGGGCGGGTGACCGTCGCCACGTCGCGCTGGCCGGAGCCGATGGTGATGGTCTCGTCCCACGAGAAATCGAAGAACAGCACGTCGATGCTGAGCTTGCCGCGCACCACCATCGGCGACGGCCCGCTGATGGTGCCGTCGAGGCGGATGCCGCCAAAGCTGAAGCCGGCGACGCTGACATCGAAGCCGGCGGCGAAATCGGCGACGAAGTAGAACGGGCGGAACTGCACCAGGGCGTTGACCTCGATGAAGCCATGCGCCCGCATGCCCATCGAGATCGAGACATCGAGCCGGCCGCCCAGCTGCATGGTGTTGGTGGTGACCGCGAGATAGCCCTCGGCGCGGATGCTGATACCGGGAGTGGGCGGCTCGAGCGCCATGCCGACGCGCCGCAGCGCCGGCAGGCGGGCCGGCTCGGGGTTGAAGCCGGGGTAGAAGCCGCCGATCGAGAGCACCGAATAGGCCTCTCTGCCCCAGTTCATCCGCATGGCGGCATCGCCGAACACCGAGAAGATGCCGAGCGCGTGGCTATCGACGAGGCTCACATCGATCGACACCTGCGATTGCGGCGGATCGACGATGCCGAGCAGATCCAGCCGCAATTGCAGCAGGCCCGGCGCCGAGGGGATCGAGGCGCGCGCCACGCCGAGGAGCGCGACCCGGCAGCTCGGCAGTTCGATCACCACCCCCAGATCGAGCGAGACCAGCCGGCCGCTGCCCATCGACAGCCAGGCGAGCTTCAGCGTCGGGCCGACAATGTGGTTGCCGGGCGCCTGCGGGAAGAACCGCCGCAGACTCTGGATCAGCGCCGCAGGCGAAGCCGGCGGGGTGATGGCAAACAGCGTATCACCGGCTTCGCCGGTGCGGATGGCGAGGCTCAGCGCCGTGGTGTCGACGCGCCGGTTGACCCCGACCAGCCCGCCGACGCGATCGAGCGAAAAGCCGAAGGACAGCTGGATCGGCGGCAGGAAGGAGACGCCCATCAGGGCGAAAAAGCTGGGCGTGCCATCGGCGCCGCGTTCGAGAATGGCCGAGGCATCCACCGAAACCGGCCCGAGCGGGATGTTGAGGGTGCCGCCGAACCCGGCGCCACCAGGCAGCCTGAGGATCGAGCCGCCGCCCGGCAGGCCGCCGCCGATGGGCGCGGCGATCGCCGCCTCGATCCCCAGCGGCTGGAACGGGCCGACCACCAGCGGTTTGGGCGCCACGGCGGGTGTCGCCAGCAGCGAGGCCGAGGCCAGCTTGAGCCTTAGCGGCCCGAGCTCGAGCTCTCCCGTGAGACCCTCGATCGAGTCCCACTCGACCGTGCTGGCGAGCAGGTCGAGCCCGGGGATGGCCGGCAGGCCATCGAGCAGGTAGGCGACGAGATAGGGTTTCAGCCGGTTGCGTGCCGCCTCCCAGCGCACGACCGCTGCTTGCCACTGCGCCGTGGTGGTGGAGGCGAGCTCGGCAGCGGCGTCGAGCTGCTGGGCAGCCGCAACGAACTCGTCGATCCAGCCGGCCGGTACCGTGGGGCCGAGGGCTCGTGCAAGACTTTCCGCAACAGCGATGGCGTATTGGCTGATACCGCTATCGGCCATGAGACGGATCTCGGGCTGAAAATGTTCCGGCTTTTAGACAATATGCATCGGCGAGTGGCTTAGCCGAAGCATTTCGATGCTATGCCGTAATTGCCGCCGCCACCAGCCCCGTCATGCAGAACGTTTTTCTCCGCGGGATAGGTGGGCGTACGTTGCGGCGGCGGTGGAAGAGCTATGCGCTATTGCTGTCGCGGTGCATCGGCGGCCGAATTTGCTGAAAATCATCCGAGGATTTGCAGTGAAATACTTTTCGTTTGGCGGTCGGCGGTAGGGTGATCCTCCCCGCCACACGGGGGAGGATCAGGGCGAGGCCGGTAACACTTCGGTGCCGCTACAGACAGGTAACGCCCCGGCCGACGCCGCCGTAATAGAAATACGAGCCCCATCCGCCGCCGCCGGCGAGGCTGCCGGTGATGTCGTAGCAGCTCGGTTTCTCGCACCTCCACGTTCCGGTGAACGGCGCGATGGTGCCGAGCTGGTCGACCTGCACGCCCAGGTTCCGCATATAGGCGGCTCGCCCAAAACCTTCCCAGGGAAACAGCCCGCTCCCCATATCGGTGGAGCTGGAGCCCACATGTGCGGCGGCATCGAACACCTCGCCGCCCCAGCCGGCCTGGTCAGCCTGAAACCGCATGCCGTTAATGGCGAACATGCCGTTCTGATAATAGCCCATCCAGACGCCGTTGACGCTGACCCACCAGTTGCCCCGGTCGAGCTGCACCTTGAACTGCATGTCGTATTGCGGCCCGCCGACCTGGCTGAGCAGGGTGACGCCGGAGCCGGGAAACAACGTATCGGAGACCTGTTTCCAGCCCTCGACGTCCTGATTGTAGCCCCCGACATAATCGCCGTAGGAGTAATAGTTGTTGGTGGTGAAGAAGACGAAGATGTGCGGCTCCCAATCGCCGTAACTGTCCTTGCGCACCTGCAGCCCGGCTTCGACCGTCTGGGTGCCGGGCCCGCTGCCGGCCACCAGCCAGAGCTGGCCGAGCGAGAATTCGTCGGACCACTCGACCCAGGGGCGCCAGACATTGATCAGGCCCTCGGTGCCATAGACCACGACGCCCTGCTGGAAGGCCGAGGCATGCACGTTTTCGCCAGATGGCGCGCCGAGGGTGAACAGCCGCGCCGGCGGCAGGCGCGGGCCATGCCCGGGCTTGGCCAGCCAGTTTTGCAGGCCGACATCGCTGACGATGCGATCGATGTTGCGGTGCAGCAGCGGCACCGTGCCGGGCGGCCCGCGTTCGGCATCGGGCAGTTCGAGTTCGCCGACCGCCCTGAGGGTGCGGCGGTCCGGATGCTCCTCGGGTGAGCTCTGGGTATTCTGCGGCGGCTGGGCAATGATGCCGTCCGCGGTCTGCGACTCGATCGGTACCCAATCGAGTTCCTGGCCGGATCGGGTCCTGGTCCGCTTGATCACCACCCGCTTGGCCTGGCGATCGGCGATGTACTGCCGCAGTTCTTCCACCCGCTCGGCGGCACCCGGTTCGGAGTTCACCTCGACAGGCAGGCTGGTGGTGGCGTCGTCCCTGCTGGTATTGCGTTCAGCCATGGTTCAATCCCTGGATTTGGAGCTCAAATACTCGAGCGCCGCCCAAAGGATGGGGCTTCCGGTGCGGAAGGGGGCTCGAGACCTACTGCCAGAAACAAGTCTGGTTGCAACGCTCCCGCGGGCCAGAACAACTGGCGGGGACGGCAACATGCACGCACGCGCCAAGTGTAGCGCATGAATTGTCGGTCGCAACAAGTATTGCTGATGTAGTGCGGGCGGTTTTTATTAAACAGCGACGACGGATCGTCTCAACGGGCCCTGACGCTGTCGCGCAGCACGATGGTGCAGGGGACCTCGAAGCGGTGCTGGTTGGAGCTGTGTTCGCCGAGGACGATGTCGGTGATGAGCTCGGCGGCGCGGCGGCCGAGTTCGGCGGTATCCTGCTGCACGGTCGAGAGCGAGGGGGTCATGAACGGGCCGACGGCGGCGCCGTCAAAGCCGATCACCGAGACGTCGCCGGGGACGCTGAGGCCGGCATCGAGCACCGTCTTGATGAAGCCGATGGCGGTGTCGTCATTGGCGCAGATCACCGCGGTGGGGCGGTCGGCGGTGTCGAAGCCGAGGAACTCGTGGCCGGCGGCGATGCCGCCCGAGAAGTTGAAATCGCCCTGGCTGAGGCTCAATGCGCTTTCGGGCAGGCCGCTGGCCGCGAGCGCATCACGCACGCCGCGCAGCCGCTCGATCTCGTGGTAATTGTCGAGCCGGCCGCGGACATAGAGGAAGCGCCGGTGGCCGAGCCTCACCAGCTGCCGCGCCGCATTGCCGATCGCTTCGTGGTCGTTGCTGACGACGCTGGGAATGTTCTGTCCGCTCAGGTCGAAATGCAGCGACACCATGGGCAGGCCGAGATCGTCGAGGCGGCGTCCGCCGACCTCGGGGATATTGGTGGCCATCAGCAGCACGCCCGACACCGTGCCGCCGAGCGCCACGGCGAGGATGTGCTCGTCGGTATCGGCCTCGCGCGAGACGTTGGCGATGAGCAGCGAAAAGCCGCGCTCGCTGAGCCCCGAGCCCGTGGCGCGCAGCACTTCGGTGACGGTCTGCGAGGCGCCGGTATAGAGCTCCTCGGGCAGGACGATCATGATGGTACGGGTGGTGCCGCTGCGCAGGTTTCGCGCCGTCTGGTTGCCGCCGGTATAGCCGAGCTTTTTCGCCGCGGCCTCGACCTTCAACCGGGTCGGTTCGGCAATGCGGCCCGGCATGGTCAGGGCGCGGCTCACCGTCGACGTCGCGACGCCGGCTTCCCGCGCCACATCGGCAATCGAAGGCCCCGCCGTCCGTATCTCCGTCCGCTTCGCCATTGCCTGAGCCGGTTCTCCATAGGCGGGATTGTGACGTAGCAGCAGAGGCTTGCGGGCGTCTAGCCGGAGCTGGTTGATACTGCCCCTCACCCTGACCCTCTCCCCAGAGGGGAGAGGGGGCGCACTTTGCACGGGCGGTGCCATTTCGCCCCCTCTCCCCGCTGGGGAGAGGGTCGGGGTGAGGGGCAGTTCAGTCTGGTTACCTTACCCCCGCAACTCAGCCGCCAGCGCCCGGCACGCCCTTACCGTCATCGCCATGATGGTCAGTGTCGTCCCCGAGACGCCGCCGCCGGCGAAGGCGCTGGCGTCGGTGACGAGGAGGTTGGGCACATCCCAGCTGCGGTTGAAGCGGTCGAGCACCGACTCCGCCTTCGTCTCGCCCATGCGGGCGCCGCCGGCTTCGTGGATGGCGGCGCCCATCACCATGGTCTTCTTGAACAAGGCGCGGAACGCCAGCCGGCTCAGCGGATCGGCATCGGGATAGGCGCCGCGGCCCATTTCCTTGAGGCCGAGCGGCGAGCCGACATATTCGAGCTCGCCGCCGGCGCCCTCGACGGTCTCGACCAGCGCCGCCAGTTCGCGCTCCAGCGTCTCCTTGTCCTCGGGGCCGATCTTCACCCGGATATGGGCGATCGGCATGCCCCAGGCGTCGTTGCGGCGGGGGTTGAGGGTGACGCGGTTGTCGGGGTCGGGCGCCAGCACGCCATAGCCGAAAAAGCTCAGCCGGGCCGGGCTGTCGGGCGCGGTGCGGCTGCGGCCGATCGACCCCTGGTAGGCGAAATCAGTGCTGGCGCTGCCATCGGGGCTGAGGAAGCGCGGCAGGTAGACACCGCCGGAGGGGCGATAGAACGGGTCTGATGGCGCGGTGTCGGCGGTCGACCAGCCCCGGGCGGCCGGGAAGCTGCCGGCGGCGACGCACGGCAGCTGGTCGACGAAATAGCGCCCGAGCAGCCCCGAGCTGTTGCCGAGACCTTCGGGGTGCTGGTGGGAGGCGGAGTTGAGCAGCAGCCTGATACTCTCGACCGGCGAGGCGCAGAGCACCACGGCGCGGGCACTGAACACCGTGACCTTGCCGGTCAGCGTGTCGATGGCTTCGACGCCGGTGGCGCGGCTGCCGCTGTCGTCGGTCAGCACCTTTCGCGCGATGGTGTTGTAGCGGATGTCGAGCCGGCCCGAGGCGATGGCCTCGCGCAGCGGGCGCAGCACGCGGGTCGGCTCGGGGCCGATATAGCGCCAGGTCACCACCTTGCGCTCGGGCCACTTGCTCTCGACGGCAGCCTTGAACTGCTGTTCCGGCCCGGTCAGTTCGGCCCGATGCGCATAGAGGCTGTCGGGCAGGGTGGGGACGTTGTCGGGCTGGCCATAGAGTTCGAGCGAGCGCTCGACCTCTTCGTAGTAGGGAGCCAGTTCGGCATAGTCGATCGGCCAGTCGACGCCCTTGCCGGTGCGGCTCCTGACCTTGAAATCGTCGTCGGTCCAGCGCAGCAGCACCCGCCCGAAAGTGTGGGTGCGCCCGCCGGCTTGGCGCGCCCGGATCCACAGGAAGGGCGCGTTTTTCGGGGTGGAGTAGGGGTGCTTCAGGTCGTTGACGAACAGGTGCCGCATGCGCGCATCGAAGAAGGCGGCGCGCGCCTGCACCCCCTGGCCGCTCAGCGTCGCCTTGGCCCGCTGCCACAGGTTGATGTCGCTCTGGCGCGGGTTGTCGGCGGCATCGAAATCGGCTGGCCCGATCTCGGGACCGGCTTCGAGCTGCAGCACCTTCAGCCCCTGCGCGGTCAGTTCCTGCGCAGCAAAGATTCCCGAGGCGCCAGAGCCGACAATCAGCGCGTCATAGGTGGCATCAGCCATGGTGAGAATTGCTCCGTTTGAAAATCATGCAGGTCACCGGCGGTGCAGTCATGATCCTCCCCCGCGGGGCGGGGGAGGGGCATCTGGGCTTGGGGATGGCTGGGTGCAAACAGAGCACCCCCCACCCTGTCCCTCCCCCGCAAGGGGGGAGGAGACCAAAACACTGGCGCCGGTGAGAGCGTCTCCCTCCCCCTTGCGGGGAGGGGACAGGGGTGGGGGTACTCTTCCCGCACCAACCTGTCAGCCGCTTGCAGCGATACGCGTTGGCCCGACAACTAATCCATCGCCGCCAATGGCTTAGCGTTCGGCTCTACTGCCCATCTCATGTGCATAAATCCCGCTTGCGTAGAAAATCAGCATATGCAACCAATAGCGTCATGGCAATCGATTGCCAAGCCTATCCGGTGTCTCGAGGGAAGACGTCTAGACGGCGCCCAGGGACTCGAAATGCCGGCTCATCACCAGCTCGGGGAACAGAGGTATGAAGTCCACCAATCGCGTAGCCCGGAGGGCCGTCCTTATCGGCGCCTCCGCCTTGGCCGTGTCGTTCGGCCTTGCCGCCACCGCTCATGCGCAAACCATTGACGAGGCGCCCGCGACGGGCGTGCTGCAGGTGTGGATCGGCGGCGCCGAGGGCGAGAAGCTGCCGAGCTTCCTCGCCGATTTCGAGAAGGCCAACCCCGAGCTGAAGGTCGAGATCACCCAGATCCCGTCAGACCAGTTCGATGCGAAGCTCTTGACCGCGATCGCCGCCGGCACGGTGCCCGACCTGGTGCGGCTCTATTCGCAGAGCCAGGCCAGCCTGATGGCGACCGGGGCCTTCGCGCCGGTGCCCGAGGGCTTGGTCAAGGCCGAGGATTTCTTCCCCGGCGCCTATGCCACCAACGTCAAGGCGGGCGTCGCCTACGGCGTGCCGATGGATGCCTATGCCACCATGTTCCAGTATCGCAAGGATCTGGCCGACAAGGCCGGGCTCGGCGCACCCAAGACCTGGGACGAGATGAAGGCCTTTGCCAAGGCGATGCAGGGGCAGGGCGCCACCTGGGGCCTGGGCATGGATATCGGCTACGACATCTACAACGCCCAGGGCCTCAACGAGTATGTGCACCAGAACGGCGGCAGCTTCATCAGCGCCGACGGCACGGCATGGACCATCAACTCCGACGCCAATGTCGCGGCGCTCGAATACTGGGGCTCGTTCTTCACCGAGGGGCTCGCGTCGCCCGACGGCCCGAAATTCCTCGATACCGTGCCGTGGTTCACCTCCAACGAGATCGCCGGCAAGGATATCGGGCCGTGGTTCGAGCAGTGGCTGGTCGATGCCAATGGGCGCGACTGGGTGAATGCCAACCTCGCCACCGCGATCATGCCGGCCGGCCCGGCGGGCAGCGTCTCGGCGCTCGGCTCGGGCAGCCTTGCGGTGCTGAAGGACGGCAAGAACCCGACCGCCGCCTGGAAGCTGGTGCGCTATATGACCAAGCCCGAAACCCAGGTCGGCTGGTACAAGTATTTCGGCAGCCTGCCGGCGGTGAAGGCCGCCTGGGACGATGCGGCGATCTCGGGCAACGGGTTGCTCAACGCCCAGCGCGAAGCACTGCAGACCGCCGTCGACGTGCCGCAGGTTCCGACCTGGAACCAGGTCGGAACCTATCTCGGCCAGCAGATGGAACTGGTGGCGCGCGGCCAGGCCACGGCCAAGCAGGTGCTCGACGACGTGCAGGCGTTCGCCGAGGGAGCCGGGCTCGGGGATTGAGGCGGCTATCGCTGAAGGGCGTGTGACCACCGGCCTCTCGTGATCCTCCCCCGCGTGGCGGGGGAGGGGGACCAG